>Ga0209737_10000723_pt1 | contig 25549 bp, 26 predicted proteins | sample TergutCu122P3_FD_187284 | JGI IMG/M metagenome (GOLD analysis project Ga0209737, IMG submission 187284) | Cubitermes ugandensis P3 segment gut microbial communities from Kakamega Forest, Kenya - Cu122 P3 (SPAdes) (version 2) | ecosystem: Host-associated > Arthropoda: Insects > Digestive system... | reverse complement strand
CAGCATTCGTTGCTTTAATTGTCCCCACCACATGCAGTTTCTCTGTGGGTGCATCCGTGCCCATCCCAATCTTACCATCTTGCACAATAGCCAACCCGCCACCGGGTCCCTCTATGAAAAACTTCGCAGACTCCTGTTGCTTAAAGGTAATATCTTTGGTATCACGGTTATAAGAAACATTAAACCCTGTAGTACAGGTTGGGGTAGTGAGTTGGAGTAATTGTTGCGAAACAGAATTAATATCCATACTATTTATATGCAAGGTAGCCTGTGGCGCATCCGTACCCACCCCAATCTTGCCATCCTGCGCAATAGCCATCCCGCCACCGGGCCCCTCTATGAAAAACTTCGCCTCCTCCTGCTGCTTGAAACGAATCTCTTTAGTGGTGTAGTCGGAAAAAACGGCAAAACCGTTGTTGGTTGCATTGCCGGTGGCATCGGTGGTAAGTTGGAGTAACCGAATTTGTCCCATAGATTGGGGATTGTGCAAATGCAATGTTGCCAGTGGTGTGATTACTCCTATTCCCAGAAATGCTTTTCCGGAAAGCAATCGCATCTGTTCAATGTTTCTTGTTTTGAAAATAAGAGGTTGATTTCCAATAGTACCGATAAAATTGGAAGCATTAGTACCGTCGTTTCCGTTCAAATCCCAATACCCTGTGTTCCCTGTGCTTTGTGCGTCCACATTCAAAAGCGTGAATGTCAACACAATAAATAAAAATAAAACTTTTTTCATTTGATAATAAATTTGGTTAATAATTTAGTTTAAAATTTTCGGCAAATAAAAAAGTTCAGAGTATTAAAATTTAATACTCTAAAAGATTTTTTTTGCAGATAGTAAAAAATATTCAAAATAAATTATTATTTTGCCAAACAAAATTAAATTAATTCATTATTAACCAAAAAATTTAGAACTATGAAAAAAAATTACAAATTTCAAGTTTCAACTGACAAGTTACAAGTAACGAGTTACTATATTAAACCCCTAAATCTTAAATCTTTAAATCTTACGGTCTTACGTTCTTACGCTCTTACGGTCTTCTTTCTTTTCTTCTTTCTTCCCGATACTTTGCACGCACAGAGTTGCCCAACACCATCTAAATCCGAAGAACTTAGTACCAACAACATCAGAGCGCTGTTTAAGACTAACGGTGCCCACTTCGCTAATGGGACTGAAAGAGGGTTTGAAGTGCCTAAAGGAAGCGGTATGAGTACTATTTTTTCCGGAGCCTTGTGGTTGGGCGCAAAAGATGAGAAAGATGAATTATATATTGCCGCTATGATTTATGGACAGGATGGGAACGACTATTGGCCAGGTCCTATAAGTAGTAATCAAGTTAACGCAGGTGACTATTACGACAGATTCTGGAAGGTAAGTAAAAAAGAGATTGACGAACATATTACCGGTATTACCAACCAAGACCCAAATTATATTATTCCTCCAAGTATTATGAATTGGCCGGCGCACGGCAGAGAAACTTTCGGAGAGTCTTTTTTATTAGCACCTTATAAAAATGTTTCCGGCACCAATAAATACACTCCTTGGCTTGGTGATTATCCCCTTATTCGCGGCAATGAAGCCATCTTTTGGATAAATAATGATGTGTGTGGCACTCACGGCGAATCCGGCGGCACACCGCTCGGCGTAGAAATTATGAGTATGGCGTATGCTTACAATAGCAATGATTATGCCTTGAACCATACTATGTTTCTTTCCTATGAGATTCGTAATAAATCCACCCGAAACTACAAAGATTTGTACATAGGCTTCTTTGCCGATTTTGATATTTGCTATGCAGGAGATGACTATATTGGTTGTGATTCTTTGTTGAATTTCTGTTACGGATACAACAGTCAACCAATATTGCTCTGGCCAACCGGCCCGTGTGATGAATATACACCTGCTCAAGGTGCTTTGTTCTTGAATAAAAAAATGAACAGTTTTATCTATTTTAAAAATGGTTCCGCGCTTATGGGACACCCCACCAATGCAAATGAATTTTACAATTACTTACAAGGATTATGGGGAAATGGCACACCACTTACCTACGGAGGAAGCGGATATAACCCAACCTCAACCCAATACACAAAGTTTGCATTTAGCGGAGACCCAGCAACAAAAACGGGCTGGACAGAAGTTACCCCGAATGGTTTGGGTAGTCCCGCTAATGCACCCAACGACAGAATGGGCATTATGAGCACAGGTCCTTTCAACTTAAAAGCAGGTGAAAAAATTAAAATAGATATTGCCCTCCCTTTCGCCTGGGATTTAAACGGAGACCATCTCACTTCTGTAACTATGCTAAAACAAAATGCCCAAAAAATTCAACAGTTTTACAACGACAATATTTTGGATATTACGCAAATCGAACCCAAAACAGGATTTTTAACAGTATATCCAAATCCCTCTAATGGTCAATTTGTAGTGTCAAGCCGTCAAAATATAAAAACTATTGATTTTTATGATGTAATGGGAAGAGAGCAGAAAAGCAGAAGAGCAGAAAAGCAGAATGGTGGAAATGTTATCGAATTTGATTTTTCCAATTTACCGAAAGGGTTGTATATGTACCGTGCAGTGCTGGAAGACAATTCGGTTTGTTCCGGAAAAATTGTGGTGCAATAATATACAATGTGTCAGATGTAGATTATTCTTGAAACAGCCCGGATTGACTTGTCCAAAAAAAGTTTACTGGTTAATATTAAAAATCAGGTAATTAGGTAAAATGGTGGGGGTTATTTCTCTGCTACTAAGGTTGTTCAGAATTCAATATTTTTCATTACTTTTGCACTTCTCAAATCCACAACAATTATGAGCAAAATTTACACAAAAACAGGCGACACTGGAACCACTACCTTGGTGGGAGGAACCAAAATAGATAAATCAGAACTAATTCTTGATGTTTACGGTACCTGCGACGAACTGAACGCACATATCGGGGCACTAATTGCCGAAGAAAATATTCCGTTTCTTACCGAAATTCAGGAAAAACTGTTTGTCATAGGCGGTATTTTGGCTACCCCAAAAGAGAAGTTTGAACAGTACTTGAAAGAGGTTAACCTCGATTCCTTTTTAACAAAAATTGAAAAAGAGATTGATGATATGGATGCAACGCTAACGCCGCTGAACAGTTTTTTACTTCCGCAAGGCTCACGCACTATTGCTCAGGCGCACATCTGCCGAACAGTTTGCCGGAAATTAGAAAGAAAAATTGCCCAACTTCGCACCCAAAACGAGTACTTATTGGGAGTTCTGAAAATTACAAACAGGCTGTCGGATTACTTCTTTATTTTGGCGCGTTGGCTTCACAATAGATCAAACATTGAAGAGAAATATTTGAAAATGAGGTAAATAATAATATTAAAAAACAGGTTGTTCGTATTAATAAAAATATATTTTTGCGCCCCACAAAAAAGAACCCTTAAACACTGTTTTTTATGTATTGGACGTTAGAATTAGCCTCAAAATTAGAAGATGCACCATGGCCCGCCACCAAAGAAGAATTAATTGACTTTGCCACCCGCTCCGGAGCCCCTATGGAGGTTATTGAAAACCTGAGAGAAGTGGAAGATGATGGCGAAATTTATGATAATATTGAAGACCTGTGGCCCGATTATCCTTCTAAAGACGACTTCTTCTTTCACGAAGACGAATACTAAAAATTGTAAATGAACGAGTTTGAAAAACAATACTATAGCATTAGTGAAACCGCCGAAATTTTTGGGGTTAAAAGATCGCTTTTGCGCTCATGGGAAAATGATTTTGAACTTCTGAATCCTTTTAAAAACAAAAAAGGAACCCGCTTCTTTACGCAAAAAGATTTGGAAATTATTAACACTATCTTGTATCTTACTAAAAATAAAGGATATACATTACAAGGTGCCAAAGATGAAATAAGAAGCAATTTTGCGAAAAATGCTACCCAAGCAGAAATTGTTACCAAACTGACAAATGTTAAGGATTTTTTATTAGAAATTAAAAACAATCTGTAATGACTCCAATAAAGATGGTTGACTTGAAAGGTCAATATGAGAAAATAAAAAATGAGATTGACGAGAATATCTTACAAGTTGTTGAAAGTACAGCGTTTATCAATGGACCCAAAGTTAAGGAGTTTCAAATCCATCTTGAACAATATTTGGGTGTCAGAAATGTAATTCCTTGTGCCAACGGTACCGATGCGTTGCAGGTTTCTCTTATGGCACTGGGACTCAAGCCCGGCGACGAAGTTATTACTTCGCCGTTTACTTTCATTGCTACGGCTGAAGTGATTGGTTTGCTTGGTCTTACCTGCAAATTTGTGGATGTGGACCGTGAAAGTTTTAATCTGGATGTTTCTCAATTGGAAAAAGCAATTTCAGGGAAAACAAAAGCGATAATTCCGGTGCATCTTTTCGGGCAAGGTTGTAATATGGAGGAGATTATGCGAATTGCAAAAAAGCATTCGCTGTATGTGATTGAAGATACTTGCCAGGCAATTGGTGCGGAATATCTTTACAAAACAGGAGAAAAAAAGAAGTTGGGAACCATTGGAAATATTGGGTGTACCTCTTTCTTCCCCTCCAAAAACTTGGGATGCTTCGGCGATGGTGGTGCTATTTTTACCAACGATGACGAACTTGCTAAAAAAATGAGAGGTATTTGCAACCACGGAATGTTTACGCAATATTACCACGAACTGTTGGGGGTAAATTCCCGCTTGGATTCTATTCAGGCAGCAATTTTGAATGTAAAATTGAAATATTTGGATGAATATAATACGGCACGCCAAAAAGCCGCCGAATTTTACAATAAAATGTTTGAAAACCATCCAAACATCGAAATTCCAATAATTTCGTTATTTTCTACCCACGTTTTTCATCAATATACCTTAAAGTTGAAAAATATTGACCGGCAAAAATTGATTGAAAGGATGAAAGATGCCGAAATTCCTGTGATGGTATATTATCCGGTCCCCCTGCATCTACAGGAGGCGTTTAGAAACTTGGGATACCAAAAGGGAGATTTTCCCGTTGCAGAAAAACTTTGCGAATCGGTAATCTCACTTCCTATGCACACAGAACTTACTGAAGAACAACAACAATATATCGGGGAACAATTGATTAAAGAGTTGGTATGATGGATGATTTAAGATTTAAGATTTAAAATTTAAGATTATAGATTTAAAATTTACCTTGAACAATTAAACTATTAAACTATTGAACTCTTGAACTAAAAAATTATGATTAAAATAAGCGGTATTGAAAAAAGTTACGGCAGCCTACAAGTGTTAAAGGGAATTGATTTAGAGATATTAGAAGGTAAAGTAGTAACGATTTGCGGGGCTTCGGGTGCCGGAAAATCCACCCTGCTACACATTATGGGAACGTTGGACAAACCTGATAAAGGTAAGGTGCTTTTTGATAATACGTCAGTTTTTTCATTCAATGATAAGGAGTTATCGTTTTTCAGAAATCAAAATATCGGTTTTGTGTTTCAATTTCATCATCTGTTGCCCGAATTTACCGCCGTAGAAAATGTGGCTCTTCCCGCAATGATTGCCGGAGTTTCTAAAAAAAACGCCCTGAAAAAAGCGCAAGATATGCTTCAAATTATGCAACTTTCGGAACGTTTGTTGCATAAACCAGCGCAACTGTCGGGAGGGGAACAACAACGCGTGGCGGTCGCCAGAGCATTGATTAACAACCCAAAAGTAATCCTTGCCGACGAGCCTTCCGGAAATTTAGATACGGAACACGCCAAAAAATTACATCAATTGTTCTTTGAATTGAGAGACAAACTTAAAAAAACGTTTGTCATCGTTACGCATAATGAAGAACTTGCAAGCCTTTCCGATAGGAAAATAACCATCTGCAACGGCGCAATCATTCCATAATCTTTAACAAAAATTGTATGAAAATAGGTCTAATCGGTTGCGGACATCTTGGTAAAATTCACGCGAAATGTATTCAGGAAGTTGGTCAATTAGAGTTGGCGGGTGTTTTCGATATTTCACAACAAAAAGCACAGGAGACTGCCCAACTTTTCAATACCAAACATTACGACAAGTTGCAACAATTGATTGAGCATTGTGATGCGATTGATATTGTTGCCACAACCACAGCACATTACGAATTGGCAAAACAGGTTATTGAAGCCCAAAAACACTGTTTTATTGAAAAACCGATAGCCGCAACAGTGGAAGAAGCCGAAAAACTGATGGAACTTGCTGCTCGCTACAATGTGGTGGTTCAAATTGGACACGTAGAAAGGTATAATCCATCTTTTGTTGCCGCTTTACCCTATATTTCAAATCCATATCATATTGAAGCACAGCGTTTTTGTAAATTTACTTTGCGTGGGTCTGATGTTTCTGTAGTTCACGATCTTATGATTCACGATATTGATTTGGTGTTGTCTATTGTTAAGAGTGAAGTAATTGATATTCAGGCAACAGGATATAATTTGGTTACAGATAATTGGGACTATGTAGATGCGCGGTTGTTTTTTGCCAATAAAACTATGGCGCATCTTACCGCAAGTCGTGTTGCATCGGATATTTTACGGAAAATGTGCGTTTTTCAGCCAAATAATTGCATTTCTGTTAATTTTCAGGAAAAAAAAGCAGAAAAAATTGAATTTGAAAGAGGAAAAACAGTAATTCATGAAATTCCGGTTGCAGAACACAACGCCATTGTTGCAGAATTGGAAGATTTTATACACGCCATCCAACAGAATAGAACTCCGAAAGTAAGTATGAATGATGGTTATAACGCATTGGTTGTGGCAGATAAAGTGGTTGCGAAATTATTGCAATAAAATCTGAATCATTGTAAAATAATAACTGAAAAATGACGTTTTTTTCGCATGAAAAATCGCTATTTATTATTTTTAGTTTTCCTCATTGTTTTTCTAAACTTTTCATGCATAAAACCGGACATTACTCCTGTTTATCTTTACTTAACTGAGGAAGAGTTTACTGATTGTTTGGATAATGATCTCGCCAAATTCAACAGTACACATGACACAAAGATAGATACTGATGAAGAGTTTCAAGTCATTAGACAGCATTTGTTTAGAGATGCTTTGGTAAGCATTAATGGAACATCGGTTGGTTTTTGGAAACTTCCGTGCCTTATTCCGCTTATTCCGCAATATGGGAAACCAAACACCCTTCGCGTTTCCGCTTGTGTAAGAGATCCCAATTCTGAATTAATGACAAAAGAATATCTTTTTGTAACTCCTGTTACGCAAGTGTTCGATAATTTAGTGAAAGGAGATACCATAAGACTATCCCCCTTTACGTTAGAATACGTTCCCACTGTGGAATTTCTCATTCTGGACGCTTTTATCCATGACACAAAGTTTTCGCCACGAGACACAATGTACAACACCCCAATGGAAATTGTTGTAATGGATTCCGTATCGAAAAAGAATATGGGCTCCATTTCTTTAAGTAAATCGGATCTCTATTTTGATGTGGTAACTCAGCCTCAAATGATGCCCGGTAAGGGGCAGCAACAATATTGGGAAATCTGTTACCGGTCTTTTAATGGAGAGATGGTAGGATATCTTGGTTTTGAAAAATCTCTCGTGGGAATACAGCAAAAAAACATATTTGTTCTTCCTGCCACCGAGGGCAAATGGAAAAAATTTTACATAGATGTTACCGAATATATTCGTGATGCCTGCTCCACAGCAGCTCAAATTAACGTTCGTTTAGGGATTAGCGGATATAAAGTAAAAGATTCGCAGAGTGCAGAATTCAATTTCGAATATGTTAAATTAATAACTAGGACCGCTTACTATTAACCACTACACTGTATGAACAAAACAAGGAAACTTTTTTTCTACATACTTTTTGATATTCTTTCAGCGGCGGTTACCTGGTTTATCTTTTTTATTTACCGTAAATATAACGTAGATCATACTGTTTTTGAACATTTTAAAACTGCAATTCTTCAAGACACAATACTTTATATCGGATTATTTGCGCTGCCTGTTTTCTGGCTATTTTTACACGCTTTTACAGGCGCTTATACCAATCCTTTCAGAAAATCCAGATTGCGCGAGTTGGAAATTACAATATTAACCACTTTCTTCGGTACGCTGATTTTCTTTTTTATCTTTATTCTTGATGATATTGTAAATAGCCCTTTCGATTATATTAAGTACTTCGTTATCTTGCTGTTTCTTCAGTTTATCTTTACTTACATTCCAAGAGTTCTTATTACAACAACTACGATAAACAAAATCAATACCGGCAAAATTGGTTTTAGAACGCTCATAATTGGCAGTGATATTGTGGCGTTGAATGTGTATCAAAATATTATAAAACAGACCCCTTATGTTGAAAAATACATTTTGGGGTACATTCAAGTGCCGAATGAAGAGGATGAATCTATTTCAACAAAACTCTCTTGTTTAGGAACTCTTGCCGACCTCTCTGCGATTGTTAAAGAACATCAAGTTAATGAATTGGTTATTGCTGTTCAAAATGGAAAACGAAAACTAATTGAAACAATTATTACTTCTATCAGTGATAATCGCAATTTAATGCTCAAAATTATTCCGCAGTCGCAAGATTTTTTGATTGGAAATGTTAAGATTTCTGCCATTTTACAAGAGCCTTTAATGTCGGTTTCTGCAAATGATATACCTGTTTGGCAGCAACTTATAAAAAGATTTATGGATATCTCATTGTCGGTTTTTGCAATGATTATTTTGCTTCCTTTTTATCTTTTCTGTGCCATAGGGGTAAAAATTTCTTCAAAAGGTTCTATTTTTTATTTACAGGAAAGGGTTGGTATTAATGGCAAACCTTTTCATATCATCAAATTTCGTTCTATGGTAGCGGATGCGGAAAAAGGCACCCCGCAATTGTCCAGTAAAACGGACGACAGAATTACTAAGTTCGGACGTTTTATGCGAAAATCACGTTTGGATGAAATTCCTCAATTTGTGAACGTTTTGCTGGGAGATATGTCGTTAGTAGGACCCCGACCGGAAAGACAGTATTACATTGACCAGATTCTAAAAGTAGCTCCGCACTATAAATTGCTGCTTACCGTGAAACCCGGAATGACCTCGTGGGGACAGGTAAAATTCGGATACGCCGAAAATATTGATGAGATGGTGGAAAGATTGAAATGGGATATCCTTTACTTGGACAATATGTCGCTGCAAACCGATATTAAAATATTAATATACACTGTATTAATCGTTCTCAAAAGAACCGGAAAGTAATGCCTTATTTTTTTCAAGAAAATTTAAAACAAGATTCTTTTATCCTTACTACTGAAGAAGCAAAACATATTTCAAAATCTATGCGTTTGAAAGAGGGGGATAATATTTGGATTACCGATGGCAAAGGAACGCGGGCAAAAGCTGTGTTAACAAGCGTTAGAAAAGATTGTTGCGAAGTTGAAATTGTAGAACGCAGTTTTTTTGAGCAATCACATAGTAGCAGATTTCATTTGGTGGTGGTGCCTACTAAAAACCCCGACAGAATGGAGTGGATGGTAGAGAAAGCCGTGGAAATCGGAGTTTCACAAATTACTTTTGTTATTTGCGAGCGCTCGGAACGAAAACATATAGATTTGAATCGTTTTCATAGAATTTCTGTGGCTGCCTTAAAGCAATCGCAAGGTGTTTGGCTGCCGGAAATTAAGGTTGTTCCCTTTTCACAATTTATTAGAGAAAGTGCGCATTACAAGGCCGATAAATGTATTGCCTGTTGCGATGAAACGGTACAAACTACACACATCTCTGAAATACAACACGGAAATAATGATGTTATTTTTCTCATAGGTCCAGAGGGTGATTTTACCCCGAAAGAAGTAGAACTTGCTATGGAACAGGGATTTCAACCGGTTTCATTGGGCAAAAAAATATTACGCACGGAAACGGCAGCACTGTTTGTGGTTTGTCGTTACGCGGCAATGATGCCCCACCGTACACCTGTAATACAGCAATAAAAAAAAGGTTTCCTTATGAAAACCTTAGTAGCGGGGGCAGGGCTATTTTTTTGAAATAATGCCGTTTTGTAACGCCCTTTAATGTTCACGTTTCAAATATAATTTCTAACAAGAGAAAACAGAAAACAAAATTTTATGTATGTTTATTATTCCGCTTCACTAAAAAAACGCTGTCCAGATTCAGTTTTTAAAAAGATTATTATAAATAATCCCATAGAAATAATTGTTGCTCCAATGATTATTAAACCTATCATATTATTTTTTTTTATTGATTTTCTTTTTTTTATAATTCAAAAATATACCTATTCCAAAAGTTGAAACTATTATTAACGCTCCTATTAAATACATTATCAATTTACTTTCAAAATCTCCTAAAAAAGTAGATATTACAACGGCAGTTGTTACATATTTTGCAATATCAAAAACCAATCACCAATTTTATTTATTAACTCTTTTTTCATTGTTTATTTTAACGGCACAAAAATAAAATTATTTCACTATAAAAACCCTATCTAATCAAATCTAATCAAAAAAAAAACTGCTATTTTACACTAAAAAGCAATACAGGGCGAAACATTAACACACTTTAATTGAAAAAAATTACGCTATTTCGTTTTCATATCAAAAAAACTTTATTTTATCTCTTTTTCTACTTCACTCCAATCAATTAACATATTGATTTGTTTGAAAAACTTATTTTTTCTAGTACGTTTTTCCACGTAACCGTCATAAAAGCCCATTTGAATATTTTTTTGGTAAAACATGACGCGAAGATACAAAAAAATCAACACAAAACATAATTAAAATATTAACAACCAAATGTTTATATCATATTTTGTCTTGCAAAGGTCTCATACTGTAAAGAGAAAACAGAAAACAAAATTTTGTGTATGTTTTTTATTCAGGTAAAATAAAAAATTATGATTATTTTATTTTTTCAATTCCTAATTGTTTGCAAATATCATTACAAACAATATCTCTAATTTCAGTATGCCGGGGCACTGCCGTTCTTTTGCCGGTTTTGATATTCATAAATATAGTGTGCCCGGCACCTTCACGCCGGAAAATACATTCATTATCTAATAAATGTTTGATTAATTTATTTCTTTTCATCTATGCAAAAACCGCTTCTCTACTAATAAAATTTTCGTTTTGATGTGCAATTCTAAAATCTTCCATTTCATCTTCTAAAATTAGTGTAATGGCTTCTTTTAAATTCTCTTTTACTTCTTTAATACTTCTACCCTGAGTAATGGCTCCGGGAACCTGTTCACACTGTCCCATTAACCAACCATCTCCGGCATCTTTTATTATTGCAGTATATTCCATAATATTTTTTGAAACTTTTAACGGCACAAAAATAAAATTATTTCACTATCAAACCGCCACTAATCTACGATTTAAAATTTAGTAGAGTTACAAACATATTTTTTGTACGCAGTGTGTACGCAAAAACGCACAAAATAGGTTAAAAAAGTTTGTTTAATCTGTGTTAAGATAAAATGTTGATTAAAGATAATCAACATTTTATTGCTTAAATTGAGTTTAAAAAGTAGCGGGGGCAGGACTCGAACCTACGGCCTCCGGGTTATGAGCCCGACGAGCTACCACTGCTCTACCCCGCAATGTGTCGGCAAAAATATACTTTTTTCTTTATGAATACGGTTTTTTGCGAAAAAGAGATTATTTTATGTGCGGATTTTATGTTATTTTGCGCCCCTGTTATTTATTATGGATAAAAAAATCATTACTATTAAGCAACGGTACGGCATTATTGGCTTTGATGCCGCTTTGGATTATGCCATCCACATTGCCGTGCAGGTAGCCCCTACGGATTTGTCGGTGTTAATTACCGGCGAAAGTGGGGTAGGAAAAGAGAGTTTTCCCAAAATTATTCACGATAACAGTGCCAATAAACACGGTCAATATATTGCCGTGAACTGCGGCGCGATTCCGGAAGGAACTATTGATTCCGAACTGTTTGGACACGAAAAAGGCTCCTTCACGGGTGCTGTGGAGGCACGAAAAGGTTACTTTGAAGTGGCAGACGGCGGTACTATCTTTCTGGATGAAGTTGCCGATTTGCCTCTCTCTACCCAGGTGCGTTTGCTGCGTGTGTTGGAAAATGGCGAGTTTATGAAAGTTGGCTCCTCAAAACCTCAGAAAACGAAAGTACGTGTGGTGGCTGCCACAAATGTGAATATCGCGGAAAGAATTGCCAAAGGAAAATTCAGAGAAGATTTGTACTACCGACTTAATTCTGTTCCTATTCATATTCCGCCGCTTCGCGAAAGAAAAGAGGATATTTTTCTATTGTTTACTAAATTTGCTAACGATTTTGCTTTCAAATATCAAATACCCCCCTTGCAGTTGGATGAGGAATCTAAAAAAGAACTTTTAAACTACTCCTGGCCCGGAAATGTGCGGCAACTGCGAAATGTTACCGAACAGATGTCGCTCATTGAAAAAGAGAGAACGATTACACCCGATATATTGGAAAAATACCTATCCCCGCACACCATATCTAATCTTCCGGCTTTGTTGGTGCGCGATAAAGAGACACCCCCACAATTCTTTGAACGGGAACTTATTTATAAATTTCTTACCGATTTAACGAAAGAGGTGGCTGAGCTTAAAATATTAGTGAATGAGTTGAAAAATACTAAAACCAGATTGCCCGAAAGTAAAACCGTACCATTTTTAGATTTTCAACCTGTTGAAATTCTGGAAGAAAATAATTGATGTTATGAAAAATTTTTTGAAAATTTTTACTGTGTTCTTGTGTGTGGTTTCTGTACTTGTGGGGTGTAGGGTGCGTTTTTCGTTAACGGGCGGGTCGGTGCATCCAAGTGCTAAAACAGTTTACGTGGCAACGTTTCCTAATAACGCCTCGCTCGTAATTCCTAATCTGAGCCAGGATTTTACTGCCGCCCTGAAAGATAGAATCCAAAGCCAAACTCCATTAACAATCATAGATTTAAAAAGTGCCGACTATGTTTTTGAGGGTGCCATATCCACTTACTCCGTTACCCCCATTGCGCTTCAAGGCTCCTCGCAGGGCAATGATATGGCGGCAATGAACAGACTAACAATCTCTGTTCGTGTTACTTTCAAAAGTCTGTTTGAAGAAAATCTGAACTTTGAACAAACTTTCTCTCGATACTCAGATTATTCGAGCTTGCTTACCTTCTCAACCATCGAAGCAGGATTGGTGCAGGAGATTGTTGCAGCCTTAACCGAAGATATTTTTAACAGAGCTTTTGTAAATTGGTAGAATATGAATCCTGTTGAAGTGAATCTTTTTTTTGAAAACTTTCCGGTTGCCCCCGAATCGCAATTGAATTTGTTGGAAGAGTATCATCAAAAATATCCGTCATCACATTTCATTACTTTTTTCTACTTAAAAATGTTACAGGAAAAAAGTCCTAAAAAATATGAATCGTTAAAATCAAAACTTCTTCTATCTATATCCCATCGTAAAGAATTTCATCGATCCAAATTAGAATATTTTGCAACCCCTGAACTTACACCTGATGAACCTGATGAGATTGCAAAATTGGCGGAACAATTTCAGCAAATTATTCCGAAAATCAAGTATGACCCGGTTAAACATAATGCCGATATTGATATGGCAGAACTTGGGGAAATTGAAGATATTGAATTTATAAGTGAAACATTAGCAATGGTTTATGCAGAGCAAGGATATACCGGAAAAGCCATTCAAATGCTAAAAAAATTAATGTTGCAAAATCCCGAAAAAAATACTTATTTTGCAGCCCTTATCGAAAAAGTGAAAATTTCGGTAAACCTTAATCAAAACGTAGAAGATAGTAATCATTAAAAGTAATATAATATGTTGACTCTAATAATCATTCTGATTCTCCTGGCTTGCGTAGTTTTGGGTTTTTTTGTATTGATTCAAAACTCAAAAGGGGGCGGTCTGGCTTCCAACTTTGCAGGCTCAAACCAAATAATGGGAGTTCGTAAAACTGCAGACTTTTTGGAAAAAGCAACCTGGATATTAGCCGGTTCGATTATGTTTCTGTGTATGTTTGTAGCTTTCTTAACCAAAAAGGAGTTTCAACGCGATATGCCGGCACGAACAGGAACAGAAAAACCTATGACCGCAGACGACGATTTTTAATATAAATGAACCGCGAAGATTTTCCGATTCTGAATCGAACGATACATAATCATCGCTTGATATATTTTGATAACGCCGCTACAACGCAGAAGCCCAAACAGGTAACAGAGGCGTTGTCGCTTTATTATAACCACCACAACAGTAACATTCATCGTGGCGTGCACGCACTTAGTCAGGAGGCTACCGCGCTGTTTGAGGATAGTCGCGAAACAGTTAGAAAATTCATCAACGCACCATCCCACCAAGAAATAATTTTTACACGGGGAACTACCGAATCTATTAATTTGGTGGCTTCTTCTTTCGGGAAAATGTTTATTAATGAGGGAGATGAGGTACTTGTCACAGAAATGGAGCACCACTCCAATATTGTTCCGTGGCAGTTGATTTTTGAAGCCCAAAAAGCACACTTAAAGGTATTGCCTTTTGATGAAAGAGGTGTACTTTGTTTGGATTTGTTGGACGAATTTCTAACGGAAAAAACGAAAATATTTGCGGTTGCTCACACTTCAAACACGTTGGGAACAATAAATGATATTCAAACGATTATTCACAAGGCGCACAAAAAAAATATTCCGGTGTTAATTGATGGGGCACAAGCTATGTCGCACGAAAAAATTGATGTTCAGGAATTGGATTGCGATTTCTTTGCTTTTTCAGGGCACAAAATGTATGCACCGATGGGGGTGGGCGTGCTATTCGGTAAAGAGAAGTGGCTCAATGCGATGCCGCCTTATCAAGGAGGAGGGGAGATGGTGCATCAGGTATCTTTTGAAAAAACCACCTACAACGAACTTCCGTTCAAATTTGAAGCAGGAACCCCCTCAGTGGGCGATGTTGCAGGCTTAAAAACCGCGATTGAGTATTTAGAATCTGTTGGAATAGAGAAAATTGCCAACTACCAGCAAGAACTATTGCAATATGCTTTTGCGCAACTCTCTCAGATAGAAGAGATAGAGTTTTACGGCACTGCGCCGCACAAAGCCGCAATTATCTCTTTCAACCTCAAAAATATACATCCTTTCGATGTAGGGACTATTTTGGATGGGTTTGGGATTGCGGTGCGCACAGGTCATCACTGCACACAACCCATTATGACTAAATTTGGTATTCCGGGCACTGTTCGTGCTTCCTTTGCACTTTACAACACCTTTGAAGAGATTGACGTTTTTGTAAAGGCAGTAAAGAAAGCGCAGGAGATGTTGGGGTAGGTGCGGTTTTTCATTGCACTGCGTGAAAGAATAGAAAGAAAATTATATTTTTGCCTCCTCATTTCTAACCCAACAAAATTAATTTATGCGTAAGGATTTTAGTAACGTTAACCCGAAAAATCTTAAAAAAAACACAAAAATATTTACCAATTTGGTAAATGAACATAATATTGATAATGAATGGATTACTGCCGAGCAGATTCCCGTAAAATCAGTATATACCAAAGAGGACTTGTCGGATATGGAACATCTGAACTACGCCGCGGGGATTCCTCCTTTTCTGAGAGGACCCTACGCTACGATGTTTGTGCAAAAGCCATGGACCATTCGTCAGTATGCCGGATTTTCTACTGCTGAAGAGTCTAACGCGTTCTATCGCAGAAATTTAGCAGCAGGTCAGAAAGGACTTTCCATTGCTTTTGACTTAGCCACGCACAGAGGGTACGACTCCGACCACGAGCGTGTGGTGGGCGATGTGGGAAAAGCAGGCGTTGCCGTGGACTCTATTCTGGACATGAAGATACTGTTCGACCAAATTCCATTAGACCAAATGAGTGTATCAATGACGATGAACGGTGCTGTACTCCCTATTTTGGCGTTCTATATTATTGCTGCGGAAGAACAGGGCGTGTCGATGGATAAACTGACCGGCACCATTCAAAACGATATTCTTAAAGAGTTTATGGTGCGGAACACCTATATCTACCCGCCGCTTCCTTCGATGAAAATTATTGCGGATATTTTTGAATTTACGGCTAAAAATATGCCGAAATTCAACTCTATCTCAATTTCAGGCTATCATATGCAGGAAGCGGGTGCTACTTGCGATATTGAATTAGCCTACACGCTGGCAGACGGTTTGGAGTATCTGCGTGCCGGAGTGAATGCCGGTATGAATATCGATGATTTTGCCCCGCGATTGTCGTTTTTCTGGGCAATTGGGATGAATCATTTTATGGAGATTGCAAAGATGCGCGCCGCAAGAATGTTGTGGGCTAAAATTGTGAAGCAGTTCAACCCCATAAACCCGAAATCGTTGGCACTGAGAACACATAGCCAAACATCGGGATGGTCGCTTACCGAACAAGACCCCTTTAACAATGTTGCCCGTACCTGTATTGAAGCGATGGGGGCAGCGTTGGGACACACCCAATCGTTGCATACCAACGCATTAGATGAAGCGATTGCGTTGCCTACGGATTTTTCGGCGCGCATTGCCAGAAATACCCAAATCTACATTCAGGAAGAGACCCATATTTGCCGCGAAGTTGACCCCTGGGCAGGCTCTTACTATGTGGAAGCACTAACGCGGCAAATTGCGGAGCGTGCGTGGAAGCATATTGAAGAGATTGAATCGCTGGGCGGAATGGCAAAAGCCATCGAAACAGGCATCCCCAAAATGCGCATCGAAGAGGCAGCCGCAAGAAAACAAGCTCGCATAGACTCCGGACAGGAAAATATTGTGGGAGTAAATAAATACCGCTTGGAAAAAGAAGACCCCATTGAAACACTGGAAGTTGATAATACGGCGGTAAGAGAAGCCCAGTTGAAACGCCTTGCCGAATTGCGCGCCCATAGAAATGAAACGGAAGTGAAGTCCGCATTGGAGGTACTTACAAAATGTGCAGAAACCGGAATTGGAAATTTATTAGAGTTGGCAGTGGATGCGGCAAGAAAACGCGCTTCGTTGGGCGAAATCTCAGCAGCCTTAGAAAAAATATTTGGTCGTTATAAAGCAAAAATCAATTTAATTACAGGCGTGTATAGTTCAGAACAACAAGAAAATGCAAGTTTTAAGAAAGCTTGTACGATGGCAGATGAGTTTGCCAAAAAAGAGGGTCGGCGTCCGCGGATTATGGTTGCCAAAATGGGTCAGGACGGGCACGACCGCGGAGCAAAAGTGGTTTCCACAGGCTACGCAGATATCGGTTTTGATGTGGATGTGGGTCCGCTGTTTCAAACACCGGCAGAAGCCGCCAAACAAGCCGTTGAAAACGACGTGCACGTGCTGGGCGTTTCCTCCCTCGCCGCCGGACATAAAACATTAGTTCCCCAAGTGATTGACGAACTCAAAAAGTTAGGACGTGAGGATATTTTAGTGGTTGTGGGTGGGGTTATCCCTCCGCAAGATTATGATTATCTGTACAAAGCAGGCGCCGCAGCCATTTTCGGACCCGGCTCCGTGATTTCCGACTGCGCCATCAAAATTTTGGAAATACTAAGTAAATATTAAATTTTAAATATTAAATATTAAATTTTAATCGTAAGTAATTTATCTATGAAAAGAATAATCCACACCGACCAGGCGCCGAAGGCGATAGGTCCTTACAGCCAAGCCATTGAAGTGAATAGTATGTTGTTTATTTCCGGTCAGATTCCGGTAATTCCCGAAACCGGACAGATTCCGGTAACTATTGAAGAACAAACCGAACAGGTTATGAAAAATATTGGTGCCATATTGAAAGAAGCCGGCTGCGGTTTTGAAAATGTGGTAAAATCCACCTGTTTGTTGAGCGATATGGCAAACTTCAAGGCGATGAACGAAATTTACGGAAAATACTATTCGGTAAATCCGCCGGCACGCGCAGCATTTGCAGTTAAAGCACTGCCGCTTAATGTATTGGTAGAAATTGAAACGATTGCCGTAAAATAATTACCGTTTGAATATCTGTTCAATGTCAATATCTTTGAACATTTTTTTTCCTTTTTCGGTAAGAATTGGGGCTAACAAAAAGTGAATATATTCGGTTTTTAGCACCGAGTCGCTTAATAAAACAAACATCGTATTGAATAGAAAAAAATAGGTAAACAATTTTAGTTCTGCATCAAATTGAAATAGATTTTCCGCCTCCCCCATTATAAAAATTTCCTCCAATTTGTCAATATGAGGATAGTTCGACTCCTTTTTTTTAAGAAATAATTCTTTTGTTTTTTGAAAAAAATGGGGTTCAAAATTTTTGCAATACTGCAATTCAAAAAGAAACATCATTAATTTCTCTACGGAATTATTGGTAAATTCAACACGTTGAACAATCCGTTCATTAGATTTTTTTTGCCAATAGTTTACAATACAAAACTCTAAGTTTTCTTTCGATAAGTACCTGTTAAACAAAGTTTTTTTTGTAATATGAACCGAATCGGCTACTTTTTGCAGCGAATGATCGAACCCCCGATTTAAGTAAAATCTAAAAATGGGTTCAATTTTCGAATCCTGATAGTTCATATCATAATATTTCGGCAAAATTATAAAAATGATGTACATTTGCCGCCCTAAAAAAAATAATTATGAAGAGACAAAAAATTTACGTGGTTATTGCTTGTATTTTAGCAGTTTTATCAATTCTTGCCATAGTTTACAAAAAAGGAGGGTTCAATAAATCGATGAACTCAACAAAATTGTATACTGCATATGCTATAATAGATACTTCAACCATAACCCGAGTTTTTATGGCGGATATGTTTGGTCGCAAAGTGTTGTTAACCAGAGAGGAAAACGGCTGGATGGTGGACCGGCACAAACCGGCTGCCTCGTATAAAATCAGAGATTTGCTGATTACTATGAATTCGATTAGAGTAGCCAAACCCATTGCAAAATCAGGGCAACAAAGTATTTTAGATATGCTTGCGGTTTCTTCCACCAAAGTAGAGATTTACGAAACAAAACCTCTGTTTACACTTTTTGAAAAACCGTTTTTTACAAGGGAAAGACTTATTAAGACCTATTTTCTGGGAGATGCCACCCCCACCAGTTTGGCTTCCTACGCGCTGCTTGAAGGGATGGATTATCCCTGCGAAGTTCACAAGCCCGGTTTTAGAGGATACGTAACCCCCCAATTTGTGCCCGACCCGATTGAATGGTACTCGCAACTTGTTTTTTCTACCAAACTTACCCGTATTCAAACTGCCTCTTTTATAGACATTGAAAATTCGGAAAACTCTTTCTTTGTGGAAAAAGCAGGACCCAGAACATTCAATCTATATGATAGTTACAAAAATCTTGTTTCCAATTACGATACTTTAATGCTTATTGATATGTTATCGGAATTCAGAGAAAGAAATTACGAGGTTTTTATTCCGAATATGCCGCAAACTACCAAAGATTCGATACTGCAATTTAATCTCTTTAAAATCATTTCTGTAACAGATGTAAATAAGAAAACTACTACTATGAAGCTCTACCACTTTATCGAATGGGGCGACCTGTTTGAGAATGAAATTTTGATGGAAGAGAATGTACCCGATTACAATAAAGACCGTTGTTATGCCACATTTAATGATAATACGGATGAGATATTTACCGTTCAATTTTTTCAATTTGATAGGCAGATTCAACCCTTATCATATTATCTTTTAAAATGATTGCCGATGAATTTTGGATGAAACGTGCGCTACAATTGGCCGCATTGGGTTTTGGAAAAGCGCAACCCAATCCGTTAGTTGGGGCAGTAATTGTTCATAATGAACGGATTATCGGCGAAGGATTTCATCAACAGTACGGTGCCCCACACGCCGAAGTGAATGCCATTAGCGCTGTTGTTAACCAGGAACTTTTGAATGAATCAACGCTGTATGTTAATTTAGAGCCTTGTTCTCATTATGGAAAAACGCCTCCCTGCGCTTCTTTGATAATTGAAAAAAAAATTCCCAAAGTGGTGGTGGGAATGTTGGACCCAAATCCGCAAGTGAACGGAAAAGGGATTGAAATGTTGCGAGAAGCTGGTATTGAAGTGGTTGAAAATGTGTTGTATAGCAAGTGTTTGAAACTTAACAAACGATTTATTACTTGGCACAAGGAGAAACGTCCTTATATTATTCTCAAATGGGCGCAAACGAAAAACGGGTATATGGACGTTGCGCACAATGCCCCCACAAAATACTGGATTACAAACGATGCCTTGCGTGCGTGGGTACATAAATTGCGCAACGAAGAACAGGCAATTTTGGTTGGGTATAATACTTTTTTGAATGATAACCCACAGTTAACCAACCGTTTATACGGAAACAACCAACCGCAGCGGTTTGTTTGGTGTGAAAAACAGGAACCTGTTCCCTTCGACAGTTCATTTACTTTTTTATACGGAAATATTGAGGATATTTTAAATCAGCTTTACACTTTGAAGATTCTATCTGTGGTAGTGGAGGGCGGAAAAAAGACATTAAACAGATTTTTAGAGGCAAATTTATGGGATGAAGCCTATGTTCTCACGGGAAATGTAGAATGGGAATGTGGGGTTGAGGCACCCAAATTGCAACTTACACCCGAAAGCAGAATGGAGATTGAAGGGGAATTGGTGGAGCGGTTTGTAAATAATTAGTTTGATTCCTGATTTTTTTTTGAGTGAGTGATTTCAAAATAAATTATTTTAATACTCTTGCGGCGATTTTTGATAACTAAATTATTGAAATATGACATAAAAAAATAAAAAAGCATTGAACTGAATCCGGCTATTGTAAAATTTGGCGATTAAATGATAGTGTCGAAAGAAGAAGTTGAATAATCACGTATGAAGCGTGAACTCAACTTTGTTTCTTAGACACTAAGGTTACGCCAAATACCATCAATAGCGGGAAACAGTTAAGTTTCGCGCTTTTTTGTTTTATATAACACAGAGACACAGAGCACACAGATACACACAGAGAAAAAACTAAAAATTATTGAACTAAAACTACTAAGGTAACTTTAAAAAATCAGGGTACAATGTAAGAATTTTAAATTTTAAATTTTAAATCTTAAATCTTAAATAAATAATGGCAAATCTCCTCCTTACCGAAAAATGCGTTCGCGCTTGCCCCTACTGCTTCGCCAAAGAGTATCTGAATGAAAGCAAGGAGAATATTTTGCCGTGGGAGAACTTGATATATGTGGCTGATCTGTTTGAAGCCTCCAACGTAAGACAACTCGCACTTCTGGGCGGAGAACCTACGTTGCACCCCAATTTTGTTGATTTTGGGCTCTATCTTCATGAGCGAAGATTTAAAGTGAATGTGTTTACCAGCGGAATAATGGCTAACAAAACATTAGAAACCGCCAAAAAATATTTCTTGAATATTCCTATTGAAAACTTCTCTTTTACTTGCAATTACAACCACCCTAAAACATCAACTACAAAAGAAACCAAACAGATTAATAAGTTTTTTAAATCTTTCTCGAAGTTTATTACGCTGAGTTTCAATCTGTATCAACCGGAATTTGAGTTGAAATATCTTGTGGATGTTATTGTAAAGTATGATTTAAGAAAACATATCCGCTTGGGTTTGGCACAGCCTATACCCGGACAAAAAAACGAGTGTTTGTCTTTACTTGAAGTAAGAGAAATTGCAAAAACGCTGAGAAATCAGTTGGATTTATTAGAAAAACACCGAATAACACTCAGCTTTGACTGCGGAATGCCGATGTGTATATTTACTGATGAAGATTTAGGGCGACTGTTCAAATTGAACAGAGGCAAAATTTTGTTTACCTGCTACCCCGCTATTGATATTGTACCCGATTTGCAGGTTTGGGCGTGCTTCCCGCTGAGCAACTATGAGAAAAAATCGCTGTATGACTTTAATAGTGTGGATGAGATAAGAAGATATTTTGCAGAAAAGCAGAAGATCATAAGAGCAGAAAGCAGAAAAGGAGATACGCAGATTAATTGCGGGAATAAAGTAGGGAACATTATCTCCGAAGAAGAAAACAATAGAGGAGATCCGGAGATTGGAGTAACTTATACCATAGACGGTGCTATTTTAAACTATAATTACACCTACAACACAAGAGGGGTAATGGATTCGCGCTCAGAAACCTATGCCAACCGTAAAGAAACCTACACCTACGACAATTTAGACCGCCTAACCGGTATTACTGCCGGCACACTAACGGTGCCCGGCACCCCACAAACTTTTTCCTACAATGCCAATGGCAATTTTAGCAGCAATTCCAATTTGGGCGATTACTCATATGACCCAATACAACTGCACGCAGTAACTAAAGTAGAACAATACAACAACATCATTTCTCCAAAACAAAATGATGTAACTTACAATTTCTTTCAACAACCCACCAATATTTCCGAGGGCGATTATGAACTATATCTCTATTATGGTTCTAACCAAAAACGAAACAAAGCAGTGCGTTACCACCACAACAATTTGGAAAACACCCGTTATTACATTAACAAATACTACGAAAAAGAGATAGATGCTGTCGGCGTTACCCGCCACTTCCACTACATTTACGCCGAGGGTAGGATTGTGGCGTTGCATATAACCCGGTGGCTGAGCGGAGCCGAAGCCACCGACAGTATGTATTACGTGCATACCGACCACTTGGGCAGCTACTGTGCCATTACCAACCAGAACAAGACAGTGCGGCAGCGCAATTTCTTTGAGCCCTGGGGCAACAACATTGGGGCTATAAACTATTCCCTTGTTCCCCGCGGCTTTACGGGGCACGAGCATTACCCGCAGTTCCAAATCATTAACATGAACGGGCGGTTGTACGACCCCGTTATTGTCCGCTTCTTCTCGCCAGATAAGTATGTGGCAAACAGCAGTTTTAATCAACAGATTGGCGACTGGAATATTGGGGGAGGTATAGGATATGGGAAAAATTCTTGGGGTTGGAATGTTCGTGGAAGTTACAAAGGCTGGGGTGTTGGTTATGGACGAACTTCCTATGGTGGAGTACATAAGCAAACCACGGGTTCTGCTACTTTTTATTGGCCTGGTGGCTCATTTAGATTAGAAAATGATTTTCTCGGTGATGGGCACGACCGATGGCGAACAAATGCCATAGAACTTACAATTGGTGATTTTAGTATTGGATGTTATGTATATACTAATGATCCCGAAGGTCAATTTGGCCCTAATGATTATGACCCTAATGGCACGGATCGAATGGGTAACAGAAATAAGAGTTTTAAAGGTAAAGACTATGGGGCTTGGAATAACGGACAAGTTTATTCCTCACCTATTTGGATTGGTTGTCGTAGCGGGAATACTATGACACGAGTAGGTTTTAGTAATCCGTGGGTACAAGATAGAACTCAAAATTGGGTACATCGAAATGGTTTTTTCTATTTACCTTTCGGTCATCAGCATTTTTATAACAGATACGATGATTTTTATTACGGACCTTACGTTTATGTCGGTCCTTACAATCCATATTCATTATATTAATACACAATAATTTTATGAAGAAGATAATATCTGTAGCTTTCATTTTGTTTTTCTTAATCTCTTGTTACTTAGGTCAACAAGTCCCTATTGAGTTTAGGAAAGGATTAAGGGGGTATACCGGTGAAAAAACTACCATTTCTTCATTAATAAATATAAATGGATATTATGAAACAAAAATAAATTCTGTTCAGTTTAAATCGGTTGGTTTTTCTAAACCATTAGAAAGAATTGATACTTTTTACTATAGCTATTCTGTGTTTTTTGAAGATGGAATTTTTTTAAATAATTTTTCTTTACAATCAATAAATGAACCACATACAAGTGGCTTCTACAAGTATTCTTGTTGGGGCCGTTATACAATAACCGACGACACAATTAAAACCAAATATGCTTCCATTTATCCACCTTTTAACGGACCACCCTTTGCTCGTGAGAAGTGGTATATAGTAATAGATAGAAATACTGTAAAATGGATATTAACCAAACCTATACGAGACGTTTCCTATGAAGAAATGGCATATTATTTAAAAAATAGTGCAACCGAGGAGGTACACCCTTCAATATTTGTTTCTTGTGATACTTTGCCAAATCCTGACTATTGTTGGTTAAAAAAAGAGAAATGGTTTTGGAGCAAAGAAGAGGATTGGAAAGTATTTATGGATAATTTTGGTAAATAGAAAAACAATGATATAATATGAATCTATGAAAAGAGTAAGATTTCCTATTCTACTTTTGTTAATGAAATCAATCTTTGGATGTGCCTATTATCCGAATATTCCTAAATCAATTGAAAGTTCTTTTACTTACTGTTACGCAGGTAAGAATACGGGATTAGACACTTTAATTAATATTGATGGGTATTACAGGAAGATGTCTTTTAATAAAAGGTCGCCTACAGTCGGAGGTTTCTTGAAAGACACATCAATCTATTATATTGATACATCCTACCATTATTTCATGTTTTATGAAGATGGTATCTTTGTTTATAACATAAGAGATTCGTATTATGACGTTAATAAGAAAGAACTTGTAAAAAAAGATGTGTCATTATTTATGAAAGATTTCATAGAAAACACAGAAAACTCGGCAAGGCAATTTTATAACAATTTCTGGGGTGGATACATTATATGTGGAGATACTATAAAAATGCAAAGTATGTATAAGGGGATGTCTCTTAATTCAGGTTGGCATTTGGGGGAAGTTTGGTATAAAATCATTGATAAAAACACTATATTATGCATCAACTCTTTTAATCTGCCTGAAATGTCACGACCTAAAGAAAGAACACACTATCCTGTAGTTTTTTTTCCAATACCTGAAAAACCTAAATCGGATAGAAGTTGGATTTAAGAGAAATGTGGTTTTGGTGTAACGAAGAAGATTGGAGGGTTTTTAGCGATAATTTAGAAAAAAACAAATGAAGTACGGATGAAATATTCAATTAAATTATTATTAACCAACAAACTAACTAATAAATTAAACCCTTATGAAAAACCCAAACCTAATTTTTACCGCAATTATTGCCTTCTTACTCCTTTTGTCAGGTTGTAAGAAAGAGAAATATAAAGTAACATTTCACCCCAACGGCGGCACGGGGACAATGGAAACCCAAACCTTTACGGCAGGCGAGGCGCAGGCACTGCGGGCTATTGCCTTTACAAGAGAAGATTTTACGTTTTCCGGCTGGAATACCATGCCCGACGGTAGCGGTGTAAACTATGCCGATAAACAAACCATTACGGTTACCATAAATCTTACACTGTATGCCCAATGGGATTCTATTCCCCCTTCTGTTTTCTATTACTATGCTACTTTTTTTGCCAATGGCGGCACCGGAACTATGGCACCACAACCGTTTTTGCCTGAAGAAGAGAAGGAATTAATCCCAAATAGTTTTACACGTCCCAACTACGAATTTAAGTGCTGGAATAATAATGCCAACGGTTCAGGAATAAATTATGTTAATAAGGAATTTGTGGAATTAACCGAAGATTTGTCGCTATACGCGCAATGGGTAGATCCTCTTTTTCACGGAACACCCTGCCCGGGTATTCCTACTATAAAAGACGTTGACGGAAAC
>Ga0209737_10000722_pt1 | contig 25577 bp, 23 predicted proteins | sample TergutCu122P3_FD_187284 | JGI IMG/M metagenome (GOLD analysis project Ga0209737, IMG submission 187284) | Cubitermes ugandensis P3 segment gut microbial communities from Kakamega Forest, Kenya - Cu122 P3 (SPAdes) (version 2) | ecosystem: Host-associated > Arthropoda: Insects > Digestive system... | reverse complement strand
TTTCTTCTTGCTTATTTATTTGCTTATTTTTCTGAAGAGTAATATGCCAACGATTGCTACTGCTGCAATGATTGCTGCTGCTGCGCCTGCGATGTACCATCCGTATGGTGGAAGTGGTTCTGGTGGTACTACTTCTGGTGCTGCTAGTACTGCCATTTCACTTTTTGCAAATGTGCCATAATAACCGCCTGAACCGCTAAAGTATGCATAGATATCCCAGTTGCCTGTAGCGTCTGCTGGTGGAGTCCAAGTTATTGCAAATCGACCGTTTGCATCGCTAACTGTTTTGCCTACATCAATTACGTGGTCACCTTGTTGTACAAAGACTGTTACTTCAACACCTGTTGTACTCATTGGTCTTTCGAATTGTTTGTAGACATAAAGCATCCACTCACTCATACTCTCATCAGATACCGCTGGAACACCCTTAGAGAACCTTCGTATGACATTATCCTGTTCTGTGCCAGGTGAAATGTCCATAACAGTTCCGCTAATTAAGACCGTGTTTTCTGCTGTGACTACCGCGTTAGATGCTGTAACTGTCATCTCGGTAGGGCCTTTGCCGATTGCATAAACCTGTGAATCGTATGAGTCTATTGTAGCAATGATGCTGTCACCGATGATTGCGCGTCCACCCCAAGCTAACTGACGGAAGGCTCCATCGATTTGCCAGACAACCTCTCCAGTTTCTATGTCTAGTGCATAGAATGGTGCGCCTCTTGGCAGAGGAACCTGTGAAGAGTGTACTTGATAGCCGATGTAGATCATGCCACTTGAAACAAAGCATGGTACTGCCCACCAGTTTTCTCTGTGATAAGATTCATTGTATTTGTCTTTTTGCTCAAATGTCCAATCTAGTGTGCCTGTAGTAGCGTTATAGCAGTATATTATACCACCGCCGCTGCCTTCAATGAGTTTGCCGTAGACAATGACTTTCTCGGGTGACGAGTTTGATGTAGCACCACCCCATGAATCTGCAAATATCTGTGGTTCTGTGTCATACATGTGTCTTCCTGTTTCTAAGCTAAAGACGTGGTTAACTCTGTCTTCTTTTGTCCAGAAAACACCAATATATGGGTCGTTAGAAAATGCAGCCCAACCTGATTGTGTATCGCGTGTAATAATTGAAAGGTACTGTTCCCATAGTTTATCTTTTGGTGCCCAGAATCTATCTGTGAACAATCTTTGTCCATAGTTATCTTCATCAAGAGATATTGCTGAAAGTGTTACACCTGCTGTTGAAATGTTAGCAAAGATAGCGCGGTCACCTACAAACACATGTACTGGAGCGCCAAAGTTTCGTGGCAAGGTAATATTCTGTCGGTCGTTGTAGCCATTGGCTGCTGCGAACACATTGGGACTACCGTTTGTGTTAACGCCACTACCCCAAGCATCTCCTCCACCACTAGCACCATCACGATTGTACATCACAGTGCGTGTAGAGTTCCATGTGCGGAGTGTAGAAACACCATCGGCAGTGGTAACGCTATAGACAAGCATTTCACCGTTTGGACCATAATAGACAGTTCCTGTTGGGACACCAGTCATAGTGTATATGTGTCTACCTGTCAATGGATCAAGTGCATACCAATTAGCACCATTTGTAACCCAGAGATATGACCAGAGGCCGCGGTTGTTTGGAGTAACTATTGACACTGTTTGTCCACGAGCAAGTCTAGCAGCTTGACCAAATGGGGCGTTAGCAACATCTTTTGACCAGAGTTCTTTACCTGTGTGTAAGTCAATTGCTCTTACGGTCTGATTTAAAGCGTTAGTACTACCACTGTATACTGGAGCTACGTTGTAGAATAAAATACCGCCGACAATGATAGCCCCATTGAATTTAGCTTCATATGCATCACCGTGTTGATAAGGCTCAGCACCGAATTCACCTGAGCCCATACCACCTAAGTATTGTCCATCGGGTGTAGACCATAGAATGTGTGCAGTAGTTGGCGCATCATTATATGGTGCAAACAAGTTTGTATTACGGGGTTTTTGTACATACCAGCTACCTAGTATGGTGTACCATTCGCGCAGTTGTGCATCAACTGGCCTAGTCCAGTATTCGTTTGGTAGAGTGTGACCAGGGTGATCTCCTTTCCAGAAGCCTTCAATTATTTCCAAAGTAATGTTTTCACTTACACATGGTTGATAATTACCCGATCTTGCATTGGAATCAGTACTGTAACGGTAATATACTCCGTCAAAAGCGCATCGTAGTGTATAGTTCCCTGGTTCTGTAAAGGACATCTTTCTGCCGACTGTACCAGTAGACCATGTCATACCTGAAACGTTTTCAACTTTACCATTAGGATGGAAAATTTGTAAGGTTACATTCCAGCCATCACGAACATTTTGTAAGTAGTCTACTAGACCCCAGTTAACCAGTACTGGTTGACCAACACCGGCAGGATTTGGAAGCGCATCAACAAACGCGTAACTAGTAATCTTCTTAGCATCAGCAGCTTGCGCGTTTGCGTTTGGTACTGCAATCATTGAGACGACAAAAGACAGCATTAGTAGCATTGCAATCATTGTTGTTATTTTTTTATTTTTTAAGAGTTTCATATTTTTATTTTCTCCATTATATGCAGTAGATGTTTACACACACTCTAATAAACATTAATTTTTTTTTTTATATGTGTTATTTTTTCAAGTAAAAAATAAATAACCTTCAACAATAGGTATGTATTTAGCTCATGTGATTTGTTTTAACTTTTGTTCGGTTTTTGTTCAATAAACCTGAATAAAGCCTAAATTCCACGGTTTTTTGACACATACATACCACGCGTTAAAGTTATTATTGTGGTGAAATTTTTTAAATAATTGTTTTTGTTCACAGAAATAGTTGTTTCACATCAAACACAGTGCTAAAATATTTATGAAATATCATACACCTGTATACGTGATACAATGTGCACATGCGCGAAAATTAATACATGAAAAATTGACATGTTTGTTGCAAAAATCCTGTATGTGCACAAACCCTGCAAAATTTAGGAAGATACACTACGCGCATGTACTATGATATAAAACCGCAATTTCCCTGAGAGCTAAATACACACAACAATAGTACAGCGTATTGTAAATACATCTACATATTTTTCATTAAAAAACCAAAAATACCTCAAAACTGGAAGACTACAAAAGCAAGAATTCAAAACCGCTAAAGATAGAATAATATCTGTATCAGAAGAAACCATTAGTTATTTAGTTGAGTGTTTTCTAGTTTAATGGTTAGTGTTTGGGTGAGGTTTAGTATACGGAGATTTTTGTTATGCCAGGGATTTTGAGGATTTCGGGGATTAGTTCGCCAGGGGTTTTTCGTTCTATGATTAGGGTTAGTTTTGGTTCGGGGGATAGTTCGGGGTCGTCCACTATTGCTTGGCGTATGCTTAGGTTTGCGTTGTTTAGCAGGGTGGCGGTGTTGGACAGTATGCCAGGGTTTTTTGCATTGGTTACGGTGAGTTCTATTACGCCTAAGTTTAGGTGTTTTGCTATTTCTTTTAGGGAGTGCCCTGCGGGACGGATTTCTTCAAAGATTAGTTTTAGCTTAGGGTTTTTGTTTATGGTGGTCAGGGTCTCAGTTACGGTACGCCGGTCCACTTCTGCGGCACGGGCTATGCGTATGGGCGGAATTTCTATTTGGTTTAAGTATATTTTATTGTTTTTTGTGTTTAGACCGTTTTCCACTAGGACGCGGATTACTTTTAGTCTTTCGGGGTAGTCGTTGAAATGGGTTTTTATCATGTTCCACATGTTGTTTCGCGCATGTATGTTTTTGCGCGTTTAAGTATAAAAGGGTTAATTTTTGGTTTGTTTTTTCAAACATTGAACGTACAGTTTTGTACATGAATGTATTGAAAGGCTTAAATAAAACTTGGCGTATTCACATTGTTGGGAAAGACATAATGATAACTCGAAAAATTTTGCTTAAAGAAGAAGATATTCCAAAGCAATGGTACAATATAACACCTGATCTGCCACACCCCCTTCCACCCTTTATAGATCCTACAACAAAAGAACCAGGTGTGGGGATAGTTCCGCAAATTTTCCCCAAAGAAATTATAGGTCAAGAAATCAGTCAAGAACGATGGATAGACATCCCAGAAGAAGTCCGCGAGATTTATCGCATCTGGAGACCCTCCCCCCTCTTCAGAGCCATAGGGCTTGAGAAAGCATTAAACACTCCAGCAAAAATTTACTATAAATATGAGGGAACTAGCCCAGCAGGTAGTCATAAAACAAACAGTGCCGTGCCACAGGCATATTATAACATGAAAGAAGGTATAGAGCGCGTAACCACCGAAACAGGTGCAGGTCAATGGGGTTCAGCTATCTCATTTGCAACTTCCATATTTGGAATCAAAACAACCGTTTACATGGTAAAGGCTAGTTATGAACAAAAACCATACCGTAAAATGATGATGAACGCATACGGCGCTGAAGTCTTCGCCAGCCCCAGCACACAAACAGCCGCTGGAAGAAAAATCTTAGCAGAAGACCCAGATAACCGAGGCACCTTAGGCACAGCAATTAGTGAAGCAGTAGAAGACGCCTTAGAAAGTGGCAAAACAGGCAAAAAAGCCAATTACACCATAGGGAGCGTCTTCAACCACGTATGTTTACATCAAACAGTTGAAGGGTTAGAAGCAAAAAAACAGCTCGAAATGGTTGATGATTACCCAGATGCTATCTATGGCTGCATTGGAGGAGGCAGTAGCTTCTCAGGACTAATTTGGCCATTCTACCATGACCGAGTGACAAAGAAAGCACCTAAAGACACAAAAATAATTGCCGTAGAACCAACCGCTTGCCCCAAAGTCACAAAGGGCGAATACACCTACGACCATGGAGACACCGCAAAACTAACACCCCTTGTTCCCATGTACACATTAGGTCACGACTTTATGCCAGCACCCATTCACGCCGGCGGATTACGCTACCATGGCATCGCACCAACCATTAGTGTTTTAGCCCAAGAAAAACAACTCAGCACCTTAGCCGTTAACCAAGTAGAAGCCTTTGATGCAGCCAAAATTTTCATCCGCAGCGAAGGCATAATCCCATCTCCCGAAGCAACTCATGCCATCAAAGCAGTAGTTGATGAAGCACGCAAATGCAAAGAAACAAACGAACCAAAAACACTGTTATTTATGTTAACAGGACACGGATTCTTTGATATGGCAGCATACGGGGAGTACTTTAACGGAAATCTGCAACCCTATGAGTATCCTACAGAAAAAGTTGCAGAGTCTATGAAGAAACTTCAAAAACTTTACCCATGGCTTAACGATGTACAAAAGAAATACATCAACAAAGGACAATAACACCAATTTCTTTTTACCCACATTTTTTTCATGTTAACAGTGGTTTTATGCCTAAAGTAAAATGGGATAATGTTAAAACCATAGGGTTTATTGTTAATCCGATTGCAGGTATGGGTGGGGCTGCGGGATTAAAAGGCACCGATGGAGAAGCCATACTGTCTAAAGCCATCGCTCTTGGCGCAAAACCTATTGCAACCATAAGAGCTGAGGCATTTCTTGCAGAACTTGCACCACTTAAACACAACATACACCTACTTGTCGGCGCAGGAGACATGGGGGAAGCAGAAGCAAAAAAACAAGGCTACAACTACAGCAGTATTGGCGAAAAACAAGAGCAGACAAGTTCAGAAGACACAAAAAGTATAGCCCAAAGTATGGTTGAGGCTAAGGTGGATTTACTAGTTTTCTGTGGCGGAGATGGCACTGCTAGGGATCTTTTACAGACCATAGGCACTAAATTGCCCGTGTTAGGAGTCCCCACGGGCGTTAAAATGCATAGTGCCATTTTTGCGATTAATCCAAGAGCTGCAGCACGGGTAGTTTACAAATTTTTAGAAGAACAATTACCGTTGCGAGAGATGGAGGTTATGGATGTGAATGAACAGGCATTTAGAGAAGGGCGTGTATCTGCAGAACTTTATGGATACATGCTAAGTCCATATGAACCCCGTTTGATTCAGGTAAGTAAACTGGCAAGTCCAATAACAGAGGATGAAGTGCGCAATCAGGCAGCTATTGCGGTTTATGTTATAGAAAGTATGCAGCCAGAAATAATATATATAATCGGTCCAGGAACCACCACACGTACCATAAGTGATCTATTACAACAAGAACAAAAGAAAACACTACTAGGCGTGGATTTATTTGTTAACAAACAGATAATTAAAAAAGATGTAAATGAAGAACAGATTCTTCAGGCTTTAAAGGGTAAACAGGCCAAAATTATTGTAACTCTAATTGGGGGCCAAGGTTTCATTTTTGGCAGAGGTAATCAACAAATTAGCCCAAGAGTTATTCGGCAAGTTGGATTAGAAAATATTGTAGTAGTAGCTACGGAAAGTAAGGTACAAAATCTTGGAAGTGTCAAAGTTGATACGGGAGATACAGTATTAGATACAATGTTTAAGGCTCAAAGGCTCCAAGTACTGGTAGATTATAGTCGATGGAGAGAAGTAAGCGTTGAATAAACATCAAACTTGTGAAACCCTAAAATATGAAGCCGCCTTTTTCTTTCTCACCTGGTGACTTAAATGATTCCTATTAACATGCCTAAAACTGGGGAAGAAGAAGTTCAAGCAGTATTGGAAGTTATAAGTAAAGGCCCCTTAACTAATGCGTTAGGCCAAGGTCCTAAAGTATTAGAATTTGAAAAAGATTATGCCAAATTTGCAGGAGTAAAACATGCAATCGCAGTTAATAATGGAACAGCCGCTCTAAACGCAGCACTTTTAGCAACCGGCATTAAACCAGGTGATGAAGTAATTGTTCCAAGTTTCACCTTTGTTGCAACCGCTGAGGCAGTAGTTTTTGCTGGCGCCAAAATAGTTTTTGCAGACATTAACCCTAAAACATATACCCTTTCGCCAGAAGATGTTACACGCGCAATTACCAGTAAAACCAAGGCGCTTTTACCTGTTGATTTGTATGGTTATTCGGCAGACATAAAACCACTACGGGAAATTGCTGAAAAACATGGTTTAGCACTAATTGAAGATGCTGCTCAGGCACATGGCACTACTTATCAGGGTAAACCGGCAGGGTTTTTTGCAGACGCTACATGTTGGAGTTTGTATGCAAGCAAAAACATCACCACAGGGGAGGGCGGAGTTATAACTACCAATGATGACAAAATAAATGAGACCCTGCGGTTAATTAGAAACCATGGAGAGAGGGAGAAATACACCTCTGTTTTGATGGGTAACAATTATCGCATGCCTGAAATTGAAGCCGCTATAGGAATAGTGCAATTAAGAAAACTGTCATCCTTTGTTGCTAAACGTCGCCAAAATGCCCAACAACTTACAAGTATACTCCAACAGTCAAAACGGTTTAAACTTCCTAGTGAAACAGAAACCAATCAACACAGTTGGTATCTTTACACGGTACGATTGGTTGACGGCACAGAAGAAGAACGGAATACTATTCTTAAAGAGTTAAAACAGAAAGAAATTGGTGCCGAGGCATATTATGTAAATCCAATACATACAATGGAGTATTATCGTAATAACTTTAGCAGTCGTAAATTGCCAGAAACAGAAAAAGCTGCAAAACAAGTGCTCAGTTTACCAGTTCACCCCAACGTTACAAGCAAACAAATTGAACACATTGGAAAAACACTTTTAGCATTAGTTTAACACTATCTAAATTTTTATTTATAGACGACCTCCGAAAAACCATATTTTTCCAAAAATCGCCTGCTGAAAACATGCAACTATATTGTTTAATTTTCTGAAAAAGGTTTTTCGGAGACTACCCATAAGATTATTTTTGTTGTTTTTCTGTTTGAAAGCGGTTTTACTGTAAGAGTTAAATATTTACATTGACTATAATTATAATAGTCGCTAATCAAAATTGGAACTTTCTCTTGAGGTGTATAATTTGAGTGAAGAAGACATTTCGCGGGTAAAAGTAAAGTTTATTCTGGAAAAGTTAGGGGAAGCAGAAGGGGAATTAGTCAGGTTTAAAGCACCAAGAACTGTGGATATGATAGTTCGCAAACTCCCAATTTCAGGCAGAATTGCACTATATAAAGAAGAAATCTATTTTGAAATTCCTATTAAAATGGGGGAGGAAAAAGCTAAATTAACCGTTGAAAATGGCACCATTGCTTTTTGGCCCATGAGTAGCGCATTGTGCGTGTTTTATGGCAAATCTCAACCCTACAGTCCAGTAAGTATACTGGGTAAAATCACCAAAAACCTCGAATTGTTCAAAAACGCAAAAAGTGGAACACCTATAAAAGTAGAGCTACTGCCAAATGTAAATCCGGAAGAGACAGATTTAGGAACTGTCAATAAATAAGTTGATCATACTTACGGTACAATTACGGATTTATGATAAAAATAGAAGTTATTCCTTGCAGATCCTTAGAAGGATAAAGCGCTCTCAGACCACAAGTCAAGTAACCGTTGACATTCTTGCTCTACAGTGGAGTCAAGAGTTTTTTCTTTTAAGATTTGTAAGAACTCTATTCGTTTCATTACAGAACGTTTTTCAGCATTTCCGCCATAGTAAACTTCGCCGTCAAGATACTCTTTCATGCTGTGAGCTTTTTGAACCAGTAAACTGGCTGCGTCCACAGGGTTTTCCACGGCGTACTGATTAGCCCAGATTGAAATTTCGGTTTCTCTTAACTGTGTTAAACCGTCAATTTCTGTTATTTCTTTAAGGTATGTTCTAAAAAAATCATAGTAACCAGCGATTTTCAAGTATTCTATTGCTTGGTTAACTTTAACTTTAAAATCTACTGTGCCATCAACAATTAAATCGTGTTTATAACCCTGATTAATTAACTCTTTAGCAGCACATATCTCTTTAGTTGTGTATAGTCTTTGTGGAAAACTCATAATAAACATCCTAGCATTATTTATTATTAGTATGCGAAAATAATTAAAGAAGATAAGTTTCGCAGGTTTTATGCTGCGACTTTATAGATTTTTAAGCTGTGACTGCCAGAGACAAGCTGAATTTGTCCAGTTGCTTCAAGCTGTTCTAGGAAGTCTTTAGCTGCACTGATACGTACACCAAAACGTGTAGCAATAACATAAGGAGTTAAGACACCCATCTTTTTGACTTCAGAGACGATTTTTTGGTCCTTAACGTCAGGAGGCAGAATTGCTAACTGCTTCTTTTCACGGGGTGGACCTGCTTTCTCTTTCTTTTTCGCATCCTTTGCAGCTTTGTCTTCGTCAGATTTCACTTGCTGTTTTTCCATCTGTTTAATGCCGAGCTTCTTTTTTCCGCCCATTCTTTTTTCACCAATAATTTGAGTAATTCTTTACGTCTAGAAGGGCTGAGTTATTTCAACCTTATGCTGCTCTTTCCATTCTTTGATTGGAACGCCAAGTTTCTTTTCTACTTCCTGGCGGTGAATAGAGTTCATTGTACAGAAAGGTATAATTCGGCCATCGGGAACTGCATAGTGAATTAGACATTGTTCAATTCGTTCAAGGTCAAAGTTATACGGATCCATGAAATGCATTGAAGCAAGCAACAAAGATTTACGTTGCAGATCACCAAGAGATTTGTAGTCACCTTTTGTGATAACACCAAACACATATTTACGTAAAAATCCAAACTTGACATATCGTATAGCCCCAGCTAAGCGGAGTTTAGCTTCAGTTTTGTTGCCCTTTGATGCAAGATCATAAACTTTAGTCATAGTTGCAACAAATTTATCAACATTAGCCAACTTGGTAATTGGTGTAATTTTACCTTCTTCAATAAGCAAGTAGGTAGCCATACCACAGTGGGGATGTGCAGTGAATTCTATGTATCTTTTGTCTTTTAATGCCCCTATGGCTTTTGCTATGGGAGCAACAGTGGGTACAGGATAAAAGTCTGAGGCTTTAATAACGCCGTTTGTTTGTTCTTCAACGTTTTTCATAAAGTCCGTGATGGTGATGCGCATTTTTTCGCGATCTTGTTGCGGTAGACGACCACAGAGGCTAACTGGTTGAACGTTTATACAACGAATAACATCAAAGTTTTTGGCGGCAAAATTGATAATGTCACCAAGTTGATTATCATTTACCCCTTTTACCAAGGTAACAACAAGAACAACACTTGTAAGACCTGCCTTTCGAAGGTTTTCAATCGCCTTCATTTTTATATCAAGAAGATCAATTCCTCGAATAAACTTGTAAACATCAGACGTTAACCCATCAAACTGTAAATATATTGTGCTTGCGCCAGCATCTTTTAACTCTTTAGCATACTCCACGCTCTGAGAGATACGTAAACCATTAGTGTTTACTTCTATATGACTAAACCCAAGTTCTTTGGCTTTACGTATGAAATCAGGCAGCTCCTTTCGAATTGTTGGCTCACCACCTGAAAACTGTAACGCCGTAGCAGGTACGGGTTTATTAGCACGTAAATTTTCAAGCATACCATAAACTTGTTCTTTTGTTGGTTCATACACGTATCCTGCTGATGTGGCATTTGCGAAACAGACTGGACAGGTTAGGTTGCACCGGTTAGTGACATCTATTATTGCAAGGGCAGTATGCGATTTATGTTGTGGACAGATTCCACAGTCAAGAGGGCACCCATTTTTTTTCTCAGTACGGGGATTAGAGATGCCTTCACCATCGAAGCGGAGTTTTTCTGCACGTACATAATGGTCATAATCCGACCAGTAGAGTTCATTAAATGAACCATGCTCTGGACAAGTTTTTTTAATGAAAACTTTTCCATCTTTTTCATAAATTGTTGCATCAAGTGCTTTTAAACACTCAGGGCAGATACTTCGAGTAAATTTGATGTCTTTCATTTCAAAGGTGCCTTCTAACGAGTAAACATTTGTTAAAGTACTTAAGAAGCAAAAATTACAATAATAAGGTTTCCAGAAGTTTCCTATGGTGATTGAGGGGAAAACATGACTATCAATGAAAATACACGAACCATATTACACGAAATGGGTTTAAACGCCTACGAAATCGACACCTACATCACACTACTTGAGGGGGGTAAAATGACAGCTATGGAAATCAGTGAAAAAGCCCAAGTACCCTATAGTAAAATCTATGAAGTGCTCAATAGTTTAAAAGAGAAAGGCTGGATTAAAAGCGGAGAAAACCGACCCACCAAATATTACCCAGTACCACCCTTAGAAGCTACACGGTTTATCAAACTGCAACTTGAAGACAAATATGCAGTTTGGGAAAACATGGTTACTGAAGAGCTCCAACCACTTTATGAGCAAAAAGAAATTGTGGAACGTCCCGAAATGTTAATTCTTCGAGGGCAACAGGCAGTTTTAACCAAACTTGATGAGATGCTTAAAAGGGCATCTAAAGAAATAGTGGTTGCAGCACCAAAGTTTGCTAAACCCATAATTACCATAGCCAACCCTTGGTTTAATAATTTAAAAAAGAACATCAACATTCAACTCATGATGACTGGCAATTCTGCAGAGGAGGAAATTAAGTATTTAGGCATAATAAGTGAGGTACGGTTGCGGGATCACATGTTTGGGGGTGGCATCATAGTGGATGGAAGAGAAGCCATGCTTTTTCTAGGTGATGATAAACCAAGCATTGTAATCTGGAGTGCCCATATTGGCATTGTAAGCTTTGCACGAGAATACTTTCAATTTCTATGGAATACCTCCACATCATTACCTTAAAGTACCAGATAGATACCGCTAAAAAAGTTTTAATACAAAAAGAAAAAGAAAAGATAAAGAGTTATGGTTGCCATTTATCGATAAGATATTTGGCTATTTCACTGCTGTCGCGTGGGCCGACTAGGACTTTCCAACTGCTGAGTTCTTCGATTTCGCCGCTGATGCGTGAGGCTTTGCCTGGGATGATGATTTTGCGGTGTTTTACTTTATTTTCTATACCGGTTGCTTTGATTGCGTCTGCGACTTTTTCTGCTGTTAGTTTACGTCCTGCAACACCGCTGTCAATTGCGCTGCCTTCGGCATCTACAATTATTAGGTAGGCGCTGGTTTTGCTGCTTTCAAGGTCTGCTGCAACGGTGTAGTAGGTTAATGCAAAGTTTGATGTGAAGAATACTGGTGAGTTTTCGTTTGGTGTGCCAAATTCTTTGAGGCCTGCTGCGACGGCAACTGGTTTGCGGGGGTCGGTGTAAATGTTTTGGCGTAAAACGACGTTTGGTAGTTGCATCCATCCTTCGGTACTGTGGAGTATAATGATGTCTGTGAACCGTGTAATTAGCATGCCTGCTACGTAGGCTTCGCGCCATCTGACTAGGTCATCAGCTAAGTCACCTTTGTTTGCCCATATGCCTAAGGGTAACCCAAGTAGTGGGAACCCAGCTAATTCATCGCCAGTTTTTGTTGCGGCGCGTCTGAGCATGGTGAAATTGTTTAGTGTATCAGCTAGATCTTCATTAAAGAAGGTTCCAGGATCAAGAATTATGTCTTGTACACCGTATGCTTGTAGAGTTTTTGCAAGTGTAACAAGGCCGTTTAGGTCATTTGGTGCGGAAGCGACAATTGGACAGTTATACATTAGGGCTAATTCAGCCATGTCTTTCCAATTAGTTAGTGTTGCAGCGTAAAGTAATGGCCGAGCTTTTGGAATTACCATGATGCCTGCTTCAAGAACTGAAGAGTTCAAAGCGCACAAGATTAAGGGCAGATTGGTTGTTTCTGAGACTTTTTTGACACAGTTTTTGAATTTGTCAGCATCACTAGATGTTGAACGAACTGCGATTAAGTCAAGTTTTAGTGTGTTACCGATGTATTCGTAGCTAAAGCTTTCTGTGCTTTTTATACGACTAACTATTTCTGCATCAGACATTTCATCAGTTACGTCAACTGCAATTGCGGTGGGATTGAAATAGGTGAATTCATGTCGATACATGACCAGTTTTCCACCAACTTTGCAGGCTTTATCGCCGATGCCGATTATGACCTCTTTCACTGGAGGTTTGAGTTGTTCATGTAATATGTTAAAGTTTTTTGCATGTTCGGGTTTTAGCAAAGGTTTGCATAGGTCTATGTTTGCTTCTCGGGCAACAACTTTTGTTGCAAAGGCCATACAGTTTTCTTGGTTACATTCTTTACAGTTAGTTTTTGGAAGCAGTTTGTAAATATCTATTGGGCTTAATTCTTTCTTTGCAGCTTTTTGACTCATACTTTTTTTCCTCCAGTTTAAATTTTAGCTGAGACCCAGTCTAAGTATTTGCTAGGGTCAGCTTTTTTGCCGCTAGATAGGTTGTTAATGACGTCTTTGAGGGTTTTAACTGCAGCGGGGTGAATCATCATGAACATGTCTACACCTGAAAGCAGCAAGGTTAGGGCAGTAGTTACTTCCCACAGTGGACCTCTTAGTTCACGTGGCTCCCATCTATCGTCCATTTTCAGCCAAGCTTCACGTGCAGCCCAAGCGTTGGTTGTTCCAGATGACATTGGGTGTGCAAGTTCACCATCGCCTAATAGACCGGATAGTCTTGCGCGTTCCATGTTAGTGAAAGCGTAATCTAGACCATAGCCTAAAGCTGCAGTGGACAGATCCATGATGATGTCTTCTTTACCGAGATAGTCGTATAGTTTGCGGTTAAGTTCTCTTGCCATGTTTAAGTCCATGGGTGTGAAAGCTAGTACTGCGTGATTGTTTTTCTTGGCAATTTTTGAAATGTTTTCAATGTTCATATCGCGTGTAAAGGAGCTAAGTAGGAATCTTTCCCCTGGGAAGGCTTGAGCTACTTCTTCAAATAAGGCAGTGTCCTTTTCTGGATCACCACAGCCACCAATTACAAGGGGCACGTCGACTGCTTGTAGTACGTTTTCAATTGTTTTTAGGGTTGATTTTGCTGGGGCATCTTTGAGTAAGGGGTCGATGCTGATTAAGTGTACTGTAACCATGTCTGCGCCGAATTTTTCGACAGCAAGTTTTGCCCAAGCTGCTGGATCACCCATGACTTCTTTTACGTGCATTTTTACAGCTTTTGATAGGGGTACTTCCATGTCGAAAACGTCTAAGGTGACAACAGGTTTGTGTATTACTGGGCTTTCAAAAGTGTAGAAGGCTGGAGCTTTTTCGCCACCAACAATTAAGCTTCTTCCACGAGTGCCCCCTTCGCTTTTTGTTGCACCAAGTTTTACTTCAACAATGCTGCTGGAGTAACTTTCAATTGGGGGGGTAAAGGTTTGTTGTAGTAGAGCGGCAGGTTTTGTTGGGATTGCACTTGGAAGTTTAAATCCCGGTATACTTGCAACGCCACCGTCAACTCTTAGCTCCAAGTTTTTAGCTTCTAATTGGAAATCATGTAATTCAAGATTCTGAAACTTTGCAATAAGTTCCAGTAGCTCGGTTACGTCTATTCCAGCGTTTTTATCGTCCTTTTTAGCTGCCAAGTTGCTCACCGTTTTTCTGTTTTTGATTCGTCTTTCTTGATTACAACTTTGGAGGCATAAATTTTAGCGTCGGTTAGGATGATTCTAAATCCACCTGCAGATATGGGTAACGTTGATGCCGTCATAATTGGAGCGGTTTCGTCTTCTGCTGTTGCGGGTGCAGAGGTTTCTTCAGCAACCCATTTTGCAACAATTGGGTGGTTTTTGTTCTTTAGGAACGCTTTGAGGTCGTCAATGTTTTTTGTGTCTTCTTCAGTTGCAATTTTATCAACTATATCATTTGGAATAAAGTCTTTGACTTTTTCTTTAACCTCTTTAGGTACCCAAACAACTCGGTTCCAGCCGCCGTCTGCTGCAAAGAATTTGCTGCTACGCATATATTCAAGAGACATACCGTGGAAGCCGTCAATTTGACGACCGCCAGCTGTTGAGTCAGCTAAGGTGCTAAAGGGCAAACCGTTAACTGTTGCGCCTTTAAAGTTTCTTTGAACTATACCAAACCCGTCGACTTCTGGAATGTAAAAGGTTACTGCTTCGAAGCATCCGCAGGAAGTGTGGGGGTGGTCAAATGCTGTGTATAACCAGACTTTGGTGACTTCGCCCATACTGCGTTTCTTTGCTACCTCGTTTATTCCACTGAATTCGCCTTTTTCTTCGTTAATCATATCGCCTCTTGGAATTGCAAAGATTGGACCTTTTGGATCAATGCTTGCTGAGGCTTTGCCGTCAAACCAGCTGATAGCACCACAGTTGCTGTATCTTTGGGGTGTGATAACACAAACGTGGCTTGGAGCAAAAGATTGACAGAGGACGCAGCCATAGAAGGTGTCTACTTCGCTGTCTTTTAGCCCTCTGGCTTTTGCATCGCGTGCTTCATAGGATGCAAGAGCGTCTGGATAGAGTTCATCGATTTTTGAGGTGTCGGTTACGAATATGATTTGTAGTTTTTCAATTATTGGCAGTTCGTTTTTAAATAGGCGGTATAGGACTTTGCCCATTACTTCAAAGCTGTTTAGGCCTTTTTGGAATGATTTTTTGCCAAGGCGCATCCAGATGTCATATCTTTGGTTTAAGTGCATAAAGCCCTCGATGTAGTTGAGATAGCCGTGTAGGCGTCGTTCAATTACACCTTCAAGTCCGGCATCAAGTTGTGCACCTGCGGCTTCGATTAAAATGCCTAAGGGGTATGCACCGCCTTCTTTGAGGTCTTTTATGTCTGGACCGACCACGAAAACTTTGCCATCTTCGATTTGATTCATTTGTTTAACTTTTGCTATTTCGAATTTTTTGTCGACTGTTGGACCGCCGAGTTCGATTTGCATATCGTTTCGTCGGATACGTTCGCCTTCAAATATTACGCCAACTTCTACAGGTATATCTTTAAACATTGACATTTTTTAATTTCCTCCAAATTTGCTGGTCATTATTTTTAGATTGTTTGCCCATTCGTCGAGACTGGCATTTGGGAATGACCAGCTTGCGTGGACATGATACATATTATCAAGAGTCATCGTTTTGAGTGTGGGTGAAAAGTGTTTTAGATTTGAGAGAAGTAATGCTTGCAAGTAGTAGGGCATGCCAACTAGGATGACAAGGTCGGGATGACCTTTACCGTCAAGACCCATCCATGTGGGGTCTTCAACACGTTGACCAATAAGCATTGCATTCATAAATGCTGCTGGTTGGTATCCGCGTTTTACGAATTCTCCCACCATGTGGGCTGTTGTAACTACTGGCACTTTACTTGCTTTTGCAAGATCGATTATGAAGTCAATTGCTGGACGGCCTTCCATGAATCGCTCAGTTAAATTACTCCCCGCAATAATAAGGGGACGAGCGGCTCTTTGTATCATTGCTACTGCGATTTCGGGTTTTTGTATTGGGTTTGCTTTTTTAGTTGCAGCTATTTCTGCACATTGCCATGGTTCACAGGACATATTTTTTTCCTCCATTTACTCCTTCATTTTTCGGACCATTCTTGGAAGTAGAGTTGGGTCCGGAATTATTGTTTCTTTCCAGTTATTGGCTTCAAGGATCTTTTGAATTTCATCTTTCATTGTAATGGGTATGTCTGCAGGTGTTCGGATAAAGAGATGGATATCATCTGGCATTACACCCATGTAGCGTTTGTGTAAGTCGATGTAATGGCTAAGTTTTCCTGCACGTCCCTTCCAAGTGTCGTTAGGTCTCATGACGAGTTTTGCTATTTGGACGATGCATTCTTCCTTAGTTTCCATTACATTGAAAAGAGTTTCTGGTGCTGGACCGCCATTGACAATGTCGCCTGTGCGTGCGTCAATGACATTCCAGTTTTCAGGTTTATCTTTTCTGCCTAAGAGTACGTTTCGGTATTTGCTTCCGTGTGGGCCAACTACTACAGGTACACCTAAACGCCAGAAGCCAGCAGCAATTGCAGCGGCTTTTTGTGAATAGGCACCCCATGCTAAACCAACTGCGCCTAGACGGTTGTGTATATAGTCTGCGATTTCTTCATAGTTTCCTCTCAGGTTACGTTTTGCAAAAATGTTTGCTACTTTTATGGCAGCGCCTGCAACATGACTGTTTGCAACACATGAACCGACATTAAGAACTCCTCCAGCTTCAAAGCCGCCTGGGAATTCTTCATAAATTGTCTTACCTTCACTGTTACGGTAACTGCCTGCAGCCATTGCACTGCATCCTGACAGTACAACAATGTATCTTCTGCTAGCGAATTCTCGTGCAATGTCATAAACGTCTTTACCGCTTTTTGGATAATTACTGCAACCAACCATTGCTACAATACCTGGAATTTCACCTAGAACAATTGGACCGCCGACACTGCGGATTTCAACATCTGATACTGCACCTCTGCCACTTCGGCACCAATTGTCTTCGTTATGCATTGCTTTCTCACCTGCTTTAACGATGAGGCTGTGTATCACGATTTTTTGTGGGCATACTTGTTCGCATCTTCCACAACCGATGCATAATTCATAGAGGTCAGTTAACTTTGATAAGTCGCCTGCAGCGGCAGCTTTCATTGTTACTGGAATTGCATAATCTTGTGGACAGTTACGTTGACATTGTTTACATTGGGTACAAGTTTTTGCAATTGTGACGACTTCTTCTGCGGTTGGGAGAACATTTTTCCGTTTGCGTATTGGAGCTACTTTCATTGCAACGCGGACAGCGACTTCACCAACTTTTTCAGGGTCAAGAATTAGTACACCTGAAACTCTGCCACTGATAAGGTCGTCAACGATTGCGTCTGTTGAGTCGTTGGTGCGATTTTTGAAACCACCACAAATCTTTTCTGAAGCTGCGATGACTGGTGCGTTAACTTTTGCGGCTTCTACAGCAACATCGGTTCTAACACATTGTTCATCAAGTACAACTACATCAGCCAATCCTGCACGGATAAATCTAAGTTCCCAACTGATTGGGCCAACTATTCTGCCACGGGTGTAGTATCGTGTTATGTCATGGGCCGTGCAACATAAGCCAACTACTTCGATGGCGTCATCAACTTTTCGCTCTTTGGCATAATCGATGATGCCTATTGAGGGGACTACGTTGTGACCGATGCACATGATAACTGGTTTTGTGCGGTCAACGCTACCTATGCCCAGTTTAACAAGTGGAGCTTCTGGGTCGGCTTTTGGATAGTTGAAGGCTGAGATTTGTGCGATGTCTCCTACTTCCATACCAATGTGGTCACACATGCCAACATGGAATGATTTTGATGAATAATCTTCAGGATGTGATTCTTGACCTGTGTGTGTTGCTGCGAGAACTTGTGTAATTTGTTCTTCAACATATGCTAAAACATCATCTAAATCGCCAAGTGTTTCGGGTTTAATGCCGGTTACAAGGCGTGTGATGGGTGCTTCAACTTTAATGTTTAATCCTCCGACATCTAGTGGATATCGGCGGCCGTATTTTTCAATTAAGTGATGAACTAAGTGACGTGAGTGTGCTGAGTGACATGCTGCTCCGATTGCACATGCTATTGTTACAATGCGGGTTGTTTGAGTTGCTATGTCCAATCCACATGCGCCGCGTTTTCCAGCTGTTAGATCACATTTACCAAAGGTACAAAGGCAACATGAGTCACAATCAGGCATGGAAAAAGTTTTGTATTTATGTAAGAGGGTTAGGTCCCAGTCTCTTAGGGCGGTTACGGAGGGCATCGGAGTTGGGCCCATGGGCTCGTCATAATTTTCGTTAACAACTTTGCCAATAGACAACTCGAGATTTTTAACAAGACCACTATTGGTCTTCAGTTCATCTAGTTTTATGTGAATGTTTTTGGTGGTCAAATTCTAACCTCTGTAAAGGTTTAGGTAGTGATTGCCGTTTACAATATTTTTAAACGTTTGGGAACTATTTGCATAAAAGTCATGTTATACATGAAGAATTAAAAAATCAATAAAAAATAGAGATAAAGTTTTCTAAAGATAACTAAGATTCTTCAGTACTTTTTTAACTGAAAGATATGCCTTGTTATCATTTGGCAAATCAATCAAAGACTTCCCATTAAGCACATAATCATCCAACAAAGAATCCTGAGCTATCTTCCCCAAATACCTAAAATTTAAAGCAGCCCCAGCCTGTTCCCCAAGCTCATCAGGAAACCTATAACCACCAATTATATAGAAATTTTTATACTGCATATCAACCTCTTTAATTATCCTATTTGCTCTACGCACATGATCCTGCGACTTCTTTGAATGATCCAAAATATCAAAAATATCATCCACACTTGAAGTTATACGCCTATTCAAATTCTCCAATCCAGCCGGAGAATCAATAAGCACATACTCATAATGCTTTGTCAAACTTTCTAAAGCACCCTTAAGCGCATTATTTGGCAAACAGTAACAACCCTCAATCCACTTTGTACCAACACCAATGAAATCAAAACATTGACCCTCATAGAGCCCATTTTCCCAAATACGACCCTCAATACGCTGAGCAGGAGGAACCCCAACAGTAGTACCACCACCTTCAATGAAAGTACTAACAATCAATTCTGCAATTGTAGATTTCCCCGCTTCTTTTAAGTCAATACCCACCATCTCAGCAAGATTCTGATCAGGATCAGCATCAACAAGCAATATAGGCGATTTCCCCGCTTCAATAAAAGCCTTAGCCATTAACGCAGTGAAACTAGATTTTCCTGTACCACCACGACCAATTGTAACAAGAGTTTTCATATCAAAATCTCCTTAAACCGATCCAGTTTTTTTAAGTAAAAACTCGCATATATTGTCTATGGTCTTCACAGAAGCAAACTCTTTATTCAACAAAGGAGTTGTACCCATCATGTCAGACTCAGTAATCTTTGGATCAAAAGGAATAAAATCCAGCATCTGTAAACCATTTTTATCCGCAAACTTTTGAATAACCTCTTTCTGTTCATCACTCATAACACGATTTCCAACCACATAGAGCTGTTTCATTCCAGCCTCTGAAGCCAAATCATGGATATGCTTTGCAATTTCTAACGATTTAAAATTAGAATCCACCACAATAAGCAACACATCAACTTGACGTGCTGTGCCTCGCCCAATATGTTCCACCCCAGCCTCAAGATCCATAATAACAACCTCATCAGTTTCAACCACAAGATACCGCAGTAAAGCACGAACAACAGCCGTTGGAGCACACATACACCCAGCACCCATTGAATGAACAGTTCCCATAACTATCAGATTTACACCCAAAGGGGTAGAAACCGCGTAATCACGCACTATATCATCAACTTTAAAATTTAAATTATAAACACCATTATAACCAGAGTTAGTTTTTGATTCTACCAACTCTTTATTATCAGAAATCGGTTTTATCTTCCGCACCTCTTCTGCTGTCAAGCCTAAAGTTAAAGCCAAATTAGGCGAAGAATCAGCATCAATGGCTATTGTTTTATATTTTCGTTCAGCAAAACCGTGAGCCAATCCACCAGCAAGCAAGGTTTTACCTACACCACCTTTACCAGAAACTGCAATTTTCATAACAATCACTATCTAAAAAGAACTTTTGACAAATTAATTTACATTTCCCAAAGAAAACCAGCAACAATAAGAAAACGCTACATAAGAGAAAGAATATCGTATTCTGCAGAGCACACGCGTGAAAACAGTGTTTCTACTATGTTGAAGAATAGAGTAAAATGAACGTGTCAAGTTTAAGGTTAGAACAACAAGGCTTATTTTGCATGAAAAATTTGAGAACAACGTGTTTATGTTTTATAGAAAGCATTAATTCTTCAGGTTGTAGACTATACAAAAGTTTTTAAACTCTGAACGCTCCCTCTCTTAGCAAAGAGGAAATCTCCATGAAAGTACTAAATGAATTTGTTCCCACACGTAAATTCCTAAAACTCGCGGATGAACTAAAAGATTTAGTTGACGGATGGAACGTTACCGATAGCGCAGCTGGTTTTCCAGCCCCAAGCGGTGTTGTCGTAAGCTGTCTCCTCAAAGACAAGTACCCTGATAAATATGTATGTCCAATCTTCATTCTTCATTATAAAGGACCAGTTGAAGTTGGAGGATTAGCCTTAGCTTCAGATGTTATTGGACTAGATGGTTTAGCAGTAACTATGGGGGACATACCACACTATGGCGAAGCAATAAAAATGCTCTCATCATCAGAGGTTGCAAGAGACTTCATACGCAACGATGTTAAAACAAAGAAACTGCCACTGGGTTGTCTCTTGTCTGCAAGACAATCAGTTGAATCAGCCATAGAACGTGTTCGTCAACCATGGGATTTTGTTTACTTCATGAGACTAGATGATAAATCACTAGAGCAACTTAAAGCAATTTCAGCAGAATGCAAGAAGCTAAACAAACCATTGTTTGCATATTTCCTTGTGGGCACAGAGAAGAACAAAGAAATCGTCAAAGTGATTGGTTGGCCAGTAACAGCCACCATGGAAGAAGTTGAAGCAAAAGCAGAGAAGCTTGTCGGCCTTGTCGATGGTATCATTGCAACCTGTGCTGGTGATGCTGAAGGCGACAAATTGATGCTACAGAAACTTCAAAAATTCCGCACCTAATAAACAACTGAGACGATTGTCTCTCTCTTTTCTTTCTTTTTAGTTTTTAGAAGTGTGTTTGTTTTTACAAAGTTTTGTTGTGTTGACGAGATAGACTTAAGTTTGGGTTATAATTTTAGCAAAGTACATAGGTAAGTGTTAATGAACGCTGTTCAAGTTATTGCCATAGAAGGTTTACCTTTAAGTAAAGAAGGAGATAATATAGGTCAATTAATTGTGAATGCCACAAAAAAACAGGGTACGCCGTTGCAAGAAAGGGATGTTGTTGTTGTGACACACGTGTTTGTGTCTAAAGCAGAAGGAAATATTGTTAATCTTGATACTGTAGAGCCAACTGAGCGGGCGTTTGAAATTGCTAAACAAACAAATAAAGATCCAGCTCTAGTGGAAGTTATACTGCGAGAAGCAAAAGATGTTGTTAGAGTGGGTCCAAACAGTATAATTACAGAAACTAGAAGTGGGACTATAAGTGCCAACTCGGGGGTTGATCGTTCAAACGTTTTAGGAGAGAGAAATGTTGTTCCCTTACCAAAAGATCCTCATAGGTCAGCACAAACCATTAGGGCAGAAATTAAACGTTTGACAGGTATTAATGTGGCAGTTATTATTTCAGATACGCATGGTAGACCCTTTAGGGTGGGGGAAATTAATGTGGCTATTGGTGTTGCAGGAATAAAACCTATACGTGACAGGCGGGGTGAAAAAGACCTCTTTGGCTATACGTTGCGTGTTAAACAAACAGCTATTGCAGATGAGTTATCCTCGGCAGCTGAGCTTGTAATGGGACAGGCTGATGAGGGCATTCCAGCAGCAATTATCAGAGGGTATACGGTGTATCAAACAGTTGAAGAGATGTCAACAGTTGAGTTGATAAGACCAAAAGAAAGAGACTTATTCCGTTAAAACGCAATAAATTCAAACATTAAACAGAAAATATTCCTAAAATGGTGAAGAAAACATGAAAATAAAGACACCGCAAGAGTTTTTTGAGACTATTCTGCCAGCTAGATTTAAACCAGAAAAAGCAAAAGGCATAGAGATTATAGTGCAGGTAAATTTAACAGGCAATACTTCTTCCAGTGATTGGGTGATAACTATTAAAGATCAGAAAATTCAATCTATTCAAGGAAGCACAATAGACACGACTTTGGCTTTAAAAATGTCTGAGAAAGATTTTTTGGATTTAGTTAATGGTGAATTAAGTGTTGAGAAGGCATTTTTTAGTGGCAAAATCAACTTTAAAGGAGACCTTGCAACAGCTTTAAAATTAAAAGACACAGGCTTTCTCTAGAGACCACACCATATTGAGTCGATACTAAAAGAACCATGAAAACCACAAATGTTTCCATGTGAAAGCCATTAAGAAAAGTATGGAACTTGGGTGTGTGAAGAAACAGATGGTTGTAAAAGTTATAGTTTTTAGGTAAATTGTAGATTTTTTTCGTTATCATTTATTTATTTCAAGTTTTCTATGGCGTATAGGATGATATTATGTCTAAAGTTGAACGCAAGATTCCGGTTAGAGATTACGAGTTTGACAAAGATTTAACAGTTAATGAGTTAGTGGGGCAAATGGATGCTGCTTGGGGTTTCACTGCAGGTAAGTTATCAACTGGGGTTAATATTATGGAGGATATGATTAACAGTGAGGACTGTGTCAAGTTTCTTTCTTTTCCAGCAGACATTTGTGCAACCGGTACGCGTGGGGTTATTAAAGAGTTGGTGAAGCGTAAAATGGTTGATGTTATAATCACCACTTGTGGCACTTTAGATCATGATGTGGCGCGGTGCTATCGGGATTATTATAAAGGCAGCTTTGTTATGAATGACAGTAAACTTTACCATGAAGGGGTTAATCGTTTAGGTAATGTGTTGGTGCCCAATGATAGTTATGGAATAGTTATTGAGAAACAAATCATAGGTATGCTGGAAGTGCTCTATAAAGAGGGAAAAAAAGAGTTCAGCACCACAGAACTCTGTAGGGAAATAGGATTACGTTGTTGTAAGGAGAACTCTATTTTATATTGGGCTGCTAAAAATAACATACCAGTTTTTGTTCCCGGTATAACAGATGGTTCAGTAGGCTATCAGCTTTGGTTTTTCAGTCAAGATCACAAAGATTTTCGTATCAACTTGTTAAAAGATGAAGATGACCTAAATAATATTGTATTTGACGCGAAAAAGTCGGGTGCATTAATTGTTGGGGGAGGTATTAGTAAGCATCATACCATATGGTGGAATCAGTTTAAAGACGGTTTAGACTATGCGGTTTATATTAGCACCGCCGTAGAGTGGGATGGTAGTCTTAGTGGTGCAAGACCACGAGAAGCAGTAAGCTGGGGAAAAATTAGTGAAAAAGCTAAACGGATAATGATTGAAGGTGATGCTACAATGATCATGCCCATAATGTTAAGCGCACTATTAGAGAGGTTAAATAAGAAACAAAACCCTAGGTAATAACGACCCTATTGTTTTTTAAAAAAAATAAAAATGTGAAGCCGTTAGGCTTTTGGGGTGTCTTTGAAGATCCAGCTCATGTCGGGGCCGTTTCGTTTTTCGGTAATACGTTCGGCTAAGGCATGACAAATTAGGGGTAGGGCTATGGTTGCGTCGCAGTAGCAGACGGCGCGTGTGTCAGCTTGGTTGTTGATTTTACCCCAGCTTATAGCTTCCTCAAGGGTACATCCGCTTAAGCCGCCCCATTGAGGGGAGTCGGTGGTGATTTGTATAGCGTATTTGTGGGGGTAGTAGTATTCTTGTAAGCTTTTACGTAAGCCGCCTTGTCTGCCTTGGACGCCTTTATCTTCAGTCATGGGGCTAACGGATATGGCAATTAATTGTGTAAAGTCCTTAGGAACACCGCCTCCGATGTAGACTACGCCGACGTCTTTTGTTTTAGTGCCAATTTGTATAAATTGGTCAAACTCTTTGACACTGTCAAGGTGAACATTATGACCTTGATTTTTAGCTAAGAGAAAAGTTTCGCCATAGGCACTATCAACCATAGCGGGACTAAAAATAGGTACATTGTGTTTTGCGGCTATGGCAGTAATGGCTGGAATGTTTTTTGCATCAAGATATTTGCCCAGACCATGAAGGAATTCTGCAGAAGTATATTGATAGTCCTCGCTACAGGTCATGACATAATCTGTTACGGTCTCCTCCATTTTGCGGTAGTCGGTTTCTTTTCCATAAACATCATAATATCGGTTAACATCATCTGCTAAGAGTTGTTCATCATTTGCCATGTGGCTGCCTTGCCAGTAGCCAAAGCCCATAGCATCAACAATGTCTTCGGAAACGTTTGCGCCTGTTGATACTAAAACGTCAATGAAACGATTTTCAATAAGCCAATTAATGATAGTCCATTGACCGGCGGTGCTCATAGAGCCAGCAAATCCTAGGGCAATTACAATGTCTTTTTCTTTTATCATTTTTTCCCATATATCAACGGCTTCGCCTAGTTTGCGGCCTTGATATGCGGTTTTGCCCATTTCTTTTAGTAACTGTGAAATTGGTTTCTGTTTTGCAACCTTTATTGGTTCAAGTTTCCTTTGGAAATGTGAATTATTGCTCATCAATATACACCGATGTTTTACATTATCACCTGATATTTGAAATTTGTCATCATCAGGGGATAACTATAACGTGCTTTTTAATCTGAAACAAGAAATACCCTCAAATAAATAATTAACAAGCTGAAACGCATATCAAATAAAACAGGTAAAGAAATAACTTAGAAACTGTCAATAAATAATTTGATCATACTTACGGTACAAATTCACGGATTTTATGATAAAAATAGTCAAGTTATTCCTTGACAGATCCTTAACTCGGTTAAGCCGATCCAAATCAAATAAAATTTCTGCACTCTTTGCACAGAATTTCACTTGTAAGATACTACTAAACATATTTGAAAAGTACAGAAAAATAGCAGGTAGGTCACAAGACAGAAAAAAAGTCCATAAGTTGTGTTGTGTTTTACAGTTTTTATAATTCTAAGGGCAGTGTCTGTTGAAGAGGAGTTTTGTAAGGGTTACATGCGTTCGGGTGCGACTACGCCGATGAGTGATAGGGCGTTATTTAATACTGTTTTTATGGCGTTGGTTAGAGCTATTCGTGCGTTGCTAAGTTCTATGGTTTCTGC
>Ga0209737_10000721_pt1 | contig 25579 bp, 23 predicted proteins | sample TergutCu122P3_FD_187284 | JGI IMG/M metagenome (GOLD analysis project Ga0209737, IMG submission 187284) | Cubitermes ugandensis P3 segment gut microbial communities from Kakamega Forest, Kenya - Cu122 P3 (SPAdes) (version 2) | ecosystem: Host-associated > Arthropoda: Insects > Digestive system... | reverse complement strand
CCCCGCACCCCTATAATACGCACTTTTCTCCAGTCACAAAACCGGGTTTTGTATAAACCGCGAGAGTTGAATTATAATTAATGATAAGGTGATTGATATGTATAACATAGCGTTACTCAAAGGCGACGGAATCGGTCCCGAAATTATCGACTGTGCCGTCCGTGTGCTTGAAAAAATCGGCAGAAAGAACGGTATTTCCTTTAATTTCACGCCTTACTTAATCGGAGGATGCGCTTACGACGCAACGGGAACTCCTCTGCCCGAAGAAACCGTCAAGGGCTGCCTTGCCAGTGACAGCGTACTTTTAGGCTCGGTCGGAGGACCGAAGTGGGACTCTCTCCCGGGCGACATGCGTCCCGAAGCCGCACTGTTGGGAATCCGCAGTGCAATGGGCGTTTATACCAATCTCCGTCCCGCAAAACTTTATGCTCCGCTTAAAGATTCATCTCCTCTAAGGAGCGACCTAATTGCAGACGGTTTTGACATTATGATTGTCCGTGAACTTACGGGAGGAATATATTTCGGGGAACGCGGCAGACGCGTCGGCAAATACGGAGATGAAGCATATGATACCGAATGTTACAGCGAAATGGAAATACGCCGCATCGGCGTTACGGCTTTTGAAACAGCCATGAAGCGTAACAAACGCCTTTGCAGTATCGACAAGGCAAACGTTCTCGAAAGCTCCCGTTTATGGCGGGAAGTAATGCATGATATTGCAAAACTTTATCCTGAAGTCGAATATTCCGATATGCTCGTGGATAATGCGGCTATGCAGCTTGTGCGTAATCCGTCGCAGTTCGACGTAATAGTAACATCAAATATGTTCGGGGATATTCTTTCGGACGAGGCGTCACAAATCACGGGTTCAATCGGTATGCTGGCGTCGGCTTCACTGGGCGACACGAAATGCGGTCTGTATGAACCTATCCACGGTTCTGCGCCTGATATTGCGGGGCAGAATAAGGCCAATCCCATAGCAACGGTTCTGTCGGCGGCAATGATGCTGCGATATTCGCTCGGATTGGATAAAATCGCCGACAAAATAGAAGAAACTGTAGAAAAGGTACTTGAAATCGGCTACAGGACAGCGGATATTGCTGTCGCGGGCGGAGTTAAGCCTTTGTCATGCACAGAAATGACTGAAAAGATTTTGAAATTTTTATAATTAAAAAAGGTAACTATTCCGTTGTTTTGCGCCAAAATCGGGAGGTATTCGGGGGCAGAGTCCCCGAAAAGCGGGGCTGCCGCCCCGCAACCCCGTATATACTGAATAGCTACAGTAAAAGGATTGAAGAACGAATGCTTACGCTCGACAAGGTATACCATGCGAATTATGTACTAAAAGATGTTATCAGAAAGACCGATTTAATTTATGCCCCGAAAATAAACACAGAATGCGAGGTTTATCTAAAAACCGAAAATCTCCAGATTACAGGCTCTTTTAAGGTTCGGGGAGCATATTACATGATGTCGCAGCTAACAGCGGAGGAACGTTCTAAGGGTGTTATCGCCTGTTCTGCGGGCAATCACGCTCAGGGTGTTGCCCTTGCGGCGGCTAAAAACGGCATTCGCTCGGTTATCTGCCTTCCTGACAGCGCGCCGATTTCTAAAGTCGAAGCGACAAAAAGCTACGGTGCTGACGTCTGTCTTGTTAAGGGCGTTTACGACGACGCATATGCCCATGCTTTGAAACTCCGCGATGATAAGGGATACTCTTTCATACACCCGTTTGACGATGAAAACGTCATATACGGGCAGGGGACTATCGGGCTTGAACTTCTTGACCAAATCCCTGATATGGATGCGGTTGTCGTTCCCATAGGCGGGGGCGGGCTTATTTCGGGCGTTGCTTTTGCGATAAAAAGTCTTAATCCGAATATCAAAGTTTACGGCGTTCAGTCTGCAGGAGCGCCGAGTATGTTCAATTCAGTCAGGGATAACGGTATTCAGAAACTTGACAGCGTTTCAACAATCGCAGACGGTATTGCCGTGAAGTCACCCGGAGAAAACACATTCAAATACTGCTCCGAATATGTGGACGAAATTGTAACCGTTTCCGACGATGAAATTTCTGCGGCTATACTTGCTCTGATGGAACAGCATAAACTCGTGACGGAGGGTGCGGGTGCGGTTGCCGTTGCCGCAGTAATGTTCGGAAAAGTTCCTGTATGCGGTAAAAAGGCCGTCTGTATTCTGTCGGGTGGAAATATCGACGTAACAATTCTTTCCCGTGTTATAAAACGGGGCTTGCTCATGTCGGGACGCACCTGTTCGCTGAATATCGAGCTTATCGACAAGCCGGGACAGCTCAAGGAAGTTTCGGCGATTATTGCGGATTTAGGCGGAAACGTCATCGCAATTCATCACGAGAGAGCAAACGAGGGAGCTGTTAACGGATGTTATCTTCGAATCTTAATGGAAACAAAAAACTTTGAGCATATCGCACAAATCCGTCAGGCTCTTATCGACCGTGGAATAAAATTGGAAGCTTAAACCTGAATCCGTGAGGTTTAAAGTTTTTGACGAAAAATAATAGGAGGAGTTGCGAGGCGGAGCCTCGCTTCTCGGGGGCTCCGCCCCCGAACCCCTCCCCGATCTTGCGAAAATCAATAAATTATCCATTAAAAAGCCTTGCGTTCTTCACATATATGTGGTATAATTATATCACTAACTATAATGACGGAAGAGGTAATTATAAATGATTGAAAAAATTTTCACAGAAAAAGCTCCTGCGGCAATCGGACCTTATTCTCAGGCGGTTACCGTCAACGGAATGCTCTATACTTCGGGACAAATCCCTATTAACCCCGCCACTGGCGAGATTGATACGCCCGATATTGCGGGACAGACTTTGCAGGTTATGAAAAATCTCGGAGAGGTATTGAAAGCGGGCGGGGCGTCATTTGAAACTGCGGTGAAAACAACCTGTTTCCTTGCGGATATGGGCGATTTTGCGGCGTTCAACGAGATTTATGCAAGCTATTTCACAGGAAGACCGGCACGCTCATGCGTTGCCGTTAAGACGCTGCCGAAAAACGTTCTCGTAGAAGTTGAAGTCATTGCGTATGTGAGGGAACAGATATGAAAATCAGTAACCTGCAAAATGAAATTGAATCACTGAAAAAATCTACCAACACGACAATACTCGCCCACAGCTATCAGGCTCGGGAAATCCTCGAAATTGCAGATTTTACAGGTGACAGCTACAAGCTCAGTGTCGACGCAAAGAATGTGACGACTGAGAACATCCTTTTCTGCGGCGTTCATTTCATGGCTGAAACGGCTAAGATGCTGGCACCTGAAAAACGTGTGTTTCTTGCAAACCCTCAGGCAACCTGTCCGATGGCGGAACAAATGGACGCCGTCATGATTGGCCACATTAAACAGTGCGAACCTGACCGAACGGTGGTCGCATACATAAATACGACGGCAAGCCTGAAAGCGGTCTGCGACGTATGTGTTACGTCGTCTTCGGCTGTGAAAATAGTCGAGAACCTTGAGAGTAAAAAAATTCTCTTTATTCCCGATTGCAACCTAGGTGATTACGTCAGCAAGCACGTCAAAGGCAAGGATATTAAACTGCTTCAGGGCGGCTGTCCCGTTCATGCCTGCGTCACAAAGGCGGATGTTTTAGCCGCAAAGGCGTTGCATCCCGACGCATTGCTTCTTGTTCACCCCGAATGCATTCCGCAGGTTGTTGAAATGGCGGATTATGTGGGTTCAACAAGCGGTATAACGGATTTTGCCAAAAAATCCGGCGCAAAAAAATTCATTATCGGAACGGAAATGTCAATTGCCGAAAATCTGCAGTATGACTGCCCCGACAAGGAGTTCTATCCGCTTTCGAAGAAAATTCTCTGCCCTAACATGAAACTCACAACGCTAATGGACGTTTACAAGTCTCTTACGGGTTATGAAAACGGCCGTGCGTTTGAAATTCTGATGAGTGATAAAGAAATAACGGCGTCTCGGAAGTGTATCGACGAAATGATTAGACTGGGCGGTTAATTATGAAGAACCTGACCTCCGTTATTGATAAACTCGCCTTAACGCGAGACGCTTCGGACAGTGAATTAAAAGCACTCACAGAGTGTGAAAACGGCGATATATCACAACATTTAAAGCGGACTGCTGCGGCTGTCCGCTTAAAGTCATACGGCAGGGCTGTTTTTCTGCGAGGACTCATTGAGATTTCAAGCTACTGCAAAAACGACTGCCTGTACTGCGGACTGCGTCGGAGCAACAGTACAGCGGAAAGGTACAGGCTGAATCCTGACGAGATTTTCGAGTGCTGCGATAACGGATATAAATTGGGTTTCCGCACGTTTGTGCTGCAAGGCGGCGAGGACGGTTATTTCACTGATGATTTGCTGTGTAAGACAGTCGGTGAAATCAAACTGAAATATCCCGAATGCGCCGTCACACTGTCGCTGGGTGAACGCTCGAAAGAGAGTTATGAAAAGCTCAGAAATGCAGGTGCAGACAGGTATCTGCTGCGGCATGAAGCTGCAAGCCCCGAACTATACAGAAAACTTCACCCTGACGGGATGAGTTTGGAAAACCGCAGGCAGTGCCTGTTTAACCTCAAGGAACTGGGATTTCAGGCTGGTGCGGGTTTCATGGTCGGAACTCCGTTTCAAACTGTGGACGACCTCATTGCAGATTTGCGTTTTATGCAGGAATTAAAACCTGACATGATTGGCATAGGCCCTTTCATCCCGCACCGTGCAACGAAATTTTCCGATGAAAAGGCGGGGGATTTCGACCTGACTCTGAGACTGATTGCCATAACAAGGCTTATGCATCCTTATGCGTTGCTTCCCTCCACTACCGCCCTCGGTACATTGCGGGACGGAGGGCGGGAAATGGGGCTGAAATTCGGCTGCAATGTCGTTATGCCGAACCTCTCGCCCAGTGATGTGCGCTCTAAGTATATGATTTACGACAACAAACTTTCAACAGGCAACGAGGCGGCGGAATCAGTTACAAATCTAAAAAAAAGCATAGTTTCGGCAGGGTATGAGCCTGTCATGAGCCGAGGAGACGCAGCAAAGGAGGTTATACCTTGAGTATAAATTTTCATTTACCTAGCTTTACGCATTCACTGAAATTCAACCTGATTTTTTTGAATATGCATAAGGCGGCTAAACACTTTTTCTTTGACGGCGTGGAAATAGCATCTGTTTTCGGCACGTTCCCTCCCGCAGTCTGGAACGGCGGACGCTTACAGCTAACGCCTTGCGACCGTGACTATGTCAGACAGGTTGTGGCACTGTTCGCAAACCGCAATATTCCTCTCCGTTTTACGTTCACAAATCCCATGCTCAAAGAAGAACACCTCGCTGATGAGTTCTGCAATTTTATCATGAAAACGGCGAACAACGGACTTAATGAGGTTATCGTCGTATCCGAACTTCTAGAAACTTACATCAGGAATAATTACCCCGAGTATAAAATCACAAGTTCAACCTGCAAGCGTCTTGACAAAACAGACGCTCTAAATGCCGAACTTGAAAAAGACTATGCTCTCGTTGTTGTCGATTATGACTTAAACAACGACTTTAACTCACTAGAAAAAATCACCGACAAAGGGCGATGCGAAATTTTAGTTAACGCCGTATGCCGTCCGAAATGCATAAACCGCAGCAAGCATTACCGTGAAATCGGGTTGGCGCAGATTGAATATCTAAATTATCTCCAGACTTCCCGAGAAAAGCCTTTTGTCTACACGAACAGCGAAAACGAAGACGTTATGAACTGTCCGTGTATGGCGAACAACTTCTTCAAGAATTTCGGCAACCCCACCAACTTAACTGCAGAAGACCTTTACGGAAAGTACGTCCCCATGGGCTTCCGCCATTTCAAAATCGAGGGCAGAACGTCCGATATGCTTGACCTTATGGAGACGTATCTTTACTACTTGGTCAAGCCTGAATTCCGTGACGAGGCGAGATATATGCTTATGATGAACCTGCGTCAGAACGGCATAATTGATTTTATATAGGAGGACGGTAACAGCTATGAGTATAAAATTTCACCTCCCAAGTTTTACAACACATTATAAAATGAATATGCTCTTTCTTGAGATGTTCCGAAACTGCCCTCAGTTCATGCGTGATAACATCAAAATAGCGTCGTTTTTTGATTCATTCCCTCCGAGCGTCTGGAGCGGCGGACGTACAATGCACCAAGTCGGACTTTGCGACGAGACTTTCATCGACAGCGTAATCCGCAATCTGAACGGTATGGGCATTCCGCTCCGATTCACGTTTACAAATCCTGTTCTTCGGAAAGAACATCTCGGAGACAGGTTCAGCAATATGTTGCTTAAGAAAGCAAGCGGCGGTCTGAATGAGGTTATTGTCGTATCGCCCTTGCTTGAGGAATATATACGCAAAGAATACCCCGAGTATAAAATCACAAGTTCAACGTGCAAACGTCTTGATGATATTGACTCATTCAACGAGGAACTTTCAAAACCGTACAGCATGGTTGTGCTTGACTACGACTTAAATAACCGCTATGACCTGTTAGAAAAAATTGCGGATAAGAAGCGCACAGAAATCCTGATTAATCCGTCATGCACACCGAGATGTCCACGCAGGAAGAGCCACTATGCTTCAACGGGATTTGTAAATATCGCCTTTGCGGAATACGTAAAGAAACGCTCGAACAAGGATTTTGACCCGATGTCAGTACCCCGTCCGAGCGAAATGAAAATCGGACACTGTCCGACCGTAGACTACTCTTTGTATAAAATCAAGAATTTTGAAACTTTTATCACTGCGGACGACCTCTACGAAAAATATGTGCCGATGGGCTTTGAGCATTTCAAAATCGAAGGCAGAACGGCGTCAATGCTGTCGCTTATCGAACATTATATCTACTACACAGTAAAACCCGAACAACAGGCATATGCAAGGTTCATGTTCTATAACAACCTCAGAAACAACGGAATGATGAGGATATAACAACTCAACTTTTGCATATCAAAAAGCCTATTAAAGCTCTTGATTTTCAGACAGTTCCTAATTTCAAAATCCCAAAAAAGGTTGCGGGGCGGTAGCCCCGCTTCTCGGGGACTCCGTCCCGCAACCCCTCCCTGGATTTTTTGTGCAAAACAACGAAAAACACAAAACAACTGAATAGTTCCAATTTTTTAATCAAGGATATATACTCCTTGACGGTTAAATTTTACACTGGTTTTGCTAAGCTTTTTGTCATTAGGCAAGGATGACGACGCAGGCTTACTGGCGTAAGTCAAGGAGGAAGACGCGGCATAATGGCAAAAAGCTACAAAGACGGTGTGGAATTTAACCGTTAAGGAGTATAATAGTCCCCCTCGAAATGAGGGGGACTGTTTTACCAACTGTACGCCGCAGGTTCAGGATGAAAAGCACCCGTCAAACCGTCCGCAACCCAGTAGACGCCGTCAATCTTCACACGGCACCACTGATGCGCATACTTATTTTCATTAACGTGCTCAAAATTCACGCCCATGAGGTTAAGCAGCAGACCCAAGGCTCTCGCCGTTCCCGCCGACGAACATATATTCATAACGTAAAACCCGTAAAAGTCGCTGTAATGCGTTGTTTCCATAGTAAACTGACACTTCTCGGAATAAATTTTATAGACCTCGTTGACCGCTCCTTTAATTCGCTCCGTGTCAGAGGATGCAGCATACTTATCTGCGACTTTCTGAGCAATTGCCGTCGCCTTACTAATCTCGTCGGCCGTCATTCCTTTTTTAAGGCTTGCACTCAAAGCAATAGGCTTAAACGGTGTACTGTCGACCTTGAGTTCCGTGCCGCTGTCAGGGATTGCCGTCTGAATTTCCGCATAATACATAAGGAGTTCGGAAGCGTCGACCGCCGAAATTACGCCGTCTTCGTTGAAATCATAGCGTATAAGCTCGCCGCCGTCAGGATTTTTCCGCAATCCTGTCTGAATTTCCGCATACGCCGTTAAAATAAGCGAAGCGTCGGCGGCGTCGATACAGTTATCGCCGTTAGCGTCGCCTCTCAACGCCTCTTTTTCCGCATGAACAACCGACAGGTCTAAGCTGCCGTAAAAAGCCCTGTCGTCAATCTTCCTGACCGTTGCGGGAACGGTAAATTTACCTGTGCGGGGCGGACAGAAGATTAATTCCGTCTTGTCTTTATTCATCAGCACACCGTTTTCACTGGTAAAATCGGGGTTTTTACTGTCCACGTCAATCCGTTTAAGACCCGGATTCGGTATAAAAGAATAAACCGAGAGATATTTTACATTTTCAGGTATTCTAATATCCGAGAGACCGACACACCCTGCGAAAGCAAACGACTTAACCGCCGTAACGCTCTGGGGCAGGTTGATTTCCCTAAGTCCGGTACACAGTGCAAAAGCCTTTATTCCGACTGTCTTAATGCCCTCACGGAGAACGATTTTCGTGATTTTTTCCTGCGCATAGAAGGCTTCGTCGGCAATAACCGTAACAGGATAATTCGAAATCATCGACGGTACAGTAACCTCTCCGCCCTTTCCGCTGTAACCCGTAATCATTGCAACGCCCTCGTAAACCGCATAAAAGAAATCCCCGTAAACAAGCTTTACAGCCTGAGCTTTATAAGGTATAACCGTAATCAGCAACAGAACCGAGAGTAATGCCGCTGTTAATTTTTTTAGCAAGATAATCAAAAGCCTTTCTATTCAAAATTTTATTTCACAAGTTTTTGGATACAGTGCAACTGCTGTTTTTCACATATGATATAAGTTTATTATACCTTTTTTTGAAGAATTTGTCAAGTAGGGATTAAAAAATTTCATAGATATATATGGAATGTAAAAATCCACAAAAACCGTTGACAAAAGGGATTTAACGGATGTATAATATTGGTGGAAAGGCAGGTATTGGAATGGCTGGTTTTTCACGCCCAAACTTTCACGTTTTTCACAAATTCTCTTGACAATTCCATATTTTTGCGGTATAATTATAGATAATACAAATACAGTAACTATTCAGTATATAGCATAATGCGCAAAAAACAGTTATTTACAACCGCAATCGGAAACGAAAAAGAGGGTTGCGGGGCAAAGCCCTGCTTTTCGGGAACTCCGTCCCCGAAACCCCGATTTTTTGTGCAAAACAACGAAAAACATCAAAACAACTGAATAGTTACCAAATACACGAAAATTTTGGGGAGGGATTTAGTGTGAAAATGAAAAAGCGGTTGCTCGCCGGTTTCCTGACATTGGTGCTGGCGTTTAATCAGGCTGTTTCCGTAAACAGCAAACACGACGGCGCCAACGCAAGCAGCAGTACAAAACCTGCCGTAGAATATCTGGACAGAGGAATAGCGGCAATTAACACGGGCAAGGGAATAATGGTAAGCTGGAGATTTCTCGCAAACGACCCCGACAACGCCGTATTCCGGCTTTACCGCAACGACGCTCTGATTTATACAAGCGAGGCGGGAAAGGCTACTTCTTACATTGACGCACAGGGTACGGTAACGGGCAAGTACCGCGTCGATACCGTTTCAGGCGGTACGGTTACTTCTACGAGCACGTGCAATCTGATTTCAAACAACGCCTATCTCAGCGTTCCAATAAGCCCGCCGAGCAGTGCGTATTCCGCAAACGACTCCTCTGTCGGTGACGCCGACGGTGACGGAGAATACGAAATCTTCCTTAAATGGGAGCCTAACAATGCAAAAGACAACTCTCAGGCAGGCGTAACCGACCCTGTTTATATCGACTGCTATAAATTAAACGGCACCCGTCTTTGGCGTATCAACCTCGGCAAGAATATCCGTGCGGGCGCACACTATACGCAAATGCTCGTAGCCGACTTCGACCTCTGCGGAAAAGCCGAAATGATGTGCAAGACAGCCGACGGCACGACCGACGGCAAGGGTAAAATCATCGGCGACGCATCTAAAGATTACCGCAATGCTGACGGATACATCCTCACGGGACCTGAATTTTACTCTCTTTTTGACGGCGAAACAGGCGCGGCGATTGATACCGTCAACTATAAACCTGCCCGCGGCACGGTAACCGATTGGGGCGACGGCTACGGGAACCGTGTTGACCGCTTCCTCGGTGCGGTTGCGTATCTTGACGGCGTACGTCCCTCAGGCGTAACAGTCAGAGGTTATTATACACGAATGACGGCGACGGCTTATGACGTCGTTAATAAAAAGCTTGTCGAGAGATGGGCGTTTGATACGGGCAACACCTCCAGTGCGGCGGGTTACGGCAACGGAAACCATAACTGTATGCCTGCGGACGTGGACGGCGACGGGAAACAGGAAATCGTCCTCGGAGCAACCGCCATCGACCATGACGGAAAAGTTCTGTGGTGTACAAAGAACGGTCACGGAGACGCTTTGCACGTCGGCAACTTCGACCCAAGCAAGTCGGGTTTTGAAGTATTCACCTGTCACGAAAGTTCACCTTACGGCGTTTCCTTGCGTGACGGCAAGGACGGCAGGGAAGTGTTCAGAAAAACCGCTACGGGCGATACGGGGCGTTGTTGCGCAGGCAGAATTTACGCAGGCGGAGGTCCGGGCGCTCAGTACTGGGGCGGCGGCGGTATCTACGACAGCAAAGGCACCTCTCTTTCAATCGACCGCCCTGCGGAAAACTTTCTGATTTGGTGGGACGGCGACTTGGAACGTGAAATACTTGACAAGACGGGCAGCGGCGAGAGCACCGCAAAGATTGAAAAGATGGGTACGGACGGCAAGCTCTCACGCCTCTTCACCTCTTCAGGCAACACCACACGCAACGGAACAAAAGGGAACCCTACTCTTTCAGCCGATATTTTCGGCGACTGGCGTGAAGAGCTGATACTTGCGTCCACAGATAACAAATTCCTCAATATCTATATGACTCCAATCGAGACTAATTACCGCATAACAACGCTCATGCACGACCCGCATTACCGCAATCAGGTTGCGGGGCAGAATATCTGTTATAACCAGCCTCCGCATACGAGTTTCTATATGGGTTCAGACGCAGGTCAGCCGCCCCGTCCCGCCGTTTCTGTTAACAGCGCCAACCTAAAATCCAATTCGGAGACAACTACGGTTACTGCGACAACTACAACAACCGCTCCGGCAACGACGACTGCTCCCCCGATTACCACAACAACGTCGGTAACAACACCCTCCGCCACGTCCACGACAGTCACTGCAGTAACAGCCGCTGCGGCTCCGATAAACGGGACTCTCATAAAATCCCTGAATGTTTTTGACACTCAAAGAGCCGACAGATGGTCTATTGAATACAACCTCTCAAGCGGTAATGCCATTTTTAACGACCGAGACTATACATTTGTGTCGATTCCCGATTCATTAAAGGGTGCAGAATGGATTAAACCGTCATGCGATTCAAAGACCTTTTACAGTACGCACGGCAGTTTTGTCGCAGGAGAAGATATTACGGTTTATTTCGGCGTTGACACAAGAATTTCGTCTGACGCTCTTAAAGCAAACGGCTTTACGGACACAGGCGAGCTTGCTAAAATCTCAAATGATGTAGGGTTCCATATTTTGAAAAAAGAGTTTGCAAAGGGCGAGACTGTAATACTCCCCGCTAATACAACCGCGGCGGCCGACTGTGTTCAGTACTTTGTTGCAGCGGTACTCAAACAGTCTGCTACAATTAATACGACTGTTAACGCTCCAAGACTTTACGGCGACGCAAATGACGACGGAGAAGTTACGATTGACGACGTCGTTGCTGTAAGACTTTACTGTCTCAAACCTGATGTATATAAACTTTCGGATAAGGGTTTCCAAAATGCGCTCGTTATCGTGGGACAGTCAACCGTTCAGGGTAACTGTGCCGTAACCATTCAGGACTTTGTTGTTGAAAAATTAAAAATGCTTCCTATTACAGGATAATACACTTAGGAAGTGCCGGTGAATAAAGTTGACAAGTTTTGTGTAGGATTTTCGACAACGCAGAACGGCAAAAAGAAAAGCAAACGTCAATTTTATCTTAGGCAAGCCTAAGATTACGCTCGCCTAACTATGTCGGCGGGCGGGGGGCGAGACCCTTGCATATGGCAGTTCCTTAAAGAACGTCAGATTTCTGGCGTTCTTTATTTTCAGATTTCACAAAAGTCACTCTGTTTCCTGAAAAGCCGTAACTATTCAGTATATTGCATAATTCACAAAAAATATTTTTTGTCAACTGTAATCAACACCGAAAATACGGGGTTGCGGGGCGGTAGCCCCGCTTCTCGGGGACTCCGTCCCCGAAACCCCTTCCTGGTTTTTGTGCAAAACAATGAAAATCATCAAAACAACTGAACAGTTACGAAAATGCACTGTTACATATAGGATGTATGTAAATTTATTGAAAATTCAAAAAATCTATTGCATTTTGTACGGAAATTTGTTATAATTAATTGTGAAGAAGCGCAGTCATGGAGTTATAAATTTAAGGAGTGGTCAACATGAATATAAAATCAAGAATAACGGCAACGTTAACGGCGGGAGTTATGCTGCTTTCGCTTGCGCCTTTTAATATGAAGAACTGTCAGGACAGTGCCGTTGCGGTTGCTTTGCCTAAATACAGCGGCGAGACTTTACCTGTCAAGACAGCGAACGTAGATCCGTCTCCCGCAGAGACAACCTCAGCTACGGAAAATACAACAACTGCATCAAGTACCGCAGTAACAACAGCAAAACCGGCTGCCGCAACCTCTGTTACCACAACAACCGCCACAGGCGGGGGGACAACTTCTGAACCGTCTGTAACTTCCTCTGCCGCAAACACAACAACGACAGCAAAAGCCACTGCCACAACCACTGCCGCAACAACGGCAACCGCACCTCTTACAACGAGCATTAAAGATGTTGACGGCATTCCGTATGCATATGCTCCGAGCGGCGTGCAAATGGTCGGCTGGCAGACGGTTAACGGATTAAGATATTTTTACGACTTTGAAACAGGCGAAGCTGTTTTCGGCGAAGTATCTCACAACGGGCGGTATTATTACACTACCGAAGAAGAAGGGAAGATAACGGGAATATTTGAGCGCGACGGCGTTCTTTATTCTTATGACGGTTGCGGATGTCAGGAACTCGGCTGGGTCGTAATTAACGGCGGAACTTACTTTTTCGACCCCAGCGGTGCACCTGTCATAGGAAGCACCGAAATTGACGGTAAAAAATATATGTTCGCCGAAGACGGAAAGATGTGCAAGAGCTTTTGGCACGTAATATCTGAAACGGAGAAATATTATTACGGCAAAGACGGCGTGGCCGTATCGGGCTTGAAAGTTGTCGACAAGGCGTATTATCTCTTTGACGAAAACGGAAGAATGCTGACAGGTATGCAGACCGTCGGCAATGACCTTTACTACTTTGCGGAATCTGGCGTAATGAGCAGCGGCTGGGTCGACGTCGACAAGAACCGTTATTACTTCGGCACCGACGGAAAAGCCGTTTCGGGATTTGTTGAAATAGGCGACAGTACTTATCACTTCAATTTGGAAACGCACATAATGACCGTTAACGCAACAATCGGCGACTATATCATCTATGCAAACGGCATTGCCGAATTCCAGACACCCGTCATGAAACGCGCGACGGAAATTCTCAATAAGAACGGTAAAACCGCTGCGAATATTTACAACTTCGTCCGCGGAAACAATAAATACCAAAACATAGAAACAACAAAAACCCTTGCGCAGCTCAACGAAATCGGCTGGAGTTATTTTGCCAATTACGCTATGGACGAGAGATTTGTCGTCTGTTATTACTTTGCGGCAATTATGGACATTCTTTTCCATCAGGCAGGTTTTGAATCGAGAATTGTTTACGGAAGAGGACGCGGAACAGGCGACCACTACTGGAATCAGATTAAGGTCAACGGCACATGGACAAATTACGACGCCTGCAACGGTTATGCCGACGTTACGTACGAATACCTGAAAACCCAAGGCACTAACGGCGGATACCTGATTTATGAATATGTATACCCTAATTACAGTAAGGAGAAATAGAATGAGAGTTAAAAGAATTTTAGCGTTGCTCGCTGTCATATGTATGCTTACGACAGGATGCGGAAAAGATAAAATCAATTCATCGGAGGATATCAATATCTCCGAACCGACTGTTGCAACATCGGAGGATACATCCGAGGAAGCTACCGAAGCAACTACAGAGGGAGCCACTGAGGAAAACACAGACGTGACAGAAGAAGCGACAGGCGAAACAACCGAAGAAACTACCGAGGCTACGCAAACCGCGACAGAGGGTCAGCAGCCTACGGAAGCTAAGACCGAAAAGCCTACGGAGGCCAAGAAAGGCGACGGAACTTTCACTTCTTCAGATATGAAATTTTCTTACGGCGGTGCAAATGTCACCGTTACATCCGACGCCGCCCCGCTTATAGCGGCACTCGGCAAACCTAAAGATAAAGAATACATTGAAAACTGTTACACCGGCGAAAAACATGCCCAATACACCTACGATGCAATAAAAATATTCACGTACCCTTCGGACAATAAGGAATTAATCAACGAAATAAGAATACTCAACAACACCCTCCCAACGCCGAAAGGGCTCAAAGTCGGCATGACTCTTTCTGAAGCCGAAGCGATTTATGGCAAAGTTCACAAGGTTGTAGGCAAACTGTACTGTTACTACGCAAGCGAAGACGATACGTCCACATATATGTACCTCGAACTTTCGGGGGATAAAATTAAAGTTATCGGATATATTGTTGAGTTTGAATCTTCAGAGCAATAAACCGTTGCGTCTCATAAATTACCGTTTAAATGCAAGGGATAGAGGCGGCGGATTTTAATCCGTCCGCCTATAGACCGCCGCCTTTAAGAGGCGAGCGTAATCTTAGGCTTTGCCTAAGATTACAAGATTTAAGGTCAAGGGGAGGGTTCTACTTGATATTCAGCAACCCTGTGTTTCTTTTTCTGTTTCTAACTTCCGTATTTTTGCTGTACAGGATAACCCCCGGCATAAAGGCTAAAAACGGCTTGCTTATCGTTTTCAGCCTTGCGTTTTATACATACGGGGAGCCTGTCGCCATATTTGTCATGTTGATTTCGATTGTTCTTACCTACATTTTCGGACTGATAATGGCAGGTAATTCCAAACGGAAAAAGTTTTGGCTCATAGTTTCGGTTGTACTTAACCTCGGAATACTCAGCGTATTCAAGTACACGGGTTTTGCGGCGGAACTTCTCAACTGTATCCCCGGCGTGGCACTGTCCGCACCGAAGAGCATTTTCGGTATCGCAGGCTTGCCTATCGGAATTTCGTTCTATACATTTCAGGCGATTTCCTACGTTGTCGATTCATATAAAGAACCGTCAACGGCACAGCGGAACATATTCAAAGTCATGCTCTACGTAACGTTCTTCCCCCAGCTTGTTGCGGGGCCTATCATAAAGTATCACGATTTCAAAGACCTCATAGACAAACGCCAGACAACCCCTCAAATGACGGCGGAGGGTATGAGACGCTTCATAATCGGGCTTTCCAAAAAGCTTATCATTGCGGACAGGCTTCTCGTAACGGCTGATTTCGTTTACGGGCTTGACACCGCTAAAGTCAGTGCGCCGCTCGCATGGCTCGGAGCGGCGGCTTATATGCTTCAGATTTTCTTTGATTTCAGCGCATACAGCGATATGGCAATCGGTCTTGCGAGTATGTTCGGATTTACCTTTAAAGAGAACTTCAATTATCCCTATATTTCGGGCAGCGTTCAGGAGTTCTGGCGGCGTTGGCATATTTCTCTTTCAACATGGTTCAAAGAGTACCTCTATATCCCGCTCGGCGGCAACCGCAAAGGCAAAGGCCGCACGGCCGTCAACAAGCTCATAGTGTTCTTCTCGACGGGTCTCTGGCACGGCGCAAGCCTTAACTTCATCGTCTGGGGACTGCTCAACGGTATTTTCATGATGCTGGAAGGCTTAAAACAGTTCAACCCCGCAGCTTGGTTTAAACCGTTCAGGCATATATATACGCTCCTTGTGACGCTTCTCATGTTCGTATTCTTCCGTGCTGACAACCTCAAAGACGCCTGCAGCAGAATAGGCAGAATGTTCGGCGGCGGCAATGCGAACAGCGGAGAGGGTCTGTCCCTCGCTTTAAGGCAGTTTACGCCCGTATTCATCTTTACGCTCTTGCTGGCCGTGGTTTTCTGTATGCCTGTATGGCGGTGGATTGAGCACGGAATCAGACGCAGAGAAACAGGCGTCAGGTTAAAGGCGATTGCGTTGGGGGATGCGTTATCATACGTTGTAACGCTGGGCTTACTGTTGCTTTGTATTATAACAATGGCGTCGTCAACATACAAGGCGTTCATCTATCTGAGATTTTAGGGGAGGATTTCATGAAGTTAAAAAATATGCTTTACTCCCTGTATGCCCTTACGGCAATCGGAATATGCTGTGTTCCCGCCGTTATGATGTATAAGAATTATACCGATAAGTCCTCAACAAACGCAGAGCTTGCAAAGTTCCCGAAGATTAAGTCCGGGGGTTCGCTGAACAGGGAATTTTTCTGCGAATTTGAAACGTGGTTTTCAGACCATTATGCATACCGTGAAAAATTCGTTACGGCTAACGCCAACATTATGGCGGACGTTTTCAACACGTCTTCTAACGCCGACGTAATCATGGGTAAGGACGGCTGGCTGTTCTACAACCACACCGTTGATGACTATACCGGCTTGAATACGCTTTCAGAACGCGGAATAAGCAATGTAGCACACAATATTCAGCTTATGTCCGAATATTGCAAAGAAAACGGCGCAGATTTCATTTTCGCTCCCGCACCTAACAAGAACAGCATATACCCCGAGTATATGCCAAGTCGGTATTATGTCACGAACAACACCAAAAATATTGACGCCGTTAAGGCAAAACTTGACGGCAGCGTCGGTTACTGCGACTGGAAAAACTTCCTCATAACGTCAAAAGACAACGGACTGCTGTATCATAAAACCGATTCTCATTGGAATAATTTCGGAGCAAATCTTGCAAGCAGACAGTTGCTGACCGATTTGGGCAAACAGTTCACGCCTTTATTTAATACAGGCACGTCATATACATGGCGGGGCGACCTCTACAAAATGCTTTTCCCGCAGGGTAAAGAACTTGATATGCAAGTAGAATACGACGGTCTTTTCACATTTGAAACAGTCGGGCGTTTCCGCTCATGGGACGATTCTACAGTCAATACCGAATGCGAGGGGAAAGAGGGCAGACTGCTTATGTTCCGTGACTCGTTCGGCGTTGCGTTGAATAAATTTATGGCTAACGAATTTGCCGAGGCGGAATTTTCGAGAGTAGTTCCTTACCGTATGCAGGGTATAGCGGACGGAAAATTTGACTGCGTTGTGCTTGAAATTGTCGAACGCAACCTCAGGAACCTGCAAAAATCCGCTCCTGTTATGCCTGCACCCACGGCTAAGGGAGTTAATCTTTCATCTCCGTCCGTATCCGCAGATGTTTATACCGAAGAAATCGGCGGTTATCTGCATATTTACGGAGTCTTAGAAAATCTAAAGAAGAGCGTTAAAAGCGATACTAACATCTACGTCACAGTGAACGGCATAACATATGAAGCATTCAGGGCATATGAAAGCGACTTACTGAGCGGAGAAACAGGCATGACTGAGAGCGATTACGGCTATTCGCTGTATGTCCCCTATGTTGAAAACGCTCAAATAACAATAGCCGTCGGATAAAAAGGAGCAACAGTATGAAAATTAAAAGTAAATTTCTTGCCTCAGTTTTGGCAGTATGCTGCATCGGCGGAATAGGTGCAAATGCGATGGCTAACGTCATCGAGGTTGAGCCGCTCCTGCCTATACGCAACGAAGGCGGGCTTATTAACGTTTATGTCATGAACACCGATGTTAATGTATTAATCGAACTCCATACTCAGGAGGGTATTGATACTTACTATGACTGCGCGCTTTCAGCGAACGGAATACTCCCAACTGTCTTCCGCCTTGACGGTCTCGGATTGAAAACAGACGGCGGGCCGTGTTATACGGTGACGTTTACCGTCGGTGACAAAGAGTATACCGAAGACGGCATAAGGATTGCAAATCCGTCATATTATAGTGCAGGCGACTACAGCTACTTCACCGCTAACTATAAAATTGTAATTACCGACAAGCCGCTTGGCGATACGCTCAAAGAGATCGACCCTACCAGCGGTAATATTACCCTGACATTCAGCAGCGACACAGGTGTTTTCGGAGACGTTAACGGCGACGGCGTTGTTGACGCTTCAGACGCTTCGGAAATGCTCGCTCATTACGCTTTGATAAGCATCGGCGAAGAGGGCTCTATTCCCGAAGAAAATTTCAGCAGAGTTGACGTTACCAAAGACGCAGTTCTTGACGCCGCAGACGCATCGCTTATTCTCAGATATTATACAATGTCGTCTACAGGACAAATTCCTAACTGGGAAATCGAAGAATAAGGAACTGCCAATAAATAAAATGTAACTATTCAGTATATTGCATAATGCACAAAAATATTTTTTATCAACTGCAATCAACACCGAAAATACGGGGGTGCGGGGCGGTAGCACCGCTTTTCGGGGACTCTGTCCCCGAAACCCCTTCCCGATTTTTGTGCAAAACAACAAAAATCATTAAAACAACTGAATAGTTACTGAATTTGACGTTTGGTTTGTCTTTTTGCCGTTCTGCGTTGTCGCAAATCCTCGCTTTGCGACAGCAAAGCTGCGGTTTTCTCCTAGCACAACAACAAAAATACTATACAAAACTTGTCAACCTTATTCACTGGCAGTTCCTAATTTGTGAACGAATTGTTAATATTCATTATAAAGCATTGACTTTTCCGTGGATAAATGATATAATGTAGGTGGGTTATCATAGGTATAAGGAGGTGCTTTCAATGAATATTAAAAAAAGTTTATCGGCAACAGCGCTTGTCTTCGCTGTTATTGCAAGTCTTGCCGCCATGGCAATAGCTTATGCCACGTCTTCAGTCAGTCATTTTGCCGAACCGAAAGCTCCGATTAAAGCTTCAAGAGGCAGTATGGCTGTTGCTTTTAACTTTGTCGGATATGCCGATGTTACCCTCAACGTTGAAACAGACGGCGACGTTACTGAGATTTATGAGGACAGATACTCGCGAAACGACGACAGATACACGACATATCTTTTCAAACTGCCTTACGAAGAAGGCGGAACATATTCTCTCAGCATTGCGGTTCCAAACTCATTAACAGGTACCGTAAACACCTATTCCGTCGATTTGGAAATCGAAAACGCTTACGCATTCTACCAATTCGAGCTTAATCTTGATGAAACAGCCGAAAATGTTTATGTAAAAACCGTAAATGAAATAAAAAACGAATCGTCCAGTTCGTATATCAAGAACATTTACTTCCCAGGCAAGCTTTTTCTTGAACCGACAGGCGACGCTAACGGCGACGGTATTGTTGACGCTGTTGACGCCTCTTTAGTTATGGCACACTATGCCAGTTTGAGCATAGGCGGCGACGCGGTTATTCCTGCCGATACCTTACGGTGCGTCGATATGAACGGCGACGGTGCGGTTGACGCTGTCGACGCTTCGGTTATCATAGGAATATACTCCGACACTATGGTAAAATCATCAGACAGCGACGTGCTGTAATGTTTCTTCCAACGTAACTGTTCAGTTGTTTTGATGCTTTTCATCTTAAATCTTGTAATCTTAGGCAAAGCATAAGATTACGCTCGCCGACTATGTCGGCGGGCGGGGGCTGCCGCCCGTTGCAGTTGATAAAAAAAATTTGTGCATTATGCAATGTACTGAACAGTTGCCTTCCGACAATTGAAACAGACCGACAAAATTAATAATGTTAGGTGGAAGTGCTATTAGCCTATGAGAAAAAAACGAATTTTCATCCCGCTGATTTTAATCGGCATGATGATTGCCGTTAATATCCTCGCATGGAACAGCAGAGCATTCTCTGACTTTTATCTCAGTTCAATATTCCCCGTTATAACGTCTGTTGGGTCATTTATAACGGGGATTTTCCCTTTCTCCGTAGGCGAGATTTTAATTATGCTGCTGATTGTTTCCGTGCTGTTGTGTATACCGGCCTTTATCTTTCTTCTGATTTTCAAAAAGGAAAAACTGAAGAAATTTGCCTCTTTCTGCGGTGTTTTTGCACTGTGGGTATTCACGTTCGTCCTCGTGACGGAAACGTTTAACTGTTTCATCCTGTACCACTGCACGCCTTTTTCGGAGAGATATTTCACCCCTACAGAGCATACTGAAGACGACCTTTTCGCTCTTTACGGCTTTTTGATTGATAGAGCGAACGAACTGTCCCAACAGGTGGAGCGTTATGAGGACGGTAAATTCAAGCTGACCGCCCCTCTTAATGAAACAGCTAAAGAAGCTATGAAGAATATTTCTGACGATTACGGTATGTTAAAAGGCTACTACCCCAACGCAAAGCCGATTATGTCGTCGTTCTTTATGAGCCAAAACAAACTTCTGGGCATTTATTTCCCGTTCACTCTTGAGGCGAATTATAATCCTGACATTACCGAAATTAACAGACCTGATACCGTTTGTCATGAGCTTGCACATCTCAAGGGCGTCATTCAGGAAAACGAAGCGAACTTCATCTCCTTTCTTGCAGGAATAAACAGCGGGAGCATTGAATTTCAGTACAGCAGCTATGTGAATGCATTGGAATATGTTCACAATGAATGCTATGAGACGAACCGACCGCGGTGGAAAGGTTATACCGACAGCATCTCTCCGAAAATCACGTCCGAATGGTTTAACTTCGTACCCGATGACTATTGGGAGAAAAACAAAAAGAAGGAGATTATATCAACCGAAACGGTCGCTACAATCTCCGGTGCCGCAACAGATACATCCCTTAAACTCAACGGCGTTGGGGCGGGAATAAAAAGTTACAGTCAAATGGTCACGCTGCTGCTGGATTATTATTCCTCGGTGCCGAACGCTTTTTGATTATCGGCATCGCCGTCAGCAGGAGCCATAACATCCTTGGCGGTGGCGTCTTCCATCGGTTCCTGTAAATCCGTATTCTCGACTATCATGGGCGGTTCCGAACTTTCGGTTGTTTTCACCGACAGTGGAGAAACATCGGTGAAACTCATGTCCAGTTTGCTTCCCGGCATTGCGAATCCAACAATATTTCCGTCTTTATCCACAGTAAGTATGTAATCGCCCGAGTCTAATTTTCCGCTGATTTCAAGCATATCGTTCTTAGCCTTGCCCTCAAGCTCGTTAGACCGCGCAAGCTCGTCTGTAACGCTGATGAGATTAGCCATCATCGACTTAATAGGCAATGCCGTATGCGGAACAGAGAAACTCAGACCCTTGTAAGAAGCCGTTGCCTCACCGTCTGCAAAACTCAGTTTAATTCCGCTTACAGTGTTGGGCGAGTCGAATTCAATATCCCAAAGCCCCTCGCCGTAACGCTTCAATGTGCCTGTTGAATCCATTTCGTCAATCTTAATCTGAACGCTTGCCTGAAACGGCGCGCTCAGTCCGTTTTGGCGATTCTCTTTCTTCTTCCCCGCAACCGAACACGCCGTTAGCAGTACTGTTGCACAAATAGTCGCAAATGTAAAAAATCTCTTTTTCATACTGATTTCTCCTTCAAGGTTTAATAATGGACAAGAGACAGATTTCTCCCAATTCCTCTCTCCTCGTTTACACTATATGTCCATAGTTGTCTCATTATGAATTTTACTGTGAAATTTATTCAACTTTCGCAGTTGTTACAAACCCAGTTTTAGAGCATGGAAAAATCACGTGCTATAGGGGGTTCGGGGACGGAGTCCCCGAGTAGCGGGGCTTCGCCCCGCTACTGCCCGCTATTTTGTTTTTTATGGTTAAAAGTTCGAAATAGCGAGTTTTAATGCATTTTCTGATGTGCGAAAGTTGAGAAATTTGCATTGAAATATTCCATAGCCCTTTTGCGTCAGAGAAAGGAACGGTCTTGATGAATATTCTGATAATTGAAGACAACACAGATATAGGTGCTCTAACGGCGTGTTTTCTCAGAAAGAACGGTTATAATTGCCACCACTGCCTAAACGGAGAAGACGGCTTGAAATACATAACGGAAAACAGCGTTGAAATCGTTCTCCTTGACATAATGCTTCCAGGTATTGACGGTTTCGAGGTCTGCAGGCAAATCCGACGAATTTGTAACGCCCCTGTACTTATGCTCAGTGCAAAAGCCGATAAAGATTCCCAGCTTAACGGTCTTATTCTCGGAGCGGATGACTATATTGAGAAGCCCTTCGATATTGATATTCTTACTGCAAAAATAGATTCTCTCTGCCGTCGGTATTACAATCAGGAATCCGTTATCGAAACGGAGGGACTTACAATTGATAGAACCTCGCATACAGCCGCAGTTAACGGTAATTCCCTTGATTTAAACGTCAAAGAATTCGATTTGCTTGTATATCTTGTTGAAAACAGGGGAAAGGCTCTGCGTAAAGAACAGATTTTTGACGCTGTATGGGGTGTTGACAGCTTCAGCGAACAGTCTACACTGACCGTCCATATTAACCGCCTGCGTGAAAAAATTGAAATCAACCCCAAGTCGCCGAAGCGGATTGTTACAGTGTGGGGAGTAGGATATAAGTTTACATAATGTTCATGATTTGTTCATATTTAATGTCGCTTTATTCTATATTAACAGCGTGAATTATCGGATATTTTCCCTTTATTACGAACAATTTGATTTTTTCTGAAAAACATCAGTGTTAGAATTCACAGTTTGTTCATATTCTGTTGTTATCTTGTCCATAAAACAAACACACAAATTTAATAAAACATTTTTAATTTAGAAAAGAACATTTTAAAAATCCGTGTTATAATAGTAATATGGAAATATGGTAAAATTTATATTGGAGTGAGTTTTTCATGAAGACTAGAGTTACTAAAATAATTGCAGCAATTTGCGTAGCATTGACAGCAATGGGGTCTTTTGCTTTATTTCCGTCATCCGCAGCCAAAGAAGAGTATGCGAAATATTATGATGAGATAATTATTCTGGTGAATCAGGAAAGAGCAAAGGTAGGTGCTGCACCGCTCAAGTTTGCCCCCATAGCCTGCAAAATCGCCGAGCTCCGTGCTGATGAAAATACGCAGTTATATTCTCACTCCCGTCCCAACGGCAGCAACTGGGATTCACTTCTTATGCAATGGGATGTTGATTTTGACTGTGCCGGCGAAAATCTCGCAAGAAGAAAGAAAGAATATCCAGAACCGCAGAAAGTTGTCGACGCTTGGATGGACTCTCCTGCACACAGAGCCAATATGCTCGACCCCGATTTTACTCATATAGGCATAGGTATCGCATATGCAGACGGTTTAATGTATTATGCTCAGATATTCCTCGGTTATGACGGAGTCTACGAAGGCGAGCGTGTTGTAGGGCAAGAACCTGTTACGGAAACTACCACTACTACACTGACTACCACTACAATTACTACTACGACCACGCAGACTGCTACGGAAACTACAACTACAACTGCCGCCACTGAAACTACAATTACAACTGCCGCCACTGAAACTACAATTACAACTGCAAAAGTCGACCCCACAGTTCCTATTGATGATTTCATTCTTGGAGATGTGAACTTTGACGGTGCCGTAGATTCCTCCGATGCTTCGCTTGTACTCGTAATATATGCGTCCATCCAAACCGACCCTGATTACGTTTTGGATGAAAAAATTTTCAAAGCCGCCGACGTTGACCGCGATACTGTTATAGACTCCTCCGATGCGTCCTCAATTCTTGCTTATTATGCCAAAATTAGCATAGGTGAGGAAGCCTCCTTCTAATAATACTGAGAATCCCCCCGAAATTCGAGGGGATTCTCAGTTTATCAGCTAAAAAACACCTCTGCAACAGATACTGCAGAGGTGTTTTAATTTACTAATCAATGAACCTAGGAACGATATTAACAGCCAGTGTTACAAGGAAGAAGATAATAAAGAACATTCTTGTAAGCTTATTAAGAAAAGCTTCTTTCGTTCTTCCTTCATTTTTTCCGTAGAAAGAGTCATTGCTTCCGCCTGTGATAGCCGACGCCATATTATCCTGCTGTTTTGAGTCTTGCAAAAGACACAGAATGATAATCAAAACACACGAAATGAGGATTGCAACGCCTCCGATAATTTGAAGAGTAGTCATTTTTATTGCCTCCATATTTTTATAATTACTTTATTCTATACAATTATACCATACTTACGCCGAAAATGCAAGTGATTTCAAAAAAAAAATCAGACAAATTTTGCAAATATTTTTATGCATATTTTCACAGAACGGTTAATATACTCGATATATAATATTTTGAAAAGCGAGGAATTAACGTGATAAAGGAAACCAACTCAAAAGTAACGCACAATCTCATAATGGAAAACCGCAGAACGCTGAGCGTTTCGGGAATAACCGACGTCGACAGCTTTGATGAACGTGAAATATGCCTCTATACGCAGCTCGGAGAGCTCACAATAAAGGGCAAAGACCTCCATATCGACTCAATGAGCGTTGAAACAGGAGATATGGCTATAACAGGGGATATATGGTCAATCCAATACGGCGACAAAGACAGAAAAGGGCCGCTTACAATGCTGGGGAGGTTGTTCAGATGACAATCCCTGAGACTTTTTTCTCAATCAGCGAACAGCTTCGGCTGTTCCTGTTCTCATGCCTGTTCGGTGCTGTAATCGGAGTTTTCTATGATTTATTCAGAGCGATACGGATACTGCTCCCGCATAACAGCGTTCTCGTAGCAATCGAGGACGTTATATTCATTGTACTGTATGCAGTATTCGCTGTCGCCTTTACATCAGCCGCTGCAAGAGGCGAATTCAGATTTTATTATGTTCTGGGAAATGTCATTGGATTCGCCGTTTATTTTTTTACAGTCGGAAGTGTCGTCATAAAGGTTATAAACCGTCTCATAAATATCCTTATTAAAGTTTTAAAGTTTATTCTTCATCCTTTCAAGTTGCTATTTGTCGTTTTATGCAAGAAATTCAAGCTAGAATTTGTGAATTTCTGCCAAAAGTATGATTTTTCTAAAAAAATTCGCAAAAGACACTTGATTATAGGTGACAAAATAGTGTATAATAGAAGTAAGAATAAAAAAAGAAAGAACGTGAAAAACGTTGAAAAAAACAAGGGCAAGAAAAAGAAAGGGACTTCTCAGCGGCGGACTCGCTAAAATTGCGGTTATTGCTTTTATTGCATTCTTTCTCGTTGTTGTAATATCAACCGAAACGGAGTGTTCAAAAAAAGAAGAGGAGCTTAAGCTTATTAAGCAGAAGATTAGCCTTCTCGAAGCGGAGAACACCGAAATATCCCGCATACTTAACAACCCCGACATATCGCCGTATATGGAAAAGGTCGCCATAGAGGAACAAGGCTATGCATATCATGACGAAATAAGGTTTTACGATACCTCACGCTATTAAATTGTAACTATTCAGTTGTTTTAATGATTTTCGTTGTTTTGCACAAAAATCGGGAAGGGGTTTCGGGGACGGAGTCCCCGAGAAGCGGGG
>Ga0209737_10000720_pt1 | contig 25582 bp, 19 predicted proteins | sample TergutCu122P3_FD_187284 | JGI IMG/M metagenome (GOLD analysis project Ga0209737, IMG submission 187284) | Cubitermes ugandensis P3 segment gut microbial communities from Kakamega Forest, Kenya - Cu122 P3 (SPAdes) (version 2) | ecosystem: Host-associated > Arthropoda: Insects > Digestive system... | reverse complement strand
TCCGATCTATTTGTTGATAATACAACAAGAACGATAAAAAAAAGCGATATTTTTTTAATTGATAACATTTTTAATTAATTATTTTTTTTCTGTTGTCATTTCGAGTGAAACGAGAAATCTGTTTTTGTTTGCAGAGTTTTATTTTCTGTTTTTTGCACGCGATTTCTCCCTTTGGTCGAAATGACAGCGTTTTTTTATTTATTCAACAAATTTCTTAACGCAATTTGTGCATTTGTCATATCAACAAGTGCTTGAATATAAGAGTTTTGAGCCGAAATAAAATCGGTGCTTGCCTGCGTTACTTCCAACGATGACGCTTTGCCGTAATTAAATTTTTCCGACACATTATTAAATACGCGCTGCGAAACCTCAATATTGCGTTTCTGAATTTGGAAATTTTCGTAAGCGGAATTGAGATTATATCGCAGTTGTTTATTTTGAATTTGTAACTGCTTTTCGGTATCGGCAAAAGTATTTTGCATTTTTTTGTAATCTACTTTCTTTTCCGAAATTGATTCAAAAACTCTACCCGAAGTGAAAAGGGGCACAGAAATTCCAATAGTAAAAATGTTTGGCGGGTTCATATCCATCATTGGCTCACCACCAAAATATTGAATGTTTGAAAATCTATAACCAACTGTCAAACTCGGCGAATAGCCCATTGCAGCAAGCATAATTTGACGTTTAGACAACTTTAAATTTTGTTGCATAAGTTGATAATTATAGTTGTCGTTGATGTTGAAATTGGTGTATAACAATTCCAAAGCGGCTTCTGCGTTGGTTAAATTGTCAAGATTGTCGGTCAAAACAATTTCTGTGTTTGCATCAAAACCCAAATGCAATTTTAGCGAACTGAAAAGAAGTTCCACACCCTGTTTTGCTGAATTTAAACCGCTTTCGATTTTCATTACCTGAATATAAATTTTATCTGCCTCTGTCTGTTCCAACACACCGATTTTTACCGCCTCTTGCGCACTATTGTACATTTTCTCAACATTATCTTTGCTGGAACTCAAAAGATTTACAATCTGTTGATTTGCCAAAGCCGACATATAAAGTTGCGTTGCAGTGGAAGTGGTGGTTTGTTCGGTCTGTTTTTTGGAAATATCAGCCATTTCCACCACAATATTTTGCAACATCGCACCAACAATTTGCTGCCCGTTGATTTGCGCGCCAACTAAAATTGTAAAATTGCCTTCGGGCGGACTTTTTCGTTCAATTCTTTGCACAATTTCCTCGCCTGTAATTGGGTCTTTCATACCTGTTGGAATATTAAACACGGTTGTAAAACCCATCATATTTCGATAGTCATAGCCCGCCGTAACATTCGGCAGCATTGAAGAAATTGTTTGCCAACGCTGCGCTTGCGCCTTGCGAATGTCAAGCGAGGCGTTTCTCAAAGTGAGATTGTAATCAAGCGCGATTTGCTTTGCCTGTTGCAAAGTCAGTGAGATTTTTTGCGGCGCTTGTGCATACATTCCAACGGAAAACACCGCCGCTATTACCATTAAATAAACTTTTTTCATTAAATTATAAATTAGTTTTTTGTTTTGCCTTCGACTTCGCTCAGGCACCGCTGCGGTGGCTGAGCGTAGCCGAAGCCACAACTTTTAGTTTTTAACTTTTTGTTTTCAAATAATATTCCATTCCTGCATCGTTGCAGACAATTCGCATAATGGTATCAATGCAAAAGTCCATTATTACCGCCCAAGCGATTTTTTTCTCGTGTAAATCAATTAATGTGCGTGAAAAAATATCGCTAATCAATTTTTTCATCAAATTCAAGTTCATATTATCACGGAAAAGCCCCTGTTCGATGCCTTTTTCGAGCATTTCCAGCACAAGAATTTGCGAGTCCTCACGCACTTTATCGCAATGTTTGTCAAAAATTTCGTGGTAATATTTTTTCAAATCGTAGTTGATATGCAAAAATTTTTCGCCCTCTTTCGATTGCTGCTTAAAAAGATGACTTTTGTACAGCAGTGCATCAATTACGTTGCTGGTGTTGTTGGTATAGTCAAATTTTTTCTTGTCTCTTTGGGCTACTCGAAAATCTTCCAAAATGCTCTCTATCAGTTCGCTTTTTGTTTTAAAAACGGTGTAAAAGGTCTTTTTCGATATTCGCAATTCGTTGCAGATATCGTCAATTCCCACGCGCTTAATGCCAATGTTCCAAAACATTTGCGCAGCCGTTTGTAATATTTGGTCTTTTAGAGTCATAATTTTTTCAAAATCGGTTGCAAAGGTAAGTCAAAAAAGTCAATCGCAAACAAATTTTTAGTTAAATATAGTTAATGTTTTGTTTTTGGTTTTTAATTGTCTAAAAATCAATAAATTACAGGAAACTAAAAAAGTTTTAAAGTTTCGCAGTGATATGATTTTGTAAATTATATTACAAATTTACTTCTAAAGTTTGTATTTTGAAAATTAATTTGTACCTTTGCACCTTCAAGTTTCTACATACTTGGGGGTGCTTCGGCTGAGATTATACCCTTTGAACCTCGAACAGGTAATGCTGTTTAGGAAAAAGAATTCCTCCGAAAATTTACCTTTTTTGTATGTGATTTTGTTTAATTTTTTATTCAAAACGTATGTATAGAAAAGTTTTTTTTATGGTTTTTATTGCATTTTCCTTAAATCAAATGCAGGCACAGAGCGCGGATACTATCGCGCAGGCGTTGGAAGAAATTATCGTTACTTCCACTCGGCAAATTACGCCGACACTATCAACGCAAAAACTTGATAGTGAACAACTTCAAATGCAAAACAACGGCGTAAGTTTGCCGTTTTTACTCACCACCACGCCCTCGCTCGTGGTTATGTCTGATGACGGACTTGGTGTTGGTTACACCTATTTCCGTATTCGCGGCACGCACCAAAGCCGTATCAATATGACCATCAATGGCATTCCGCTAAACGACAGCGAAAGTCAAGAGGTTTTTTGGGTCAATATGACCGATTTTGCCTCAAATCTCAGTTCGGTTGAGGTACAACGTGGCGTTGGTACTTCCACCAACGGCAGCGCAGCATTTGGCGGAAGCGTCAATATGAAAACCGATATTGCGCCGCCAAACCCTTTTGCCTCAATCAGTTTCAATGGCGGAATGTATAATACTTTCCGTGAAAATGTGAAAATTGGCACAGGTTTAATGTCGAATGGGTTTGCCTTTGATGCCCATTTTTCAAAACTAAACTCTGACGGCTACCTCTACCGTGCTTTTTCCGATTTGCTGTCCTATTACGCCTCTGCGGCTTATTATCACAAAAACACTATGCTGAAGTTTCTCGCTTTTGGCGGAAAAGAAAAAACGTATCAGGCGTGGGACGGAATTAATGACAGTATTTTACAGGTTAATCCGCGCTACAACCCTGCGGGCTATATGGGTACAGACTCAGACGGCAACCAGCAATTCTATGATAATCACACAGATAACTATGTACAACAGCATTATCAACTACATTTTTCGCATATTTTTTCGCCAAAATGGAATATGTCTGCCGCACTGCATTATACGCACGGTGCGGGTTATTATGAGTCGTATCGCCTTGATAGAAGATTGAGCAGTTTTGGATTGCAAAGTTTTGTTGATAACAACGGAAATACAGTTAGAAGAAGCGATTTAATCAACCAAAAACATTTGGATAATGATTTTTATGGTGGCGTTTTCTCGGCAAATTATTCTACAAAAAAAATCAATGTTTCTTTTGGCGGCGGTTTTAGTAAATATGATGGTGCGCATTTTGGGAAAATTAATTGGATAAAAAATTATTCACATATTTTGCCAAAGGACACAATTTATTACGAAAATTGGGCGGAAAAACTTGACGGAAATTTTTATGCAAAAGCAAAATGGAACATCACAAACGAACTTTTTGTATTTGGAGATTTGCAGTACAGATTTGTGAATTACAAACTTAGCGGTGTGAATGACAACAACTTAGAACCATTGCCGATAAACAAGGATTTCCATTTTTTCAACCCAAAAGCGGGAATAAATTACACTAAAAAAGGACACAATACCTATTTTACTTTTGCTGTGGGCAACCGCGAACCGAGCCGCAACAACTACACCTATTCAGGAATTGACGAAATTCCAACGCACGAAACGCTCTTTGACTATGAACTTGGCTACAATTTTTCGCACAAAATTTTTGCTCTCGGCGTGAATTTCTATTTTATGGACTACAAAAATCAGTTGGTTATGACTGGTGAAATCAGCAATACAGGCAAGCCATTGACAAAAAATGTGGCGAAATCTTACCGTGCAGGCATTGAATTTATCGGCGGAGTGCAGATTGTAAAATGGCTGCGCTGGGACGGAAATGTTACGCTGAGCAGAAACAAAATTCAAAATTATATTGATTGGGTTGATGATAACGTAACTTGGGCGCAGGTTGAGGTAAAATATGGCAATACAAATATTTCATTTTCGCCGAGCATTACGGCGGGCAGTTTATTTTCGTTCAATTTAAAAGGCGTTTCGGCAAACTTTCAAACTCTTTTTGTGGGCAAACAATATCTTGACAACACGCAAAACGAACAGGCAATTTTAAAGCCATATTGTGTTAATAATCTGATAGTTGCATACGACATTCCGTTTAAAAAAGTGGTAAAAAAAATGCAACTCAAACTTCAAATCAACAATATTTTCAATTATAAATATGCAGCAAATGGCGGTGCGTATAGTTATTTTGAGGGCGCAGATACAAATGGAAATTTTCTGCCCGAAAACCAAAAATACATACCTTGGTTTTATGCGCAGGCGGGCATAAATATTCACGGCGGTTTTACGATTGAGTTTTAATTTAATGTAGAATGTAGAATGAAAAATGTAGAATTTTTGCATAAAAGCCATTCTACATTTTTCATTCTACATTCTACATTTTTCAATCACTTTTTCATAAAGTTCTCTCTGATAACCGTTTGCGTTAGGAATAACGGCTGTGTTGTGCCAAAGCAGCACAAGTTCGCCGTTGTGTTTTTTGACTTCCTTAATAAGATTTTTGCACGTTTCAAAAGCGGATTCAAAATCAAGATTCATATAGTTTTCATTGCTCAGAGTGCATTCCATTATGGTTAATGAGTGCAGTGTAATATTCTCAATTTCAAGCGTTTGTGGGTTGAGCCAACGCACAGGGCGACAAGTGCCAAGCCGAAAACCTGCTACATCAGCAAAACCGAGCGTGAAATCGTCTGTGATACCTGCTTTGGTGTAAAATTCGGGTTGATTTGGCGGTAAAATTCTCAAATAATGTGTGCGGTGACTTATAACATCTTTGGCTATTGCTTTTGAAATTCTAATTTTCTCATTTTTAATCTCTTGCGGGTTGGCAAATGCGTTATAAGAAGAATGCAAACCAATTTTGCAATCGTTTTTTTGCAGAAATTTAGCAAGATTTTGAAAATCGCTGCCGTTCAAATTATATTGTGGATAATCAAAACACTTTGCTTTTTTCGCTGCCTTTACAAAATAGATTTTTTCTGCATCTTTCACCTTTGCGTCTTGCTCAACAAGAAAATCGAAAGTATATGCAGGGTCGTTTTTAATGTTTTGCAAACTTTTGAAAACATTAGCACCACGCAACATTCCGCCAAAAAAACCGCGCAAATGGCGATAATATTCCAAAAAATCAATATCGTGCGTAAAAAAGATTTTTTTGATTTGCTGTTGTGGCTCATTTGGCTCAAGCCCTGTGATTTTCAGCCATTTACGCAACAAAACTACATATTCATCAACCAAAGGACGATGAAGAAAATTTGCTCTGTACTGCAACGATTTTTTGCCTTCAAACCGAGAATGTTCATCAAAAACATCGCTGCAAACCCACTCTTCATAGCGAGAGAGCAGAAAAAAACTGCTTGCAATAATATCTGTATTAACAAAAATTTTGCCGTTGATTTGTTCAATTTCGGGCGTTCCAAAAAGAATTTCGGTATTGTCAATTTTTTGCAACGGAAGTTTGGGTAAAGAAAAAATTTTGCCGTAATTTTCCTTATCAAAGAACCCTGACGGACGAATTATTACACGAAATTTCTCAAACTCTTTTTCATCGTTTGTATAACCAATTTCGCCCGCAAGATGCTCATTTTCAGGCAAAAGAAATTTTATTATATAATTAATAATGTGTTTCATTTTTCGCTGTACCCTGCACTGCGTTCCGCTTACGCTACACTTGTACAGGGTTATTAATGTTGCGCCCCCTCTGGGCTTAGCGGCATTTTCTTTTAATTTTTAATTATTAATTTTTAATTTGGAACAAGCATTTTTAACGCTTTGGGTACAACTTTAAAATCAAGTTCGGTTGAGGCGGGAATTTCTGCGCCGTCTGTTTCTATGGCAACGGGCTTTGTTGTTTTGGCTGTGAAATGCTCTGTTACAAACGAATATGTGATTTTGTGTTCGTCAATTTTGCCTCTGAAAAGATAAACAAGTCCTGAAATTATCTGCAAAAATTTTGGACGTTGTATTGCCGTAATGTGTAGTAAGCCGTCTGTTGGGTTTGCTTTTGGCACTTGTCTCATTCCTCCGCCCGAAAAACAGCCGTTGCCTATTGCCACTGAAAAAATCTTGTCTTCAACTTCTTTTTCGCCTTGTAAAATCATTTTTTGCGAGGGCGTTATAAACACTGCCGACAGCATCGCAAAAGTGTAGGCAAATGAACTGCCCCAAAAATATTTTTTTAATTTGTTGGTGGTCTTAACTACCTGTCCGTCAAAGCCAAAACCCGCGCCGTTGAGGAAATAACGCTCGTAGGTTTGATTTTCAGAAATCTTGCAGGAAAATTTGCCAATATCAACATTTACAATTTTTTCGTTGGTAAAAAGTGGTTGCAGTTTGCTGATTTTCTTTGACAAATTCCAATATCTTGCCCAATCATTGCCCGAGCCGTATGGAATTACAGCAATTGTAACTTCTTCTTTATCAACAATATTTGATATGTAAATACCATTAACTACCTCATTTAAAGTGCCGTCCCCGCCGATAATAAAAAGGTGCCGAATGCCCTTTTCAACCAAATTTTTGGCAATTTCAATAGCGTGTCCGTGATATTCGGTCAAAATTTTGGTAAAATTGATATTCATTTTATTTAAAAAAGCATCAATTTTCGAGTAATTTTTACCCAACACTCGCGTTCCTGCGCGAGAATTTACAACTATTCCCCAATGTGCATTTAAAATAGTATTCATAATAGGTTTTATTTTTTGCAACTCCTAATTCATAATTTACAAACTATCAATCAATTGTCGTTGCTGTGTAAAAAATTCTATTCTACTTTTTTCGTTTGCTTCAGAAATTTGGTAGGAAGTTTTCTTTGTTTTCTGCATCCACACTTTAAATTTTTCTATCATCTCAGAGTTGTAGGTAATATTATCGTGCATATTAAATGTGTGAATTCGGCACGCCTCTATTTTTCCGTTATAAAAATAACTGTAATTTGTATTTACATTAAACATAGAGATATAAATCTGCACTTTGTTTTTTGTTTCTGGAAAGCTGCCCGCTTTTGCAACCTCCAACATATAATCAAGCAAAGAGTACAAATCATTTTTTATAAGTTCTTTTTCTTCGTCCGTAATCAAAAATATGGAATGAAAAAACTTAACTTCGTGTATCGTATAATCAAAAATCCTGTTATCTAAAATGTAACTCGTATTTGTTACATATTTCATACGTCTATAATATGTTTCCACCTCTTTTATAAGTTCTTCGGCAAGAGTAATTTCCGAATATTTTATATTTTCTGTTTCGTTGCCATATTGATACGCCCATTTGAAAATATTAAATTTATACAGATTAGCAAAACCAGCAGACAATGAGCGAGAAAGATTATTACAAACTACCATATACTCTGAATTGGAAGAATGTTTGAGGTCTTTGAGTACTGAAACTCTTTTTTTCATAAACTTCATATCTTCTTCTGATGGCGTAAGATAGTTTGTGTGCTGCATATGGAATGTAAATTTAGAAGATAAACGCATAACTTCATCTAAAGAAATATTCCAAGCAATAGCAACTTTTGCTATTTCATTAGCAGTAAAGATAACATCGCCGCGCAATCTTCTATACACCGCCTCGCGTTCAAGACAGAGCAAGTCCATCAACGCATCTGTTAGTTCATTCTTTTTGGAATGCTTTTTATGAAGCATTTCCATAAAATTATTATACCATACATTATCTGCCATAATCTTACGTAAATATTTATAGTGTTAATAAATAAAAAATCGTACAAAATTAGTAAAAATATCAGTACAAATAAAAATTATATCGTTTTTAAGAGAATTTTTAACAAAAAATCCTCTTAAAAAGAGGGAAATAACATTTCTTGTAAAATTTTTACTTGAATTTCGATGATTATTTAATTTTTACTTATGCAAAACGCCTTGTCGGTGCGTAATTTGGGCTGTACTTTTGCAGCGAATTAAAATTAAATTAAATAACAAAATTTGTGAAAGAGAAACTTACTTGTGAAAGTCGGGGTCTCAAACTTTTGAGAATAAAAAAATAATTTTGTATAAATATATAAAATTATGATACATATATATAAAATGGGTGCGAATAAAATAATCTACTTTTGCAGCCCCAAAATTAAACTTAAAATATTAAAAATAAATTTACTAAAAAATTTTTTGTCATAACATAAAAAAATTGAATAACGCAAAATTTGTTAAAAGAGCAATCTTGCTTGTGAAAGCCGGATTCTCAATTTTTAAAAACTATAAATAAAATGATACTATATACAAAAGAACATACAGGTTGTTGTCTTTATGATAAGACAGATATTGTACAGGATATAAAAAGTTCTAAAGGGGAAGAATTATGTTTAAATGGTTGTACAAAAATACTCTTTTTACTGAAAGGGAAAGTGTTGTGCAATATTGACGGAGATATAAATACTCTTGAAGAAAAAAGTTTTGTATTGTTACCGAATAGTTGCAAGCGCATAATACAGGTCGAAGAAGATGCAGAAATGGTTACAATTGGCTTATACAAAAAAATGAATTTTTGCAACCTATTTTCAATTGAAATGTTATACGCCCTGAAGAAAGGAAAAATATGTAATAATATCCATTGCTTAAAAATTAATGAAGTATTAATCGATTTTCTTCATTGTCTTATCAAGACAGATTATGACGGCTTACGATGTGAATATTTTTTAAAGTTGAAACAAAAAGAGGTGCTTTATTATCTTCGAGCATATTATTCAAAGCAAGATTTATTTTATTTCTTTGCGCCTGTGCTTAACGGTGATGTAGGTTTTGCAGATTTGATTTACAAAAATTATACCCCAGAGATAAATATACAAAAGTTAGCCGATAAAACAAATTATAGTTTATCGGGCTTTAAAAGTAAATTTACAAAAGTTTTTGGTATTTCGCCGTACAAATGGCTAAAAAGAGAAAAGGCAAAAAGCATACATTATGATATTAATTGCACCAAAACAACATTTAAAGAAATATCATTTCAATATGGGTTTTCGTCTCAGGCGCACTTTTCTGAATTTTGTAAAAATGTATTTGGCTGTAGCCCAAGTGCAATGAGAACAGAAAGTGCGAGTAGAATTTATTTGTAACTAGAATTTATTTGTCAATAACATAAAATTAAATTAAAAAAACACAAAGTTTTATCGAGAAATCTTACTTGTGAAAGTCGGATTCTCATTTAAAAAAAATTATAAAAATGTTTTAAATTAAAACAAAAAAGAATTTCTTATTAAACGTACTTGTAATTAGTTTGATAATTACAAAAAAAACTAAAATAATTTATTAATTAAAATTTTTATTAAAATGAAAAAGTCTATTTTTATTTTAACAACAACAATGTTGTTTTTAACAAATGGCGCGTTATTGAATGCGCAAGTAACAGTCGGTGCAAACAAAGCACCGAACGCGACACTTGATGTCGTTTATGAATCCGGCAATAATACTCACGCCGGTGTGATTGCTCCAAACGTAGATAGAAACTATCTCAACAACAAAACCTATGGTACAAACCAAACAGGTGCTATTGTATATGTAACAGGCAATCCCTCTTTAAATGGTACAGCCACAGAACAAGCAATAAATGTTAAGTCGGTTGGTTATTACTATTTTGACGGTACTGTTTGGCAAGGTTTTGGTGGTGGTATTAAATCTTTGAACATCACGGAAGAGAAGACATCGTCTTATACTGCACTAGTAACAGATGATGTAGTGTTGTTGTATATTACCACTGGTGGTCAGAGATTGACACTGCCCGGTGAGGCAGAAAATACACCTATTGGAAAAATAATATATTTCTCCAATAGAGGTAATCAAGATATGCAACTTGCAGATTGCACACAATTGCGTAATCCTGCTTATTGTGTTGCTGTTCCAATGAACACAGATGCTGCATATATGTACATAGGTGGCGGCAAATGGATATCCTTAACAAGTTATTAATTTTTAAAATTTTATTAGAAGAATATGAAAAAGTTTAGTTTATTATTGATGGCACTCTTATTGAGTGTAGTATATGCTAATTCTCAGAAGATACGAATTAGCGATGGTGTGGTTTCGCCTATTGCTGGTGGAGATAGTCCTGCCTTTATTGATGGCTCAACAGGTGCAGATGCACGAGACACAACGGAAACAACCTTAAAAAGTAAAGGTTTAGTTTTTCCAAGAGTTAATTTGAGTAAAATAACAACAATTCCTAACAATCCTAATCCTAATAATTTTCCGACTTATTATGATGGAATGGTAGTTTATAATACTCAAGAGGGTGGAACTGCCGGCATTGGCAATACCGAAGGCACTTTGACACGCGGCTTTTGGTATTACGAAAATAAAACTGCCAATAAAAATGGCGGTACTTGGAAACTGCTCGGCAGTGCGTGGGAAAATACAAAGTGGTTTTATATGCCCTCAATTGTGATTGATGTAACAACAAGCGGTACATTTAGCCGCGACTTGCATCTCGAATACAAAAAGCAGTTTGCAGACACTGATAATGCCTCTACGCCGCCGAATAGTCCCACAGCAGGTAATACATTGGTAAAAAGCGATTCTGCACCAAATCTGTTTAACAAAATCTATGCGGCAAACGAACTGTATTTTTATGTTACAGGTTATGATGCTACCGTCTTTTCTAATCTCAGTATCACATCGGCAGGAGTATTAACCTATACGGTTAATGCCAACAACGTTTCTGATGCTACTTATATGAATATTGTATTTGTGATAAAATAAATATTCGTTAGGATATTGAAAAGTAAATTCTAACAGGGTCCTAAACCCTGTTAGAGTTATAAATCAAATAATTAAAAAAAACAATGAAAAAGATAATAAAAATAACAAATTTTCTATTGCTGTTTTCTTTTATTGCGGCAATAAACGCGTTTGGTCAGAATTCAACGCAGAATGATATTAATAATGCAGCGTTGGGAACTAAGGACATCACAATTGACGGTTATGTTTGGCGTGTCGCGATAAGGAAAACTCATACAGACGGCAAAAAATATGCTATGCTGTATGCCACTATGGGTTCGCCTCATCAATATAAAAGATTTGGTGCAAACAACGTTTATAATTCATCTGAAGTGCGCACATCTTTTAATAACGAATATGCGAAAAGCGCATCTTTTACTACATTGAAACAGATAGCAGTTGTGCCAACTATGAACAATGGCACAGGTTTAACCAATACCGCTCGAACAGCACTTCCGACTAATCCACAGTTAGCGTCAACAAACGGTACAACGCAAGATGTACTTTTTCTGCCGACTATGCAAGACGTAAAAGATTGGCAGTCGACTTGGAATGTTGCGGGTACTTTTCCTAAGACTCAAAGATTGATGACGCGCAATCCATATCAAACAAGTCCAAATACTGTTGTATGTGGATTTAATACATCAGATAACACCTCACTTCAAGATGATGCAGGTCTACGAGCAGATAATGCTAATTCTACCGGAATACTCCAATTTCGTCCCTGCATATGGGTAATGATTAGCGCTATTGAGTATGCTGTAATCTATGATGGAAACGGTAACACAGGCGGTACTGCGCCTAACGGCGGAGCTTACAGCGAAAGCAGTAGTGTGACTATTGCAGGACAAGGCACATTAACAAAAGAAGGTTACGCGTTTGTAGGTTGGAAGTATGGCGAAACCATCTATCAACCCGGATATAACACGTTCATAATGCCGGTAACTACCGTAACCTTTGTGGCGCAATGGAAACTTCTACCGACATCTATTGTAACAAATAAAAATATAACGGCGAAGATGTTAAAAGGCAACCCCTGCGAAAGCAATGACTGCTCGAAAATTGACCCTACAAAAGCGCGTATCACTGCCTATACTAACGTGATGTATGACTTCCAACATCAAGAATTGGAGGCTTACGTTATCGCAGGCGGACAACCTATCGCTTGGCAATGGCAAGTAAGTACAACACAAAATGGTACTTATTATAATATTCCAACTTCTGTTTTTGGTGCCAGAACTGCAAAACTGACGGTACCTGCTAATGTTATTCACAACGCTTCTGCACTTGGCTTGCCGGATTTTACAGGTATGGTTAATGATGAGTTATTCTTCAGATGTAAATTGACCAATCCTAATACTCCTGCCGGTACGGTACAGACAAACACGCTTGGTATTGAATTTATCAAAACAAAAGACAATCCTAAATATGTGAATGAGGGTGGTGTGCGTTATCTTGAAATCAATCGCGGCGGTACTATCAATGGCGGCAAAATTAAAATTGCTTTGACAAATCTTGGAGCAAGCGAAAATGATAATGCCGGCGATTTGGGCGATTTCTACCAATGGGGTCGTAAGGCTGACGGGCACCAGACAATCGTTTGGAGTAAAGGTACAGATGATGACCGCTCATACGTGATTTCTCATTCGGGGACATATCCTACCGGCAGTGCAAGTTTTGAAACTAATGGGCAGGTAAGTCCGGGCAATGCCGGCTACGGTAAATTTATTACAACAGGCAATACCGATTGGAGTACTCAGGCTGCCAATACGCGCTGGGGTAATAATTCTGATACCCGCGCAGGTGCTTCTCTGAACGCAAATGCTATTACAAGTTCTAATACACGCGGTTGGATTTACCCCGAGAGCAATCCTTGTGCCGCTCTTGGTAGCGGCTGGCGCGTCCCTTCCATCTTTGAGCAATGGGATATGTATCGCGGAAACGGCAGCACTGATTCGCCGGGATTTATTACCACCAATCCTTACAACCCTAATGTTGCGCAGACCGGCAGCGGTAATATTTATCGTTGGCGTCCGGCTTCTGATAATAATGTTGTCGGTGGTGTAATTGTATCTCTTCCTACCGGTGAAAAAATTTTCTTGCCTGCAGTAGGCTACCGCGACCGGCAACGTGGTGATATTGCCTTAACAGGCTCGTATGGGCTCTATTGGAGTAGCACAAGTCAAATTGGGGGTGCGACAAGCGCGCGTAACTCAAGTTTCCAAATAGACAGAGTCGGCATAGATGTGCTCAATTACCGTTCAAGTGCATTTAGTGTACGTTGTGTAAAGGAATAAAATCCGGTAAGGATTTGTATTATAAATGTTTACACATAATATTTTTTGCAGTGTCATAATGTGAATAAAAAATTAATACAATTAACAAAAATACTCACTAATTAAAAATGAAATCAAAATGAAAACAGTAAATAAAATACTAAGTATAGCTCTATTCTGTATTTGTACAGTTTCGATAGTTTACGCACAAACACCACAAGAACTACGGATACAGATGCAAGAAGAAGGCGAACGGGCAAAGAAGGAAGCGCAAGGCTTTGCTGCACCCACACAGACACAAAGTGGTGCGAACGCTATACTTAGGGCGGGAAGTTTAACCGACAGTCCTGCCCCCGGCTCCATTCACGTAAACAGGAATTTAGCCTATAGGAATTATACTCCCACTCAGTTAGTGGAAGAGATTTTTATAAAAAGCGGCGCTGCCTCATTGGTTAGCAACGTGCGGTTGCGCTCACACGGCTGGAATGGCACCGCTTGGATAGACAGCGATATGAGGGGCTTGGGATACTTCTCACAGGGAACCTCTAACTTCGAGTTTGCAGAGGGACTTGTACTTTCAACAGGCGGATTGGTTTCTATTGAAGGTCCAAATTCGGCTGTAAGCGCAGTTGCCGCAGTATCAAATGAACAAACTATAATACCAGACGCTCAGCTAAAGGATGACGATTTACAGTCATTAATAGGTACTGATAATAAAGTTACAAATGTTTCGGTGCTGGAGTTTGATTTTGTGCCAACGAGCAGCACTATACAATTTCGCTACATATTTGCCTCAGAAGAGTACTTGAGCTATGCTAATGACCTGTTTAACGACGTATTCGGCTTTTTTATTTCGGGTCCGGGTATTCCGGGAGGAAAGCAGAATATAGCTTTGCTGCCAAGCACAACAACTGGAAGCAGTGTAGTTTCAATCAATAATGTTAACTGGGGAAAAAATCTGGCTACTGTACATAATTGTGCTACCAGTACTAATACTATTGGCAGGAAAAATCCTCAATACTATATAAACATTCCCGGATACGGTTGGGGTGATGGTGGGTTTGGCTGTGAGAACTTCACCCCAACTCCCGCACAAGAAGCTTTGCGGAAAAGCATAGAGTTTAACGGACGCACAGTGGTGCTTACCGCCACCGCCACCGTTACCCCTTGTCAAACTTACACTTTAAAGCTGGCAGTTGGAAATGTTAAAGATTATCAGTATCAATCTGGCGTGTTTTTGGAAGCCCACAGTTTGGACTTGGGCAATATCATTGAAAACCACGGGAATGGTATTAAGGGAATGGACAACGTTTATCGGGGCTGTACCAACAACAAGTTTGTGATAAGCCGTCCCAATATTGAAAATACTCCCTTAGTGGTAAACCTTTATTACGGTGGAGACGCTGTTAATGGAACAGATATTTCAACTTATCCGGGTGGAGGCGCTCTTCCTGCTCAGGTAACCATTCCTGCCAATCAGATATCGGTCGAAGTTCCCTATCAGGTTAATACGCCGCCCACAGGCTCAAAAACCTTTACCATTACCGACAATTTTTGCGGACAAGAACTTGCCAAAGTCATACATATATTCGATTCCGGCAATAGTCAGGCAACCGCATCACCCGCCTGTCCGGGGCAAAACAACGGTAAGATAACCGTTACCGGAACGGGAGGTTCGGGCAACTACGAAAGTTCCATAAACGGAGGTACGACTTGGCAATCGTCGTTGATAGATTATACGGGATTAGCTGCTGGAAACTATACCATACTTACCCGCGATTCGAGCAGTTGCCATATCAATACACATAATGTAACTATTGGTACACTCAGTGCTAATGCCGGCTCCGACCAATCGTTAAACGGCAACATATTTACTATGGCGGCGCAAGCCTTGAACCCGAGCGAAACAGGCTCGTGGTCAGTTATCTTGGGAGCAGCAACTATTACAGATGCATCAAGCCCCACAACCACCGTTACGGTTAACGGCTCTACGGCTACGCTAAGGTGGACATTAAATGCTTCCGGATGTCAAGATTTCAGCGATGTAGTGCTTACGGTAATTAGGAGTGCAAAAGGATATTATGTGTCTGTTCTCGGTAGCGGCGACAAGAGCGGTTCCGATTGGGAAAACGCTATGAGCAATGCAATTTTTTCCGACGCGCTTTTCACAGCAGTTTCGGGCGATACTTTCTATGTGGCAAAAGGAACATATTACCCTGTGCTTAATAATGCAGGAAGCAACCCTGCCAACAACAATCAGAAACAATATACTCTGAAAAATGGTGTTAGCATTATCGGAAGTTATAAAGATGATTTAACAGGCACGCAAAATGATTTGATAGAATACCGTGATTTGACCGACAACAACGGCGAATTAAAACCTTCTACCATTTTCAGTGGCGAACTTGATAATAACAATATAATATTTGATGCGAAAAATGCGACAACAGGCGATACTATCCATTTAAACGGAATAGAAATATGCCACGCCTCACACGCAGCAATTTATGCCGAAAATGTCAATTTGTTTTTAGATTTTTGTTTAATAGACAACAATAATGTAGGAAGTCAGGGTTATATAAATTCAATTCCTGCGAGTATAGTTGCAGTTAATAACGGAAGTTGTGAAATTCGCAAAAGTGCTATTGTAAATAACGCGAACAGCAGAACATCGCCGATAGAATTAAGTTTCGCAGATGTAATTATATCTAATTCGCTGATTGCAGGGAATACTTCGGCTTATGCTTCGGCAATAACATACGTAGCACCAGAAAAAACGCTCAAAATATATAATTCAACAATTAGCAATAATGTAACGTCAAATAGCATTCAAGGCGCGATTTACGCTTCTACCGGTTTGGTAGAGATTATCAATTCTACTATTGCAGGCAATACTGCAGGCGTTTCCACTTATTGCGCAGGTATTGTGTTGAGAAACCCAGACGGCAGCGGCGGTATTGGTCAGGAATCGGCTGTTCGTGGTGTGTTAAAATTGGACAATACCATTCTTGCGGGCAATGGCAGTGCAGACATTGCTCTGTATATGCCAGACCACAACAACCCTCGTCCGGGTAGTTGGGCAATAAATACTTCTTATTTAGGCGGAAATATTTATCTACTTTCTGAATATCAAAGTTATTATCCCAAATATTCTATTATCGGCGAAAATAAGTTTTACAATGGCTCGGCTATTGCTACTGCGGTAAATTTCAATGTTGCTCAACATTTGGCTGCTCTTGCCTACAATGGCGGCTTTACAAAAACCCGCGCCTTAGTTGGTATCAATAATTTTGCATATTACGGTGGAAATCCTGTTTATGCTGGTACGGGTTCAGCCCTTTATGGACTTAACAAAGACCAGCGTGAAGTCCTGCGCAACGTTCCAAATCCGAGTATTGGAGCATTTGATATACATAAAAAAATAATAACGCACATTATAACAAACAGAAATATAACTACGAGTATAAAAAAATAATAAAAATATGCTGTTTTTATAAAAACAGCATATTTTTTTTGTAATAAATTACATTTAAAAAATCAATCACAATTTTCCTCCTCTGGGAAATATTTTTTTTCATCAATTTTTTTCTGTAAAAGCTCCGATTTGTTACCTGCTTCTTGCGATTTAATCCATTGAACAACAGCATTTTCTGTATCGCCAAAAGCAAAGAGGATGTCGCCGTAATGCTCCAAAAGCACATCGTTGTTTTTGTTATAGAGCAGAGCGCGTTCGATGTAGAATTTTGCTGCGCGAAAATCGTTTTGTTTAAACAAAATCCAAGCGTAGGTATCTAAATATGTGGCATTTTGCGGTTCTAACTGAATGGTTCTTCCGCTCATACTTTCAGCTTTGCGCAGTTCTAAACCGCACTCTGCCAAATGGTAGGCATAATTATTCATAGCAACAATATTGCTTGGGTCAAATTGCAGTGATTTTTCGTATGCCTCAAACGCTTCCTTGTGTTTTTTGCGCTGCATCAACTCATCGGCTTTAATGTTCAAAAGTATTGATTTAAAAAGTTTTTCGTCATCAGAAAATTTTTCTAAATAATTGTCAATCAACTCAATGGCATAGTCTGTCTTTTTCAGTTGTAGCGAAGCAACCACCTTGTAATATGCCCAAATGGTGTTGGTTGAAAACATTTTTTCTGCCTCGTCTGCAAGTTTTAAAAGTTTTTCGGTGCTGTCATTGTGTGCGTAAATAGCAGCCAAATCAAGCCAATTTCGCTCATTTTCGGGGTAGAGCGAAATGGCTGTTATAAGACTTTCCTCTGCTTTTTCAAACTCCTTTAAATCAATAAGATAGGCGGCATAAAGAGCATAAACTTCACTTTCATTTTCATAATTTTTCAACAATTCGGCAAAAAGCACGTCCGCCTGTTTGGTGTTTTTTTCTTCAAGCAATTTTGTGATATAAGGCGTAAAAAGTTCCATTTTTTCTTCAATATCAACATTTTTGTCCTGCAAGGCGCGGTTAAAGCAATCTTCTGCTTTTTCCGTTTCGCCTTTTTGTTGATAATATTCAAAAAGTTTTATTAGCGCGTAGCCGTCATTTTTTCGTTTTTTTAGCACATTTTCAAATGTCTGCAAACCGCGAATGGTGTCGCCAATCATCAAATAATATTCGCCCAAAACACTTTCGTAGCGCGTTTCGGCAGGATATTTTGCTCGCAATTTATTGATTTCTGCAATCGCTTTTTTGTGCTTTTTTGTGTTATAAAAAATTTCCACTTTCGACATCGTAACCGCCTCAGAAATGCCTGTCAAAATCTCAATTTTGTCCAATGTTTCAAGCACTTTTTTGTTATTGTTTTTACTCGAATAGAGATTTAGCAACGGATAAAGATATTTAACCTTGCCCTTGTTTTTTTTAGCCAGATTTTCAAAAATGGCAATTGCCTCGTTAATCTTCTTATTTTGAACGTAATATGTCGCCAAAATTTCCTGATAATAGGTGTTTTTGGGGTCAAATTTTACCGCCTTGTGCAAACTTTCGTATGAGTTTGTATATTGGTTTGTAAATTGCTGCATTTTAGACAATTCAAACCACGCCGCCGCGTTTGTAGAGTCAATAGCGAGACTTTTTTGGAGTTCAAGCAACGCTTTTTTGTATTCAGAATGATGCTTGAACCGCTGCGCCTCGTAATAATGAAAATCGAATCGCTGTTGCGCTGTGCTGTCAATTAATTGCTGCTCTGCAAATTTTATTGCAAAAATTGAGTCCGTTTGTGCATTAACAAAAGAACAAGGAACAAGGAACAAAGAACAAAGACAGATAAGTGCTAGTTTATTAATTTTCTGCATATTAACTTTTAGTTTTTAGTTTTTAACTTTTAGTTTAAACTCCTGTGTGTCCGAAGCCGCCTGCGCCGCGCTCGGTTTCGTCCAAAATTTCTACCTGCTGCCATTCGGCTTGTTCGTGCTTGGCGATAACCATTTGGCAAATGCGCTCGCCGTCATTTATCACAAAATCCTCTTGCGAAAGGTTAATCAAAATTGCGCAGATTTCACCGCGATAGTCCGCGTCAATTGTTCCGGGCGAATTTACAAGCGTGATGCCTTTTTTGATAGCCAAACCGCTACGTGGGCGAATTTGCGCTTCGTAACCCTTTGGCAATGAGATAAATAATCCTGTTGGAACAAGTTTTCGTTCGAGCGGTTTTAGCGTTATCGGTTCGTTGAGATTTGCCCGCAAGTCCATTCCTGCCGAAAAGTCTGTTTCGTACTTTGGTAACTCGTGATGTGAGTTGTTGATGATTTTTATAGTCATTATTAATATTTTTTTGGTCGCAAAGATACAAAAATAATTTTCAATTTTCAAATCTTCATTTTTCTTTCGGCTTTTTCCTTCGGCTTTGCAAGTCAAGTCAATTATTTTTTGTACCTTTGCGACCAATTTTTTAACACAAAAAATGGACTATTTCAACTATATTTTTGAAAATACTTTTGGCAATTTTGATTCAGAAGAAAAATCAATAATTGATGACTATATTAATTCCGAAAACCCAAACGAATACTTTGATTCTGATATTTTTGAGGTTTTGATTTGTTATTATATTGAAATTGAGAAGTTTGAAAAGGCGGAAGAGTTGTTGCAAAAAGCATTGAAACTTTACCCTAATGATGAAGATATGCGTTTTTTGGAAATTCTTGTGGCAAAAGAAAAAGATGCTGAATATGCGTTGGAATTGACCGAAAAATGTCTTGCAAAATATTCCGACAGAATGTTTTTTTTAATGAAAGCACTACTTTTGTTTCAAATAAACGATTTTGACAGCGGCGAAGAGGCATTTTACGATTTTCTTGAAAAAATGGGTGATGATATGGCAAAAACTGAGATGTATTATCGCGTCGCAATTTTTCTTTGCGGCAGTTATACGGTTGATTACAACTCGGAAGAGGGAGATATGAAGCGAGTTTTGTTAATCAAAAAATTTGTTGAGTACGCCGTTTCGCAGGAGTTTTTAGAGGGAGGACTTTTAAATTTTGCTGAGGATTTTTTCATTTATGGTTACGTAAAAGAGGCAAAGCTTGTGCTCAACAAAGCCATTGACGACAATTCATATAGTCTTGATGCGTGGAAAATGCTTTCGGAAATTAACATCGCAGCGGGCGAATATTCCGAAGCCGCTGATGCTTTTCTTTATCGTATAGCGTTGAAAGAGAACGACAAAAACATATATTTCAACTGCGCGCTCTGTTTTCAAAAAGCAAAAAAATATGAGTTGGCAATCGAATATTTTGATTTGCAAATGGACAAATTTCCTGACGAATTGGAAGATATCAGGTTTTTTTGCGATATTTTGGCGGCGCAAGGCGATTGTTTTATGTCTATGGAGAGATTTGACGAAGCGAAAAAGAAGTTTGAAGAAGTTTTAAAAATCAATAAAAATCACTTTAAAGCGTTGGTTTTGATTGCACAATGCTTTTATAATCAAGAAGATAACGAAAAAGCATTGATACATTTAAACAATGCGCTAAAAATTGAACCAGATTTTGATAATTATGATTATGAAAATCTGTATGTAATTGTAGGTCAGATATTTGAAGATATTTCGGAGAATTCAGAGCATCAAAAAGATTATTTGGTAAGTGCGTTGATGTCTTACCGCAAATCGTTGGTTTATTTGAATTTAGCGCGAAAAATGGAAAAGAATTACGAAGACGACTTAGACAACAAAATTGCGCTCACGCTTTGTCAAATCGGAAAAATCAATCTTTTGCTCGGCAACGATATGGAGGCTCTTATGAATTTGCAATTGGCGTTTCATTTAGACGAAAATATTGAGATGTTGAACATTTTTTTGGTAATTGTCTATCTGAACTTAAATTTTTACAAAGATGCGTTGGTGCATTATCAACTCATTTCCACCGAAGAACTGGAACAACACGAAACAATTTTTCCACAATTAAAATATTTTAGGGAATTTAGAAAAAACTAAAAATTTATGAATAAACAAATTTCTATTAAAGAACAACTTATTGTTTTTATAAAATCGCTTGCAATGGGGGCTGTCAATGCCATTCCCGGTGTTTCGGGAGGCACAATAGCAATGATTACAGGCATTTTTAAGAGATTAGTAAATTCGCTTAAATCGTTTGATATAACGGCGTTTAAGTTATTACTAAAAGGAAAGTTTCGTGAATTTGCAAAGCACACAGACCTTATTTTTCTCTCAATTGTGCTGTTAGGAAATGCTGTGGCAATAGTTTCGTTGGCAAAACTTTTCGAAATTCTTTTCCGCGATTATCCGACTTATATCTGGGCTTATTTCTTTGGATTGGTTTTTGCCTCGATTTTCTTTTTGGGAAAAACGGTAACAAAATGGAACTTGAGCAAGGTTTTTGCCTTCATAATCGGAACAGCAATAGCGGTTTATATCTCTATCGCTACTCCGGGCGTTGAAAATTCCAATTTTTTCTACCTGATGCTTTGCGGGGCTATTGCGATATGTTGCAAAATTTTACCCGGAACAAGCGGTGCGTTTGTGCTTTTGCTTATGGGCAACTACTATCTTATTATGGTTGATTCCATCAATCATATGCGATTTGAAATATTGCTGCCGTTTATTCTTGGTGCGGTTATAGGTATTGTTCCCTTTTCTCATTTTTTGTCGTGGCTGTTGAGGCGTTTTCACGATTCTACGACGGCTATTCTAACAGGATTTATTTTAGGTTCGCTGCCAACTTTGTGGCCCTGGAAAGTATCTATCGTCGAAAAATTTGGCACAAAAGAGATAATAACTGGCTTTGAGTGGGATTTGCCACAAATTAATACCGAGTTTTTCATAGCCGTTTTTTGGTGCATTTTTGGAGTTGTTACCATTTATGCAATAGAGTGGATAGCAACAAAAATGACAAAGAAAAACTAAAACAATTTATAACAATAAAAAATGAAAAAATCTATTTTTATTACATTTATATTTTTTGCAAATTTAACTTTTGCGCAAGAGTGTTTTGTTTTTGACACTCGCCCTATTGATTGCATCAACAAGTGGGTAATTTTGCCGCAAGAAGACAACAACGACTTCACTTTTGGCTATCTTTTTTTGGATGATGAATTTAATTTAACACTTCAAATAGAAGGAGTTTTTGAGGTTGATGAAGATTGTGTATTTACTCCAACAAAATCTAAAAAGATTGTTAGAACAAAAATAGAGCCGTCAAAAATTTTGTTTGCAGTAATTTGGAAAGAAAAATTTTCTGAATTGCAGGTGCCGGAAACGCCAAGTTGGCAGAAAAGCAATAAAAAACCAAAGGAAAATGCTGAATTCTATTTTCAGTGGGGCTATATTTACAACGCGTGGGGTGAACACCAAAAGGCATTAGTTTCGCTGATGCAAGCAAGAGAATTAAACCAGAAAATTGCAAATTTAGACAGAGAAATGGCTTTTACATACAACTCTTTGGGTATGTATGATAAGGCAATTGAAATTTTGTTGCCATTGCGCGACAAACGCCCAAAAGACGCCTATATTTATCGAGAATTGATTTTTGCTTTAACAAAATCGGGCAAACTTAAAGAGGCGGCTTTCAACTTAAAGCATTCTATGTCGGTTTGTAAAGATAAACAATATCACGGTGAAAATTGTTTAAACGTTTTGTTTCAAGCATTTGTAGAAGACGACAAAAAAATCTTTAATCAATATCTAAGAAAAGCGAGAAGTTTGAACAAAGGCAACAAAAAAGCGTTAGAATTGATAAAACAAATGGAAACAGAGATGAAAACTAAAAGATAAAAATAAAAGGCGAAGAGATATAATCTTTTCGCCTTTTTTATAAAAAAACAAAATTTTCTGTTTTTATTTTTTTAGATTTATATTCTGTTGAGCAATGGCAATGGACTTGTTAAGTTTGTCGATAAACCATTGTTTGTTAGGAAACATCGTTAAATATTGTGCCACTTTTATATTTTCTTCGCCCAATAACAAAAATTCTATATGTTCGGTGTTGCCCTCACTGCAAAGCAATAAACCGATTGGTGAATTTTCGTGCGGTTGCTTATCATTTTTTTGCAAATATTTCAAATATAACTCCATTTGCCCTTTGTATTCGGGCTTAAACTTGCCGAGTTTCAAATCAATTGCAACCAAACGATTTAATTTTCTGTGATAAAAAAGCAAATCAAGCGAATAATCAATGCTGTCGATAGGTATGCGTTTTTGCCTTTCAAGAAAAGCGAAACCTTGCCCAAGTTCCAAAATAAATTTTTCCAATTCGGCAACAATGGCGTTTTCAAGGTCTTTTTCGGAATAATAACCGCTTAACCCCAAAAAGTCAAGAACGTATGTATTTTTGAAAACCAAATCGGGACTTAAATTTGTTTTTTCTGTTTTTTGCAGCGTTTGCAAAATTTTGTTTTCGGGCTTTGCAGCAATAATTGTTCGTTCAAAAAGCATTGAGTCCTCTTTTTGCCTAAGCGTACGAATACTCCAATTTTCGACTACACACATTTGTTGATAAAACAACCTTTTTGTGTTGTCTTCAATAGAAATAAGTTCAATAAAATGGCTCCAACTTAAAGTTTGCGACAGTGTCGCAAACATTTTTTCATTGTACGCTTCGGCAACCTTAATCATTCGTGTTAATGCGGAATGCGTGTAACCTTTGCCAAACTTTTCGGTCAAAGTTCGCGACAGTGTCGCGAGAATTTGTTGTCCGTGTTGCGAGTAGGTTTCATATTGCATTTCGGTAATAATATAGTTGCCAATAGACCAATACAAACGGCTGATTTCCGTATTCAGATATACGGCAATATTTCTACCCGCTTTTTCGATAATTGTTTCTATTCCAAGCAATAAGCGGTTTGTGTCGGGTACTTTTTCAGTGTTTAATATTTCTATTTCGTTGTTCATAGCGTTTTCGCTTTAATGCTGCAAAGATACAAAAAAACTAAAAGATAAAATATAAAAACTAAAAAAAATACCACAAGTTCGGAAACTTGCGGTAAGTGCGCATTCTTTATATTTTATTTAAGTTGGTGGTTATTTCCTTCCAGCAATTTGGTTACTATCCAGTCGGCTGTGTCAAAAGCAATCTTATACGCTGCACAAGCAATTGGATGCGCAGCAGGCTGTAAATCGTCTGTTATATAATTTCCTATCGCCGACACACACGGTTTGTTAATTGGGCAACTCTCGCAACCTTTCACAAAGCCCATATTGGCAACTCTTTCCATTCTCTCGTAATTCATTCCTGTTAGCACATTTCCAAGACACAAGTTTTCGTTGCCTACCGCAGAGGCATACGGATATACATTTCCGTCCACAGCAACTGAATATGCCATATCCCGCTTAACTATTGTGTTGCTCAAACCAAAATCGCTTGTATAACAGGCAATCATATCGTCAATCTTATTTATACGCACGCGGTCTCCGCTTTGCAGCCATTCCACATACTTTTCCGCAATCCGTTCATACGCAGTTCTCAATAGTTCTGCGTGCTTTGGTTCCCATTTTGAATAATAGTCGAGAAAGAAATTTATATCACGAAACCCAAGTTCTTTCAAATTCACTACATTGTCGTACAATTTTCCAACATTTTCAGGCGTTATTACGCTCGACGAGAAAAATTGATACTTAGTTATCGCATCGCGTAATCGGCTTATATCCAACAATGCACAGCCGTCCTTATTTATTCTGTTATCGTCGTTTCCAAGCCCGTCGTATGATATGGATATTTTGATATTGTGCTTTTCGGCAAACTTCAAGAAAGAATCACTAATGAGCGTTCCATTCGTTATCACTCCCAAATGCACCGGTCTGTTCGACTTTGCCTCGATATATTCCGTCATTTTTCTTAACAAAGGCTCTTCTAACAGAGGCTCTCCGCCGAAAAACGTAACACGCGCATATTTTTTGCACGAAGCCAAAAGAAAGTCTATCGCCGACATAGCCACTTCTTCACTCATTTTCCTGTCGCTGTGTTTTACAAAACAATATTTGCAACGCAGATTACAGGCTTCGGTTAAATGTAAAACCAAATTATCCATACTTTTATGCTTCTAAAAATTCAATTACACTATTAAACCAAGCACCGCCTCCACCCATAATAAAATCTCTCATAGGCTCAATATCAATCACAACAGTATCAACAGGGTCTGGGTTTCCCTTAACTGTTTTAGGTTTTTTCTTAACGGGCACAGGCACTGTATCCAAGTCGGCTATCGACGGCACAGTGTCCAAAACTTCCACTAACTCGGTTTTAATCGACGCGGTGTCCAAGTTTTCATTAACAACTATTGGTTCAGTTGCTTTCTTGTCTTGCACCAATCCAAAATATCCCAACGTTGTTACCAAAGCAGCCGCACCGACTCCTGTCGCAACTTTTTTTAGCATTTTCTTCTTCTTAGCCGCAACTTCCGAAGAATCGTAGTGTTCTACTTTTAATTCGTTTTTCATTTTTCTTACTTTTTTGTACCCTTGTCGAACGGTTTATATTTTAATTTAACGTTTAATTTTCAATTTCATTGTACGATACAAAGGTGTCATCCACGCTCTTAATCTGTATTTTTCTCGCTTGCAAAATGCGCTTCGCTGTCCACCGCTTGCCGATAACGGTGGGGCAGCTTGGCGAG
>Ga0209737_10000719_pt1 | contig 25632 bp, 23 predicted proteins | sample TergutCu122P3_FD_187284 | JGI IMG/M metagenome (GOLD analysis project Ga0209737, IMG submission 187284) | Cubitermes ugandensis P3 segment gut microbial communities from Kakamega Forest, Kenya - Cu122 P3 (SPAdes) (version 2) | ecosystem: Host-associated > Arthropoda: Insects > Digestive system... | reverse complement strand
TGGTATAGTCTACATATCCCTTATCGGTGGTAATGAGTAATGCTCCTGGATTTCCTTTGTAGCCTTTCTTGATATTTACACTGTATTCCCGTGAATTGGTGACGATGGTTTTATCAGGTAAGATGATTTTCTGGAAAGCAACCATACGATCATTTCGTTGCTGCACCCGAGATGCTTCTGCCGAAAACACGTCAACAACCACCCCATCTATGAGCAATTCAATATTGAGTTCTTCTGTATCGGGGATGTCGAAATCAGGAAAATTATTTTTCTGATTGATGATAAGCCCCTGGGAAGCATTCGGAAGCTGGAGGAAATATCCTGTATTTGCTAGGACAACGAAACCCTTTGCTGGAATAGAAATATTGGAATAGGTGAAAGAAGTCTGATTTTTAAAGATCTTTCCTGAAAGTGTGAAACTTCCGTTAAAGTCCCCTTCACCGATATTGAAGATTTCAATCCATTCTTCATCCCTATAATATTCTTCTCGTTCATCGTCCTCATAGTCGTCGTAGTAGACCTCGGAAATAATGAGCTTCGCCAAGCTGTTTTTTTCTGCATCCTGTTTCGTCTTACATTGGGTATTAATGTTGGTAATATTTTGAAGCGTTGCGACACCGATATTATTAACGTTGATAAGGTCTGCTATGGTAGCGAAAGAGTTGGTTTGGAGGTAGTTGATGATATTATTTGCTGTAACTGTCGCCACTCCACACATTTTCTGGAGTTGGGTACTGCTGGGTTCGTTGATGTTGATGGCTTCACAGGCATCGGCAAATGAGCGGTCTTCTGCGACACTACATTTGGCTGTTTTGGACACGAAGACATACACCGGTTCTATGGCAAACGTAGTGATGTCTGCAAGGAACTCTATTTGTTCTGCTGGGTCAAAGTCTTCTGCTGGTAAGTCGGAGTTTTCTGCTGGTAAGTCAAAGTCCTCTGATGGAAGGTCAAAGTCCTCTGATGGAAGGTCAGGTTTTTCTTCTTCGATGTCTATGGGAGGACTTTCGAATTGCGCAAGGAGAGGAACAATATTTCCAAAAGAATTAAAAATCAGTATTCCGACGAGGAAAAAGTAAGAAATTTTTCTGAACATCGCGAAAAAGGGAAAAATAAAACGATAGTTCCTGCTGGTAAGTAGACAGAGTCTCTCGTTGTCGATATAGGGAAAGCATCGGTAATTTGCAAGAGAAAATTAGTGGTATGTAAGAAATCCTTACATATCACTCTTTCGTTTAGCTCACCTTCTGCCACTCTCGTAACTTTTTTGATTTCCGCTACAGTAAGCCAAAATATTCTATTGACTTTATATTATATTTATATATCATATACACCATAAAAAAACAAATGTCTAATTAAAATATAAACAAAATGAAAAAAGAAGATGTAATCATTGGAATGCCCATCATTATGTATGATGGCGGTAATGTTGAACAGAGGAACGCTATTATTCATTCCTTACAGGAAGTTGAAGGCCGTATGGTAGTTGATATTCAACACACCACTAAGTGTTGTGGAAAATCCTATTATCGAAACGTTTCTCTTGAGCAGGTGTTCCCTAAAAATGCCTACACCTGGGAAGCAAAGGAATGGCTGAAAAAACTCGAAAACACTCATTTGGCAAATTTCGAAAAGCTAAACAAGCTCTTTCTGAACAATGTTAAGGTAAGCTCCAGTATTTTTTGGAGAGAATACTTTGTTGCGCTATGCGAGGCGAGAGGTGACGCTGGGAAAACTCAGCAGATTAAAGACGATGTTGTGAAACTTTCGGATGAAATGTTTGAAGATACTTGCTCTTTAATGTCGACAATACCTTATGGTAAATTGTTTGTTAGTTGGAAGAGTATGAGCGACAGATCACAAGTTCATTTCACTTTGGAGAAACCTGTTCCTTAGTTGTTTATCCAACCTCATTAGAAAAACCCGTTTATTTACGGGTTTTTTACTTTAATATCTCCTCCCAGATCAGCTTTTTTGCCTGTTGGATTTCTGTGAAAATGTCTTTTTCGATTGGGGGTTTGTGGTAATGGGTCAGGGAAAGGAAGACTTTTTCCATGTCTTGAAGAAAGGTAGGAGAAGTCTGATCGAGAAGGATGTCGGAATGGTGATGCACGTATCGTTTGGCGTTGTCCATTTGGTCGTGAGTTCGAGGGATGGGGACGATGATCGATTTGATGTTAAAAAGTTTTTGTTCGGCGAGGGAAGTTGTTCATCCACGTGCAAGGCAGATGTCGGAAATCTGGTACAACTCCCCCATCTCTTTTTGACTGAGAAAGTCGAAGCAGTGGACGTGTTGTTGAGAGAAAAGTGGCTTGAGATTGTTATTTAATTTTCATAGCGTGATGAAAAAGTTGAACGATGAGGCGATGCCCACATTGGTCTGGAGAAGCTCAGCAAAGGTTTCGTAGAGGATGCGAGAACCTTGGGATCCCCCCATGATGAAAACGGTAGGTCTGCCCCTTTCGTCGCTTCACTCGTTTCCCCCTTTACGAAAGGGGGTCTGAGGGGTTATGTCATCTGAAAGTATCTGTCCAACCGTGATAGCATTAGGCAGAACATTATCAAATCCTGTGAAGGTCGCGGAAGTGTATCTGGAAGCAATTCTGTTTACCATCCCCGGATGGACATCAGATTCGTGAACGATAATTTTTTTGCGGAGGAGTTTTGCAGCGAAGACAACAGGAAGTGCGACGTATCCTCCTTTGCAGAAAACGACATCGACACGGTAGGTTCGAAGATATCGTAGAGACTGAAGAAAGCCGAAAGAAAATAGAAAAACATCTTTCAGATTTTGAAAAAATGCTTTGATGGTTTTTTGTCTACGATATTTTCAGGAGAGAATGGATTGGAAGATTACGTCCCCATGTCCAAAGGGGGTTTGGACCACTTCCTCTTCCAACGATCCACGTGAACCGAACCGATAGATCTTGTCTACCTGAGAAGCGTAGGAAGGGGTTTTGAAGAGAGTTTCCAGCAGAGAACGGATAGGAAAAACATGTCCACCTGTTCCTCCTCATGCCATTACAATGATTTTCTTTTTCATGGTGGAACTATACAAGAAAAAGGTAGGACTTCAAGGAAAAATCAGGGCTCACTATTCTACCAAAACCAGAATCTTTTTTTCTCTGTGGGCGTAATTTCAGAGAGAGGTTCTTTGATCACGAGCTGTCCTTTATGGAGAGCCCTGGCAGCGATGATAACAAAATCGGCCAAGGTTTGATCAGCATACACTACTTTATAATTTACTAGTTTAAGGCTATGCATGATATTGAAATGCAATACGTAATATTCATCAGACTTTTCAGATTGTTCATAAAGATCTCCCCACATGAGACGAGAAAAAGCTGTGATTAATTGTTCGCTCGGGATGATCATTGAAGGCATAAAGTTGTCTAACTGAGTATAATCTGGATGTACTCCCATGATATTAAATTGGCAAGCGAGAGTTGCAATTGCAATATCGTTTTTGGATTCCTTCTTCATATCTGGGAAATTACAAGATTTATCCTCGTCACGAGGAAGGTCATTTGCAAGTGCAATTTTTACGAACATCTCTGCGGCCTCTATTCTAGTGAGGGGGGTTTGTAATCTCTCCTGATCCGATGGAGAGAGAATCCCCTTCTCTACCAAAAGTTCAAATGCCGCATTCAATTCTGTTGAAGTATAGGTCAACATTTCTTGAGAAGCAGAATTTTCTTTAACGATTTGAGGTTTGATGGTGGTGGTAATGGAATTTGAAGATTCTGGTGTCTCTGTCACAAGCTCTTCCTCTAGGAGGAGAGAGTAATCTAGTCCTCGATCTATGGGTCTTTGTGATGGACATTGAGGAACAAATCAGATTTGTTTGGAAGTAAGTAGTGTTTGATCCGTATCTAGGAGTTTGAAAGTCAAAATGCAAGATTCTGGAGATTCTTTTTCTATGATAACAGAAATGTCATGTGTGATATTAGGAATAAGAGTAAGTGGAAGTGTAGCAAGCGGCGTTCCACATTCGTCTACCGTAAGGATCACTTCTTTTTCTTCGCTAGGGAAATATGCAGAAATGGACAGTGTTAACGCAAAAGGTTCCTCAAAATGTTGTGCGAGAGGAAGATTTTGAACATCAATTTGATAATCGGCACATACTAAAGTCCCTAAAGAAAGGGAAAAAATGCATCATAGGAGAGAAAGCATATATTTTGTCATAGTTGTATACAAAAAAAATAAATAAAGCTGTCGTTCTTTTCGGAGTTTATTTATTATATTTTATTGACAAAAATATGTTTATCTTTTTCGACAATTATTTCAAGAGGAAAATCACTATTTTTATATTAAATGTTTAGAATGCTTAAAAATTTCTGAAAATCTTCAGTTTCTCTTGGACAATTTCTGGCTTTGGAAGGTCTGCTCTTTCTGGTTGTAGAGGTGAAAGGTCTGGGGAGGGGGCTCAAGACGAAGTCACCACGTCTTTTTTTAGAAGGTCTAGGGAATGATATTGGGAAAGAAGAAGAGTATAGTCATAATCGATTTGTAGTAGCATTCGATATTTTTGGGGAGTTTGTAAGGCTTGATGTAATAATCGATCTCGCTGGATGGTGATATTTCTTTTTCCTTTGATCAATTCGTTGAGTTCACTTACTTTTTTTCATAATAAAATTGCAAACTGTTTTTGAGTGAGTTCTTTTTCTTTTAAGACTTGTTCTAGTAGGACTCCTGGATGTTGCATCGTAAGTTGAAAGCTGAAAGATTAAAGCTGAGGGCAATTCATATAATCTGTGAAATTCACTCTTGTAATGAAGATATTCACTATTTCTGTGAAAAGCACTCTAGTATATTCACAATCTTTTCTGAAAGCAAATTTTAGTTCACTAATTCATAGAAATAGTGAATTTTTATCATTTTTTTCACAATATTCGTAGAAAATGTTAAAAAAATTCACCGATTCAGTGAAACAGTGAATTTTACGGACGGGTATGCTGTGGCATGTATGAAGTTGTGGGAAGACCTGTCTTACGACAATATGGTATTGGCGGATACTCTATCGGAACGTCCCTACACGAACGTGATGTTGGTGGACAAGGCACGCCATTGTCCCTACGATCACGGGATGTCATTCGGACGCATTAACGATGCGTCCCTACTGATGTTGTGTCGTGCAGGCGGACGCGCTAACGGCACGTCCCTACGACAATGTGACGTTGGTGGACTTTTACACTTTTGAACTTTTACACTTTTAAACTATAAAAACTATCTAAACTATTACTCTGTTCACCTGTTACTCTATCCAAACTATTACTCTATTACCCTGTCCCTACTCCCACGGAAAAAAGCTGAAGGGTATCGTAGTTTTTATGATCAGATTTTGAATAGATAGTATCTCAACAAATGGGATAGCCAATGGAAGCGAGATGAGCTCTGATTTGATGACGGATACCTTTCTGGATACCGATCAACAATATGGAGGTATTGCTCGCGGGCAGAAATTGAAATTCAATGATTTCGGTGGTGAGGTGATGGAGGATTCATTTGGTTTTGTCTCTATCGCTGGGTTGTTTGACCACCACCATACGATCGGGATTGTAGCGATGGTGTGCTATGGGGAGTTGGATTTTTGTTTTACACAAACCCCCTTCCGCCCCGACAGCGGTCGGGGCTCCCTCCCCCTTATCAAGGGGAACCGTCACAGAAGCTCCCTCATTAGTTGCAGAACCCCCTGTTAGGGGGGTCGCCTGATAAGGCGGGGGGGTTATGGAAGAGGGGTTGTGGAAAAACTTCCTTATATCCCCATACACTTCCGCGATATAATATTTACTGAGTAAAAAAGCTGACTGCATCTCCTTGAACTGTTTGTAGACACGGGGGTTCTTGGCAAAATAGAGGAGGCCTGAAGTTTCGTTGTCTAGTCTATTGAGCAGTCAGAGTTCTTTTTCTGTTCCAAAGAATGTGAAAAGAGATTGAACAATATCTGTTGGAATTCCTTCCATTGACCCCGAACCCCCCTCGCCCCCCTTCTCCGCAACTTCATGCGGAGCGTGCGTAAGGGGGGTAAGGAGAAGATCGAGGAAACTTCTTTCTTTACCAAAAGAAGAAGGGATTCCAGCCGGTTTCCGGAAATAGTAGCAATATTGATCTTGATAATACACCATAGAATTTCAGAAGATTGTTGAAGATTAAATTTTTTCTATAGCTTGTGATGTTCTGATTTGAACTTTCCCATCATTACATATGCAAGTGAACCTCAAAGGAAAATGGAAGAGAAGGTAGCAGCTATTACTCCGATTCCTACGGTGAATGAGAATTGTTGCAATACTCCCGTACCAAAGATAAACATAGCAATGAGAACTAGAAGCGTGGAGAAGGAGGTTCCGATGGATCTTCTCATGGTTTGCCATAGACTCTCTTCAAACACCCTTCCCAAGATGATATTCTTATCTTTTGAAACTCTGATCAGATTTTCTCTTATTCTATCGAAGATGATAATTACGTCATTGATTCCATAGGCAATCACGGTAAGAATCGCAATGATAAAGACGGTGTCTACTTGAATAGTAGCATTAAACATCATCCAAGTACCATACGCCCCTAGAGTAAACAAGATATCAAAAACAATTACTGCAATCACTACTGCAGCTAAAATGGTTGGTGGGATTTCTTTTCTGATTTCTTTGAAGGCTACCAGCATATAGATTACCATCAAGATGATTCCTACTATTAGTGCCTGAATGGCTGTGGTTTTCATATAAGATCCTACACTTGGTCCGATAATTGCTTGATTGACGATATCTTCCGATGAAGTAATAAGATTTTCCGAAGTGAGGAATTGTTTCACATCTTGGGAAAGTTCTGCTACTTTAGAGTCATTTTCCAAATCTGCATTGATTTTGAGAGATAAGGTATCCGCTTCCTGATTTATAAATACATTTGCACCTTTATACCCCTGATCCTCGAGGAAGTTCTTGAGCTTTGATTGTACGGTAGCGGTGGAGGTAGGTGTAGAAATCACAGAGATATTTACTCCTCCGGTAAATTCCTCAGAAAACTGAGCGTTGAGGAAGAAGAGAAAGAGTGAGGCGATAGAGAGTCCTCCTGCGAGTACGATCCAAATAAAGGATCTTTTGATAATATGAAATTTCTTGTTCATCTTTTTCATTGATAGAGATAGTAAAACTCTGAGTGAGCATAATGATTTTATACCCATTTTCAACTAGGATGTCCCCTCTTTTCTAAAAAACACCCCATCAAGAATTGACAAAAAAAAAAAACGAATACAATTAGCTGAAAAATATGAATTTTTTAATTTATTTATCTGTTTTTCACTGATGATTGCTAAAAAACAGTTTATTACACTCTCTCCAGAACAACAAAAAGAATTCTTAGCAAATTTGATTGGGGAGATAGAAACGGAGAAAAATCAAGAGCTTTTGCTTTGTCAGAGGTTATTGGAGGCTATTCCGAGTCCATCGGGGCAGGTTTTGGAGTATATCTACGATATTATTGATGGACAACTTCAGGGATATCATACCAAACAAGCTACTCAACAAACCGAGAAAATAACTGCGTTACTAGAACACATCAGACAGGAAGAAGCATTAGAAAAAGAGGACGTAGAAAAAATTTTACTTAGTATTTAAGTTTTTTACTTTTTAATCACAAAAAAATGCCAGGACCAGAAGCACAACAAACTTTTGAACAAAAGATGGAAGCAGGGATCAATCTGAATGATGGTTTGAAGAAAGAAGAAGTACAATTTCTCAAAAACAATATTACTTCTATCAAAGAAAACAAAGACAAATTTGCCGAGAAATTTGGGTTGAAACCCGTTTTGGAAGAGTGTAAGCAAGCAACATCTCTCAATCAGGTAGGATGAATCGTGAAATGGAGCAGTGAAACTACCGCTCTACTTCAAGCTTATCTCTTTGCTGAGGATATCGCTAATGGGGTGCCAATTGATGGAAAAGATGCCAACAAACAGATCGATGGAATCTTAGGAAAAAACACCTTTAGTAAATTAACGTGAAAATCGTTGGAAGATGCTGCAAAGAGTGGTGAATGAAACAAAGAAGCACCAAAAACATCGAAAATAAATGAAGTACAGGTGGAAGAATGAACAGGGAAAAAGTATATGTTGATCGACGGGGAAAGGTATTATGAGAAACCTGAAAATGGGAAAGGATATGAAAATTGAAAATATGATGATTGAACGACATGGGTATATAGAGGAGATTTTAAGAATGGTAATAGGGAAGGAAAGGGAGTCTACACTCGAGCTAACGGGAAAAAATATGAAGGAGATTGGAAGAATGGTGTTCAGGAGGGAAAAGGGACCTTCACTCGACCCAATGGGGATAAGTATGTAGGAGATTTTAAGAATGATGTTCGTGAGGGAAAAGGAGTCTACACTCGACCCAATGGGGATAAGTATGTAGGAGATTTTAAGAATGATGTTTGTGAGGGAGTGGGTACTCTACTCTATAAAAATGGTTGTAAACTTTCTTCCTGATTTAAAGAAAGTAGGAGACAATGAGTGTGAATCTACGAATATCACGGTCTGAAGGTAGATATTATGTCTAAAGATAATGTTATGAGTATTGTAAGATTACCTGACGGTAAAAGACATGCTCGAGGACAGACTTACAAGACCGTAAAGGAACTAGATGATTATCTGTATTCGTTGAAATTAGGAGCTACTAGTCAAGCGGGAATTAAATCAACTAATTCGGCTAATGGGAGAGGGTTGCCTGCGAGTTAATACCTCAAGCACATCCAAGAAATTTCATCAGACTTGTTTTTTCTTCTTTTTTTTGTAGAAGTAGGGAGATTTATTTTCTTTTCCGCGATGTATAAAAAATTCTCTCTCGAAGATCTGAGTACGATTCAAAATAACTTCATCCCCCATCTGTATAAAATTATCCAACAAGAAAAATGCCAAGGGGTAAATGATTTTTTTAAGTTTGCATTTAAAGAAGGGCATGAGGTATTGTTTTTTGATAGATCCAATATTGCGTTTAGGATAGGACTGGAACATGATCTCATCTCTATCACCGATGAGGTGGAAAAAATTCAAGTACAGATTCCTGCTCATAACAAGTCTGGTCTGCAGGATTTATTGAAGAATTATATCTCCAAGAAACAGAGGCAATTCTGACAGAAGTCTATTGAACAGATTTTGATGGAGGCATTTAAAGCATGAGGATTTAGGGAGATTTTGGGGAAGCCGTATCTGGTGTATGATATTGAAACCTCACTGATTGGAGATCGTTTACAAGACACTGAGTTCTATATGGGGTATTCGATGGAGGAGCAAGAGAATGGGACGATGTCCTATGAGTGTATTATGAAAGATCAGCTTTCTGATTTTGTAGAGAAAATGCTGAACTATGATGGATATCTGGTTTGATTCAATCAGATTTGGTTTGATAATCCGGTGTGTATCTACAATATCTGAGGTACTCAGGAACAGATTGAACAACTGAACAAAAAAAGTATTGATTTGTATGTATTTGTTCAGCAGATGACGGGAAAAAGGATAGGACTCAATAAACTTTCCGAAGCCTTGGTTGGAGTAAGTAAAACATTAGATTCCGGAGCTGACGTGGAAAATCTTTGGAAAGATTGGATAAAGACAGGGAATCAAAAAGCGTTGAAGACTATTCAAGAATATTGTAAAAACGATGTGAGAATGACTGCTTTATTATTTTTTTACCTTTTGCATTTCAAAAAACTCTATATTGATGGAGAGGAGTATGACTACGATATTCCAAAGTTTATTACCCATGCTAACGTACTAGAAAAAAAATCTTCCTCTATGGGATGACCCCAAGCTCTTCTTTAATTTCTTGCCTGAAGCATGTCTACGAAAATTTCTTCTAAGCAATCCATCAAAAACGATCTTCAGGATTTTTATGATAAAGAGGCAAAAAAGTATTATGAGACGAGAAAAAAATATTGGAGGGAATGAGAGCTTCTGCTTTCTCATATGAACTCTTTCAAAGGGAAAAAAATCAGAATTTTAGAATTTTGATGTGGAAGTGGGAGATTTGCCAGCTATCTTTCTCAGCAGTATCAGGGGGAATATGAATATGTGGGGGTGGATTTTTCGCAGAAACTCTTGGGATTTGCAAAAAAGGATCATCCGAAATTATCTTTCGTGTGTGAAGATATTAGTAGTTTTATTACTCAGCAACCTCAAGAATCTTTTGACTTGATTATTGGAACCTCAAGTTTTCAGCATATTCCTAGCTACAAAGAAAGAATCTTTCTGATGAAACATTTTTATAAAGCTCTGGCTTATGGAGGAAAACTTCTGATGACGAATCGATCGTTCTCTCTACGGTTTTTGCAAAAACATCAAAAAGCTCTCTTACGTTCTCGGAGCAGGTATCTTTGTAGTTTCTGATCTCTTTCACGAAGGGATATCCTAGTTCCTCGGACCAATAAGGGAAAGACTTCGTACAGGTTTTATCATCTCTTCTCCCTCAAAGAACTCAAAAAGCTGTCTGATTTTTCAGGATTTGGTGTGGAACACTTAGCATATCTGGATAATGAAGGGAAGAGTACCCCTTCTCGAAAGCATTCTACTAGTAGTATATTGGTAGCTATCAAGAAACCTGTTCTATAATGTGGTAAGGTCTATGGTTTGTTTGAGGATGTTATCGTAAGCGTCCTTCACTTCTATTTCAATGCTGTCAGCAGAAGTCTCAAAATGTGCCACTCTGCCCTCGAAGGTAATAATAACCTCTCCGTGAGCGGAAACAGTTCCTCAAAGTACGGCCGAGAGATGATCATTGAAAATCAGCGTTGTTTCTCTCTGGTCGCCATTTATTTTGCTACTGGATTGTTCTGGGAGGAAAAATGGAGGCTCATTGTCGGTAGACTGTACTGTAGTGGAAATGGTGGTACTATTCATGAATCCCTTGGTATTCACTACCTGCAGGGTGAGGGTATGTTTTCCTGCATTGAAGCTGGAGAGATCTAGTATTGCATTTCCAAAATCTTCGGTGATATTTCTCGTATAATTTTTGGTGAAGACGACAGTAGTATCAAAGAGTATGGTGAGGGTTTTGAGATTTCCATCACCTTTTACTGAATACAGGATTTCTGGTCTAGGAGATATTTTTCGATCATCTAGGGGTTCCAAGATAGAGATTTTGATATTTTCACTGACGAGGGGTTCTCTATTTTCACAGTAAGCCTGAGGAGATTCTAGCAGAATACGTAATGCGGTCAACGCTACTCTAGCACCTGTAGTTTCGGGAACAGATAATGCAGAATCTCTCAGATACTGCTGAATATCTTTCAAGTCTTCTTGTCCTGGCATAAACGAAGATACCTGCATCACATATCAGTTTTTTATGTCTTCTTTGGGAGTAAGCGGACTCGCTATCCCTAGACACAGTGCATCATACTCTATTTCTCCAATCGGATCGTCCTGTTTTGCTGGTGCATTATTTAAGAAACTTAGCGTAGATACCATCAATTCTCCTGGGGCATTTTCTGCAGGGAGATTTCCTGTCACTTTAGAAACGGTCAACATAGAAGTTTCTACGTTCGGCATCTCTTTATTGGAGATATAATTATTGTCCAAGAGATATTTTAGAAAAGCCTTGATAGGATCTGCATGAATTGTCCCTCCGAAAGCATTTACATTCATCGGGGTGGCATTTGCATTTCCTGCTCGCATTAAAATCAATTGGTCTGGCATATATGCAGCCAATCGACCATCTCTCGGACGATTCCCCTTATCAGTTTTTACGTTTGATGTCCCGGTTTTGAGGGCATAGGTAAGTCCCGATACATTAAATTTTGTTACCCATCCCGGGAGTCTATTATTTGGGTCTGAAAGAATTTTTCGCATTAAATATTTAATCCCCGATGGAATTTTTTCTTCCTTTTCTTTTACCTCTTTGGTATAAATGATAGATCCATCTGCTGTTTTTATCTCTAAGATTGGATTCATTTCTCCTGGATTGGAAGTGGTGAGGTGTGAATAAGCATTTGCCAATTCTAACATGGTTACTTCACCTGCCCCCAACACTAAAGGATATCCATAATATACACTATTAACGATTCCTGACATTCCAAGGTTTTGGAGATAGGGTTTTACTACATCTTCTCCTCCTGCAGCTAAATACATTTTTATCGCTGGAATATTTCTACTGTGTCCCAAAGCGTGCTTGAGTGATAACATTCCTTCGAATTTATCATCAGCATTATTTGGTTTGTCTGGTCCTACTTGGAATGGAATATCAAACATCGGAGTATCCAGGGTAATGGGGAGTTTTTCTAATCCTAATGCATATACTAAAGGTTTGATAGAGGATCCTGATTGTCTCGGTTTCCTGACCATATCATTCTGTCCTTGGATCTCTTCATTAAAATAATTTAACGATCCTACATAGGCCAAAATATCTCCATTGTCGGTATCTAGGTAAATCATTGAACTATTGTTTGCCCCGTTGGAATACAGGGTTCTTTCATTATCTCTAAATACCGATTCTGCTGCTTTTTGGATTTCATAATCCAGAGATGTGGTGACTATCAATCCCTTTGCTAAGATGAAATCTGCTCCATACATCTTTTCTAATTCCTCTTTGATCCAAAAGACAAAATGAGGGGCTTTGATAGGAAAAGCACTTGCCTGAAATTTTATCGTCAAAGCATCCGTAAAAGCTTGTTTCAGTTGTTCTTCGGTAATATATCCATCTTCAAACATTCTGCTCAGTACTACGTCTTTTCTTCCATTGTTATATTTAATATAGTACTCTTTACCCTCTACCACGAGATTGAAGGATCCTAAACCTACTAAAAATAGGGTAGAAGAATTGGAGGCGGTTTTATTTGCGAAGCTTGCTGATTCTATGGCACTTTTGAATTTAGTAATAATCTCTTGTTGAAGGATACTTTCGTAAGGATACTCTTTTCCTGAGCTATCGGTGATAACAAAATATCCCATCAAATTGTTTCTCCCTTTTTCTGTCAGGGGACTATACTGAGTTGGTCCTCTAAAGAGGGATGCGAGTATAGCTGCTTCCAGAGCTGATAATTCTGAAGAAGATTTTCCAAGATAGGATTTAGATGCTGCTTCGATACCAAATGAGTTATTTCCAAGTTCAACGTAATTAAGGTAGAGTTCTAAAACCTTCTTCTTCATCTCATGTTTAATTTCTTCTGATGAGAGATTGGGTTTTTCTTGTTTAATTTGTTTTTGTAGAGTGGCATTTAGTCTTTTGGCAAGCACCATTTGACGGAGTTTATACACTACTCTTTTTTGGATAGAGGCTCCCATCCCCGCTTTTAATTTGAATACATTCGTCATTAATTGTTGCTGGATGGTAGATGCCCCTCCTTTTCTCGTAACAGCTGCACGGAAAATCCCCCAAGGATCCAATCCTTCGTGCTCCCAATAACGTTGATCTTCTATGGAAATAATTGCATTGACCATATTCTCGTTTATTTTTTCAAATTCTACGTATTCTCTGTTTTCTGAAAAAAATTTATAGAGTTCTGTCCCGTGTTTGTCCGTAATAATAGTTGCTTGAGAAAAGGTCATGTCCTTTACCTCGCTCACATCGGGTAGATTTTTAAACACATTCATCTGCATCCAGATGGCTGCAGTGATAATGGCTATCATCGCTAAAGTAAGTATAATCACTCCTATTATTTTTCGAATATTTCTCTTTTTTACCAAAGGTGTAGACCCTTTGGAATACTGGGTCCTAGAAGAAATATTTTTATATGAAAACACGGTACGATTGGAATGCATGTGCATTAAGGTAAGGTAAAAAATCACTTTATCCGTAAATATAACCAATAACTCCTGACCTAGAGGTGCTTTCTATTCTTTTGGTTACTACAAATTTTCCTTCATAGTTCATATCTTCGATAACCATTTCCCCTTTATCCGGATGATACTCTCTAACAATTCCTACATGACCCGCTGAACCTCTAAGATTACTATATACAATAATCGCTCCTACTTTTGGTGTGGTTCCTACGCTAAATCCAGCTTTCTTTGCGTTTGCATATCGTTGATTTGCATTTCCTCCGAAAGGTCTTTCTTGGGTGGTTTCCGAAGTATATTTAAAGATAGAACTCATCTGTGTGGCTACATATCGTGTACAATATCCACGGTAGAATCCATTGTTAATATTTTTATTGTAGGTCCATCTGGAAATAACTTTTGATGTTTTTGCTCCTCCGGATGGGGTAGAGGAAGTCGTAGTAGAAGAGCTCGTAGTGGTCGAGGTTGATGGTTTGGAGGTGGTTGTTTTGTTGTTAACTGGTGTTTTTGGTTTTACGACTTGCACTGATAAATCTGGCTGTCCTTTGTCTATAAATCCTGGGATAAGGTTCGCTTTTTCTTCAGACAGATTTATAAAAACTTCCTGTCCTTTGTAGAGGATTTCTGTATCGTCTTGGATATAGTTCATAGTCATCAAATCCTCTAGATTTAATCCATATTTGCTAGCAAATACTTTTACGTTTTGCGTCTCTCTCACTTTGTAAAGGATTCCATCTTCTTCGTTGGTTACCACCAGTTTCATTCCTGGTTTGATAGAAGAGACTCCGTTTATTTTTTTAAGATTGGAAACGGTCGTTCCAAACTCTGTGGCGATGGATTCTAAGGTGTCTCCCGCCTGAACAATGTATTGTACTACCGCAAGCTCATCTTGTTCATCGAAACTGATAATCATCGTATCCATTTGGATCGTGACATCATTTTTGCTGTCTCCGACAAATACTTTGTTGATATAACTTAGGTCGTTGGAAGAACCTATTTTGTCTGCGTTTACTATCAGGATAATAAACACCACTAAAAACATCATGGTAACAATGATTTTCATTTTACTAACCTTGTGGTTTTTGGTCATAATGAAGGAGAATCATAAATGGCGGAGGGAGTGGGATTCGAACCCACGGTCCGAGTATTCGGACAACAGTTTTCAAGACTGCCGCGTTCAACCGCTCTGCCATCCCTCCACGAGGAATTATTTTTTATCATAATCCTTGCGGTTGAACAGATACACGGACGAAATAGTATGTTTTTTGTGTTGATTTTCAAGGGATAAATATATATGCTTTTGAATGTCAAGTTTTAGTAGCTTTGGTGTATGCTATGAATCAACTGAAGATTTTTTATCCTTTGTTCACTTGAGCAGACAACCCTGTCCTCAAAAAGAAATCTAAAAAGATTGTTCGTTTTGATGATGAAATTCAAGAATTTGCTGAGACTCTGGTTGCTTTGATGTATGCGTATGATGGAGTGGGACTCGCGGCGTCTCAAATTGGAAACAACATCCAAATGATTGCTGTGACGGAGCATAAAAATAATAAAAGAGGAGAAATTCTGAGGGCATATGTTTTAGTCAATCCAGAGATTATTGAGAAATCTCCCACTACTGTACTCTGAGAAGAGGCTTGTTTATCTTTACCAGGAATGACGGGGAAGGTAAAAAGATATCAACGAATAAAAGTCAGATTTTTTGATCCTTGGGGAAAACAACATATCAAGAAAGTTTCTGGGTTTAATGCTAGGATTATCCAGCATGAATTAGATCATTTGGAGGGGGTTCTCTTTGTAGAAAAGGTTGTTAAGAAATAGTTTCTTCTAAGGATTCATAGAAATTTTTTGCAGCCGCTTCCTGGGCTTTCTTTTTGTTTGTTCCTTTACCTTCAGACTTTTTCTCTCCCTGTATAAAAAGGGAGGAGGTGTATTGAAGGACATTTCCTTTTGTATCTTTTTCAAACTCTTGTTCTTGATATTCTGGGGTAATTTTCAAATCTTTTTGAATATACTCTTGTACCATAGTCTTGTAGGACTTGATTGGTGTTTTATTTATCAAAGGAAGTAGGGAGAAAATATATTTTTCTACAAATTGCTGTGCTGCCACTTCTCCTAGGTCCACATACAGATATCCTAACAATGCTTCTACTGCATCTCACAAAATGGTATCTTTGTTCCTCCCTTGAGCATTCTCCTCTCCTTTGCTAATGAAGATCATTTTGTCCAGTCCAATGGATTTTCAGACTCTAGCGAGGGTTTCTTCTCTCACGAGGGCTATTTTGTAGAGCGTCATCTCTGACTCTTCCATTTGGGGAAATTTTGAAAATAACAATTTTGCTACAATCGCTCAAAGGATTCCGTCTCCAACAAACTCCAGTCTTTCATTGTGAGCAGTAATGGTTTTGAAGTCTGCAGCATAAGATTTATGGATGAATGCCGTAAGGAATAATTCTGAATTCTTACTATCGCTTATCTGGAATCCCAGATCAGAAAAAAATTGTTCTAGTTTCTTTTGGTGGTCGTATACTTCTGGGGGGAGGTTTGCCGCCATGGGAGTTTGAGAGTGTAAAAGAGTAATAGAGTAATAGTTTGGATAGTTTAGATAGAGTAATAGTTGTCATTGCGAGCCGAGGAGCCAAGTGTACGAATGCTACAGTTCGTAAGAAAACTTTTTTTCAACTAATCCAGAAAGCTGATCGGATCCTAGTAGGTAATCTTCTCATAAATAGATCGAGATATCTGTTCCCTCGAAAAAAGAGATCTCATTTCCTGATAAGTCTAATCCTGTGACTACTAGTTGGGAATTGTCTCTGATTTCTGTAATGGGAACTATTTTTTGGATAGCTTGAATGGTAGGAGAAAAGTCTCCAATATTGTTAATAGCGATGTAACTGGTCGTAATTGGCGTTTCAGCATTTTTTGTCTCTGCTATTTGAAATCCATATCTCTTCATTTTTATGGCAAGATTTCCTGCAAAAGGGACTGCAGCCATCCCTTTTTGACGAGCAAGTTGTTTGTCGACACCATTAATTACCTCTATGGAAGCTTTTTGTTTTACAAATCCCTGATAAGAAAGAATAAATGCTACAAATTCTTGTAAAAGGGTATATTTCTGAGGGTTGGTATGGTCTGCTCCAATCGGGAGCATTACTGCCGCTCCTCAAAAATTTTCTCTATCTGGATTATACAAAAAGCAGGCTGGAGACATATTGATATAATTAATGAAACTACAATAGGTGGTAAATCCAAATGAAGTAAAAGAGTGGAGGGAATTGATATACTGTACCGTCCATAGCATTTCTGAAAAAGAGACATTGGTGTTTACGTAGGTTTGATATTGAACATACAGATCTTGTGCGTTGGATAAAGAGACTCCTGAAGAGAGGATTTTGTCTTTGATGGCCATCATGATTTGTTGCTGTCTCAGAGAACGGGAAAAGTCTGAGGTGGAGTGTCTCGATCTCGCATATTTTAGTGCAATATCTCCATCCATATGTTGTAGTCCTGCGTCGACATGGAAAGTAATATATCCTCTCGTAGCGTCTTCTGGATACGCTGTATCGTGTAAGGTCTCTGGTACCACGATATCTATTCCTCAGATGGTATCCACCACTTCTTGGAAAGCGGCGAAATCGATGGTTGCATAGTAGGGGATCTCCATATCTAATATCTGGGAGATGTGTTCGGCGGTGTTTAATGCCGAGGTGTGGATATCTTTGGTCCTTCCGAAAAACTGGGTAAACACTACATTGATTCTACCATATCCACCCGTCACAGGACTTTTTACGTAAAGATCTCTAGGAATAGAAAACATCGTTACGGTTTCTAGTTCAGGATTTCGTGATGCTACCATCATAGAGTCCGTTAAATATCCTCCATCATGTTCACCTCCTCCGTATCATAGAAGAAGTATATTTACGTTACCATACGTATCCCTTTTCATCTCTGTTCAGATTTTTTTGCTCATTAGATTGATGGTGGATTGTTTGATAGTGGTCATCACCCCTTTGAACGAGCTCATCAACACAAAAGAAAAACAAAAAATAGCTCATACGCCGATGAAAACCATTATCCATTTTATCAGATTTTTGGTAGTGGTTGTCTTGTCTTTTGCTCCTATTGCTTTAGCTGCAAAGGCTTTCCTCTGGGTCATATCAACATGTTCAATGACTAAAATCCTTCTATAATATCGGATAATCTAAGTATTTCTCCTGTGAAGAAGGGCTGTGTAACGATTCCTGGCGAAAGAAGTGTTGTTCCTTGTATTTTCATACCGATGATCTCACCTTGGGGGAGTTTGAGGGGAGTAGAAACAATTTCTGCATCATAGGCTAAACGAGCTTGTGGTCCTTCTTTGGAAAAGGTTAGTTTTCCTTGGAGATTTAAGAGGGGTTGTTGGTCTTTTGTTTTTTGTAGGATGATACTATATTTTTTTTCTTTCTCTTTACGAAGTTTGATAGTGAGGGAAAAGTCTGATGCTGTTCAGCTTTCTCTGTCTTTAATATCTTTGATGGTTCGTTCTATTGTATTGGCCGAGCTTTTTACCTCTGTATCCAAAGTAGTAAATTCCGTCCTGTAATGATAGGTGCTGGTTTTTTCAATTTCTTTGTTTTTGGTGGTATAGATTTCAGAAACGAGTTCTCCATCTTGAATTTTTCCGCGTATAGGTAAGTCTAAGAGTTCTGTTAGGAATGATAATAGTGTTTCTGCTGAGCTTACATCGTATCGATTTTCTTGGTTGTCTCATAAGAAATATTCTATTATTTGTCTGATTTCTGGAACTGTTGGGGTGACAATCGTAGAAATAATAGCGTGTTCTCCGGTAGCTAAGGCTAACCATTTTCCTTGAAGTTGTTGGAAGAGGAGGTTCATAAACTTGATTTCATCATTTCCCGGTCATGCAAAGAGATAGGAATTGAGGATTTTGATGAACAGGGATTGATCCTGGAGATGGGTTTCTAAAGTTCCTGTGATCGTGAGAGGAAGATCATTGGAAAAGTTTTTAATATTTGCATAGATAGTCATCGTTCCGTCTTCGTCTGGCCCTTTAGTTTGAGTTTGAGAGGAATATGCTATCGTTCCTTGAAGCTTTGTCTTGGGAGAAAATTCTAAAGTGATTTCTGTCTCACCGTAGTGTTCTGCTCAGATTTCTCAAAATACTTGATCGAACATCTGGAGATGGGTTTCTATTTGTTGTGTATAGTGTTGTTGCATTTCCTGCTGAGTCATCTGGGGAGAGGAAGCACAAGCAGCAAGTACTATAGAGATGGAAAGCAGGAGTATTGGTAGGATTTTTTTCATCTGGTATGCATAAATAAACTGTATGGTAGGGTACGTAATTACCTAAAAAAATCAAACCAAAAAAATAGTAAATATTTCGTTGCAAATATTTTGACAAAAGGTTGTTTTTCGTGTATACTTGAGTGTGTTTAATTATTTAGTTTGTTTACCTTCTACCATGCAAGGAATTTGACTAGACATTGAGTCTATTTTAAAACTCATTGCCAACAATCAAAACATCTCGGATCTCCACCTTTCTGCTGGAGAATTTATTGCTTATAGGATGAATGGGGAAATCATCAGAAAAGAAGAGGCATGAAAAATCTGAGAAGAGGCTATGGAAATTATCCTCAGACAGCTTTTTAAGAACAATCCTCAGAGATTTGATAAATTTTTGGGAGATAAAGAGGCTGATTTTGCTTATGTCTCTAAGGATGGTACCGCATATAGAGTGAACGCCTTTCTGAGTACCGGAAGAATTGGTGCGGTGATGAGAAAAATTAATAGTACCCCGAGAATTTTGGATGAGATTATCTTTCAACACATTTCAGATTCCATCAAAAAGAACATTCTTAATGCACAGAAGGGGTTGTTTTTGGTAACTGGTCCTACGGGTTCTGGAAAATCTACTTCTATTGTAGCCATGTTGGAAGAGATCAATAAGACTCAGCCTTTTAATATTATTACTATTGAAGATCCGATTGAGTATGTGTTTCAAGCAAAAAAATCCTTAATCTCCCAAAGAGAAATAGGAAATGATACGCGATCTTTTAATAACGCGATCAAATCTACCCTGAGAGAAGATCCTGATGTGGTTTTTGTGGGAGAGATCAGGAACGTGGAAACTGCTGAGGCTGTTTTGAACCTTGCAGAAACAGGACACTTAGTATTATCTACTCTTCATACCAATTCTGCGACCTACACTTTGAATAGATTTCTTTCTTTCTTTCCTGCAGATATGCAGTCTAGTGTTGTAGAAAGAATTTCAGATTGTCTACTCGGTGTAATGTCCCAGGCTTTGATAAAAAGAAAAGATGGATTAGGAAGAATTGGAGTGTTTGAGTTATTACTAAATAATAATGCTGTAAAAAATAATTTGAAAAAAAGAGAGATTGATCAAATCCAAAACATTATTGAAACCTCTTCTCAACAGGGAATGATTACTTCAAGGCAATACGCTAAAAAATTATTGGAGAAACAGCTCGTGAATTCCGTAGATGTAGAAATACTTTTCAATACCAAAATGCTTTAATTTAGTTTAGTCTATCAGATGAGAGAACATTTTACAGGAGGTGGCAAACCAAAAAGACTCACTCAAAGAGAGTTACAAGAAATGTTGAAAAATATGAAAAAAGTGGATCTTATCAAAAAGAAATGACAAGAATACACCAAGCAAGAAGAAAAAGAAGCAAATAAAATATTGCAACAACTTTAATCCTCTACCCCATTACCTATGAATAAGGAATTTTTACTTCAGTATCTACCGCAACATTTGGTGGATCTCGCTAGTTCTTTTTCTATTCCAGAGCAGATGCTGAAAGAATATGGCTCACTGGTTGTGCTTATTTTGGAGAGTAAATCTATCAGCGAATCTCGTGAAAAACAAAGCTGGTTTGATCTGTATCCTCTCATGAATGAGGAGCAGCTTTTAAAGCTTAATGATATTTTGACGAGAGAGAAAGAAAAATTAGCTGAGATTGAGACGAGGTATCAACAGAAGCAAGAAGAGATTAAAAAGAGATATGAACAGGCTTTTACTTCTCCTGCATATCAGCAACAACAGGCGAGCATCAAGGCGGCTGAATCTGTTGCGAGAGAAAAAGAGGAAGAAGAAGCTGAATCTTTACTTCATCAATTATAGTTGGCATGTGTTTTGATAAGATTTTTAAATCCCTTGTTATAGTAATTTGTTTGATAGGAGGAAGTATGGGTTCTTTAAGTTTTGCTACAAATGATTATTGTAATCAATGAGATTTAATGCAACAGGCTTATTGTATGGCTAAATATCGCGATACCTATATAGATTTATGAAATACCAGTAAAGCTGTGGGAAATTCGTTTATTAGAGGAAGTATTAGTATTAGTTTGTTCGAGTGAATCACGTTTCCGAAGCCGATGAGTCCCAAACAAATCAACAGAATTAAAGATAATATAGATCTTGTATATGGATACCTTGATGGGGCGGTGGTTGAAAACGAAGAAGAAGTTGAAGACGATAAAAAGGAGGTTGTTCTTACTTGAAGTGATGTTGACGACATTATAGAACGTTTAAAGGAAATAGATAATATGAGTGGAAAGATACCCAAATTTGTAGGGAAAGATCTTTCTGGTTTGGTAAGTGAGCTTTCTGGTAAAATTGAAAAAGCAAAAGGGGGGAGTACCGCAATAATCCTTGAACTAATTGATAATATCACTTTCACTACCGACATCGGTGATGTTGCTAAATTGAAAAAAAACGATAGTCTGGTTATTAGAATTACTAGATTTATCCTTATGCTCACCGTGGTGTTGGCGGTGACGATGGTGATTATCAACGGTATCCAATATATTACCAAGAGTGCTAACGGAGAAGATCCGAGCAAGACGAGGTGGAATCTGTTTTATCTCGCTATTGGTCTCTTGTTGGCTTTATTTAGTGTGGTTATTATTAATCTCTTCCGTTCTATAGGAGAGAGTTCTTTGAAGGAGATTGGAAGTTCTTCTACTTATATTCAAAAACAAGATAAATTACCTTTAGCTTAATTCTCTATTCCCATGTTCAAAAAATTTTCTTTCATTTCTCTGTTGGCTCTCTCTTTTTTCCAAGTGTGTTACTGAGTTACGGTTCGGGTTCCTAAATGTACTTGGTGTGATACGGGTGACGGGGGTAGTAGGGTCGTATGAGAAAAACGTGGTATTTTAGAAACCATCGCTTTTGTTAATGGATATTTATGGTTTGCTATTGGGCTGATTTGTTTTATCTTTTTTATCATCAATGGAATTAAGCTTGTGATGGCTAGAGGAGATAAAAATGATTTTAAGAAAGTTCTTACCTCCTTTTTGGGTACTGGTGTAGGAATTGTTGTTTGTTTCCTTTCTTATTCTCTTGTGAGGTTGATCATTAATTTGTTCTAACGGATTATCTTGTTTCAATGCATCTTTTTTTAAGCAAATTGTGGTTGGTAGGTGTCTTCCACATTATCTTGGATAATAGATTGGATATGTTCATCACAGTCTCTCATGGTTAATTTTTCTCTAGTTTGACCTCATCGAGGATTTGCTCTAGCTATGGCTTCTGCTGACAACTCTGATGTTTCAAAAACATAATCTGGGTCATCACTATGTGGAATGGCCGCAGGGAAGAAGGTTATTAAAAATAAATCTTTTACTGATTTTATTTTTCCTTTATATTTCAGGAAATACTCACGTACATAATCCAACTGTTGTATGTTCGACATGTTTTTTAATTTCTCTGTTGTGGTTCAGAGTCCTTCTGCTGTTTTTTTTGTAAATTGAATCAATCCTGTCGCTCCAATTTTATTTTGTGCTTTATGATTTAGTCTTGATTCATGTCGCATTATTAACATTAGTCGATTGGGGTTGATTTCTAATTCATTACTTATCTCCTCTACTCTTTTTTTAAACTCTGTTTGATTTTCTTTAACTAAGTCTAAGTGCATTAAATTTCCATCATATCTCTGTTTTTCTGGGGTAGTTGAAGTCTCGGATGTTGTAGGAGATATCTCTGGGGGTGTTTCCTCTCTCGTCGGTGGTTCTTGGGTTGTAAATTGATTTGGTAGAAAGACTTTTGCTTCGATTCCATCGATTACGTTATCTTTGTTAATGAATAAGGAAGAAACTATAGTAAATGCTACTGTATTGGATCCTTGATCGGCTGCTGAAGTATCAATAGATTGTAAAAAGGTTGGTTTGGTAGAAAGGGTTTTCGTCATATATATGAGGTATTTTTCGATGATTTTATCTTTATCGCGTTCAAATTTATTTCCATCTATGGTTTCTTTTTTTACTTGTTTCTGTTTCCCATTCACCATTTCGGTTTTTGTAGTGGTAGTGATGTAAGCACTTCCGGCTGCTTCTTTGATTACTTTTGGATTAATGCTATTGATGTCTGTTAGTTTATCTTTAATTGCTGAAGTGAGAACTGTTTTATCAATATTAAAATATGGTTGTAGAGTTGCAAACGCCTGGGCAGAAACTTTGGATTTAAAGAGATTTGAAAGCAGATTTGCTTCTGGGATGGTTGTGGGGATATGGGTCAAATATTCTTCGAATATTTCTGAAATTTGCTCTCTTTTGGTATCGTCTAATTCTTTATCGATTTTTCTTTGTTTCCGTCTTTTTACTAATCCATCAAATCCTCCTGAAAACCCTAGTACTTTTAAAACAACATCCAGTACTCCTTTTAGAAATTTTGATTTTTCAACACTTTTAAGAATATTTTTTCAAAAGACATTTTTTATTATTCCTAATGGTCAATCTACTTTATCCAATAAATCCATTGCTTGATTAGAAAGTTTTTCTGTTACATCGAGAAATGGATCAGCTTTCTCTACTAATCAGAGGAGAAGTTGGGTGGTTCTAGGACTATTCACTACTTCAATATTTCCTATCTTATCTTTTATCTCTTCTTTCTGAGCTTCTGTCATTCAAAAGTCTTCTTCCTGTCCAAACTCAATTTCCACATCTTTTGCCTTAATCTCATAAGGATTGGTATCAGTGAGCCAAATCGGGTTTTCTAAAAGTTCTTTCATTTTTAGGGGGTTTCTGAGTACTTCTGATTTTTTTGCATCTTTGAGTAGCTGTTTATGTGCGCTGAGAAAATCGATAGCATTGATCAATTTTTTTCCTTCGGTGTACATTCCCGTCGCTTTTCCAGCGAAGCTTCCCACTGAGGTAAGGAGGTTGGTAAAGCTTTCAAAATTAATTCCATTGGCTAGAGAAAGGTTTGAGATATTATTTTTATTTCCGTTATTTTTTAGAAATTCCATCAATTGTCGTTCAATTGCTGGAGTGAGCACCTCTGTAATTGTTGGCGGAATTTGTTCCTTTGTGCCATCGATTTGAAATTTTGAGAGAAGGTATTTATTGATGGTTGTGTTGATTTGTTGAAAAATTTTCTCTAATCTTTTTTCTGCAGTATCTCCATATTTTTTTATAGCCTCTGGTGTGGTAAATTCTGGCTGATTCATTACTAATAAAAGGTTTTCTTCTGTTTTAGTTCCTTTTAGAATTTCGTACGTATGAGTTTTTTGATATTCTACTCATTCTATTTTTTCTTCTAAGTTCGAGATGTGAGTGTTTATCACCTCTGTTTGTACACCTTGTAATGCCGTTATTGTAGAAACGTCTTGTTCGTTCTCAAGAGTATTGTTTATAATTTCTGGTTGTTTTTCTGGTGGCATTATTTAAAAAAACAGTGTAAAATCATACTTCAATTATAAGTAATATTGTAAAAATAGCAAAAAAACCTGTGCCAACTTAGCTCAGTCGGTAGAGCATCTCACTCGTAACGAGAAGGTCGTGGGTTCGATTCCCACAGTTGGCTATTTTTTTGTTAAAGAAAAACAACCCCACATATGGAGTTGTTTAGAATTTTACTGATCGAATACTATCCATTGATTTCCTCTTTGATTTTCAGAAAGATTTCTTGTTGTTTTTCTTCACTGATATTATAAAGACTATAGTTTTCATACAGTTCTTTATACTCTTCTAGTGTTGTGGCTTTTTCCAAGATAATCTCACACATCATATTTTCTATTTCTTGATCTAACTTACTAAGTTCATGTCCAACTCCTCGAGTATATTTTGTGTAAAAATTGGATCTAAGTGTACATAATGTTTTAAAATCTTTTGGTTTTAGGAATTCATCTAATTTTTCTTTAATAATTATTTGTTCTTCCTTCTTTAATTCATAATAAACATTCGCTTCTCTTAGATCAAAAAGATTAAAAAATTTAATGAATTTTTGAAGGTTTTTTTCTAATATTAGCCTAAAAGCTAATTTATCTTTTTTTAACTCATCAAATTTTTCTTGGGTAGGATCTTTGTAAAATTCTTGTACTTTGTCTTTTAATGTTTTTTCTTTTTCCATTTTTGTAAAAATTTTATGTTTATACTTTTATTAACACATTTTTTATATTCATTTCTTTATCAATGTCAAATTATTTTCTATACCTCTATGACCACTTGGTTTTTTTCAGATGATTTCTTTTTTACTTTATCGGTAGTTAAAACATTTGTTGGAAATAATAACAAGATAGCCACTCCCAACACAGAAAATAAATCTCCTATGATTATTCCTTCGGTTCCGTCATTTGCTAAAATGGTTTGACTGATGATTATCAGAGCAATCCCGACAAAAAAGAGTGTGGCTCTGGAAAATTTTATATGAATAGGATAGATTCCATAGAGCCCTACAATATAAATGCAGGTAATAATTAAAATAAGGTAGAAGATAGTATTTAAATTCTCATATCCTGGATTGGTTATTTTTCCAATATTGTCAGACAGTTTAATTTTTGGAATAATTTCATAATCTTTTTCAATTCCTACTAATTTATAAACTCCACCAATTACAGGATCGCTTTTAG
>Ga0209737_10000718_pt1 | contig 25644 bp, 20 predicted proteins | sample TergutCu122P3_FD_187284 | JGI IMG/M metagenome (GOLD analysis project Ga0209737, IMG submission 187284) | Cubitermes ugandensis P3 segment gut microbial communities from Kakamega Forest, Kenya - Cu122 P3 (SPAdes) (version 2) | ecosystem: Host-associated > Arthropoda: Insects > Digestive system... | reverse complement strand
CGACGGAACGCTCGAGATAGCAAGCGGCAGGGTGAACGCCAATGGCGGCTACAACGGTGCTGGCATCGGTGGCGGCAGCGGCCATGCGGGCGGCAAAATCATCATCAGCGGCGGAACCATCTCGGCCACCTGCGACAGCTATTCCGCCGCAGGCATCGGCGGCAGCAGGGGTGGCGCAGGCGGCAACATCACCATCACGGGCGGAACCGTCATAGCCAACGGCGGCAGGGGTGGCGCAGGCATCGGTGGCGGCGAAAACGGCGCAGGTGGCACCATCACCATCACCGGCGGTGACGTCACGGCCACCGGCGGCGATGGAATGGCTGACCCCAGAATAGGCTATGGCGGCGGCGCAGGTATCGGCGGCGGCGGTAGCTCCTTCCTCCATCTCCTTGGAACAGCTAGCGGAATAGATTCAGGCCCATCCGGCACCATCACCCTCCTCGGAAATGCCAAGGTAACTGCCAGAGGTGGCAACATCTCCGGCAGTCAGAGCGGCAGTGGCGGTGGCGCCGGCATTGGCTCCGGTGGCTCTGCCGGCTCTCTCGCCCTGGCGGGTCCGGCAGGCAATGCAGCAAATCCGATTATCATTGAAGGCACGGTCACTTATTCTGCAACAGGCGGCACAGGAAGCAACGGAAGAAACGGCGCATCCATTGGCAGAGGCGGTGAAAACAACGGCCCTGGCACGGAGGCTGCGTTCAACAGTGTGACGGTCATCCAAAACACCGGCGGGCGCATTTCTCCTTCCAGCCTCAAAGCCAGTGCGGGCAGCAATGTGGCCTTCGAAATAAAACCGGACGACGGGAATGTCATCGCTTCGGTGCTGGTGAACGGCACGAATGTTCCTGCAGCTGTGTCAAGCGGCGGCTATACCTTCAGAAACGTGACAGGCAACGGCACCAACAGAATTGAAGCCACGTTTTCAAAGTTCATCACCACGGCGGCAATTGTCGTCACTGCACCGGTGGCAGACATGTCGCCGAACACGCAGGTGGAAAGGTGCGGCACGGGCTTTGGCTGCAGCGCAGTGACATGGACACCGCGTGTTCCGGCAAACAACCTTTTTGTGGGCAACACGGCATATACAGCCACAGTGAAGTTGACGGCCAACGATGGCCTTCTCTTTGACGCGAGGTTTGTTGCAAGCATCAACAACCAAACCGCGAATGTTGAGCTTGGCCCCGACGGCAAAACGGCCACACTGTCCTATGCATTCCCGGAAACAGCGACACCCATCCGCATTGTGGCGATTGCCCTCACAGCGCCGGTGACGGACATGTCGCCGGACACACATGTGGCAAGGTGCGGCACGGGTTTTGGCTGCGGCACGGTGTCATGGGCACCTGCCGGCAACTTTTTCCTGCCCAACACAGCATACACAGCGACGGTGAGGTTGACAGCCAACAATGGCCACACCTTCAAGGGACTGTCAGAGGCGACCATCAACGGAGTCTCCGCAACGGTGGAAAGCAACGACGGCAACGCTGTCACGCTCTCACATCGCTTCCCGGAAACGGCCGCAGAGGCCTCTTTTGAGATTGTCATCCCCTATGACACCCCCAGCAATAACGTCTCCAGCGGCGGCGGTTGCAACACCACCGGCAGCCCCTTTGGATGGGTTGCCTTTGTCGCCTTTGCGGCCTTTATGGGTGTGCGCAGAAAGTCATGAGGAAAAGCCCCCCTCTCGAGGGGGAAAAGCCTCCCTCTCGAGGGAGGTGGCGCCCGGCGAAGCCGGGTGACGGAGGGAGTCGGCCTCTCCCATGCGCACCAAAAGGGCGGTTCGCGAACCGCCCCTACACACCTCTATCAACGCCTATAGAAATTTGTAGGGGCGCGATAAATCGCGCCCCTACGGAATTAGAATTCGTAGGCTGGGATGAAGCGTAGCGTAATCCCAGCATCCCCGCATTGCCAAAAACAGCTGGGATTCCACTTCGCTCCGCTCCATCCCAGGCCTCCTCGAACCATATTATCCTCATTCAGGCACCTTGACGGTGTCGCGCTCTATGCCCAGGCCACTGTTCAGGGCGGCAATGCCGCGGCGCAGGTGAGCGAGGTTGCTTTCGCTATAAAAAGGATCTCCCACCGTGCTGACTTCAAACGGCAGACGCCGTTCCCGCAACACAGCGCGCGCAAACAGATTGAATGCCGTGGTTGCACTCATCCCAACCTTTTCACAAAAATCGTCAAATTGCTTTTTGACTTCGGAATCCATACGGACACTGAATGTGGTTTGCGGCATCGTTCACTCCTTTAATCCAAGAACAGGTGCTCCCTTATTCAAAATAGAACCTGTTCGGTTCGTTTTGTCAAGCAGCCAACGGCTTATGTGGACGGTGTTCAATCCGGCGGATAATTCTAAAAAAAATGCAACCCTGTGAGGCTCTATTCTTCGAGGGAGGGCAAACGCTTGCCGGTGACTACCTTTTGCCCGGTGCGCTGCTCCAATGACTGCCGAGCTTCACGGGCAATGCCGCCGCCGGCTTTGCTGGCTTCTGCATTCTCTTCAAACCCGGTGGCATTCATGCTTTGGGCGATTTGCCGCACAGAAAGCTCCGCCAAAGCAGTGAAAATCAGCTCTGCTTCGGACATATGGTCTCTCAAATTCTGCGTCTTCAGGCCCTTCAACGCTTTGTGCGCCTGGACACTGACTTCCGCCCATTCCTCATGGATGATGTTGGTGAGTATGGCATATTCCCGGCCTTCTTTCACCTCGTGCTCTTTCCAATAGTCCGTGAGTTTGTTCCGGGTTTCCTGGCCGAGCATGCGCTGTTCTATCCATTTTTCCGTCCGGCCATGCTTTTGCCACAATTCGCGGGAGCGGTTCAGCGCAATTTCGGGGTCGGCCATTTCCTGGATGCGCTCATAGCCGACTTTGGCCAGCCAAAGTTTGATGGGCTCCGCCTTGGGACTTGGCACAGACTGCACAAGGCGCAAAAGCGTTTGGGCATCGGCGACGTCGGTGAATCTCTGCTTGCCATCTTCAGCGCTCAGCTTCAACCGGTAACAATTTGTTACCAGTTGGCTGCCTTCTTTTTTGAAACGCAGCTTGAGGTTCTTCCAATATTTTCTGGCTTGTTGATAGTCCCCAGAATCCGTCAACACCTGAACAATGTCCACCACGGAGAAATACCATGTTTCGGTTTCCTCGTCGTATACGCGGCGAATGTTTCTCTCCTCAAAAACAGCCATGCTTTTTTTCATGTCCTTCCTCCTTCGTGTGGCCCCCGCCCCTGTTATGAGTTGGCCCCTTTTAGCAAAACAGGGCTGACAATTCCACAACTAACAGACGCCAACCGGTTTTTGCCGTGGCTAGCTTACACCTTCCGTCATCCCAGCCTGCCGTCATTGCGAGGTGCGCTCTTCTTGCTAGTAACAAGCCAGCAGGTCCTCGTTATTGCATCGCTCTGCTGCTTGCCACGCCGCTGTGCACGTTGTGGCCTCTCGGAGGTATTCGACACATGTTCGAAGGTTTTCCATAGCCAAGGGGGCGTCGGCACACACTCTTGAAAAATGCTCTTTGGCATTCTCCGGGGTGTTGCATCTGCTGGCAATACGCGCATCCATCTCGGCCAGTATTTGTGCTTCAGGTGGCATCTGTGCGTCTGGCTTTCCGTTACAAGCAGTGCCATAAAAACGAGCTGTTGCTTCAACGCTGAGCTTGCAGAATTCCACCCAATCCACATCGCCGCCGCCCCAATTGGGACCAGAACAAATCTCGGTGCAATCACTTGAAGAGCCAACATTCACCACGGCGGGACAATCGGCCGCCTTGTCAGCGGAGTCCAAACAGGCCTCCCAAGCCCTCAAATTGAGATTGGCGCAGATAGAGAGATCTATCCTTGCGCACTCTGCTCGAGCCTCTTCCAATTCCTCTTCCAGAATGCGTCGGTCTTCCTCATCCAATTCTTCATGGTAGATGTCGAAACCATCGTGCCGCTCGCAATATTTTCCTCGGGCCATTATCCTCACCGAATCCTGGCACAGCTTGACAAAGTCTGAACTGGGCCCCGTTGGGTTTGTGCTCACTGGGGGCGTTGTCGAGTCTGCCGTCTTCGCCGACTCTTTGGACTTCGCGTCAGAGCTACAACCCACACCTGCAAGAATCCACGCACCTAAACCCAGGCATAAACAGCCCCATAATGAAATTTTTCGCATCTTCTGCAGCCTTTCTTGCTTTTTTATGGATTGTTGCAAATGCGAACATCTTGCTTTCGCTTATCGTACTTACAGTTAAGTCAAAGTACCCCTTCGAAAAAGCTTCGTCAAGCGGGTGCTTTTGTGGGCGCTGTTTTGGGAGAAACTTTTGTGGGCAGTACGGCATACACCGCGACACTGAGGTTGACGGCAAGCCATGGAAGGCACCCCAAAAAAAAGGGCCCCGCGGATGGGGGCCCTGGGGGGTTGTTCTTTGTGGCGGGTTATGAGTTATCCACCGCCAGGACATATCAATTTGCAAGCTTCTATCGTAGCCGGCGCTTTTTCCAGGTTTTCGCAGCCTTGTGCTCTGTCTATTGTCTGGAAGCACGTAGTCATGGCCTCGACATTGGGTTTGGGACACCCAAACACCTCTGGAACTGCTGCCAGTGTTAGTGTGTCACATTCTGCTTTAAATTTATTCATATATGCTTCATATTCCTCTTTTAAGTCCAGGTCGTTCAGATTTTCTTCGGGATCAACGGGGTCGCATTCTGGGTCTGATGCCCCTCCTCCTGGTGGAGTCTCTTCTTCCTCGAACAGGCAACAAAACTCCCCTCGAGCCATTGGTTTCGCCATCGCCTTGCAAGCAGCGATATAGTCTTCCAAGGGGAGCAACTCAGAACCTGGTCCGGTTCCAGGCCCTGTTCCAGGTCCAGTTCCAGGCCCGGTTCCAGTTCCAGGAGTAGACCCTGAGTCTGTAGGCTTCGTCGACTCCTTGGGCTTCGGGTCAGAGCCACAACCCACACCTGCAAGAATCAACGCACCTAAACCCAGGCATACACAGCCTAATAATGAAATTTTTCGCATCTTCTGCAGCCTTTCTTTATTTTTTGTGGATTGTCGCACATATGAATGTCTCACCCGTGCTTACTACACTCACAGTCAAGTCAAAATACTCCCTCGAAAAAGCTTCGTCAAGCAGGTGTTTTCGTGGGCGCTGTTTTGGGAGAAACTTTTGTGGGCAACAAACATTGTGTGCGTGAAAAACCCGTCTATTTTCCCAGCAATTTTCGCAAGGCGGGCTTGGGCCAGTGGGTGCTGGGAAACATTTTTGTGCTGCCATATTCCTTGCTGAAAATCAGCACCGGCAGGTCGGTGTTGTCATAAATGAGCATTTTGTCACATAGCTTCACCAGCCTGGGCACAAGCGCCAGCGCGCGGTGGTAGCGGGCACGGACTTTGTCCGGCGGCACCTCATGCCCCCCGGCCGCATGGCGCGCCTTGACGCGGGCGACGTTGAGGTTTTCATCGCAGGTCAGCACATACATGCATTGGACTTCATAGCCGCGCTCTTTGGCCTTTTGCAGCAACACCACATTTCGCTCTGTGGACAAAACCGTTTCAAAGGAAAAGTCCCTTCCTCTGTCCAAAAGGTGAAGGCGGAGCGCCTCTGCACGCTGGGCGGCTTCCAGGTCGCTTAAGCGAAGTTCTTTTTTCAAGTCGTCCGCGTTGACATAGGTTCCGAAGGCAGGAAGGCTTCGCGTCAAAGTGGTTTTCCCGGAGCCGTTGGGGCCCGCAAAGGCCAGGACAATGGGTTTGCGCATGCTGTTGGAGCGGAAATGCCGTCAGCGGACAAGGTCCAAAGTCCCGTCGGCGGACACCAGGTAGGCTTGTTTTTTTTTCGCGTCATAGCGCGCCGTCGCCAAGCCTTGCCGTTGGTTTTCCGCAAGCTTGTTGTGGACAGCGGCCTCAAAAGCCTGGGTTATGTCGCCGGGCGAATGCCCCCCTCCAAAACCGGCCGGTTTGGCACTGACAACAAAGGGAATGGCGGCCTCGTCAACCGCTTTGCGCAAAAACACATTGAGTGCAGTTGTCATGTTCATTCCCAGACGCTCAAACAGACTTTCAGCACGTGCCTTCAAGTCCTTGTCAACACGAATGGTCACCCGAATGTCATTCATAGACGGCTCCTCTTCATGTGTTATACGCCGGGAACACCAAAACGTCAACCGCGTATGACTGGCGTATGTGTTTTGGTGCACAACCCCACAACAGACGCCATGCATGTCTCACCCCACGGTGGGCCAGTTTGCCGGGGACTTGGGGGCCTCCACGCGGCAGGCCATAAAGGGTTGGGGGGCGTGCTTCTTGAAAGCCGCGCTCCAATGCGCAAACTTGCCGCCTTGCTGCCAGGCTTCCATGGCCGCAAGGCCCGCTTCCGGGCCGCACTGGGCCAGCATATATTCCACCCAGGCCCAACGGGGACTTGTGGGGCGCAGCTGGGCCTTGTGAGGCAGGCGCGCGCGCAGCAACTGCAAACGGGCTTCCACGGTGGCAATGCCCGCAAAGGGCGCACCGTCCATGGGCGTGTGGCGCTTGGCCACAAAAGGCGCCACGCCCAAAACCACGGGAAGCTGCCTGGACAACTCCCCACAAAAACGCGCCAGCTCTTCCACGTCGGCGTCTTCTTCGGAAGGCAGCCCCAGCATGACATAGAGTTTGAGGTGGCGCATGCCGCAGGCTTTGGCCCAGCTTGCCGCCTGTACAATGTGCTCTTCCGTGTGGCGGCGCTCCAAAAGGTTCCGCAGTCGCTGCGAGGCGCCGTCCATGGCCACCGTCAGCACTTGCGCGCCGCCTGTACGCAGCGCCTGCACCAGAGGCAGACTCAGGCGGTCCGCCCTCAACGAGGAAACACCCACCTCTTTGCCGGCCGAAGTCGTCGCTTCCAGAAGCTCCAGGAGGTGGGGGTGGTCCGTTACGGCGGCGCCCACAAAGCCCACGCGCTTTGCCCAGGCGGGAATGCTTTCCAATATGCGCTGCTTGGGCACCAGACGCAGCCCGCCGTTGGTTGTGTTTCGCATGACGCAATAGTGGCAGCTGCGCGAGCAACCGCGGCCTGTCTCCACGAGAAACATGGAAGACAACTCCGTGTGCGGCGTCACCACCTGAGAGTGCGCGGGAAGCTGGGTGTCCAAAGCTTTGTGCACATGAAAGCGCCGCTGCACCTCTGAAATGCCCGGCACAAAAAAACCGGGCTGCCGGGCCAGGGCACTTCGCAGCTGACTTTTGGAGGCGCTTTCCTCGCGTGCCCTCAAAAGCACTTCCACCAACTCTTCGGCTTCTCCTTGCACCAGCACGTCGACAAAAGGCTCCAAGGGCGCCGCATTTGAAAAACTTAAGGGGCCGCCCGCCACCACCAAAGGTGCATGCTCCGGCCGCTCATCGCGAAGCAGCGCAAGCCCCGAAAGCGCCAACATGGACAGCAGCCCCGAAAGCTCCAACTCATAGGCCACGGAAAAAGCCAGCATGGAAAACTCAGCAACGGGACGCTGCGTCTCCAGGCTGAACAGCGGCATGCGCAGCTGCCGCATGAGGGCTTCGTCTTCCGGCAAAAAAACGCGCTCGGCAAAGGCAAAAGGCAGCGCATTCATTTTTCGGTACATGGTTTGAAAGCCCAGGGAGCTCATCCCCACGCGGTAGGGACTGGGGTAGCACAGGGCCACCCCCCAAGCGCCTTGTTTGAAAAGCGTGCCCCGCTCCGCCTCCAGCAAAGTCTTCGCTTCCAAAAGCAGTTGGTGTCGCGTGGCACTCAAAAAGCCACCTTTATCGAGAAAGCTTCTGAATGAGCTCCGCCGGGGGGCGCGTCACGGTGCAATAGCCCGCGGGGTGGCATGCTAAGGCGTCTGCAAAGTCCGGGTTGAGGGGGGAGCCTTCTTTGCCTCCCACCGAAGGGGCGCAGTCCTCGTCGGCGTCACAGGCATAGGCTGGCCACAGCGCGACAAAGCGGTAGCTTCCCTGGCATGCAGGCGCGCCTTTCTTCTCCACGGAAAAGGTGACTTCACCTTCCACCAGCTGCCCGGGTGAAGCGGGCATGCTGTAGACAACCATGTTTTTCCAGTCATAGTGGTAGGTGGTGTCTCCAAATGTTTTGGAATGCCGCCGAATGCTTTGAGGCGCCGCCGGGTTGCTCTTATCCAGAATGTAGCAGCGGTTTTCTTTGTCGGGCTTGCTCGAATAGTCCACGTGCACATTCAGGGTGAGGGACTCCTTTTGCGCCTCTGGGTAGCTCCAGTCCTCCGCCTCCCGCGCTTCGTCAAAAAGCTTTTGCAAAGTGTCGGTGCGCCACGCAATGCTTATTTCGTCCTTGCCCGGCAGCTGGTAGGTTTCAAAGCTGATGCGCTCCGTTATTAACTCTGCGGCCTTGCAGCCTGCCCCCATGGGCACAATGGGCTCATACACCGCAAAGTGCGCCTGCTGGCTTTGTTGAGCTACCTGGCAATAGCCCAGCGGTTGCTCCACGCACGCAAGCAGCCCCAAAAACGACAATCCACACATCCATGGTTTCGCATTCATGGCTTGTCTCCTCAAAAAGTAATCCGGGCTTCCAGCCGGGCAGAAATGGGCGATTGGTAGGTGAGGGCGCGACCAAAATTTTTGTTCTTCATGGACCTGGACAGCACTTTTCCATCCACGCCCAAAAGCGCATTCGGGTTGTCCGGTGTGCAGCCTGCATCCTCACTGAAACAAATGTCTTCAGGCTTCTTCGCTCTGCTGGGAAGCACATTTTCGAGGGTGAAAGTCTCATCCACCTCGACGACTGATTTGAAGTTGAAGAGGTTGAATACCGTGCCGCCCAGGGTGAGCACACTGTCTTTGGAAAGGCGAACGTTGAATTTCGCCCCCGCATGGGCGACGTTATACCAGGGCAGGCGCTGCCCGGAGCCGCGAGGGGTGATGAGCACGCGGCCCCAACTGCCTTTGTAGTTGCCATAAGCGTTGGTGGGAGAGCCTGTCATGCCATAGTAGCCCAGGCTCACATCCATGCCCAGCTTGCTTGAAAACTCAAAGCCCTTGGAAACTTGCGCTCGAAGGTTGTGGCGCACATCCACAGGCAGAAAGCCGCTCTGGTTGGGCATCAACACAAGAGAATCAAAGTCGGTCGTCGCATGCGGCGTGAGTTGGCCCGGCCTGAACAAGCCGGCATAGTTTCCTTTCAGCGTCGCATAGGTATAGCTCGACTGCACAAACCAGAAGTCCGAAAAAGCCTTGTTGAAAACAAGGGTGAAGGCGCTGTAGTTGCGGACGGCTTTGGGAAACTCCTTGGCGATGCCAAAACCCGGGTTTCCGATGAAATAGGTGAAGCCATCATCTCGGCTCATGTTTTCGATGACGTGGTTGAGGTAGCGCCGCGTATAACTCAAACCCAGACGCGCATCGCGAAGCACTTCATATTCGATGCCTGCCACCACCTCGTCCGTGCTTTGGGGTTTCATTTTGGGGTCCACCAAAACGGATTGGTTGTTCGTGGCAAAGGCATATTGGCTGGGGTTGGGCGTGCCATCCGAATCACTCACACGGTTTTCTGCGCGCACGCATTGCCCAAAGGCCTCGAGGACATCCGCGTTGGCGAAGTCGCACTCTGCAGGGCTGTAGTAGTTGTATCCTCCTGTGCGGCGACCCGGAAAAGACTCTTTGATGATGTGCAAAGGCACTGTTTGGTAGAGGCGCGCATAGCTGGCGAAAATTTTGGATTTGCCGTTGTGCATAAAGTCATAAATGACGCCCACGCGCGGGGACCATTGGTTGCCAACCACCAGCGCAAGCCTGTTGTTGGTGTCATAGAGTTGTTGCTGGTCCCATCGAAACCCCGCATTCAACGTCAGCTTGTCAAAAATCGACCAGCTGTCCTGGACAAAAGCCCCATAGGTGATGCTTTTGGGACGGCTTCGGAAATAGACGTCCTCCCGAAAATAGTCGGGGCCGATGAGCACGCCATAGCGCTCGTAGTCATAATAATAGCCATCTCCTCCAACCAGCAACCTTCCCCCGGCAATGCCCTCCAGAGCATCCATCGAAAGAAATTCCGCATCCACGCCCGCTTTCAAAACATGGTGGCCTGCCGCCTGAAAAAGAAGTGTCCCCATGGCCCTCGCCGAAACCCTGTCGAATTTTGTGTCCTCCGGCGCTCTTCCTCCGAAAAAGAAACCTTCCATGGCACAGGTGCCGGGGTTGGCTCTGCACAGGGCTTTGTCGGCTTCAGAAAGCTGGAGGTAGCCCTTGTCCGCCAAGTCCGCCATGTCGATGTATTCGGCCACCCATATTTGCGGCATGCTGGACATGCCGGAGGTGGCGCCCAGCTTGGAGTCATCATCTGGAAACCAACGGCTTCTCTGGTGGTGCCATCCCAGGTGGGCATCCACCAAAAATTTCTGCTCCCAAAAGGCACCCGCATATTTGAAAAGAAGGTCTCTGGCGTTGTGTTTCGCGCGGGCGAGCGTCATGCTGTCCTGCTCGTCGCCGATAGGCACCCCTCCATAAAGGACGTTGGTTGCCGCAGGCCAGCGCCCATTGCCGCCTGCTTCGGAAGGCGCGCCAGAAACTTGCAAACTCAAGTTGTGGTTTTTCACAGGCCGGTAGCTCAGCTTGGCAATATAGGAATAGCCCCGGTTGTCCGAAAGAAGGTTGCGGGTGGAGCTTCCCAAGCGCTCAAACACCCGCTCTTCCGGGTTGCTGTCGTCGATGAGTCTGGAATGCCAGGCGCTGATTTTGTTCCTCACCATCGACGGCGCAAAGCCGACATAAAACCAAAGTGTGTCTTTGACAATGGGACCGCCCAAGTCAAAGCCGAATTCTCCGGAATAGTGTCGGTTGATGGAATGGCCATATTGAGAAGCCACATTCTCAATGGACTTTGCCTTTCCCGTGAGGGCGCCTGGAGAAAAATGCATGAACACGGAGCCGCGCATGGTGTTGGAGCCTGACTTCGTCACAGCCGAAATAACGCCGCCTGTCGTGCGGCCATATTCGGGCATAAACCCGCCCGTCAGCACGGTGACGTCCTGCATGAATTCGGCAGAAAGGAAGGTGCCCAAAGTGCCATAGCCCGGGTTGGTCACAGACAGGCCATCGACAAAAATGGCATTCTCCGGTGAGGTTGTGCCCGCAATGGAAAAGCCATGTGCGTCGGCTTCCACGCCCGGCGCTGTTTGAGCAATCGCCGCAAAACTCGTCGTGCCTGAGTTGAGAGCGCCCGGCCGCGTCAAAGGAATTTTTCGCACGAAGGCTTCATTCGTCGTAATGCCCAAAGCGGTGGAGCCCACATCAATGGCAGGCGTGCTGCCAATGACAACCTCTTCTTCCGCATCAATGCTCGAAGGCGCCAACTCAATGTTGATGCGCAAGGTTTTGTGAGAGCTCAGCGAAACTTCCTGGCGCTCGAAGGTGTGAAAATTTTCTTTCTCAAAGCGAAGTTTATAGGTGCCTGGCGGCAACTGCGAAACGCGGTAGCTGCCTGTATCGTCCGTGACAGCAATTTCTTCCCCCAGCTTTTCAGGCGCTGTAATAATGACGATGACGTCCTGCACCGGCTTTTTGCTTAAGGCATCTCTCACAGTTCCCACAAAAACAGAGCTGCTTTGCGCAAAGGCAACGCTTGCCATAACAACCGCCGCAAGCATCGCCCAACGCGCCCAACTCAATAAAGGTTGATGCACGAAAAACCCTCCCGGTGAAATTTTGAATAAAGTACTTTTTAGACTCTTGTGGTGGAAGTTTTATTATTAAAAAATTCGCCCCAACGGCTTCATGTTCGATTCCATTCTCAGACAGTCTTCTTTGCGAAAAACCCAATATGGCCTTGGGCTGTGCATCGCGCTCTTCGTGCATGCGGCCGCCCTCCTCTGGGTTGCGTGGCGGCCCGCCCAGCATGCAAGCCCGACAAACTCGGAAACGGAAGTCCTCCTCTACGCGCGTCTTCCCCCCCATCCTCTGCCCCAGGCAACGCCCCCTCCTGGGAATGAGCCCCCTCTTTCAGAGCCTGTACAGCTGCCGCCTCCACCGCCCAAAACCCAAAAATCGCCAGGCAGCAAAGCCAAAGCTTTCATCCAGCCTGCCGCCATGCACGCCGCACAACCGCGGGGAGAAGAAACGGTGGCCACGCCGGTGCACAAGCTTTCTCCTACTCACTCCTACAGCCCAGAAGCGGGCGAAGCGGGGGAAGAGGCGAACGCGCCTTTCCATTCTGCGCTTGCTGGAAAGTCCGGCTTTGCCGGCGGCTTTGTTGCCCATGGCCTGGACGTCATTCCCTTCGGCGAGGGCATGCTGCCTCCCCAGCTGCTCAGAAACCATCCCATTCGTTTCAGTCGCGAGGCACTGGAAGCGCGCATTGAGGGGCGCGCGCTCGTGCGCTGTACCATCACCACGGAAGGGAATGTTGAAAACTGCCGCTTCATCCAAAGTCTGCCTTATATGGATGAGGCCATTTTGAGCGCCCTCTACCTGCGCAAATATTCGCCTGCCACCTACCAAGGGAAAAAAATTTCTGTCGACTACAATATCCCCATTCGCCTTAAATTGCCTTAAGAGTGTGTCAAACAAACCCCATAGCAAAGGCGTTTTGAAGGATGGATTTTTCTCTTGTTGGACTGTGGGCTCAAATGGGGCTCTTCGCCAAGGCCGTTGTTGTCGTGCTGCTTTTCATGTCTTTGGGCGCTGTGCTGGTTTTCTCTGAGCGCCTTATTGTTTTTTTTGCCAGCAAACGCCACTCGCTTCTCTTTTTGTCTGCTTTGGAAAAAAACCTGGCTTCGGGCGACATTCCTGGGGCGGCGAAAGCCCGTTATGGAAAAAACCTGGGGCATGCGGGGCGCATTCTCACGCTTGGACTCAAAGCTTTTCAGGCAAACGCCCATCACCCGCAGGTGGCACTGGAGTCTGTCGCCCGCAGCCTGGAGAGACAAGGCGCCCGGGAAATTCAACATATGAAGCGCGGCTTGGGGCTTTTGGCCACCGTTGCGTCCACGGCTCCTTTTGTTGGGCTTTTGGGGACTGTCATGGGCATTGTCACAGCATTTGAGTTGATGGCCAAGGAGGGCAGCGGCGGGCTTGGGACAGTCTCTGCCGGCATCGCCGAGGCCCTGGTGACAACGGCCCTCGGGTTGTTGGTCGCCATTCCGTCCGTCATGGCTTATAACTATTTGCAAGGGTGGGTGGACGCGCGGGCCGTGGACATGGCCGAGTCCTCCAACGAGTTTCTCGACAGCGTCTCCACTTTTTTGAGCAAGCAAGCCATTCTGGAGAAAGGAGCGCCGCTTTGTGAAATGCCTCAACCCGAAGAGCTCCTCAAAGAGTGAAATGAATGTCACGCCCCTGGTGGACGTTGTGCTGGTGCTGCTCATCATTTTCATGGTGGTGGCCCCTTTGCTTCACCAGGGGAAACACGTGTCGCTCCCCAAAGCAGCCCAGCATGAATCCACAACAAAGGCTTTTGAAAAGGGGGAGCCTTTGGTCATTTCCATTACTCAGGACAAGGCCATTTTTATGGGGGACAAGCCCGTTTCAAAAATGGCCCTCCAAGAAGAAGTGCACAGGCAACTGAAGTCGCACGGCTGGAAAAAAATTCTGTTGAAAGGCGACCGCAGGCTTCCTTTCGAAGACGTTCGCTCTGTTTTGGAAGTGCTTCAGGAAACCGGACTCCAACACATTGCGCTGGCTGTTGAAGAGAGAAAAGGGGGCTAGTCTGTGCTGCGCAAAAAAGTCCAGATTCTTCCAGAAAAGCTCAACCGCCCCAACGCCAATATGAACGTCGTTCCGTTGGTGGACGTGGTGTTGGTGTTGCTCATCCTCTTCATGGTGCTGACGCCCCTGCTTGAAAAAGACATTGAAATCCGCATTCCGGAAAACAGCTTCGGCATTGAAGCGGCCGAAGGGCAGCTGCTTGTCTCTTTGGACAAAGCGGGTCACCTGCATGTCAACCAGGAAGCTGTTGCGGGCGGGGACTATGTCCACACCTTGCGCCAAATGCTGTCCGCCAAAAACAGTCGCGCTGAGCGCGTTGTGTTTTTTTCTGTGGATGGCCAGGCCGGCTATGAAGACGTTGTTGCCGCCTTGGATGGGGCCAGGCAGGCAGGCGCCGCAAGCCTGGGGCTCCTGCTCACCCCTGCTGACAACTCAAACTAAAATTTACGCCTTCCTTCGCAGCCATTTTTCATATATCAAAGCAGCATGGTTTCGCGGACCGGTTTCAATTTGGCATGAGGTCGAGGCGGGCGAGGATTCCGCGATGGGAGTGCACTTAAGTGCATGACCTGAGCGGAACCGGAGCCCAACGAAGAGATCATGTCAAAGTGGAAGCGGTCAGGGAGGTTGAATGTTGGCGAAGGTGTTTTCTGCGGCCCTTGTGGGCATCGAGGCGGTGTTGGTGGAAGTTGAAGTCGACGTGAGTCCCGGCTTGCCGTTTTTCAATGTTGTCGGGCTTACGGAGGGCGCGGCCAAAGAAAGCAAAGTGCGTGTGGCTTCCGCCGTCAAAAACGCGGGCTTTGAAATTCCACAAAAGCGGATAACCGTCAACCTTGCGCCGGCGGACTTGCGCAAGGACAGCGCTACCTTTGAGTTGCCCATTGCGCTGGGCGTTTTGTCCGCTTTTGACTTGTTTTCGGACAAACAGCTGCGCTCGTTTTTATTCGGAGGAGAGTTGTCTTTGGATGGTGTCCTCAAACCCATTCGCGGCGTTCTCTCTTTGGCCATCGCCGCGCGCAACAACAACATGAAGGCCATCATCGTCCCCAAAGCCAATGCCGCAGAAGCAGCCCTGGTCGACGACATTCAGGTTTTTGGAGCAGGCCATCTGCGCGAAGTCATCCAACACATTTCCAACGAGAAGCCCCTGGAAGCCTATGCTTCCAAAGCCGCGCGGCTTTCGGCAGCGCCGCCTTCTGCGCATGCTGTTGACATGAGTGAGGTGCGCGGACAATCCGAAGTGAAGGACGCGCTTGAAGTCGCTGCGGCGGGCGGCCACAACGTGCTCATGTGCGGACCACCCGGCTCCGGAAAAACCATGCTGGCCAGGAGAATTCCCGGCCTGCTTCCGGCCATGTGTTTCGAAGAAGCGCTGGAGGTGACGAAAATTTATTCTGTCGCAGGCATGCTGCATCATGAAAATGCGCTCATGTCAGAGCGGCCTTTTCGGGCTCCGCACCACACCATCACCGACGCTGGAATGGCAGGCGGAGGCACCTATACCCGCCCGGGAGAGTTGTCTCTCGCGCACAACGGCATTTTGTTTTTGGATGAGCTTCCGGAATTCAAAAAGCATGTGCTTGAAGTGCTCAGGCAACCTCTGGAAGAAGGCTCCGTCCGGCTTGCGCGCGCCAACCAACGCATCGCCTACCCCTGCCGCTTCATGCTGGTGGCGGCTATGAATCCCTGCCCTTGCGGCTATTTTAATGCCCAAAGCAGGGAGTGTCGTTGTCCGCCCAGAAAGGTTTTGGAATACCACGCCCGGCTGTCCGGACCCTTCCTGGACAGAATGGATGCGACGCTGGAAACGCGCACGGTGGACCCGCAAAAAATCCTCGCGCTGGAGTTGAAAGAAAAACCCTCCTCCTACTACCAACAGCGCATCGCCGCCGCCCGGCAGCGGCAAGAAGAGCGTTTTGAGCAAACCCCTCATGTGCGCCTCAACGCCCATATGGGGCCGAAGCTGCTTGCAGCGCATTGCAGGACAACAGGGCGCGCCCGGGAGGACTTGGAAAAAGCGGTGCGCCATTTTGGCCTCTCCGCCAGAGCGCATGACCGTATTTTGCGCCTGGCCAGAACGCGCGCCGACTTGGAAGGCCATGGGGACATTCAGGAGAGCGACATGCGCTTTGCCATCAGCTGCCGAGTCATTGACAGAAAAAATTGGTTGGGGATTTAGGTTGGCTTAGTTGTCGCGCAGCTTTTCTAACTTCCCTTTGGTGCCGGGCAATTGTCCGGGGGGCATGCGCTGCAAAATGAAGGCGAGGGTGTCTTGCAAGGTGTCATAAATGTCTCTGGGGCGGTAGTCGAGCAGGCGCTGCGCCTTCTGGCTGTCTAACCAAAACCAGTGCTCCCCTATCTCCACCTCCTGCGCATCCAGACGGGGCTCCTGCCCCCTCCAGGTGGACCATTTTCCAAGCAGCTTCGCACCCCAAATGTTGAGTTGCTTGGGCAGTTGGAAAACCGGCATCGCCACACCTGAAAGCCTGGAAATGCGCTCAAAGAAGTCTTTCATGCTGAGGTTTATGCCTATCAAATGTCGGCCATACAGCTCGCCTGCCCTCAGGGCGTTGAAACTCACCTGCGCCACATCGCGCACATCCGCAATGGAAATGCCGCCACCCGGCAAAGAAGGAATGTCTCCTTGCAAAAACTTCGCGACTGTCCACGTGGACGAAAGGCGCTCATCCCCAGGGCCCATCAGCAAGCTTGGGTTCAGCACCACGAGCGGAATTTCATATTTCCGGCACAATTCGAGGGTGAGTTTCTCTTCATAAATTTTGGACAAATAATAGGGCCAGCGGCCCACCACCTCGAGGGGGTAGTCTGCGCTTTCATCCAGTGTGCACTCTTCTTTGGAAACCGCAATGGCGCCCGAGGTCGACATCAAAATGAAGCGCGGCTTCTTCTCAAGCTTGGAAATGTCGCGAAGCATTTCGCGCGTGCAGTCGACGTGCAACTCATACATCTGCCGCGCATCCTTGTTGCGAAAACTCACGCGCCCGGCCAGGTGGTAAACCGCGTCTATGCCTTCAAGGGCTTTTCGTACCAAGGCCCTGTCTTTCAAGTCTCCTTGCAAAAACTCAACGCCTTCCGGCAGCTTTTGGGAAGGCTCTGTCCTCCCAATGAGAAGCACCGTGTGCCCGTCTGCAAGCAGCAAGGGCAGCAAATGCGCCCCCAGAAAACCTGTTCCGCCTGTAACCAAAATCTTCATCGCAGCTTCTCCGCTTGTTTCTCATCCAAGTTTTCCAAATCCAAAACCTCTCCCCGGGCCAGCTGGCGCACGGCCTCTTCTGCCACACGCGAAATCCACCGGTAGGCCTCGGAGCGCACCATGTCCGAAACATGCGCGGACATGGTTTGTATGCGCAAGGCAGGGCCAATGCGTACGTCCAGGTTTTTGCTCTTCGGCAAAAGGCTGCCTTTGGGCAGGGCGTTGAAGGCGCCGTGAATGTAGACGGGCAGCACGTCGACGTTGGCAATGAGGGACAAATAGCCCACTGTGGGTTTAAACTCGAGAATCTCCCCCGTCTTGGAGCGTGTCCCCTCGGGGAAAATGAGCAGGTTGTAGCCTTGCGTCAGGGACTCTGCCGCATAGCGCAGGGACTCGCGCAATGCGCCCTGGCGCTCCATCGGAATGAGGTTGGTGAAGTTTTCAAAATAAAACTTCTTCACGCTTCGGTTGAAAAAATAGTCGCGCGCGGCCAAAGTCACCAGGCGCTCGCCGTGTTCCCCCAAAGCCAGTTTCACCAGGCCCATGTCCAAATGGCTGCTGTGGTTGGCGACAACCAAAAAGTTTCTGTTTTGCGGAATGAAGGGCTTGCCGTCCACATGAATGTTAAACATGCGCTCGTAAATTGTCCGCTGGCCAAAGTCGAGCAGCTTCCTTCCTGCACTGGAAACCACGCTGGGAATTTGAAAGTCGTTGAAGCTTTTTCCTGTCTCTTCTTGTCGCCTGGACGGTGGCGGTTTGGGTGCGGCTTCTCTTTTGCGTCCAGACTGCAGGGCGCGCCCCAAATCATCCACGGTTTGAATTTTGGTTAAGTCCAAGCCCTGGCTCACCCAACCTGTCTGCTCCAGGGCCACCGTCAACTCACTCAACATCAGCGAGTCCATGCCCAAGTCATCCACCAGCTTGGAGGACAGCTGAATGTCGCTGAGGGGTTTTTGCGAGGTTTGCGCAATGAGTTGCACCAAACTCTCCATATGCTCGTCCAGCACCTCTTTGCCCCTGCGCGCGCGAAGCAATGTCTGGCTTTGGGCTTCAAGGCGCTTGAGTGTTTCCAGCACCTCCTTGCGTTTGACTTTGCGCGTGGCAGTCCTCGGCAAAACGCCGTCCCAAAAATAGAGCGCCTTCACGCGCCTGTAGAGAGGCAGGGCGCTCGACGTTTTTCTGAAATGCTCTTCGAGTTCCCGAATGGCCTCCGCGCGCTCCTTGTCGCCCACTTCCGGGACGCACAGGCAGGCCACTTTTTCGCCGCCTTCTTCTGAAGGAAAGCCCACAATGGAAAGCTCTCGAATCAGCGGGTGCTTTTCATAAAGCACCTCCAGCTCATCCGGGTAGACATTCTTCCCGTTCGCGTCGATGATGACGTCTTTCTGCCTGCCCACCAGAAAGAGGCGTCCATCGGCGTCCAAATAGCCTAAGTCCCCCGTGTACAGCCAGCCCCCCTTCAACACCGCGTCGGTGGCCTCTCTGTCCTCAAAATAGCCCGCCATAATGTTGGGGCCTTTGGCCAGCACCTCCCCTACCCCCTCGTTGTCCGGGTTTAAAATTTTGAGCGAAATGCCCGGCAGCACGCGCCCAACCGTGCCGGACACCAACTTGTTTTCCGCTTTGGAAATGGTTAGCACCGGCGAGGACTCTGTCAGGCCATAGCCTTCTGAAAGCGCAAAACCAAAGCCGTGGAATTTTTCGTGCAACTCTTTGGGCAAACTGGAGCCGCCTGAAACCAAATAGCGCATGCGTCCGCCCAGCTTCTGGTGGATGGGCCAAAACAAAAGTTTGCCCAGGTTAATGTCGCGGTAGTCGCGAAGCTGGCGGTTGAATTCCAAAAGCACATCCATCACCTCCTCCACCACGGCGGGTTTTTGTGCAAGTTCCTGCGCTATTTTCCTCTCAAACAATTGCCATACCGCCGGCACTCCCACCATGGCCGTCACGCGCTTGCTGTCCAACACGTCGGAAATGGTGTCGCTCGTCAATTCGTCCAAATAATTCACTTCAGCGCCGGACACAAAGGGCACCAGCAAGCCCGCGGAAAACTCAAAGCTGTGGTGCATCGGCAACACAGACAACAAACCATCGCCTGTACGAAGCTCAAAAACGCTGGCCAGCTTGGCCGCAAGCCATGTGAAATTCTCATGCGTCAACATGACGCCCTTGGGCGTGCCTGTGGTGCCGGAGGTAAACAACAACGAAGCCACTTCGCTTCCGCTCAGTTTGGGACGAGACGGCACAATGTCCGCACCGGCCATGCCGTCGGCCAAACTCAGGCAGCGTACATTCACTTTTTTCAGCGCTTTGGGAAGGCCCGGAAGCCGCTCCAAAACCTCTTCGGAAAACAGACAGGCGCCCGCCCGGGAGCGCTCGGCAATGTTGAGAATTTCTTCCAGAGAAAAATGCGCATCCAAAGGCACGGCCGTTGCCCCGGCCAGAAGAATGCCGAAATAGGAAATGGCCCATTCCGGGCGGTTTTCTGAAACCAACAACACCTGCGTTTTGGGTTGTATGCCTTCTTTGGCCAGGCGAGAGGCCACACGCCCTGCGTAGTGGCGGACTTCCCCGAAGGTAAACCTCGTCTGCTCTCCGTCTTTGCCCATATAGCGAAAAGCCACGCGGTGGTGGAAGGCGAAGGCGGAGGCCTCCAAAAGCTCCAGCAAGTCGCGGTAGGGGGCCATGGCTTTGCGCTTTTTGCGCTCTTCTTCCAGGTTGGGGAATACCCATTTTTCGAGGCCCGGGAGGTGGACTTCGAGAATGTATTTGCGCCAATCCAGCTTCTCGGGGCTCCAGAAAATTTTGTTCCTGTCCTGGAGGCTTAGGGTTGAAAACAAGTCTCTCGTGTTGTCGCAGCGAAACAAATAGCGGTGCTGCCAAATAAACGGCAAAAAAATGTCGACAATGTTTTGCACCGCTTCGGCCTGGTCCGCCACCCCCTCCAGGCTGCTTTGGGCCCTCTCCACCCAGGACAAAACCTTCGGCATCCCCCAGGTGGGTTTTGCTTCTTCCAGCCAGGCTTTGGCCTTCTGGCTTGCGCGCATAAAAAAGGGCGCGGAGCTCATGTTGAAAGCCTGGAGGTTTACCGTCTTGGGTTCTACGCGCGCTTTTAAGCGGTTCATCAACTCATTGCCGGTTTTGCGCTCTCGAAAATATTTGCGTCGGTAAAGGCCCACCAACTCCACGGCGCGCGAAGCAAAACAAGGGCTCGAATCTCCGGAAGCCAAATGGAAAATGCGTCGGCCCGGCGCGGCAATGGCCTGGGCTGTTGAGGCAATGACGGCGCTTGCCACCAAGTCCACAGGAATCATATCCAAAATGGTTTGCTTGCCGGCAGGCACACTGCGGTGCCCTTTCAGCAACACAAAACACAAGGGCGCTGAGGTTGTGAAGCCTTCGTTCCAACCCGGGAAAGGAAAGCGCAGGGCACTTTCCACAATGGAGGGGCGCAAAATGGCATAGGGCAAGTCGGGCGTCTGCACAATCACCTGCTCGCCCAGGGACTTCGTATAGGTATAGGTGTTGGGCCAGCCCCAAAACTTGGCGCGCTCCATGCCAATTTCCGTCAGCTGCAAAGAAACCCAAAGCCTTCGCTCCCGGTTGACGGCCATGCGCAATGTGCGCTCGTCCTGAAAGTCTTTGCCCTCTTGTTCCAGGCGCTTTTGGGCGCGCTCCCTAAATTGCGTGCTGAGGGCTTTGTCCTCTGCCATTTCCCTCACGCGCGCAACGGCCTTGGCGCAGTCTTTCAACTCCTGCTCCAAGGAAAACTCCGCCTCTTTGAGTTCCGCTTTTTTGGGGAAATAACCTGCGACAGGCTCATTCTCGAAAACCAGGCCGGAGCGCTCTCCGGCCACAAACGCGGTGGAGACGTGCACCAGCGGTACCTTCAGCGCCTGGCAAAAAGCTACGGCGTGCTGTACGCCCACCACATTCGCATCCAGGCCCACCTGCAAGGAGGGGTTGAAACTCACCAGGCCCGCACAGTTAATGAGGGCTGCTATGTTGCCACAAAGCGCCTCCATTTGCGCTTCTGTCATCCCCAGGCGCACGTCGGTAATGTCGCCTTCAATGACGACGCATTTTTCGGCAAAAAATTTCAGGGCACCCTCTTCGCCATATTTCTCACGCAAAGGCGCGAAAGGCTCGCTGGGGACTACGCGCTCCATGAAGCGGCGCTGGGCATTGTTCAGGGAGCCTTTGCGTACCAGCACATAAACCTTGTTCAGCACGTCCCCGTATTTGTCGAGCAGCATGGACAAGGTGACTTTGCCCAAAAAGCCCGTCACGCCTGTCAGCAACAGGTTTTTGTCCGCAAACACCTGGCTTAGGTTGAGTTGCGGTTGTTGTGGCGGCGGCGAAGAAACATCGGCTGCTTTCATGCACAAACTCCTTCTTGGCAAGCTCAGGTTTCCTCAAACAGAGCTTCGACAAACGCTTTGGAGGAGAAAGGCCTCAAGTCCTGGGGCCGCTCTCCTATGCCTACGTAGCCCACCGGCAATTGGAGCTCATCACAAATGCCAATGACAACCCCGCCCTTCGCTGTCCCGTCCAATTTGCTCAGCACAATTTGTGTCACCAAAACCGATTGAGAAAACTGCTTGGCTTGAGCGATGGCATTTTGCCCCATGGTGGCGTCCAGTACCAACAATACTTGGTGGGGGGCGCCGGTTTGGGCCTTGCCCAGGACGCGGTGAATTTTTCGCAACTCCTCCATGAGGGGTTGTTTGGTGTGCAGGCGGCCCGCTGTGTCCACAATGACGAGGTGGGCCCCCTCTTCCTGCGCGCGCTTCACAGCTTCGAAGGCCACAGCGGCGGGGTCTCCCTCCTCCTTCCCTTTAATGAGGAGGGCCTCGGTGCGCTCTGCCCAAATGTCCAGTTGCTCTGTCGCCGCCGCGCGAAAGGTGTCCGCGGCCGCCAACACCACCTTCTTGCCCTGCGCCCTGGCCTGCGCCGCCAGCTTGCCTATGCTGGTCGTCTTGCCGGAGCCGTTGACGCCTACCACCATCCATACTTCCGGGCCCTCTTTGGGGGCGGAAACCGGCGGAGGGGGTAACTCTAAAATTTTCTCCACCTCCACCTTCAACAAGGCGCGTACGGCCGCAAAATCCGCCAACTCCTGCTTCTTCGCCTTCGCCTCCACGCTGGCCAAAAGGCGCGAGGCCGTCTGCACCCCTATGTCCGCCGAAAACAACAACTCCTCCAACTCCCCCAGCAAAGCCGCATCCACGCTGCGCGGCGCGCCCCCAAAAAGGCCCCCGAGTCTCGCCAGAAAACCTTCCTTGCGGGTTTTGGACAAACCCTCCGCCAGCGTCTTCCCCGCCTCCCTGGCTACCCGGGCGCGCTCCTCTTCCTCCTCCTTCTGCTTTTGAAGGCGCGCCTCCTCCTCCCGCTTTTGGGCCTTTTCGGCCTCCTGCCTCAGCTTCTCCTCTTTGGCCTGGGCCTCTGCTTCCTTCTTCTGGCGGTAGGCTATGCGCTTGGCCTCCTCCTCCTGCTCCTTCAAGGCTTTTGCCTGCGCCTCCAGGGCTTCTTTGGCTGCTTTCTCTTTTTGCAGCCTGGCTTCGGCCTCGAGTTTTTGGCGCTCTGTCCGCAGAAGCTCTGCCTGGGTGGGTGCCTCTTGTACTGCGCGTTTTTCTACCTGCGGCAGGGCCGACGGCTCTATGTGTTGGGCTGCAACCTCGGAGCGCTCCCTGAGGAGGCGTTGCTCTTCGTGTCGGGCCCTTTGGCGCTTTTTGAGAAAGGCGACGAGGAGAAGCAGCAGCACGGTTGCCGCTGCCACCAAAACCCAGGGCCACCCCACGGCTTGCGAAGCGTTTGAAAGTGTTTCCATAGGCAGGGGCTTAGCCAAAAGAAGGGGGTTTGGGAATTTTTGCTTTGCAACAAGCTATACGGGGAGGGCCAAAAACTTCTGCGCCAGCTTATAAAAGACAAAAATCGCCAAAATGAGCAGCACCAAAAGCACCTTAGCAATGGGGTTTGCAAAAATGCCCTGCGCGGGCGCGTGGGGCGTTGACGAGGAGGCCTGCCATGTCAGGGAAGGTTTGTGTGCAAAGACGGTGTTGCCATAGCTGTCGGCGTATTCCAGCAGGCGTACGTATTGCGCCAAAAATGCAGGCTCGTCTTTGTCCGTGGCTTCTTTCAAAAGTTGCGCGTCGACAAGCTGCAGGCCCTGGCTTTGGGCGAAGCTGACGAGCGCCAAAAAAGCCTGGGAGGCTTTTTCGGCGTTGCTGTCCAGCGAAAGGCCCAGGGAGTGAAAGCAGCGCTCTCCTTCCTGCGTCCTGCGTACCCAACATTCCAGGGAGGGCGTCACCGGCCACACCCAGCTTCCGTCGGGCTGCACAAGGGCCCCCTGGGCGCGAAGCTGGGTTTCTATTTCCTCGAAGAGGTAGGGGCCGTCTTGCTTTTGCAATACAAATTCATAACGCATGTTGGAGGGGGGAGTATATGCGGCAAGCTTTGGCTTGCAAATGTCTTTTGGCGGCGGGGGGCACCCCCCCCTTCACTGCACCTCTTGCACCCTTGGGCTTTGCTTGCCCCCTACCCCTCTTAAAATCGGCAAAAACCCCTCCCTCCACTCCCAGGCGCCGTTTTCGGAAAAGTCCCAGGACAGGGTGCTGGTCCAGAAACCCCGGGTGTTGAATGCGGCCGTGCTTGCGCCGTCTTTTTTGTCTGCTTGAGAATTCGCAACCGTGGGTACATAGGGGTTGCCTTCGCTTTCCAGCTTCATGTTGTTGCGGGCGTAGTTGCCTGACATGTAGATAACACTCCCTGCCACCACGCGTCCAACATTGATGCCGGTGGCGATAGCACTTGGGTTCAGAGCGATGCTGTTTTGAACCCCGCGGTCCGCCCCCAGCAGGCCGCCAACATGGTCTCTGCCCGTAACGCTGCCTGTGGCATAGCTGTTGTGCACTGTGCCGTTCGGGAAGTTATACCCCACCAGGCCGCCAACTGCGATGTCGCCAGTAACGCTGCTTGTGGCATAGCTGTTGTGCACTGTGCCGCTGTAGTTATACCCCACCAGGCCGCCAACATAGTTTCCGCCCGTGGCGCTGCCTGTGGCATAGCTGTTGTGCACTGTGCCCCGGCTATACCCCACCAGACCGCCGGCACTATTGCCACCCGTAACGCTGCCTGTGGCATAGCAGTTTTGCACTGTGCCAAAGTTCCCCCCCACCAGGCTGCCGATAAAGTTTCCGCCCGTGATGCTGCCGCCTTCCAAACCTAGGTTTTTTATCTCCGCGCTTGAGCCTATGTAGCTAAACATGCCTTGGCGGCCATCGTCAGGTGAAAAAATGATGAGGCCAGAAATGCTGTGGCCCCCACCATCGAAGCTGCCGGTGAATGGGTGGTCGTTGTCTATGTCGCCATATGTGCCTATCGCCGCCCAGTTGCTTTTGCCTTCTGCTGGTTTGGGCAGCGTGACATTTTCAACGAGTTGATAGTGCAGCCCCCGGCCTTCGTCCGTGTTCGCATAGCGGTTGAAATGCCCCATGTTGCCTTGGTGCACGGGGATGGGGCGGTTTTTGTCCTGGCCCGTCGTCGCGGCGATGTGAAGGGTTTTGGGGCCGTCGACATATTGATGGCCCATGGGAACGCCTTTGGGCTGGATGCTGAGCGTCGCCGGGCCTTCGGAAAAGTCTGTGCCGTGATAAACAAAAAAGAAGGCAAAAGTCTGGACACCCTCCAAATAGGGGCCGTGCTCAGAATGCCAAGACAACCATTGCGGCTCATTTTCAGCAGTGACATGGGCTTCCAGCGTCACCCAGTCTGCGGCGACTTTGTTTCTGAAACCGGAAACCGTGACGGTGAAGACAAGGGAACGTTCGTTATAGGCACCGTCTTTCATGGGCGTAAAGGTGATGCTGTTACGGGAAAGCTGAACCTCCAGGTTCGTCTCCCACTGCGCGTAGACAACAAGGGGGTTGGTGGTGGGAACCGCAAACTCTGTGTCAAAGCGGGTTCCACTTCCCGTGGGCGATGTGTTCCACCCGACAAAGGTATGCCCCGCACGCGTGGGCGGCTCGGGCAGGCGAGCCACGGTGGTGGCGGGCGAATGAAGGGTGATGATTGCGGGCACGGCCTCGGTGTCTCCGCCATTCTTGTCAAAAAGAACGATGCGCATCCCGCGGAGCAGCGCCTCCTTGCTGTCGCTGAAGTCCGGATACAAAGGAGGCGCAGGGCATGCACTCAAGGTCGCGCTCAGCACAAGCATGCACAAGGTGCCCAGGGCAAAGCGCTTCGAAAAAAACGCCGCCGAAGCCTGCCTGTTGCGTCTTGCGTGTTTCATACCGACACCTTCCTTCTTGTTTGCATTCAGTCCAACTCAACTGCTGTAGCACATTTCTCATGCTTGGTATGGAAAAACATCCTACGGGGGGGGGTGGAGCCGAAGGTTGCGTCATAAAACCTGGGGGTAAGTGCCCCTCTCCCTCTCCCGCCCTTCGGGCACCCTCTCCCACTTCGCGGGAGAGGGGATTTGAAGGCGGGAAGGGGTGAATACCCCGTCAAAAGCGAGCGCAGCGAAGCAATCCAGGAGTGCAAAGCTTCGCAGCACTGGATTGCTTCGTCGCTGGCGCTTCTCGCAATGACGGGGAGGGGCCCCTTTATGAGTCCCCTCTCCCGCATTTTGCGGGAGAGGGACAGGGAGAGGGTGAGCGGAGCCAAGAGACCGACTCCCTCCGTCACCCGGCTTCGCCGGGCGCCACCTCCCTCGAGAGGGAGGCTTTTCCCCCTCGAGAGGGAGGCTTTTCCCCCTCGAGAGGGAGGCTTTT
>Ga0209737_10000717_pt1 | contig 25656 bp, 29 predicted proteins | sample TergutCu122P3_FD_187284 | JGI IMG/M metagenome (GOLD analysis project Ga0209737, IMG submission 187284) | Cubitermes ugandensis P3 segment gut microbial communities from Kakamega Forest, Kenya - Cu122 P3 (SPAdes) (version 2) | ecosystem: Host-associated > Arthropoda: Insects > Digestive system... | reverse complement strand
CTTAAATTTTTTTCCGGGGGTAAATTTAAGGGTCGGGTGGCATCTCAGAGCCAATATTTGAATTTTACTTTATTCCCAGGATTTGGTGAGCCTGGGCTCCTTTCAAGAGTTCATTATTGGCTCTGAGATGCCACCAAAATATGGTTGAAAGGAGGTCCAATCTATGCATAAACTAGGGGAAACCGATTCAAAACTATCTAGAAAGAGGCCTCCCGCGACGACAAAGAAGTCCAGAGAGAACCAGATGATTTCTCTGGCGGTGGATTTGGCCGAGAAACAGTTACAGGAGGGTACTGCTAGCTCTCAGATAGTTACACATTTTTTGAAATTAGCCTCGGTAGAGAAGCAAATAGAGTTGGAGATTTTACTCGAACAGAAGAAACTAATTCGAGCGAAGACAGAAGCGATTCAATCTTCGAAAAAGGTGGAAGAGCTATATGCTAATGCTTTGTTGGCGATGAGTAGATATTCTGGGAGCAGCAGGAGTGATCAGGATGACTAAATTAGATTCTGGAAAACATTTCGTCCACAACCTTCTAACAATAAAACACTATGGCGTAAAAGGTATGAAATGGGGAGTTAGAAGATATCAGGACCACGATGGTAAGAGAATTGGAAATGGGGGGACAGAGGGTAAAAGATCTTTTGGGCTAAAGGATATAAGAAACCGATGGTCCAACCTATCCGATCGACAAAAGAAGATAATTAAAAGAGTCCTTATTGGTATAGCGGTTACAGCTGTAGTGGCGGGGGCGGCATATTATGCATCTAGAAATAAAGTTGGTGGGGCAACAGTAAGGAATATCATAAACAAAACTCTTTCGAAATCGTTTAATGATGCTCGACGCATTCCTTCATTAGATAAATTACCAGAACTTCCTCGTGATGCTAATGGTGATATTACCGAATCTATAGGGGAAGCGGTGCGAAAAGTAAATCCCGATTATTTACGAGGGTATCTAGTGGATAAAAATAATTGTTTTAGTTGTTCTATGGCTTATGAATTGCGTCGACGGGGTTACGATGTCAGGTCGGTTAGAGAAATTGGCAATGTGCCTGGAACAGAGTTAGTAAATTATTTTAAGTTCGATACCGATAAGTTCCCCGGTATTTATAATCCAAATCCTGATGCTGTTATAAAACACTTAAAGAATCTTCCAGATAATGCTAGAGGAGCCATGACGGTATTATGGGAAAAAACGGGGACCGGGCATATATTTAATTTTGAGATGGTTAACGGTGTTCCCGAGATTATTGACGCGCAAACGGGCTCGGGTAGTGTTTTAGATTATTTTCAACACGCGAATTTTGTACAATTTTATCGATTAGATAACCTTGACATTGCTGATGGAATTTTAAAAAGAGTTTTAAAAGCTTAGAGGGGTGAGTTAACATGACCGTTAAAGATGCTTACAAACTTATAATGCGGGTTCCAGGTATTAATAGAAAATTTTTAATTGTATGTCTAGATCTTGGCGATCAATATGCCTTTTTGTTTAGTGACGAACCACCAAAAGAGGGCGATGTGATTATTGGTGGTGGATACGATACCGTTAATAAAAAGACTGGGGAAATTGGACGAATTTCTTCGAATCTTGATACCATAGAACAACTAAGCGCGGGTCGAAAGGTTGACATAAGTGGTTTGAAATGATTAAGTCTTATGAAGAACTTATGCTTATACCAACATTCGAAGAGCGTTTCCATTATCTAAAAATTGGCGGGATTATTGGTCGAGCAACATTTGGTTTCGAACGGTATTTAAATCAAACACTTTATCGCTCAAGAACTTGGAGAGAAGAGATTCGACCAAAAGTTCTTTTAAGAGACAATGGTTGTGATCTTGGAATCCCCGGCAGAGAAATTTTCATTCATCCAATAGTTCATCACATTAATCCCATAACTATTCGAGACATTAAGTGTGTTAGCGATATTGTGTTTGATTTAAATAATCTCATTACGGTATCTCACGACACACATAACGCTATCCATTTTGCAAATGAGTCATTGCTTGTGTTTTTACCAACTAAAAGGGAGAAAGGAGACCATATATTATGGTGAATGACGAAAGTATTCTAACATCAATCAAAAAACTTCTCGGAATTGAAGAATCATACGAGCACTTTGATCAAGACCTTGTGATACATATTAATTCTGTATTTATGATTCTAAACCAGCTTGGTCTTGGTCCTAAAGAGGGGTTTAATATTGTAGATAAGAACGATAAATGGTCTTCCTTTCTCGGAACGAATCAAGATTTATCAAGTGTGATAAGTTATGTTTATTTGAAAGTTCGTTTAATGTTTGATCCACCTCAAATGGGATATTTGGTCACATCTATACAAGATCAATGTAAAGAGTTCGAGTTTCGATTGAATGTTCAAACGGAGGATGGATAGATGAACAAAAGATATATAATTATCGGAAAACATTTCGTTCACAACCTTCTAACAATAAAACACTATGGCGTAAAAGGTATGAAATGGGGAGTTAGAAGATATCAGGACTACGATGGTAAGAGAATTCGAGGGCGATTCGGAGCAGTAGAACCATTTAGACAAAAGATGGCCAGGGATAAAGAGTTGCAAGAACATTATAATTCTTTACCGCTAATGCATAGACGACAGTTGGAGGCCCAATACAACAGTATTAAAAGAGAAATAGATGCTGCTGAAATAACCGATTGGTCTAAGGTTCCGAAACAGAAAAACCCAGAGAATTTAGACCAGTCGGCCAAAGTTACGAACCCAAGATTTAATACCTATATGCATCAGTATATAAACAATTGTACAAATGTCGTTGTTGCTAATGAATTTCGTAGACGCGGTTATGACGTTATTGCCCAACCGATAACATTTCCTAGAACCGAACACACAGGTCGCCTCTTTTTTAAAAATTATAAACATGAAATGGTTCCCACAAATCAAGTACAAGATTTAAAAAAGAAAGTGGAAAGTTGGCCTAATGGTTCGCGAGGTTTTGTAGAAGTACGACTTAAAGATTCTGATGGTGGGCTTGGGTTAGGGCATATTATGAATATAGAAGTTATAAATGGAAAGTTGGCCTAATGGTTCGCGAGGTTTTGTAGAAGTACGACTTAAAGATTCTGATGGTGGGCTTGGGTTAGGGCATATTATGAATATAGAAGTTATAAATGGAAAGGCGGTTTTAATCGAAGCTCAATCTGGTGCTGGAAGAAAAGCTGATACAGATAAAAACCATGTAATTAATATACCAACCAAAGATATCTATTCTTTGGGATATGGAAGAATAGATAATCTCGAATTCAAAGACAATGCATTAGAAACAATTAGGAAAAAATATTGATATCAAAAGAAAGGTTGACGGCTATGTTATCTCTTATGGAAGCTTATGATAAAGTCAGATTTTATAGGGATGGTTTTCCGAGAATTGTATTAAACGCTTGTTACGATTTTGGGGACGAGTTTGCGTTCTCTTTTAGTACCGGATCGATACCAAAAGATCAGCCGATGATTGGTCTTTCTTTTGACATTATCAATAAAAGAACCGGGGTAATTACAAAAAGACCAACATTTTGAATTGGAGAAAAACTCACAAGAGGCAAAAGAATAGACGTCGAGCAATTCGAGTAAGGAGGACCATCTATGCAAATAAACAACAAGGAGGACCATCTATGCAAATAAACAACTCGGAAGAATCTTCGGTTACCGGGCAATGGAGCAATCCCGGAGCATCTTTCTATGATAAAATTATGAACGAACCAAATTGGCAAGCGCTTCTAAAAGAAGCATATTTAGTAGCTCCGATTTCTCGAATAACCAATACAGAAGAAGACACAACCTCCTTTACAGCAAGCGGTGTGGGTTACCCCCACCACACTATCAGAGGGGGAAATCTTGTTATTCATCGAGCTGGTTTGAAAGCTGCGTATTCCAGAGCTGCTCAACAAGGAATAGTTTCTGGAGATGTTGAAAGTCATTTGATTCGACATTATAAAGAATTGGGATGGTATGAGGAATCCAATATTAGTGAGGAAGACGAGCTTCAACATTATGGTATTTTGGGTATGAAATGGGGAGTTCGAAGATTTCAGAAATCGGATGGTAGTAGAACTCCTGCTGGACAAGAGAGATATAGCGAAGAGCATGTTAAAACTAGGGAGATTAAGAAAAAATCTCTTTCTGAATTAACAAATGCGGAGATAAAAGCTTTTAATGAGCGGATGAATCTGGAACAAAACTACATGCGGTTAAATCCTAGCGTTGGTAATAGAGGTAAAAATTTCGCCAAAACGGTTCTCAATGAAACGGGGAAAGAAATAGCCAAGGGGCTTTTAATGGCTGTAATTACTGGAACCGCTGCTGGAATTTATAAAGGGCTTAAAAAATAGTTGGTGATTAACACATGACAAATCTATCAAACACTGCCACTCCGAAATATTACGCCCAATTTCGCGAAGAAGTTATGCGTGGTCTCATCCCTGTTTGTAAAGAAATTTCTATGGAAATGAACCGGATTAACGAATTGATCGCTAATCCCGGAATTTATTACGATGAAGACGCAGTGGAGGGTTTTATCGAGTATTGCGAATGTGAATTAACTCTTACCGATGGTGCCGACTTGTTTCTTTTGGATAGTTTTAAATTGTGGGCCGAGCAAGTCTTTGGTTGGTACTATTTTGTTGAGAGAAGTATCTACGAACCCAACAAGGATGGCCGCGGTGGAAGGTATGTTCGTAAAATGATTAGAAAACGTTTGACCAACAAACAGTTTTTAATCGTTGGACGTGGTGCGGCCAAATCAATGTACGCAAGTTGTATACAAAGTTACTTTCTGAATGTTGATACGTCGACAACCCATCAAGTAACTACCGGACCAACAATGAAACAAGCTGAAGAAGTTCTTTCTCCTATTCGCACATCCATCACTCTATCTCGCGGACCACTTTTTAAGTTTTTAACAGAGGGATCTCTTCAGAACACTACGGGATCTAGAGCCAAGAGAGTAAAACTGGCTTCTACCAAAAAAGGAATTGAGAATTTTCTTACGGGTTCCCTTCTCGAGGTCCGCCCAATGAGTATTGATAAGCTACAAGGTCTTAGACCAAAAGTATCAACTGTAGACGAATGGCTTTCTGGCGACATTCGCGAAGATGTGGTCGGTGCTCTCGAACAGGGCGCGTCCAAGTTGGATGACTATTTGATCATAGCAATCTCTTCTGAGGGAACGGTTCGAAACAGTAGTGGTGATACAATCAAAATGGAACTCATGGACATTTTAAAAGGTGAATACATCAATCCACACGTATCGATCTGGTATTATAAATTAGATGATGTTAAAGAAGTTGGGGATCCTTCTAAATGGTTAAAGGCAAATCCCAACATTGGAAAAACCGTTACTTATGAAACTTATCATTTAGCTGTGGAGAGAGCTGAAAAAGCTCCAGCTGCTCGTAACGATATTTTGGCTAAGAGATTTGGAATACCAATGGAGGGGTACACTTACTTTTTCACATACGAAGAAACCCTCCCCCATCGAAGAAGAGATTTCTGGTCAATGTCTTGTGCTCTTGGTGCGGACTTATCGCAAGGTGACGACTTCTGTGCTTTTACTTTTCTTTTTCCACTATCAAGAGGGGAATTCGGTATAAAAACAAGATGTTACATTTCATCATTAACGCTAATGAAACTTCCACCAGCAATGAGAATAAAATACGATGAATTTTTAGAAGAGGGCTCGTTGATGGTGCTTGAATGTACCGTTTTGGATATGATGGATGTATATGACGACCTTGACAAATACATTACCGATTGTCAGTATGACGTTCGGTGTTTCGGATTTGATCCATATAACGCAAGAGAGTTTGTTACTCGTTGGGAAACCGATAACGGACCATTTGGAATAGAAAAAGTTAAGCAAGGCGTCAAGACAGAGTCTGTTCCTCTTGGTGAGATTAAAACATTAGCCGAACAAAGAATGCTACTGTTCGATCAAGAGATGATGACATTTACGATGGGTAACGCTATTACTCTAGAAGATACTAACGGTGGTCGAAAACTTCTTAAGAAACGTTACGACCAGAAAATTGATAGTGTATCCGCGTTAATGACCGGATATGTTGCATACAAAGCGAACAAGGACGCATTTGAATAGAGGTGATATGGGTTTGGATTTAAAACACTACGGCGTAAAAGGTATGAAATGGGGAGTTAGAAAAGACCCCCCCCCCCATCTCAGGGACGATTTGGTTCCGTTAATCTTAAAGCGGTTAAGAAAGACGCTCAAAAATACATGGATGCGAAAGCGTATTACGGTGAAGGCGCGGGAACTCGTCGTAAGTTATTAAAGATGGAGCTTGATAAGAAGTTAAAAGATCCAGAGTATAGGAAAGCTTTTGAAAAAGCCGTTAAGAAAGTTGACACTGCGAAATCCGCCAAGAAGGCGGTTAGAGATAGAAAAGTTGCTGACGTTAAAAGTCAAACGAAAAGAAGTGTTAAGATGATGGCTAAAACTTTAACCGGCACAACCACTTTGGCGGCAGCCGCAATTTTTTATATGCATAACAAACCAGCAATCGATGCGTTTATTCAAAAAACTATGTCGAGTAGATAGGGAGAAATACTATGAATAGTCAAAATGGAAGTCATTTAAAACACTATGGCGTAAAAGGTATGAAATGGGGCGTTCGGAAAGAACTAACAAGTGCTGGTCAGCGTATCGGAAGTAAGGCAACCTCCTTTGTTAGATCAGAACCAACTAAACAATATCTTAGTAAAAACCCAGCTCGTGCTGTTAGAAAAAACATGTCCTTGGGAAGAAAGTTTGCTGTTGGTAGTCTTCGCTTATTTGGCGCAATCAACGCCGCGCAAGTTCCACCAGCAGCGGTGGCTTTTGGATATGCCGCAATTATACCGGCAGCCTTTTCGGCTGGACAATTTAGGTTAGCTAACTATTTGGCTAGTGAAAAGAAAAAGTAGTCTGAAAAAAAAAGGGGGGGGCATGTGCATGAAGACCTCCAACACTACGGCGTAAAAGGTATGAAATGGGGAGTTAGAAGATATCAGAATCCCGACGGAACACGCATAGGTTCTAACCCGAAACTATCTAGGTATGGAAATAGAAAACGAGATGAATTTCTACAAAAAGGATACACCCCAGAGCATGCAGATAGACTCGCTCTTAGAAAACAGCGAATGCGAACAATCATGTTGGTCGCTGGTGGAGTGACCGTGGCTGTTGGAGTAATGTTAGTGGCTAGACAAATGAACATTCAAAGAAGAGACTTGACGCTTAAAGCTGATAGCCACGTTTTTACTATAGCTAGAGCCAACATACAAGATTTACTACCCGACAAAGATCTTTTTGTTAGCGTGGATAAATTTGATCGAGATGTTTATCGAAGGCGTTTGGATGTTGCTGAAGAGGGTATAAAAAGAGTGGAAAATACTTTGCGAGTTAATGGTGACATAAAAATTCCAAGTGTGAAACAAGGAGAGAGCCTATATAAAGAGTTTGTCAAATCGAATCCGGACCTTAAGAATCTTAATTATAAAGACTTTGTCCGGAGGGGACCATACGATGAAAGGAATGTCTATCCGGCGTTGACTTCAAAGAAGATTGGCGAAGGATGGACTCGATTTAAATCGTTTTTAATCGAGAAAGGATATCAAGGTATACTAGACGAGAATGATAGAGTTCTTTCTGGTTTTAATACAGATCGACCCGCTATTATATTTAAAGCCAATGAGAAATTAAAAACCATTGCGACAAAAACTTTGAAGGATTCTCCCGCTTTATGGGAAAGACATGTTCCAACTTTAAAAGAGCTTACTAATACTGGATCGGCATTGGCGGTTGGTTTGGTTGGTGGATCTTTTGTTGTGAATCATACCAGTCACACTAATAATATCGCCGCATATTTAAAAGTTTATCCCGATAGTAATAAAACGGATAAGCAAATTATGAAAGAAATGGGAGATCCAGCATTTAATTTTGAAGTATATGAACGATATGATAAATTAATAAAGTAGGTGAAAAATATATACCAAGACATTCAACACTACGGCGTAAAGGGTATGAGATGGGGGATTCGGAAAGATCCTAATAGAATGGGATTTTTTAAAAGAAAAAGCGCTCAAAGACAAGTAAAGCGTGTGGGAAAAGCTAGAGAATTAGCAGATTTAATAACAACTGGTCGTTCTTATAGAGATCCAGCCGCCGAATTACTAAAGCCTCAATTTAATAAATTATTTAACGATATCAAAAAAACGTCTACCAAAAATCTAGGAAACACGGCTTATGGTGATGCGGTTACAAAAGGTATAATTGATAAATATGGAAAAGATAGCAAGGAAATGTGGATGTATACACAGATGACTAAAAAATAAAACACTGGAGGCTACGTAATGTTTGATCTATCTTTGGCGAAACAGATACAACACGCATGGAATGCGTTTCGTAGTCGAGAACCCACGAGAGATATCGGCCAACTATCATATAGTCGACCAGATAGACATAGATCTAGATTTGGGTTTGACCGCTCAATTGTTACTGGTGTACTAAACCGAATTTCAATTGATGCGGCAGCGATACGAATACGTCACGTCCGTGTCGATGAGAACGACGTGTATATTGAAGATATAAAAGACAGTCGTCTGAATTATCTTATGAACATAGAAGCAAATCTCGATCAAACAGGCCGGGCCTTTTTTCAAGATGTGGTCTTTTCTATGCTCGATGAAGGTATTGTTGCGATTGTTCCTGTAGATACAACAATAGATCCAACAGTATCTGGCTCATTCGAAATTAACGAACTTCGCACCGGCAAGATTGTTGGGTGGTTTCCACAGCATGTGCGTGTTTCTGTTTACAACCAAAGAACTGGTATTCGTGAAGAAGTGATTGTTCCTAAGAGAACAACGGCTATTATTGAGAACCCGTTATACGCGGTTATGAATGAGCCAAACAGCATTCTTCAAAGGCTCATTCGTAAGTTAAACATTCTTGATGCAATCGACGAAAAAAGTGGTAGTGGTAAACTAGACATAATCATGCAACTTCCCTATACAATCAAAACTGAACAGAGACGAAAGCAAGCCGAGAAGCGAATAGAAGAATTGGAACAACAGTTAGCCAACTCAAGGTATGGCATCGCTTATGCCGATGCCATAGAAAAGATAACACAGTTGAATCGTCCGGCTGAAAGTAATCTGATGACACAAATTGAATACTTAACGAGCATGCTATACGGCCAGTTAGGAATAAGTCAATCGGTGTTTGATGGTACGGCAGACGAACCAACCATGCTAAACTATCACAGTAGAACATTAGAACCAATACTTTCGGGTATCGCCGACGAGATTAAAAGAAAGTTCTTAACAAAGACGGCGATAACTCAAAAACAGTCAATCGAGTTTTTCAAAGATGTGTTTAAGTTGGCTCCTGTAGGAGAAGTTGCTAATCTGGCGGATAAGTTTACTCGTAACGAGATAATGTCGCCGAATGAAATAAGAGGCGCTGTTGGTATGAGACCAAGTGACGATCCGAAATCAGATGAACTCAGAAACAGAAACATAAATGCGCCAAGCGAAGAGGTTCCTCCAATGGGTGAGGAGGAATACTATGAATAGTCAAAATGGAAGTTGTTTAAAACACTACGGCGTAAAAGGTATGAAATGGGGAGTTAGAAGATATCAGAATCCCGATGGAACACGTATACATGCCAATCCGGGTTTGAAACCAGGAGACATAGTTATTCCAAAAGGAACCCAATTTCAAAGAATTGCTACAGGTTCGAACATGAGTTATACCACGGGTGTATATTTGGCGTATAAAGCCGGAGATAAAGATCTATATAGAGGTATGCTTGGTAGAGCCCGTTTGACTTATATGATTAAAAACGAGCCCGGAAAAGTGAAGCTTAAGCAGCTAACCATGACAGCTAACAAAGACATTCGAATTCCAACAATGGAAACACGTGTTGGAGAAATGCGTAAACTTTTAGAAACAGACAAAGAAGCTGTTGTCGGGTTAATCAATGAGTCCAGAAAGATAAACAGACGACCTGGGCGATACGATGCCGAAACTCTTACAGAGAAAGACATCAATCAAACAATGTATCGCCGATTTAACGACGCTTTGGCTTTGGGCACTAATTCTACGCATGGTAAAGTCATATCGAAGTATTATGATGCTTTAAGAAAGCAGGGGTATGACGCTATTCCAGACGAGAATGATATACGATACTCGGCAAGAGCTAAAGCTCCGGTGATTTTATTTGATACAATGGATTCAATCGGTTCTATAAAAGTTAAAAATCTTACTGCTGGAGAAGTGTTAGCGGCTTATAATCGAACGGTTGGCGAAGCCATGGTTAAAAAGGTCTTAATTAGACCGGGAATGGCCAAAGAGGTTTTACAAGCGAGTACTGACACCGAATTAGCAAAAGCTTTTCGTCAACAACAAGCAGATAAGTATTCTTTAAACAAAAAGTATACTTTAGATAATCTAGCAACGGATTGGGGGATTAACCGATTGTCAAATCGCCAAATAAGACAAGTTAGCGAGTTGATGGATGGTGGTAAAACCCACGCCGAGGCTGCGGAAGAAGTTATTGATTTAAGAAATTCCGTTGTTGACAAGGTATTATCTAGGTATAAACTGTAATGAGAGGGGAATTCAAATGGGGAAACCATCGACTTATGATTTTAGTGGTTACGCCACTAAAAGTGGAGTTAGATGTTCGGATGGAAGAGTGATTCTAAAAGACGCATTCAAACATCATGACGGTCAACAAGTCCCGCTAGTTTGGCAGCACAAACATGACGTGCCAACAAATGTTTTGGGCCATGCCGTTTTGGAAAACAGAACAGATGGTGTGTACGCTTACTGCAAATTAAATAATACAGAGTCTGGTAAAAACACCAGAGAGTTGGTAAAAAATGGGGACATCAACGCTCTATCTATTTATGCAAATTCTTTACAACAAAGAGGTTCTGAAGTAATTCATGGGAATATTTGCGAGGTAAGTCTGGTAATCAAAGGGGCAAATCCGGAAGCATTTATTGAAAACTTAAATTTTGCTCATGCGGATGGAACAACCACTGTAGACGAGTCCGAAGCTATTATGTATCTTGGAGAAGGTTTAGATCTGGGTGGACAAGTAGCAAAACATACAAAACAAGAAGCCTCGGTTCCTCCGGAAAAACAGCCTTTGGCGGCAGTAGTAGAAGATAGAAAGCTACCAGAAAAACAAGACGAAGGAGAAAATACCATGAGTAGTTTAAAACATGCAGAAGACAAGACGGTCCAAGAGGTTTTTGATGAGTTAACCGAAGAGCAAAAACAAGTCGTTTATTTTATGATAGGCGCCGCTTTAGAAGAAGCCGGCTTAGAGGGTGGCGGCGATGAAGAGGAAATGGAACAATCCGGAAAAGGAGAGGTTTTAGGAATGAAACATAACGTGTTTGACAATTATGGCTCTACTTTCGGGGCCGAAAGTGGGCCGGTTTTAACTCACGATCAAATTACAAATATTTTTACTGATGCTAAAAAAATGGGTTCTTTGAAAGAAGCGGTATTGGCTCATGCGGCTGAATTTGGTATTGAAAACATCGACATTCTTTTCCCTGATGCTCGAAACGTGCGAGATACACCCGATTTGGTTAAAAGAGAAGACGATTGGGTAAGCGATTTCTTAAGAGATGTTACGAAAACCCCCTTTGCTCGTATTAGAAGTAAATCTGCCGATCTGACAGAGGACGAGGCTAGGGCTAAGGGTTACATTACCGGAAACAGAAAGAGAGAAGAAGTTTTCCCGGTAATGAAAAGAGAAACCACCCCAACCACAATCTATAAGAAACAAAAACTTAACCGTGATGATGTTGTGGATATTACCGATTTCGACGTAGTCGCATGGATGAAGGTCGAAATGAGAGGTCTGCTTAACGAAGAAATTGCTCGGGCAGCACTTATTGGTGATGGTCGAGATGTGTCTTCCGAAGACAAAGTTAATCCGTTAAACATTCGCCCAGTATGGGAAGACGATGAGTTGTTTGCACCAAAGTATCATGTAGATGCCGAAGCTACAAACCTTGATCTCATTGACGAATTTGTTCGTGCCGGCTTATTGTATAAAGGTTCTGGTGTTCCAAATCTTTATAGTACCAGACCAATTATTACCGAGATGCTTCTTGTTAGAGATACCATTGGTCGCAGAATTTATCCGACCATAAACGAATTAGCATCGGCAATGGGCGTTAGGTCAATCGTTTTCGTGGAAGTTATGGAAGATCAAACCAGAGAAATTAATGGTGATTCTTATGCTCTTAAAGGCATACTCTTAAATCCTAAAGATTATACCATGGGCGCCAACAAAGGTGGAGAGGTGTCGTTGTTTGATGATTTCGACATCGACTATAACCAATACAAGTATCTGATCGAGACGAGGCTTTCTGGTGCATTAACAAGACCGAAGTCGGCTGTTGTCGTTGAGCAAAGGGTTGACGAAGTTGAAGCAAATGGTTAACGGATAGGAGAGGTCAAAATGGCACGATTTTACGGTGCTATAGGCTATGGTATTTCGGAAGAATCTGCCCCTGGTGTATGGATACAAAAGATTACCGAAAGAAAGTATTTTGGTGACGTGGTAAAAGACATGAATCGGGTTCGAGATGGAGAAAACTTGAACCCGAATATTGTCACCGATAACAGGTTTAGCATTGTTGCCGATCCATATGCTTATGAGAATTTTCACTTGATGCGTTATGTAGAGTGGAACGGAACTAAATGGGGAATAGTCTCTGTCGAAGTTCAAAGACCGCGTTTGATTTTAACGGTTGGGGGTATTTATAATGGATAAGGATAGACGTTTGGAATTCCATAAGTTATTGGTTACAACTCTTGGTAACAACAACGTATATTTTCAACCACCAACTAATGTGGAATTGAAATACCCATGTATCATTTACAAACGCAGTCGATTTGATTCAAATTATGCCGACGGCAAGCTATATAAAGGTATGCAGGGATATCAAGTGATGATTATTGACTTTGATCCGGATAGCGAGATACCCGGAAGAGTTAGGCTATTACCCTTTTGTCGATTCGATAGGCATTATACGGCGGATAATTTGAATCATGATGTTTTTAATGTTTATTATTAAGGAGGAAAGATAACATGGCAAGATTGCAGTGGAACCAAACCGGTGAACACTTGTACGAAACAGGTGTGGATCACGGTGTTCTTTATCTTAGAGATGCCACTGGCGCCTACCCAAAAGGTGTTGTTTGGAACGGTCTAACTGGCGTAACAGAAAGTCCTTCTGGCGCTGAAAGTACCCCTTTGTGGGCGGATAACATTAAGTATCTAAACTTGATTAGTGCCGAAGAATTTGGAGCAACTATAGAAGCATACACCTATCCAGATGAGTTTATGATTTGTGACGGAACCGCACCAATAGCACCTGGGGTATACGTCGGTCAACAAAACAGACAAACTTTTGGTTTATCATACCGCACCGTTTTGGGTAATGATGTAGAACTAAACAATTTCGGATACAAGATCCATCTGATTTATGGCGCAACCGCCTCTGTTTCAGAAAGGGCCTACTCAACCATTAACGATAGTCCGGAAGCCATTACATTTAGTTGGGAAGTAACTACCACTCCGACTACCGTTGCTGATTTGAAACCAACCGCATCACTAACAATTGACAGCACAAAGGTTGATCCAATAAAGCTACAAGCATTTGAGGATATTCTGTATGGAAGTGATGATGCGATGTCTCCATTGGAGGCTAGATTACCTCTTCCTAATGAAGTTGCTCTTTTGTTATCATAAGAGACTCGATGTTTTTCAAAATTGAAAGGAGAAATACCAAATGTTAAAGAGAACCCTAACTTATAAGAATTACGACGGCGAGACAATAACCGAAGATTTTTATTTTAACTTTACAAAAGCCGAATTAACAATGATGGAACTGAGCGAATCTGGCGGCATGAGTGCTATGTTAGAGAGAATAGTCAATGAAAAAGATACTAAGAAGATAGCAAGCATTTTCGAAGACATAATTTTAAAATCTGTTGGCAAAAAGTCTGACGATGGTAAACGATTTATCAAAAGAGGAGTAGCTGAATTGTTCAAAGAGACAGAGGCATATAGCGATCTTTTTATGGAATTAATACTTGATGAGCAAAAAGCCGCTGATTTTGTTAAGGCTATTATGCCACCAAAAGCAGAATTAGACGAGGTTAAAGCCAAAACGGATGCAGCGATTTCTAGATTTGAAGCTAGTAACTAGTAACATATTTTGGAAAGGAGAAAAAGAGAATGTTGGAGATAGTGATTCCAGAACAAGAATTATATGACGAAGCGAAGCAGGAATTCGTTACCATAGAAAGCAAAACACTTCGACTCGAACATTCTCTTGTCTCCATTTCTAAATGGGAAGCTAAATGGCACAAACCGTTTTTAAGTAAGGACGATAAAACCAATGAAGAAGCAATAGATTACATACGATGTATGACCATCGGACAAAAGGTTAAAGCAGAAATTTACAATTATATTCCTCTCGAAGTGTTTTCCAAAATTAAAGGGTATATTGATGATCCAATGACTGCAACGTGGTTTAACGAAAAACCCGTTGATAAGAAGAAATCAAACGAAACTATTACCAGCGAGCTAATATATTACTGGATGATTGCTCAAAACATTCCAATGGAGTGTCAAAAATGGCATTTAAATCGATTATTAACACTAATTAAAGTGTGTAGTATAAAGAACAAGCCGCCCAGCAAAAGGAAAAAGAAAGACATTGTTTCGGAAAGACGCGCATTAAACGAAGCTCGTCGTTCTAAGTTAAATTCGAAAGGATGATTGATTGTGTTTGAAGAGTTGAAATGTGAAAAGTGTGGCGAATTGTTTGATGGACGAAAACCACTATCGGGTGTTTATATTTTATGTCCCAAATGTTTGAGTGAAAAAGAACTACCGCTTGTAAACGAGGGAGACCCAATACCCGATAGCGTTTATGAAGAAACAGCAAATGGAAGGGGTATGGAATAAATGTCAACTAGAAGAAAAAGTCCGTTAGTTACCATAGAAAAAATTTCACCAAACAAAAACATTCCCCGTAAGGCTTTTGTTCGCAGACTAACCCCACATTGTGTTGCTGGTAATTTAACGGTTGAAACTACTCTTGGTTTGAAGGCGTTTCAATCTGGTGGTAGTTCATCAACTAGTTATGCGATAGGGAGCGATGGTCGACGCGGATTAGGTGTAGAAGAGACCAATAGACCTTGGACTTCTTCGTCCGCAACAAACGATCATGAAGCCATTACTTTTGAAATAGCCAATAATGGTGGAGCGCCAGATTGGCGTATGAGCGACGAGGCTATTAATTCCTGGTTGGATTTAGCAGTAGAGATAGCCAAATTTTACGGGTATAAAAAAGTAAACTATCAACCAAAACCGTCAAACATTACAATTGCACAAGCAGAAACATGGATTAAAACCTGGGCCAAAAACGGCGAGATGATTGTTACTCTACACCAATGGTTTAGTAACACGGTTTGTCCAGGCCCATACTTCATTCGACAAATTCCATGGCTTGTTCGAGAGATGAATCGGAGGCTTTCTGGTGGGGTACCAGATGAAGCTTTTATAGGAGAAGGATTGAATTCTACGGTGCCATCACCAAACCCGACACTAAGGCAAGGCAGCACCGGCGAGACGGTTAAAGTTCTTCAGACAAAACTAAACGAACTTGGCGCAACACCAAAGCTAGTTGTGGATGGTTCATTTGGCCCATTAACTTGCGTGGCCGTTCAAGTTTTTCAAAGAACTAGAGGTCTTGATCCGGATGGAATAGTTGGTCCGCTAACTTGGGGAGAACTTAACAAGAATGTAAAAAACGAGTACCGTGTTACTATTACTACGTCGGCATTGAACGTTCGAAGTGGTCCGGGGGCAAACACATCAATAGTTAAGGTCCTTATTAACGACAAGAATGTCTACACAATAGTTGAAGAGGCTGAAGGAATTGGGGCGACCAAGTGGGGCCGACTTAAATCCGGTATTGGTTGGATTAGTTTAGATTATACTGCCAGAAGATAGGAGGACCGTCAAAATGGGAGTAATTAGTTTTAAGCATAGTGGGGATTTTAAAAGTCTCGAACAATTTCTTAGGAATAATGACAAGGGAAGAATACTAAGTATCCTCGACGCTTATGGACAAGCCGGTGTGGCAGCATTAGCTTCGGCTACTCCCGTTAATGCTGGTATCACAGCAGATTCCTGGACATACAGAACTAGTATTTCTGGCGGATCCATATTCATAATTTGGGAAAACACAAATTTGATCAAAACTGGAACACCGGTAGTCATACTATTACAATACGGTCACGGTACAAGGCATGGTGGTTATGTTCAAGGGCAAGATTTTATTAACCCAGCAATTGCTCCTATTATGGATCAAATTGCGGAAGCGGTATGGCAGGAGGTTAGTAAATAATGCCGAGTATCGACGAACGTATTGTCGACTTACAGTTTAAAAATGCTCAATTTGAACAAGCCATAAACGAAACGTTAAAATCTTTAGAGGAACTTAAAAAGAGTTTAAAACTTGACGGGGCTGGAAAAGGCTTTGATGAGCTGAACAAGATGTCTAAAGATTTTAATCTAGATCACATCAATCAAGGATTAGAAACGGTTAAAGTCGGTTTTTCTGCGCTACAAGTAATCGGTATAACAGTTTTGTCCGAACTTACTAGATCGGCTATGAATCTTGCCAAATCGTTAATAACCGCTGTCCCAAGTCTCATCACCGCTGGTGGTAAGAAAAGGGCTTTAAACATAGAACAAGCTAAATTTATGTTCGAAGGACTTGGTATGGATGTAGAAGCATCCATGCATAGTGCTCGTGAGGCTGTTCTTGGAACGGCTTATGGTTTGGACGAAGCCGCAAAAGTTGCTTCACAGCTTGGGGCTTCTGGTATGCAAGCAGGAGAAGAGATGACCACATCTTTAAGAGGTATAGCTGGTGTAGCCGCGATGACGTCTTCCTCTTATGAAGAGATTGGTAACATCTTTACAACTGTTGCTGGTAATGGTAAGTTGATGACAATTCAGCTTAGACAATTAAGTAACAGGGGTTTGAATGCTGCGGCGGTGTTGGCCGAATCGATGGGTAAGTCGGAAGAAGCTGTTCGTGATATGGTTACGAAAGGAAAAATTAGTTTTAACGATTTCTCTAAAGCAATGAGTGATGCTTTTGGGGAACACGCAACAAGTGCCAACAAAACATTTTTGGGTGCCATGTCTAACCTAAGATCGGCGTTTTCCAGAATTGGTGCGGATTATTATACTCCATTTTATGAAAACATTCGACAAGTAGTCAACGCCTTAACTCCGGTAATTAACTCGGTTCACGAAGGATTAAAACCAATGCTTGCTATGATGGAGCAAAACATGATTAGCGCTAGAACAGCTGCTGTTGGTTTTTTAGAAGCAATTGATTTTACTGGTATAGGCATTTTTGATTCGAGAACGGTAAGAGGAATAAAGCAAGAGTTCGAAGCGTTGGGAATAAATTTAGACGAAAATACCGGAACATTAAAAGCTATGGCCGGTATGTCTGTGGTGGCCAAAAAAGACTTATCGGATATGGCGTCTGTGTTTAAAGATGTTGCTGAGGCTGGTTCTGTTACCGGAGACCATCTTGAAAAGTTAACGTCAATGGGTATAGATGCTACGGGTATATTATCGAAATCTTTAAAGAAAACTGATGAAGAGCTTCAAGAAATGCTTACCAAAGGCGAAATTAGTTTCGAACAGTTTTCCAAAGCCATGGACACAACGTTTAGCAAGCATGCTAATATTTTATCCAGAGTAGTAACTCCCGCATTCGAATCATATCTTAACATTATAAAAGGAATTGGAAGTATACTCAAACCGATTGGACAAGCGTTTAGAGAGATATTTCCAAAGAAAAGCGACACCGGTCAATTGGTGTCGTTTATGGAAACCATTAGAGATGTCACCGCAAGATTTAAACTAAGCGAACAAGCCGCGAACGATCTTAAACGGGTATTCGCTGGCGTCTTTGCTATATTTGACATCGCTTTAATGGGGCTCAAAGCTGTTTTTAATGCTGTCAGTAACATTCTCGGGTACTTTACAAGTAAGATTCCAGCTTTCGATACGGGTGGAGGAATTCTAGGTTTCTTAGCTAAAATCGGAGATTTCTTTGTTAATTTAAGAAACAAGCTCAAACCGGCCGAAGCCACTCTTGAAGCTGCTAGTGCTGCGGTGATCGGAATGGCCACTGCTTTGCAAAAAGGAGCAGAGGGTATCTCTATAGCGTCAGTTGGAATCGGGGCGGCGTTTAAAACTCTTGGTAGAGAAGTCGAAGAGGGAATTGAACCGGTCACCAAGTCTGCCGGTGTGTTGGCAACAATTTTTGCCGGCATAGCAAAGGTTGTTTCGTTCTTTAAAGAAGTGCTATCCGATCTTGGTCGGCAGCTTGCGGATTCGGTTGGTAAAATGATACGCGAGTCTGATTTCCAAGGTCTTCTATCTATTGTTAATGGCTTACTCCTTGGCGGAGTATTAATCGCAATTAAGAAATTCATGGATTCGTTGACTAATACCCTTGGTCAAGTTAAAATCCTCGATAAGATTAGAGGAATACTTGATGGTGTAAGAGGATCTCTGGAGGCTTATCAACAAAACCTTAAGGCGACTATGCTGTTGAAAATTGCTGGTGCTTTGGCTATTTTGGCCGCAGCACTCTTTGTTATCTCAACCATAGATCCAGTCAAAATGGCAGCAGCTCTTGCCGGAATCACTGTTCTGTTTGCGGAGCTTGCTGGTATGATGTGGGTTCTTACGACTTTTATGGGGCCAATCGGGGCCCTTAAGCTTGGCGGGATTACTGTTGCTATGATAGCAATGTCTGCCGCCATCTTAATACTATCGGTTGCGTTAAAAAATCTAGCCAGTCTTGATTGGGACGCGTTAGCTAGAGGTGGAATCGGAATTGCCGGGTTAGCCGCCGTTCTTGTTTTGGCGGCCAACAATCTTTCGGCTAGTGCTCCAAAATTGTTAGCTGGTAGTATTGGTTTAATAGCCATGGCGACAGCTCTTTTAATTTTGACAACGGCGGTTAAGAAACTTGGCGAGCTACCTTTTGAAAATCTAGTAAAAGGTTTGACCGGCGTGGCCGTACTAATGGGAACGCTTGCGGGATTTACTCATCTTGTTAATCCTGTAAAACTGATTAGTACTGGAGTCGCTATGATTGCTATTGGGGTCGCTTTAAATCTCATGGCAAGAGCTATTGCCACACTTGGCGGGCTTGTGTTTGAAGAACTTATAAAAGGTCTGACCGGTGTTGGTGCTGCTTTACTGGCTGTGGCTGGATTTATCTCTCTTATCGATCCCGTCGATATGATTAGTATCGGAGTCGCTATGATTGCTATTGGGGTTGCTTTAAATCTTATGGCAAGAGCAATTATAAATATCGGCGCTTTAGAGTGGGAAGATCTTTCTAAAGGTTTAACAGGAATTAGTGTTGCTTTATTGGCTGTGGCCGCGTTTACTAATAACATTAAGCCGGTTAACATGATGAAAACGGCTGGCGCTATTACAATACTTGGTGTTGCTTTAAATCTCATAGCTGCTGCTTTGAAAAGTTTTGCCGCCAATTCTTGGGAAGAAATGGCAAGAGGATTGGCTACCTTAGGTGGTTCTCTCGTGATTATTGCTGGCGCCATGAAGCTAATGACTGGTGGAATAGCCGGAGCTGTGGCTATGACTATAATGGCTGCTGCAATAATGCTTCTTGTTCCATCACTAATGTTGCTTGGTTCTATGAGTCTTGCTAGTATTGGGTTGGCGTTATTAGCTCTTGCTGGTGGATTTACGGTTATTGGTATTGCCGCGTTGGTGTTGGGACCAGTTATACCACTTATATTTGCTTTGTCTGCTGGTTTAGCCATACTTGGGGTTGCCCTTCTGGCCATAGGAACTGGTGTTTTCTTATTTGCTACTGGTATAGCCGTTCTAGCCGCTGCTGCGGTGACTGGTACGGCGGCAATGGTTATATTTATTTCAAGCTTACTCGAATTGATACCATTAGCCGCTAAAAAACTTGGCGAGGGTATAGTTGAGTTTGCCAAAGCTATTAAAGCTGGAGCCCCAGCACTAAAAGATGCTTTTAAAGTGTTTCTTGTTTCGGTAGTTCAAGTTATTACCGAAACGACGCCACAAATTGTCAACGCTTTGGTTAATATGATTGTTGAGTTGTTAAAGGCTCTTGCTGATGCCATTCCTCAAATGGTTGAAGCTGGTACCAGAATCATACTCGGTATTGTCAAGGGTATTGCCGAAGGCATTAAAGATATTGTAGTTGCCGCACTAAAAGCAATTGAGGGATTTTTAAGAGGAATAGCCCAAGGACTTCCCGGGGTTATTGATGCGGCGGTAACTATTGTAACAACGTTCATTGTCGAAATTGGTAGGCAAATTCCAAGAATTATTGAAGCTGGTTTCCACATGGTAATCGAACTTCTTAACGGAATAGCAAAAGCAATAGACGATAATGCGGAAATTGTTGGCGTTGCGGCATATAATCTTGGCAAAGCTATTATTACTGGTATTATTAAAGGTATTGCCGGGTTCGCCAAGAGCTTATACACAGATGTAAAGAATGTGGCCAGTCAAGCAGTTGCCGCATTTAAAGGTACAATACAAAGCGGCTCGCCATCAAAAGTGTTTATGCGTGAAGGCGAGAATATTATTGATGGTTTAAAGATTGGGCTTGAGGACACAACACCAAAAGTTCTAAAAGCTGTTCGAGCTATGGCCGAAGCTATTAGGGAAACCTTTAGAGAGTCCGCCGAACTAGAACTGGAAGTTAAGAGAGTCCAGTTAGAAAAGACCAAAAACAAGGCGGCAAAAGAAGCTCTCCAAGCTGAGATAAAAGCCATTGAAGAGGAGCTACAAAAGCTCATAGCAAAGATTGACGAATCGTTTGGTGAAGTGGAAAGACGTCTTTCGTCTTATATTGAAATGGCATCTGAGCGATTTAACAGACTTAGTCGAGCATCTTCTATTAGTGTAGAAGAAATGGTTCGGAATCTTCGGTATAATCAAAGAGTTATGGCTGAATGGTCGAGAAACATCAGTATTCTTGCGGAAAGAGGTCTTGACGAGGGTCTTCTTAAGAAGTTACATGAAGCCGGACCAAGATCTGCTGGAGAAATTCGATCACTAGTCAAAGCCAATCAAACAGAACTTGATAGATTAAATGATATTTATGGTAATGCCGGTAGTGTTGCCACCAAAGCGCTTATGGATAGTCTATCCAAAGGAACTCCCTTGGTTGTAGAAGAGGGAGAAAGACTAATTGACAAGTTGGGTGCAGCGATAGCTGGTACCGATAGTCTCAATACCGCTATGTCTTTGGTTGTTGAAGGGCTTACTATGGCGGTGCCTCCAGAATTCAACGATCTTGGTGCACAAGTTGGGGATAGTTTAATACGTGGTCTTGACAAGGGCGTTTCGTCTGGTTTCACATTTGTTAAACGCGGAGTCGATACGTTGGCGGAAGAGGTTACCAAGTCCGCCTATGATGCTTTCCAAATTCAAAGAGGATTCAGTCAGATATTTAAAACCGTTGGGCGAGAAGTTGCTAGCGGTTTTGAAGAAGGTTTGACCGAAACCATTTATGAAAAAGTCTATATTACTGAAGAAGAAGTCAAGAAGCTTACTGATGCGGCAATTCGTGGTGCCTATGAATCATTTAAAGAAGGACTAACTTTTTATGATCTTGCTATTGATAGCACTGAGGATTTTCTAAAAGGTTTAAAAGTCATGAGCAGTGCAATTTGGAGAGGGTTTGAGGATTCTTTTCTTATCGACGAAGATATTTTGGCTAGAGCAAGTGCTAATTTAGACAATGCGTTAAACGCCATAGAACATCGTCTTTCATCCTATACCGAAATAGCAACCGACCGTTTCAACAGGATAAATCAAGAATCATCAACAAGCGTCGAAGAGATGATAACGAATCTCAAACATAACCAAATGGCGATAGCTCAATGGGCTACGGATATTTCAGAACTTGCTAGAAAAGGACTCGACGACGGTCTATTATTACAACTTAGAGAAGCCGGACCAAAGTCGGCCGGGGAAGTTAGAGCTTTAGTTACTGCTTCACAAAAGGAACTAGAAGAGCTTAATGAGGTCTATAGACGAGCTGGAAAAGTTGCTGGCGATGCATTAGCAAAATCATTACCGGAATCAAAGGGGCTAATCGTTGACGGAGCAGAAGAGCTGGTTAACAGCATGGCTAAAGCTTTAGCTGAAGCAGAAGGTCTCGACGAGGCGATGGCACTTCTTATTGATACCGCTTTCCGAAGAGGAATAGATCCTGAAAGATTTTCTAAGGTTGCAGAAGATGGTATCGAGATGCTGGTTAGAGGATTTTCTCAGACAATACCAGAAGTTGTATCAGAGGTTGAAGACCTTAACACTCAAGCTATTGGTGCAATTGAATCTAGTGCTTCTAATTATTATGATGCTGGTGTTGGGATAGCCGAATCTGTTGCTACTGGTATGGATGATAAGAAGCCGGGAGTTGTATCGGTGGCTAAAGATATTTGCGAAAAGTCTGTTTCTGAAATTCAATCGTTTTTACCGAAATTTACCGACATTGGTAAAAATTTAGTTGATGGCATGATAAATGGAATGCGGTCTAAGATTAATGATGCTGCCAATGCTGCTGCAGCTATAGCGAGAGCCGCATATTCTGCTGCCATGAGTGAATTGGGAATTCAATCACCTTCTAGAAAATTCTTTGAGATAGGTAGATTTGTTGTCGCTGGTTTCGCTAATGGTTTAGATAAATATTCTAATGTGGCAGAAGAATCGGCGTCAAAAATGAGTCGAAATGTTATGAAGAAATTCATATCATCCATGACCGAAATTGTCAATGAGGATTTTGATTTTTATCCAACGATTACTCCGGTTATTGATATGGAAAACGTTGACAAAGGGATCAGAGATATTTCCAATATGTTTACCAGAAAGAATCTTTATTTGGCAACACCCTTTGCGTTGGCCGACAATATATCTGGCGCCATATTTACCAAATCTAAACAAGCCGAAATTAATGGAGAACCCAAATCGATTGTCGACAAAAACATTACATTTACGCAAAACAATTATTCTCCAAAGGCGTTGTCAAGTATAGATATTTATCGTAGTACAAGAAATCAAATTTCAACATTAAAAGGGGTGTTGAGATAGTGATTAGGAAAGTAACAATTACAAATTACCTTGGTGAATCTTTCGATCTTGAATTATTTTATCCGGAGAAGAGCGGTTTCTACATCAAAGAAATTACAGGATTAGGACCACCAAAATCAAATGTTAATTTAACAGAGATTGTAACAAATGATGGAGCTCTGTATAATTCATCAAGAGCAACATCAAGAAACGTAGTGCTAACCCTTGGTTTTTTCTCATCGATTCAACAATCTATCGAAGATATTCGGCATCTTACCTACAAGTATTTCCCGACAAAAAGACCTTTGAAGATAACCGTTGAGACCGACAATCGTACATCCGAAACTATTGGTTATGTTGAGACCAATGAGCCGGATATTTTTAGTGATATGGAAACAACGCAAATTTCTATAATTTGTCCCGATTCATATCTGTATTCTTCAGAATTGATGGTTACCGAATTTGAGGGCGTTGTTAACATGTTTGAATTTCCATTTTCTAATGAGTCGTTAACTGAGCCGCTACTAATCATGGGAGAAATTTGGCCTAGATCAGACAGAATTATAGATTACCCAGGGGACGCCGAGGTTGGAGCGGTCATAACTATATTTGCTCATGGAATTGTATCCAATCTTATTTTGTTTAATCCCGATACTGGGGAAAGAATGGAAATTAATTCAGAACGATTAGAAGAACTTACCGGATCTGGTATTGTTGCGGGAGACATAATTATTATTTCCACAATTAGAGGAGATAAGGGTATTGTTCTAAATCGTGAAGGCGTTGAAACGAATATTCTTAACGCTCTTAATAGAGACGCTTTTTGGCTTCAATTTCGTAAAGGCGAAAATCTTTTCGGTTATACCGCTGATTACGGTTTGTCGAATATTTCGTTTCGCATCGTGAATAGAATAGCTTACGAGGGGATTTAAATGGATTTTAGAATACTGGATACCGATTATAGGGATGTTGATGTGCTTGAGGTCTTTAAATCCATTATTTGGACAGATCGATATTGGGCACATGGAGACTTTGAGCTTGTTTTATACCCAACTATTGAGAATTTGTCATATTTAATGGAGGATTACTATCTATGGTCTAAAGATTCAACCCATTTGATGATCATAGAAGATATTCAAATCAAGACCGATGTGGAAGCTGGAAACGAACTTATTGTAACGGGTAGATCTCTGGAATCCCTTTTGGATCGACGAATCGTTTGGCAACAAACCATATTAAGTGGTAATTTCCAAGAAGGAATTAAGAAACTTATTGATGATAGCATTATTACACCAAGCGATTCGTCTCGTATAATACCAAATTTTATATTTGAATATTCCACAGATCCGGCTATAACAGAGTTAACAATCGAACATCAAATTACCGGTAGGGGATTATACGAAGTTATTTCTACTCTATGTTCCGAGCGCAATATTGGTTTTAAAGTCGTTCTTTCTTCCGATAACAAGTTCGTGTTTTCTATGTATGCGGGAGAAGATCGCTCATACAACCAATTTAAGAATCCATATGTTATATTCTCTCCAGATTTTGACAATCTAATCAACAGTAACTACTTCTCTTCGAAACGCGGATTAAAAACCATTGCTTTGGTTGCTGGAGAAGGAGAAGGATTAGCTCGTACAACAATTGAGGTCCTAAAAGAAAACGGGGGCGGAATTGGATTAAATCGACGAGAACTGTATGTTGATGCCCGTGATATTTCTTCGAACAATGGACAAGTTAGTCAAAACGACTATTTAGAACTACTTCGACAAAGGGGTATAAACTATTTGGCCGAAAACATAACGATCAAAGCATTTGAGGGAAACGCCGCTAATTTTCATATGTATGTTTTTAACAAAGATTTCTATATGGGCGACGTTGTTCAAATAGCTAACGAATACAACATTGAATCTACTTCTAGAGTTGTTGAGATTGTTAGGTCTCAGAACGAAGAAGGCGTTAACTTTTACCCTACGTTTTTAACTATTCCAGAAATCTATCCTGATTCTACTTAAAGAGGTGATGTTATGGCTTTTACTTTCGGGTTTTACAACTCATTAGACGGCGATCGTAAGTACAACGCGCGACAACTATCATCAATCTTTGATGGAATCATTGTCGATGGCATTCTGTTTAGTATTGGTGAACGTTTCAATGTTCTGGCGGCTGGTGGTATGACCGTAACCGTTGGTCCTGGTAGAGCTTGGTTTAAAAGTACTTGGTCTGATAATGATTCTCGTATGCCAATGACTGTTAGGGCGGCAGAACCGTTGTTAGATCGCATTGATGCCGTGGTTTTGGAAATCGATGCAAGAGACCAAGCAAGATTAAACAGCATAAGGTGGGTTTACGGTACTCCGGCATCCACGGCACAAAGACCG
>Ga0209737_10000716_pt1 | contig 25670 bp, 21 predicted proteins | sample TergutCu122P3_FD_187284 | JGI IMG/M metagenome (GOLD analysis project Ga0209737, IMG submission 187284) | Cubitermes ugandensis P3 segment gut microbial communities from Kakamega Forest, Kenya - Cu122 P3 (SPAdes) (version 2) | ecosystem: Host-associated > Arthropoda: Insects > Digestive system... | reverse complement strand
CGCCCCCCTATCCAGCCGCCGAGCATCCAGAGAAAAAGCGCGCCCGTCACCGTCACCAGGAAGGTCTGGAGTTCGCGCGACTGCGGAACCTGCCCCTCTTCGCGAGCCTGTTGCAATCGTCGGCCTGATGCTGGTTCTGTCTTTTCCTGATCGCTGTCTTCCGCCACGGCTGGCCCCATGCCTGACATGCCGCGTCGCGCCGGGAATGGCGAAGACGCGGCATTTGAGACATTATCTCCATCGCGCCTCCCGACAATGGCCGGATGTGCGCGGAAAAGCGCCGCCTTATTTCGAGGACAGGAACTTCACGCCCTCGATCCGGTCGCCCGCCTTCACGCCATGCCCGGCGAACCAACCCTGATTCATTTCCAGCGCATACCGCGCCGGTTTCACCGAACAGTGGGACTCCTCGTTCAACGGGGTCATGTGCTCGATGTTGAGAATGCGTCCCTCTTCATCGAGAAACGCCACCGACAGCGGAATCAATGTGTTTCTCATCCACATGCAGATGCGCAGCGATGACGGATACACGAACAACATCCCCTGTCCGGCTGGAAGATGGCTCCGATACATCAGCCCGAGTTGCCGCGTCTGTTCGTCGGCGGCCACCTCGACCTCGATGCGATGCCTGCCCGCTTCCAGGTTCGCGCGCGGCGCCTGCGCACCTGCCGCGCCCGCTGCCATCAACGACATTCCCATCGCCAAAGCCCGCCACGTCATCGTCTTCACCGCTTCCTTCCTCCGGCAAGTGCGCGATAATATGCGTTTTGTGTCCCTGATTTCCATGTCCGCCACACTACGCGCCATTTGCGCCGATATTACGACATTGGCCGTCGACGCCATCGTCAATGCTGCCAACAATTCGCTGTTGGGCGGCGGCGGAGTCGACGGAGCCATTCACCGCGCCGCCGGGCCGGAACTGCTGGCCCATTGCCGCACCCTGAACGGCTGCGCCACGGGAGAGGCTAAAATCACCCCCGGCTTCCGCCTCCCCGCGCGGTACATCATCCACACCGTCGGCCCCGTCTGGCGCGACGGCGAACACGGGGAGCCGGCGCTGCTCGCCGCCTGTTACCGCCACGCGCTGGAGCTTGCCGCCCAAACCGGGCTGGAAACCATCGCCTTTCCCTGCATCAGCACTGGCGTCTACGGCTACCCGCCCGGCCTGGCCGCGCCACATGCGCTCTGCACCGTGCAGGAAACGCTGGCGCGTCTGCCTGGCATCCGGGAAGTGATTTTCTGCTGTTTCTCGGAAGAGGAACGGATCCGATATCAAAGCCTGCTGGGAGAATGAGGCGCGACAGGGTTGCAACCCATCGGCGCAAGCATGCGGCATGCTTGCGCCGATGGGGGCGCTTACATAAAATGATATAGTCACATAGTGGGTGTGTGACCGTTTGGTGTTCAACGTTGAGCTGGCAGAGCGTGCCAATCAGGGGAGTTGGTCATGAATAACGAAGATTTCATGAAAGTACTCGCAGAATCCACAAAAATAAGAATGCCTCCAAATATTGGAGACTCATTTGATAAACAATTTGATTTTGAGGACGCATTTCAAGCCGAAGTCAGCGACAATGATAAATTGATCGCGCTGGACTTCAGAACAGTCGACGCGCCGCCTTTTGACGTGTGGGTGACGGATAGCCGTAAATTCCGGAAGGAGGTGCATCAGAAAGACGGCATTGAATACGGCTGCTTTGATTTTGACTGGAGCTTGGTAAACGACCGCCTGTTCGTTACGATCAAGGTGAATATCCTGGATAGTCAGGATTGTATTCATGACGTTTTGGATAGCCATATCGCAGATATTGCCCCGTCGATACCTCCGTCGCAAATGGCCCACTTTTTGAAGCCTTGCAAGAAAAGCATCGGGACGACTTGCCTGCGTACTGCCATAACGACTTTCTTTATTTATAAAAACGTCTTCGTCAAAGTCAGGGCAATGCCCATCTTGTCCAAGAATAACCCGCTGCGTGACATTCTCAACGACTGGACTGACGAAATATTGATTCCCAAATCCCCCAATGACGATCCGTGGGATATGGTTGTTGCGGAATGGATTTATGACGTTCTGAAAGCCGCCCCGTGCTTCAGGGTATTTCCAGCGGAACCCAAGCCAGGATAGATCGTTGCCTCCTGAACATGTGACGGGATCGGATGGTAAAGTTCCAACCTTCCTGGTTTCCGAGGTTCATAAAATTTCAAACGCTCAGCAATTTCTGAAAATCGCCGCGCTTCAGACCGTCTCCGGGCCCGATGTGGCGGCCAATCTCGCGGTAGCGGACGAACTGATTTCCGAGGCCGCAGCCAGAGGCGCGCGGATGGTGGCGCTGCCCGAGTACTTCGCGCTGATGTCGCCTGATGAAACCGACAGGTTTCGCGCGCGTGAGCACGAGGGTCATGGGCCGGTTCAGGATTTCCTGAGCGAGGCGGCCGCGCGCCACGGCGTATGGATTGTCGGCGGCACACTGCCATTGCCGGCGGATGCCCCGGACAAGACGCGCAACGCCACGCTGGTTTTCGATGATCAGGGCAACCAGGTGGCGCGCTACGACAAGATTCATCTCTTCGGCTTCAAGCACGACGGAGAGCATTACGATGAGGCATCCAGCATCGAGCCGGGCGCGCGCATCGTGTGTTTCGACTCCCCGGTTGGAAGGGTGGGACTCGCGGTGTGCTATGACTTGCGCTTTCCCGAACTTTTTCGCGCAATGGGCAAGGTCGATCTGATCGTCCTGCCCGCAGCCTTTACACATACGACCGGGCAGGCGCACTGGGAAACACTGCTGCGGGCGCGGGCGATCGAAAATCAATGTTATCTGGCCGCTGCTGCCCAGGGTGGATTGCATCCCTATGGACGCCGTACCTGGGGACACAGCATGATCATCGATCCCTGGGGCGATATTCTGGCCTGCCGCCCGGAAGGCGCGGGCGTGGTCGTGGCCGATCTCGATCCCGAGCGGCTCGCCGTAGTCCGCCGGTGCCTGCCTGCCCTGAACCATCGCCGTCCGGAACTTTTCTGACGGAAACCTTCTATTTCACCGATTATCGGAACCGCATACGATGACCAAAAACGCCCTCAAGACTGCCGATCGTTACCTGCTCTCGCCCCACGACCTTGGCCGGGAAGAACTCGAAAAAGCGCTTCGCAAGCTGATGCGCCACGGTATCGATTACGGTGATCTTTATTTTCAATATGCCCGCGTTGAAGGGTGGGGGCTGGAAGAAGGCATCGTCAAGTCGGGCAGTTTCAGCATCGAGGAGGGCGTCGGCGTGCGCGCGGTCAGTGGCGAAAAGACCGCTTTTGCCTATTCCGACGATATTTCGATGGAATCATTGCTCGACGCCGTTCGCGTCACGCGGGCCATTGGCGCGGCGGGCAAGAAGCGAAAGGTGGAAATCACGCCAAAGAAACCACCCGTCAAACTCTACCGCGCCGATGATCCGCTGGCCTCGCTCGACGATACCGCCAAGGTGCAGTTGCTCGAACGGCTGGAAGCGTTCGCCCGCGCCGCTGATCCGCGAGTCATACAGGTCATGGCCGGACTCGCCGGGGCATGGGAAGTCGTGCTGGTGGCGCGTAGCGACGGGCACATGGCTGCCGATGTAAGACCTCTGGTACGGGTGTCCCTGACCGTCATCATGGAAGATGGCGCGCTGCGCGAACAAGGCAGCGCAGGCGGGGGCGGTCGTTTCGACTACGGTTACTTTTCCGACGAGAAGTTGCGTGAATATGCGTTGGCCGCCGTGCATCAGGCGCGCATCAACCTCGAAGCCATTGCCGCGCCAGCCGGGGTCATGCCCGTGGTGCTCGGCCCCGGCTGGCCGGGCATTTTGCTGCACGAGGCCATCGGACACGGACTGGAAGGCGATTTCAACCGCAAGGGCAGTTCGGCCTTCTCGGGCCGCATCGGTGAACAGGTTGCCGCGCGCGGCGTCACCGTAATCGACGACGGCTCGCTGCCGGATCGGCGCGGCTCGCTCACCGTCGACGACGAGGGCAATCCCGGCGCACGCACGGTGCTGATCGAGGACGGCATCCTGACCGGTTACATGCAGGACATGACCAATGCCCGCCTGATGGACATGCAGCCCACCGGCAACGGTCGGCGCGAGTCCTATGCCCATCTGCCCCTGCCGCGCATGACCAACACCTTCATGCTCAACGGTGACCGAGATCCCGCCGAGATCATCGCCTCGGTCAAAAAAGGGCTGTACGCGGTCAACTTCGGCGGCGGTCAGGTCGACATCACTTCGGGCAAGTTCGTGTTTTCCGCCTCCGAGGCATACCTGATCGAAGACGGCAAAGTCACCCGCCCGGTCAAGGGCGCGGCGCTCATCGGCAACGGGCCGGATGCGCTGACCCGCATCAGCCTCATCGGCAACGACATGTCCCTCGATCCGGGTATCGGCTCCTGCGGCAAGGACGGGCAAAGCGTGCCGGTGGGCGTGGGGCAGCCTACCTTGCGTATCGACGGGCTGACAGTCGGAGGGACGGGCTGAGCTTGTGTGACCTGGGACAAACGCGTGCAGAGCAGACGTGTGCTAGATTGTTACTTTGCATGAACGACTTCGCATGAAACGTTTGGGGGGTATGCAGACACCGCAATGGAAATCCTTGTTCTTGTTCTTTTGATCATCCTCAGTGGCGTTTGTTCCATGACGGAGATCGCGCTGGTGACTGCCCGGCGCGCAAAGCTCGCCAAGCTGGCCGAAGAAGGGGACATGGCAGCCAAGGTTGCAATCAGTCTTGGAGAAGAGCCGACCCGTTTCCTGTCGACCATCCAGATCGGTCTTACCTCCACCAGCATCCTGATCGGCGTCATGAGCGAATCGGCGCTGGCTCCGCCATTGGCTGCCTGGTTACGTGATCTGGGCCTGACACAGCGTTTCAGTGAAGTCGCGGCGACCACCTTCGTCGTGGTGATCATCACCTATATCGCCATCGTGGTCTGCGAACTGGTCCCCAAGCGTATCGCCCAACTCAATCCGGAAGGCATTGCCCGGCGAGTGGCTCGTCCGGTGCAGGCGCTGTCGATCATCTCGCGTCCTGTCGTGCGCATGCTGTCGAGTTCGACCACGCTCCTGCTGCGCCTGCTGGGGCTGCGCGACGAAAAATCGCCCGGCGTGACCGAAGAGGAAATTCACGCCCTGCTCGAAGAAGGCTCCGAGAGCGGGGTGATCGAGAAAAGCGAACACGCGATGGTGCGTAACGTGTTCCGCCTCGATGACCGCCAGATCGGCTCACTGATGGTTCCGCGTTCGGAGATCGTCTGGCTGGACACCGAGCGGGCACTGCAGGAAAACTTCATTCGCATGGCGGAGTCGGAGCACTCGCGCTTCCCCGTATGCCGGGGGGGGCTGGAAGAAATTCTCGGCATCATTTCGTGCAAGCAGCTCTTCAATCAGACGCTCAAGGGCGGGCAGCCCGACATCACCAGTCAGTTGCAAAGCCCCGTCTATGTGCCCGAGACGCTGACCGGCATGGAGTTGCTCGAACAGTTCCGCGCCTCCGGTTCCCACATGGCCTTCGTGATCGACGAATACGGCGAGGTGCAGGGTCTGGTGGCGCTCCAGGACGTGATGGAGGCCGTGACCGGCGAATTCCGCACGGATCGCCAGGAAGATGCCTGGGCCGTGCAGCGCGAAGATGGATCATGGCTGCTCGACGGACTCATCCCGCTGCCGGAGCTCAAGGATCTGCTCGAACTGCGGGAAGTCCCCGAGGAAGACAAGGGGCGCTACCACACCCTGTCAGGCATGATCATGTGGCTGCTCGGCAGACTGCCGCGCACGGGCGATGTGATTTCCTGGGAAGCCTGGCGGCTGGAAGTGGTCGATCTCGACGGCAAACGCATCGACAAGGTTCTGGCCAGCCTGTTGCCGGAACCGTCGGAAAAGGCGACCGAGGCGGACTGAGTTTCGACGCGCACCCCCGCCGGAGCGGGGTTTTGCAGGCGCCCCTCCATGGAGGGGCGACGCGAAGCGCCGGGGTGATCAGAGCTTGAACTGGTCGTGACAAGCCTTGCAGGTAGCGCCGACCTTGCCGTGAGCGGCCTTGACGGCAGCAACATCGCCGCTGTCGGCAGCCTTGACGAGTTCGTTGGCAGCGGCGGCAAAGTCGCCAGCCAGCTTGGCGACTTCAGCGCCTTTCTGGAACAGCTCCGGCTTGGTATTGGTTTTTTGCTCGCCGATCGATTTCTCGGTCCCTGGGCTGAAAAGCGCGCCGAGACCCGAACCCGCGACTGCGGCGATGGCATCGGCGGCGGCCTTGACCTGCGCCGCGTCATACGTGCCTTCGAGGTTGGCCTTGATCTTGCCCATGTTCCAGGACGCGAAGCTGTAAGCCGCCTTCCGGAATTTGATCTGATCTTCGGGCTTGACCTGGGCGAAAACGCTGGTCGTCAGGGAGAGGGCTGTAACGCCAAGGATGGCGGCGATAGTGATTTTTTTCATGTCGACCTCATGTGGGAATGGATAGGATTCGATGCGTGACAGTCTGTCTTGGCCTTATATCGCGTCACGCGAAACGGCCCCTGTGGGGCAAATGATGATAGCAACGGCTATTTCGTATTGCAACCAAGGCAAACGTTACAGTTCACAGGTAAAAACAGGTCAAGACGCGCACGCCTCGTGCCGTAATGCAGGGACAGGAATAGCGGCTGGTGATAATGACATGTATGCGGCTTCTTCATTCCGTTCCTGGCATGCTGGCTTCGAGAGGACAAACATGCGTCATCTTGCGGATACACCAATATGGGTGCGCCTCACGGGCGCAATCGGGGTACTGTTACTGATTGCGTGGGCTGGCATGATCGCGTGGGGAAACCAGGCAAATTACCGCATCGTCCTCGACGAATCGAAGGACTTTGCGCATACCGTCAATGAAATGACGATGGCTGGCCTGACCGGAATGATGATCACCGGAACCGTGGATCAGCGCAATGTGTTTCTCGACCAGATCAAGGAACTGTCCCTGCTCCGTGACCTCAGAGTCATCCGTGGCGAAGCGGTGAGCAAAATCTACGGCCCCGGCAAGGATGGCTCGGTGATACCCGATGCGCTTGAACGCCAGGCCATGGAAGAGCGCAAAACGTTCATGCAGGTAGAAAGCGGCCCGCAGGGCGAATACCTCCGGGTGGTGATTCCGTCGTTGGCTTCAAAGAATTATCTCGGCAAGGATTGTGTTATTTGCCATATGGTCGAAGAGGGTGCCTCCCTGGGGGCGGTAAGCATGCGTGTTTCCCTCAAGCACGCAAACGAAGCCGCCAGCCGTTTTCGCACCGAAAGCATTTTGTTCGCCATTGTCATTTCCTTGCCGCTGCTGGGTTTTGTTTACTTCTTCATCCGGCATTTCGTGACTCGCCCGCTATCGCATCTAGCTAAAGGCATGTCCGAAATCGCGCATGGCGATGGTGATCTGACCCGGCGGCTGGATGCGAAACACCAGGATGAAATCGGACGCGCGGCCAGCATGTTCAACCATATGCTCGGCGTGATTGCCAACCTGGTGCGACAGGTTGGCGCTTCGGCTGTCGCCGTGACCGGGCAGGCGCACAACATGGCAGACAGGTCGGAGCAGATCGCCGGAAGTTCGCATCGACAGACTGATCATTCGGTACAGGCCGCCAAAGCGGTCGAAGAACTCAACGCCAATATCCTGTCGGTTGCCGATAACGCGGGGCAGGTGCGTTCCCGCTCGCGCGAGAGCCTGGAGCGCTCACAAACCGGGCAAGCCAGCCTCCATCAACTCGTCGATGGAATGGGGCAGGTACAGGAGTCCGTCAGGCATATGGCCGACTCGATGGGGGCATTCGTCCAGACAACCCAATCCATCAACAGCATGACCCAGAAAGTACGCGAGATCGCCGAGCAGACCAATCTGCTTGCGCTCAATGCGGCCATCGAAGCCGCGCGGGCCGGAGAATACGGGCGGGGTTTTGCTGTGGTGGCCGACGAAGTGCGCAAGCTGGCCGAGAAATCGGCCCTTTCAGCGGGTGAGATCGACAAGATCACTCGGGATATCGGCCAGCGGTCGGTTCAGGTTCAGGAGTCCATCGCGCGCGGGCTGGAGCACATCGAGGCGAGCCGCAACATGGCCAAGGGCGTGACGGAAGTATTGGGCGCCGCCAATGAACTGGTCGTGGAAGTCGGCGACGGACTCGACCAGATCGCCGCGACCACCAAGGAGCAGCAAAGTGCCAGCGCCTCCGTGAAGGAGAGCATTACTGCCATTGCCGACATGGCGCGCGAGAACGATACCTCCATCGAGCTTACGGCAGAGGCTGCGCACGAAATGGAACGACTTGCCTCACAGTTGCAGGAATCGGTGGCGCATTTCAAGGTTTGAGGGGGGGAGCACAAAGCGCGCCGGGCAGGGATTTTGCCTGCCCGGCGTGTGATGTGCCCATCCATGGATGGTGTTCTACCCGTGTTCAGGCGCTCAGCCTAATTTGAACGGGATGAAAAGCCTCGCGTTACCGCGCTGGATCAGCAGGGCAAAGCGTTTGCCCGCCTTGTCGGCCAACTGCCGGAATTGCGCCACAGATGTAACCGGCTGATTATTCAGGCTCAGGATCACATCGCCGTTACGCAGGCCGACTCGAGCCGCCTGTCCACCCGCTGCTTCGACCAGCAGCCCGCTCGCTACGCCGAGGTGCGCGGCTTCACGCGCGGTGAGGGGGCGCAGGCTGAGCCCAAGCTTGTCAGGGGAACTCTTGTTCGGGTCGCCCATGTTCTGCGCGGCTTCTTCCTGCGGCATTTCATCGAGTACGGCGACAACTTCCCGGCTTTTGCCCTCGCGCCAGATTTCGAGCTTGATCTTGCTGCCCGGCAGCCTGTCGCCGATCAGGCGCGGCAGGCTGGAAGATTCGTCCACTGCCTTGCCGTCGACCTTGAGCACGATATCGCCCGGTTTCAACCCGGCGCGCGCGGCTGAACTGCCCGGCTCGACCTGCGCCACCAATGCGCCGCGCGGCGCATCCAGTCCGAACGAAGGCGCAAGTTCCGGACTCATGTTCTGGATGTAGACGCCCAGGCGGCCACGCTGCACGCGGCCATACTGGACGAGCTGATCCTTCACCTTCATGGCGACGTCGATGGGAATGGCGAAAGAAATACCCATGAAACCGCCGGAGCGCGAATAAATCTGCGAGTTGACACCGATGACGCGGCCATTGAGATCAAAGAGCGGCCCGCCCGAATTGCCGGGATTGATGGCCACATCGGTCTGGATGAAAGGCACGTAGTTCTCGTCCGGCAGACGGCGCGCCTTGGCCGAAATGATGCCTGCGGTGACGGAATGCTCGAAACCGAAAGGCGAACCGATGGCTGCCACCCACTCGCCGACGCGGGCATTGTCGGGATTGCCAATCACGACGGTCGGCAGATTCCTGGCTTCGATCTTGATGACGGCCACGTCGGTGCGACGATCGATGCCGATGACCTTGGCCTTGAACTCACGCTTGTCGCTCAACTTGACAGTGACTTCCGCCTTGCTGTCGCCGACCACGTGCGCGTTGGTCAGCACATAGCCGTCATTGCTGACGATGAAACCGGAGCCGATGCCCTGGCGGGTGCGGGGGACGCTGGGATGATTGGGAGGAAGGCCCTGCCCCGGAATGCCCGGCACGCCGAAACGCCGCAGGAAATCAAAGAAAGGGTCGCCCGCAAGAGGGTTGTCATCATCGTCAGGTTGAATGGTTTGATCAACGCTGATGTTGACCACGGCGGAGCTGACTTTCTCGACCAGATCAGCAAAATCAGGCAGGCCACGCTGGATGGCTGCTATGGGTGCGTTGTCGGCATGAGCCTTTTCGATTCCCGGCCCATTCTCGGGCAGGCAGGCCGCCAGACCGAGAGCCAGGGCCGCGATGATGAGGTTTTTTTTCATGGATACTCCTTGGGGTGAGGCAACAAGAAGAGGTGAAAATTATATCCGTAAGTTCCTGGCATTCTACCGGACGGAGGAACTGCGAAAATTAACCGATAAAAGTGACATATCACCAATAGAAGTGACATTTTTCTTGCCTTGCGCAGGTAGACGGGGCATGCTTGGGCAGTGGCGAGTGTCATTGCAAAAAATAGTATTTTCTGTTACTGCATGAAAAACGGGGGATTTTAATGACGCTGACGTATTTGCGCTATCTTGTAGCCTTGTCTCGTGAACGGCACTTTGGCCGTGCGGCCGAGCGATGCAATGTCTCGCAACCGACGCTTTCCGTGGCAATCAAGAAGCTCGAAGAAGAGCTGGGCGCCCTGCTTTTCGAGCGCACTGCCAACGAAGTCAGAATCACCGAAATCGGTCGACGCATCGTCAGTCAGGCTGAAAAGACTCTGGTAGAAGTCGATCATATCCGCGAGATTGCCGCCAGCAGCAAGGATCCGCTCATCGGGCCGCTACGCGTGGGGGTGATCTACACCATAGGGCCATACCTGCTACCGCGCCTGATCCCAAAGGTACATCAGCGCGCGCCGCACATGCCGCTCATCATCCAGGAAAATTACACGGCCCAACTGGTCGAGGCGCTCAAGCACGCCGAACTGGATGTCATCATCGTCAGCCTGCCGTTCTCGGAACCCGGCATCGTCACGCAACCGCTGTATGACGAGCCTTTCCGCGTGCTGTTGCCAGCCAGGCATCCGTGGGTCGATCAAAAGGAAATCACGCCCGGGATGCTTGCCGACGAACAACTGTTGCTGCTTGGCGCGGGCAACTGTTTCCGCGACCAGGTTCTGGAAGCTTGCCCGGAATGCCTGAACAGCAGCAGCCTGCAACAAACGCTTGAAGGCAGCTCACTCGAAACCATTCGTCACATGGTTGCCACTGGGCTGGGCGTCACGGTATTGCCAAGCACAGCGGCGGATGAGCTTGAGGGCAGTAACCCACTGATGGCCGTTCGTCCCTTTGTTCGTCCTGAACCCATGCGCCGGGTCATCCTGGCCTGGCGGGTGACTTATCCGCGTACAGGCGTGATTGACATGCTGCGCGCGGCGATTCTCGACAGCCCGTTGCCCGGAGTGCATTCAGTCGAACCCGCATTGGCGCACAAGAAATCCGCCTTTAGAACCCCTGTGGCTTCCGCAGCGTAGAGCCTGCCTCGGCGCGATCAGCCCTTGATTGCGTTCGTTGCTTCTCTCCTCATGGCCTGCGGCTCCGCAGGAAAGAGTTCTTCGAGTCTTCCGCGCGCGCCGACATAGTCTTCGCGCTCTTCGATGCGTTGTTGCAGGTAGGCTTCGAGGCGTGGATACATGGCGATGGCGTTGTCGAGCAGCAGGTCGCCGCCGGGCTGATAGGCGCCGACGGCAATGAGGTCGCGCGAACGCTGATAGCGGGAGAAGAGTTGCTTGAACCGGCGCACGCGGTCGAATTCTTCATCGCCGATGAGTCCGTGCATGGCGCGCGAAATGGATTGCTCGATGTCGATGGCCGGGTAGTGGCCCTGGTCGGAGAGTGAGCGGGTAAGGACGATGTGGCCGTCGAGAATGGCGCGCGCGGAGTCGGCAATGGGGTCCTGCTGATCGTCGCCTTCCGCGAGCACGGTGTAGAAGGCGGTGATGGAGCCGCCGCCTTCCGGCCCATTGCCGGCGCGCTCGACCAGCGCGGGCAGCAGCGCAAACACCGAGGGCGGGTAGCCGCGCGTGACCGGCGGCTCGCCAATGGCCAGCGCGATTTCACGCTGGGCCATTGCGTAACGGGTAAGGGAATCCATCACCAGTAAAACCTGCTTGCCCTGGTCGCGGAAGTATTCGGCGATGCTTGTGGCGTAGGCTGCGCCCTGTAGCCGCATGAGGGGGCTGGTGTCCGCCGGGGCGGCGACGACGACAGAACGTTTCAGCCCTTCCTCACCCAGGTTCTGTTCGATGAATTCCTTGACCTCGCGGCCCCGCTCGCCGATGAGTCCGACGACGATGAGGTCAGCCCCGGTGTAGCGCACCATCATGCCGATGAGCACGGATTTTCCGACGCCGGAACCTGCAAAGAGTCCCAGGCGCTGCCCGCGTCCGACGGTGAGCAACCCATTGATGGCGCGGATGCCCACATCGAGCGGGTCACGAATGGAAGAGCGGTTGAGCGGGTTGATCGGACGGCCTTGCAGGGAGCGGGTTTCTTCGGTGCGAAGCGGGCCGAGTGAATCCAGCGGGCGACCTGCGCCATCGACGACCCGGCCCAGCAGGGCTTCGCCCACCGGCAGGTGTTTGGCGCGGTCGGAAGAGCGGCGACGGGGACTGATGCGCTGGCCCGGTACGAGGTGGGGGTAGACGGCTTCCACGGGCCGCACCAGCGCGCCGGGGTAGAGACCGAACACGTTGTCGGTGGGCATCATGAAAAGCTTTTCGCCGCTGAAGCCGACGACTTCGGCTTCCACGACGCCTCCGCCGGGCGCCATGACCTCGCAACCGGAACCCAAAGGCAATTTGAGTCCGGAAGCCTCCATCACCAGTCCATTGATCCGGGTAAGTCGTCCCGCATGCTGGAATGGGTTGACGGAATCAACCAGGCGACGGCTGTCTTTCATGAAGGCTTGCCAGAGTTCGGCATGCTTCATCCGGGGCGCGGCGTGTTTCATTGCGAAGACCCTGAAGGCGCGTCCGGGATGGCTGGCGCGGGAGAGTCGCTGGAGGAGAGCGTGTCAGCGGACAATGGCGCAGGCTCGGTTCGAGCGCTTCCTTTGGCGGAAGAAGCTTTTGCACGGGTTTTTGCAGGCGGCTTGTCGCTCGCCCGCCGCGTTTTCGTCCTGCGTTCGCTTCCTGCGGCAACCCACGGGCTATGCTCCCGACTCAGCGCCTCGATCGTGCGCCGCCAGCGCGTTTCCATCGTGGCATCGATCTGTGCGCCCGGTGTTTCCACCCGGCAACCTCCGCGAGAAACGGTTTCGTCTTCGATCAATACGTGTCCCGCCTGATCGAGCACTTCGCCAAGGTAGTTGCGGGCAATTGCAAGATCGTCCGGGTTGAGGTGAATCTGCGCGCGGGATTGAGGCAGGGTCTGCAATATGGCGCGAATGGTGCTCACGAGGGCTTCCGGCTCCACGGCCAGCGTGTGCTGGAGAATCTTGCGGGCAAGTTCGACGGCAAGCGACATCAGTTCTTCGGCAATTTCGGCATCGAGCCTTGCAAGCGCCTGCTCGAGTTGCGCGGTCAGTTCGTGCAATTGACGGGCTTCGTTCTCGGCAGCAGCCTTGCCTCCAGATAATCCTGCATCATAGCCTTCCCGAAAACCCGTTTCCATGCCTTCGGCATGGCCGAGTGAGCGCCCTTCGGCAAAACCTTCATCGAAACCGGCCCGCCGCGCTTCTTCGTGGATTTGTTCGATCTCCTCCACCGTGGGCAGGAGCATGGGCGGCGGCGCGGGTTCGGCCTCTTTCTCGGGCAGGGACGTTGCCGGTAGCGAGTCCGCGACGGTCGGCTTCGTCATGACCGGCTCCGGATCGAGGGCCGGGGGCTTCGGTGGCGCGCCAAAATCCTGTGGTTCCCATCGGCGATACGCGCCTACGGCTTGATGACGCGCGAAGGAAACGGTCTTGTTCATGGTCGTTCAGGCAGGAGAGCAGGCGTTTGCCCCCACCCTAACCCTCCCCCGCAAGCGGGGGAGGGAATCAGTCTTTTCCTTCCGCAAGCGGGGGAGGGAATCAGTCTTTTCCTTCCGCAAGCGGGGGAGGGAATCAGTTTTCTTCCTCCACAAGCATGGGATAGCATCAGACTCCTTCCCCCGCTTGGCGGGCGAGAAGGCCGGGATGGGGGCAGGCAGCGCAAAAATGCCTTAGACAAAAGCATCGTCGCTCCCCTTGCCGCCGATGACGACGCGACCTTCTTCGGAGAGTCGGTGGACGGTCTTGAGGATTTCCTTCTGTTCGGCTTCGACTTCCGAGAGACGTACCGGGCCTTTGGCCTCGAGGTCTTCGCGCAGAATCTCGGCGGCGCGGCTCGACATGTTCTTGAAAACTTTCTCGCGCAGTTCGGGCGATGCGCCCTTGAGGGCGACGATGAGCGAATCGGACTGGACTTCGCGCAGGATGGTCTGGACGCCTCGGTCGTCGATGTCGAGCAGGTTCTCGAACACGAACATTTCGTCGAGGATTTTCTGCGCCAGATCGGGGTCGTATTCGCGCACGTTGTCGAGAATGGCCGTCTCGGCGGCCGAACCCACGAAGTTGAGAATTTCGGCAACATGGTGCGCGCCGCCCATCGCCGATTTTTTGGCCGTATGCGCGCCGGCAAGCATGGTAGTGAGGGACTCGTTGAGTTCTTTCAAGGCTTGCGGCTGCACGCCGTCGAGCGTGGCAATCCTCAGCACAACGTCATTGCGCAGACGCTCCGAGAAATGTTTGATGATATCGCCGGCCTGGTCGTAGCCGAGGTGGACGAGAATGGTGGCAATGATCTGCGGGTGTTCGTTCTTGATGAGATCGGCAGCGGTGGAGGCGTCGAGCCATTTCAGGTTTTCGATCCCGGCTGTGTCGGAGCCTTGCAGCACGCGGGCGATGAGGTTGGCGGCCCGCTCGTCTCCGAGCGCCTTGGTCAGCATCTCGCGGATTTGTTCTTGGTCGGCGTGGACGGAAGCGCCCTTATGGAAATGGGCTTCGAGTTCGTCCAGGATGGGTTCGAGCCTGGAACGCTCCTGCGCAGGCATGTTCGCCATTTTCATGCTGAGTTTCTGCACTTCTCGCGGGGCCAGGTGTTTGAGGACGCCTGCTGCTTCATCGGTGCCGAGCGCAACGAGCAACAGGGCAGATTTTTCCAGCCCCTCGTCGGGCGCGGCGGTTGCAGGCAGACTCACTTGTGGCCTCCTTCTTCATTGACGCCAAGCCATTGATTGAGCAGTTCGGCCACACTCTTCGGGTTGTCGCGGGCGATCTGGCGCGCGCGCTCCAACCGGGTATCAAATCCGTGCAGCGCAGCCGAGGAGAGTTCGACATCGAAGCCTTCTTCTTGTGCAGCGCCTCTCTTCCCGCTTCCTGACCTTTCTTCTCCTTCCTCGCCTTCTTCGTCCTCCTCGCCTGCTTCACCGCGGCCTTTCCTGCGGCTTCCCGGCACGCCGGGTTCTTCGCGTTCAACCGGCGGCACGACCGTGCGCATCAGCGGACGAATGATGGCGAAGTACGCAAAGAGCAGCAGCAACAGCAGGCCCAGATACTTGCCGCCCTCGAAGCCCATCTCGATGATTTGCGGGTCTTTCCAGATCGGAAGCGGCGGGTCGACGATCTCTGCAAACGGACTGCCAACCACGCTGATGGTGTCGCCGCGTGTTTCGTTGTAACCCACGGCATCACGAACGAGACTGGTGATGCGGGCAATTTCGTCCTCGCTGACAGGTACGGGTTGCGCTTCTGCGTCGGGCAACTGCATGGCGCGATGGTTGATGACCACGGCCACCGACAGACGTTTGATCTGCCCGAGCGACTGTTTGACGTGCTGGATGGTGCGATCCAGTTCGTAGTTGATCACCGCCGCGCGGTTGCTGGACAGCGTTCTCTGTCCTTCTCCCTGTGGCGGCACGGGAGGAATGGTGATCGGCGCAGTGGCCGGAACGGGCGGCTGATTGGTGAGCGCGCCGGGTACGCCTTGCGGACCTTCGTCGCGCGTCTGCTGTTCACTGGTCTGCTGGCTGCGGATGGCTTGCTCGGGAACCGGATTGGGGCGGAAGGTTTCGGCAGTCTGTTCAACCTTGTTGAAGTCGATGTCCGCCGTGACCTGGGCGCGGAAGTTGCCCTTGCCGTACATCGGAGTGAGGATGTTTTCGACACGGCGAATGAGTCCGGCCTCGATTTCTTCGATATAGCGCAACTGCGCGGGATCCAGTTCGGAGCGCCGCGCCGGTTCTTCGCCCGTGAGCAGGTTTCCGGTCTGGTCGACGATGCTGACGCCGGAGTCGGTCATCCTGGGGACGGAAGACGACACCAGATGCACGATGCCGGCCACCTGTCTGTCGTCCAGCGTCCGGCCGGGGCGCAGTTGCACCATGACCGAGGCGGTCGGCTTCTGATCGTCGCGCAGGAAGGAGGTTTGCCTGGGCATCGCCAGATGCACGCGGGCCGCCACCACGGAAGAAAGCGACTGGATGGTGCGCGCAAGCTCTCCTTCCAGGGCGCGCTGGTAGTTGACCTGCTCGTTGAATTGCGAGACGCCGAGTTTTTGCGTATCCATCAACTCGAAGCCGATCCGCCCGCCCTTGGGCAGACCCGAAGCCGCCAGCCGCAGGCGGGTTTCATAGACGATGTTCGCGGGCACGAGGATGGAACGGCCATCGCTGGAGATGCTGAAGGGGACGTTCTGCTGCTGGAGGGCGTTGATGATCTCCCCGCCGTCCTGATCCTCGAAATTGGTAAACAGCACCGCCTGATTGGGGGAACCGCTCCATAGCATGATCCCGACGATGAGGGCGATTCCCAACGCCAGCAGGGCCGCAACAGCAATGCGCTGCCGCTGGTCAAACGCCTTCACGTTGGCAAGCCCCTGTTGCAGCCTCCCGCGCAGGGAGTCCGGCGCAAACGCGGGGGACGAAGCAGACGCCCCTGGCGATGCGGACGGCATTTCGGCAACGATACTGGCGTCGTCTGCGGTGTTTTCGGCGGCGGCCATGTTTCTTTCTCTCTACCCCAAGCCCTTTGACGGATGAGGACATTGTCCGCTGCCCGTGTAAATGGCGTTGCCTGAAAAGCGGCACTTTTTACGGGCTGTTCGCCGATTGCCATCGAGGCATGCGGCCCTAAAGTGCGATTACCGCCCGGCCGCACGGAACATTTCCCATGCCATCAATCGAGCTATCCTCGCCTGACCGGATAGACGCGCCACTCTCCACTGTGCAACTGGCACAAGCCTTTGCCGTCTTCAACCGCGCATCGGAGGAGCTTTCCGGCGCATACAACGCACTTCAGGCACAGGTTGAACAACTGAGCGAACGCTTCAAGGTGCTCATGGGCGCGCTGCCTGCCGCCGTGGTGGTGCTCGACCGTGAAAACCGCATCGAGCAGGTCAACCGCGCGGCCGAATTATTGTTGGGCGAAGAACTGGCCGGGCGCGACTGGAAAGAAATGGCCTCTGCCCTCGAGCCGAGCGAAACACCGGGCGAGATGAATCTTCCGCACGCCAGCGGCCCGCGGCGGCTGGTGGTTTCCGAAACCGCGCTCGATTCCGGCGAAGGACGCATTCTGCTCCTGAACGATGTCACCGAAATGCACCGGATGCTGCAAGCGGTGGAGCGCAACGAACGGCTGGCGGCAATGGGCGAGATGGTGGCGGGCCTTGCGCACCAGTTGCGCACGCCCCTGTCGGCAGCCCTGCTCTACACCGGCAATCTTCGTCAACCCGACCTTGGCCCCGCCGAGCGCCTGAAAGTTGCCGGTCGCGCCGTCGAGAGCCTGCGTCACCTCGAACGGCTGATCCGCGACATGCTGCTTTTCGCGCGCGGCGACAGTCTCGGGCGGCAGAATTTCGATGTCTGCGAACTGCTGAGCGAACTCATTCATACCCTGGAGCCGTTTGCCAGGGCGCGCCAGATCGATCTTCAGAGTCGCTGTGATTGCGGAGGCGCAATCCTGCATGGCGACCGCAAGGCGTTGAGCGGAGCCATCTCCAACCTGATCGAAAACGCCATCCAGGCCACTGCCGGAGGCGGCACGATCCGCTGTGATATTGAGCGCGTCCCTTTCTGCAAGAGCGGGCAACCGGGGGAAGAGTTGCGCATCATCGTCCGCGACAGCGGCATTGGTATTGCCCCGGAGGTGCAGGCGCGGCTTTTTGAACCCTTTTTCACGACCCGCGCCGAGGGAACCGGGCTTGGACTCGCCATTGCCCGAGGCGTGGCACGGGGGCACGGCGGAGACATCCTGCTGGAATCCGCGCTCGGCGAGGGTTCCACTTTCACCCTGACCCTGCCTCTGCTACCGCCCGACTGGCTGTTTCAGGATCGGCGCAGCGGAGAAGGAGACCGGCGGCGCGGCGGGCGGCGCGCAAGCGACGGCATGTCCGACCCGCAGACGCCCGCACCCATGCCGGATCGAGTCGAGGCTGGAGCACCGATGCCATGATCGGACAACTGAACATCCTGATCGTCGAAGACGACGATGCCCTGCGTGAAGCGGTCTGTTTTACCCTGAAGATGGCCGGTCACGGCGTGATCGGGGTTGATAGCGGCCCGGCGGCGCTCTCCGAACTTGAACACGCACACTTCAATCTCGTGATTTCCGACCTGCGCATGCAGCCGATGGACGGGCTGGAACTGCTGGGTGAAATCCGCCGCCGTCGGCCGCAACTGCCGGTGCTCCTGATGACCGCCTACGGGGATGTCGACAAGGCCGTGGCCGCGATGCGCGGCGGTGCCTGCGACTTTCTGATGAAACCCTTCGAGCCGGAAACGCTGCTGGAATGCGTACGCCGCTACGCCGCTACGCCGCCCGAAGCGGACAAGGCAATTGCCGAGGACGCCCGCACCCGCCAGTTGCTCGCGCTGGCCGCCAAGGTCGCCGAAAGTGACGCCACCGTGCTGCTTACCGGCGAATCCGGCGTCGGCAAGGAAGTCATCGCGCGCTACATCCATCATCATTCCCCGCGCAGCGCTGCGCCGTTCGTAGCGATCAACTGCGCGGCCATTCCGGAAAACCTGCTCGAAGCCACGCTTTTCGGTTACGAAAAAGGCGCATTTACCGGCGCGCAGAGCGGGCAGCCCGGCAAGTTCGAACAGGCCCAGGGCGGCGTGATTCTGCTCGATGAAATTTCCGAAATGCCGCTCGGACTACAGGCGAAGCTCCTGCGGGTCTTGCAGGAACGGGAGGTGGAGCGCGTCGGCGGCAAAAAGCCGATTTCCCTGGACATCCGCGTGCTGGCGACCAGCAACCGGGACATGGAACAGGAAATCGCACGCGGGCGCTTCCGCGAGGATCTGTATTACCGGCTGAACGTTTTCCCGCTCCTCATCCCGCCGTTGCGCGAGCGCCCGGACGACATCGTACCGCTGGCACGGCACTTTCTCGCAGGCCACGCCCGGCGAGCCGGGCGGCAAATCCGGTTCTCACCCGAGGCCGAGGCGCTGCTGCGACGCCACAATTGGCCGGGCAACGTGCGCGAGTTGGAAAACGCCACGCAACGCGCCCTGATCCTGACGCAAGGCGACACGATCAGCGCCGAGACATTGCGTCTGTGCCTGCCGCACCTGCAGGATGGAAGCGATGGATACGGCGAGCAAAACAGTAGCAGTCTGCCGGAACCCTTTGCCGCGACCGGAACGTTTGCGGCAAGTTCATCCCTCGATGCCGCCCGATCCTTCACCGTGGCAAATTCTGCCGCGCCGACTGCATCCGCGAATCCGGCATCGCACCCCGTCAACATGCGCGACTTCGAGCGCGAGCACATTCTGGCAACCCTGCGGGAAATGGGGGGGTCACGCAAAAAAACCGTTGAAAAACTGGGCATTTCGGAGCGCACCCTACGCTACAAACTTCAGCAATACCGCGAAGAAGGTTACGAAATCTGAATGAAACGGCTTGCTGGCACGAGGATTGCTCCACTATGCTCAACACAGTGAATCCTTTTCCGGAGCAAGGATGATGGATACGCGCGGAATCGAGCAGATGCTCTCCGAACTGCGCGCCATGTCACAGGCGGCGCAGAACAAGCCCGTCCAGGCCAATGATCCGCCTGCCGGGGGGGTGAGTTTTGCCCAAGTGCTCGACACCGCGCTCAAGGACGTAAGCGCCGCCCAAAAAGAAGCCCGCTCGATGGCAGAAGACTTCTCCGCCGCCGACTCCAGGGTCAACCTGCAGGACGTGATGGTGAACCTGCAAAAAGCCAACCTTTCGTTTCAGCAGATGGTGCAGGTGCGCAACCGGCTGGTGTCGGCTTATCAGGACATTATGAATATGTCGGTGTGAGGGGGGGGTACCCGGTTTACCCCTCTGCCCGCGCCACCTTGATATCCACGCTCGCAGCCCAGGTAGCGATGTCCTCGCGCCGCAGGGCGGCTGCCATCATGTCCGGGAACAGATCCGGCGTGCAGGCAAAGGCCGGGATACCGAGCGCTGCGACCTTGGCGGCAGTGGATTCGGAATAGCCGGGGCGGCCTTGGTCGGTGAGCGCGAGCAGTACGATGACGTTCGCGCCGCTTCGCACCAGCACCGCCAGGCGACGCAGCATGTCTTCTTCGTTACCGCCCTCAAAGAGATCGGTAATCAGCACGAAATGGGCCTTGGTCGGGCGCTCGATGCGCTCGGCGCAGTAGGCGACGGCCTGGTTGATGTCGGTGCCGCCGCCGAGTTGGATGCCGAACAGAACCTCGACCGGATCGGCAAGATCGTCGGTGAGATCGACGATGGCCGTATCGAAACAGACGAGTTTGGTACGCACCACCGGGATGGACGCCATCACGGCGGCGAAGATGGAGGCGTAGATCACCGAACTCGCCATCGAACCCGATTGGTCGACGCACAGCACGACTTCGTCGAGATCGACGAGACGGCGCTGCTTGCGCATGAAACCGATGAGTTTTTCCGGCACTACGGTCTTGTACTCAGGCTGGTAGTGCCGCAGATTGGCGCCGATGGTGCGCGGCCAGTCGATGTCGCGATGGCGCGGCCGGAAGGTGCGCTTCGTGCGGTCGAGCGCGCCGCGGATGGCTTCGGCCGTCTTGCGCTCCAGACGTTCCATGAGCCTGGCGACGATCTCGGCGATGACCTGACGCGCCATTTCCTTCGTCTTGTCCGGCATGATTCCGCGTAACGAGACGAGATCGGCCACGAGGTTGACGTCCTGTTCCACCGCCGCGAGAAATTCCGGTTCCATCAGCATCTGTTTGAGGCCGAGGCGCTCGAAAGCGTCTTTCTGCACGACTTGCACGACCTGCGGCGGGAAGAAGGTGCGCAAATCGCCGAGCCAACCCGTGACCGCCTTGGGCGAGGAACGCTGGAGACCGCCGCGCCGACCACTTTTTCCTTCGTCCCCGTTGCCGTAGAGGGCAGTGAGCGCCATGGACAGTTTGCGGTCGCGTTCGGAGAGCGCCTCCTCATCGGCGCCGAGGGTCAGCCGCCAGCGGCGTTCGCGACGGGTGCCGTCGGCAAGATCGTCTTCCGGCACTGTCTGCGTTTCATCCATCGGAATCGTTTCCTGTGAGCAACGGACGAAGAATGTCCAGATGCGCCTGCCATCCTGCGCCACCATCCGGCGCCAGAACGAGGTGTGTCGGCGCGCTTTGTCCCTTGCCGAGCACGGCTGCGAGCAGGCGCTTGCGCTCCATGCTGTCCAGCCCGGCGAACACCCGGCGAAGCAGTGGCAGGTGTGCGACGAAGTCCTCTTCATCGAGGCGGGCGAGCCAGGCGTCGACGGCGCGGCGCAAACCCTCGTCGTGGATCAGGCGCATCGCCGAGGCCGAAAAGAAGCCCTCCAGAAAACCGGCGGCATCCATCACCGGCGTACCCGGCGACAGACGGCGTTCGAGCAGGGTCACGGCGTCTTCGGCGGCAAGGGCGTCCGCTTCGTAGAGGATCTGCGCGACGCAGCCAGCCACGCGCGGCGTCGCGCGGACGTCATCGAGCACGTGTTCGAGCCCCTGCAACCACGCAGTGAAAATGTCTTGCGGCGCTTCGATGAGGCGGATGCCAGCGTGGGCTGCTGCGATTCGTTCGGTTAACTCGCCAGCGGCCTCGGCATCGAGGTCCCGCGCCGCGTGTACCAAGTTGATCGCGGCTTCCACGATCAGGCGCTCCAGCAGGGCGTTCAAGTGCCCGAAGTCGGAGGCGCGCGCCTCACCGTAGCGCACGATGTCGGCAAGCGGCGGGATGGCGGCGAGCATTTCCGGGCAGTTGCTCGACCGCGCGGCTCTTTCCTCGAATATTTCCAGACCGCACGTGGCGGCCGACGGCAGATCGGCAACGATGGCGGAACGGATCAGATCGGCCAGAGCGTCGAGCGCGGTGGCTTGCCTGAGTTGTTCGATCAGATAGCCGCTGGCGGCCTGCTCGATCGTTGCGCCGTAGACGAGCTTCTCAACGAGTTGGACGGCGTATTCCGGTTCCCAGGCAAGCATCCAGCGCTCGCGGAAAGTGCCGCGGCTACCCCCCTTGTCGAGCGGTTTCCCCCAGAACACACCGAGCAGGGTCAGGCGGTGCAGCAGGGTAGAACGGAACAGGCCGCTCTCGCTGCGCAGGTCGATGGCGAGTTCGCGTTCCAGCGCTTCAGGTTTCAGGCGCGCCGCTTTCTGCTGGCGCTGGAGGTCTTCGATCAGTGGGGCGAGCGGCGCATCGGGCGGGATCTCGCCGACCTCGCTGCCGAGTAGCAGACTGTCTTCGACGGTTTTCCACAACAGTGTCTCGCCACCAAAGAGGCAGGCGACCGAAGCTTCGCGCAATTCTTCGAACCCCGGGCCGGGCCGGGAACGGATGGCGGCGAGCGCCAGCGCCAGACGTTCGGCTTCGATCAGCGAAGCGGTCGAGACAAGGTGGCCCTTGTCGCGCAGAAGGCGCGCAATCCGGGCCAGCCATCGGCTGGCACCGTTGCGGCGCGCGCGGTTGTTCCAGATGTGGGCGCACCAGCCGGGCGCGGCGACGCCTGCGCCATAGCCGTGGGCAAAGGCGAGGCGCGGCATGGTCCAGGGCGCCCAAGTCATGGCGCTCTTCTTTCGCGGCAAGCCCTTGAGCAGGGTACGGTCGTGCGCATGGGCGCTTTGCAGCGCTGGCACGTGCCACGCGCCGCAGACCACGGCAAGCGGCCCTTCGTGCGCCTTGCGTGCAGCGGCGATGGCAAGGCGCATGTGCGCTTCGCGCCTGGCTTCGAATTCCGGCAATGACACGAGATCGGCGCGCAGCGTTTCCATGGCGTCGGCGATGGCGTTGAAAATCGGGCCGGGAGCCGGGTTCTGTTCGATGAGGTCAATCCACCAACTCTCACCGTCCTCGTAACCGGCTGCTTTGGCCAGCACGCCGATCGGATCGCAGAATTCAGGCGGCAAGGCGTCGGAGGCAAGGTCTTCGGCGGCGGACGCCTCGCTTTCCTGCATAGAAGCATCTTCCGCCTCTTTTTCAGCAGGAAGCGCTTCCGCCTGAGTTGCGGCTTTTGCGACGAAACGGGCGCTGGATGGCAGGTCGATGAACTCGACTGGAACGCCGTTGGCAACTGCCCACAACGTCGCCTGGTATTCGGGCGAAAACTCCGCGAACGGCCAGAAGCTGGCCTGCGATGGATCATCCTCCGGGTAGCAAAGCAGTGCGACCGGCGGCTTCATCGCGGGCGAAGCCAGCATCGGCAGGATGGCGGAAGCGTCGGACGGGCCTTCGATCAGCACCGCGACCGGCTTCAACTCATCGAGCGCACGCATGAGGCTCGCCGCCGAGCCAGGACCATGGTGGCGAATGCCGAAGAAAGAAACCCCGGAAGCGGCGGCATCCTTGCCCATGGCTCAAACCGCTTCGTTGAGCGCCGCGTAATAAGCGGAATAGCCGCTGCGTTTTTTCAGCACCGTCTCCAGATATTCCTCCAGCACCGCCTTGTCCTGCACCGGGTCCTTGACGATGGCGCCGACCATGTTGGCGGCCAGTTCCTGCGCCGTGAGGCGTCCGTCGTTGAACCACGCCGCCTGCGACAAGCCGCCGACCATGGTGGCGATGGCCTCGGCGGTGGAAAGGGTGCCGGTAGGCGTCTTCAGCGTGGTCTTGCCGTCGGCGGTGGCCCCGGCGCGCAATTCGCGAAAGATGGTGAGCACGCGGCCGATTTCTTCCTGTACGTTCTTCGGCACCGGTAGCGAGAGGCCGATGGCCATCTCCGAGACGCGGCGAGTCACGATGGCGACCTCCTCGTCCATGTCGTCGGGCAGCGGCAGCACCACGACATTGAAGCGACGCTTGAGCGCCGAGGAGAGTTCGTTCACGCCCTTGTCGCGGTTGTTGGCGGTAGCGATGACGTTGAAGCCGCGTTTGGCGTAGACGGCGCTGTTCAGTTCGGCGATGGGCATCATCTTCTCTGAGAGCACCGTGATGAGCGTGTCCTGGACATCTGAGCCCATGCGGGTGAGTTCCTCCAGCCGACAGAGCTTGCCGTCCTGCATGGCGCGAAAGAGCGGCGTCGGCACCAGCGCCTCGTGGCTCGGCCCCTTGGCGAGCAGTTGCGCGTAGTTCCAGCCGTAGCGAATCTGGTTCTCGTCGGTGCCGGCCGTGCATTGGATCAGCATCGTCGAGTCGCCCATGATCGCCGCCGCGAGGTGTTCGGACACCCACGACTTGGCCGTACCCGGCACCCCGAGCAGAAGCAGGGCGCGGTCGGTCGCCAGCGTAGCAACCGCCGTTTCCATCAGACGGCGGCTGCCCACGTATTTGGGCGAGATCACCGTGCCATCGCCCGCCTTGCCGCCAAGCAGGTAGGTCAGCACGGCGCGTGGCGAGAGCTTCCAGTTCTCGGGCTTGTTGGCATCGTCGCCACGGGCCAGGGCCTCAAGCTCGTTCGCGTAAGTCTGTTCGGCAGGAAGGCGAAGAAGATCGGACATTCGTAATCTCCAGGGGAAAGTTTCAGATTGGCGTTGTGGTGTTTGCCAGTTCGAAGTTCAGCCGCAGCAAGGCGAGTGCGGGATTGGCCGGGAAGATGCCGAACGAAGCGGCGAGGTCGTCGAGCACCGCCTTGGCGGCCTCTGCCGTTGCCACGCAGGCAAGCATATTGAGCGAAGAGAGCGCATACGAGGTATTGTTTTCCTGTTCCTTTTTGATGGCGGCTTTGGCCGCCTTGTAAGCCTGGCTGGAAAGGATGTCCCTGGCCTGGGCGAGGTCGCCGTGTTCGATGAACAACAGATGCACGAGCGTTTGCCCCGCGAGCGTTTTCAGCATCACCCGCTGCTGACCGTCGCGGTCGAGCCGGGGCAGCAAGGTGAGCAGAAGCAGGTTCAACTCTTTTTCTTCGAGGAGACGATTCGCCAGACGCGCGACGAATTCGTCGGCAGCGCTCTGCGCCACCATTTGCGTCAGACAGGCATCGGCCGACGGCCTCAGCGCCTCTCCGCCACCGAATTGCCAGCCGTCGATGAGCTCGGCTTCCGTCACCCCGAGTGCGGCGGCGAATTCCAGTAGCGAGGACATCTCCAACAAGGCTGCGCGCCGTGACGCCTGGGCTGGCGATTTCAGGGATTTCGCGCTGATGGTCGTGCTGCGTTTGAAAACGCCTTTTCTGCCCACTTCAAAAAAAGCCAGGAGTTCGGCGGTGTCTTCCGTCGACAGTCCTCCGCTCCTGTGGCGTAAGCGAGCGAGCAGGCGCGCCGCCAGCGTCTTGATCTTGCCGGAACGGTCGCTGGCGAGGCTTTGCAGGTAAGGCACGTCGTTCTCGCCGAGCCCGACCGTCAGCGTTTCGATCAGCGCCAGCCGTTTTTCCGCCGGTTCCTGTCCGGCCTTGGCGGAAATGAGTTGCAGGGCGCGCGCCGGTTCCTGCTTGCGTATCGCCTTGAGCAAGAGACGGCGCTCCGCAGGGTAAAAACTGTCCCAGGTCTCTTCGTCCAATTCATCGGCGCCTTTTTTCTCCTCCGCGTCCAGGGACTGCACCCAGTCCTGCCAGGGCGCGTAGAGATCGGGCACGTTTTCAGACGATGCGGCGGGCATCCAGTCGAGCGGATGGGCGGAAAAACCGCGCCGTTCCGCAAGGCGCAGCACGGCATGCTGATCGTTGCCGGGCGCTTGCCTGAGCGCCTGACGAAACAGCGAACGCAGGGA
>Ga0209737_10000714_pt1 | contig 25707 bp, 21 predicted proteins | sample TergutCu122P3_FD_187284 | JGI IMG/M metagenome (GOLD analysis project Ga0209737, IMG submission 187284) | Cubitermes ugandensis P3 segment gut microbial communities from Kakamega Forest, Kenya - Cu122 P3 (SPAdes) (version 2) | ecosystem: Host-associated > Arthropoda: Insects > Digestive system... | reverse complement strand
GCGGGGGCGACGGGAAGTTGCCCACAATCTGGACCCCTGCTTCCGCGGGGGCGACGGGAAGTTGCCCACAATCTGGACCCCCGCTTCCGCGGGGGCGACGGGAAGTTGCCCACAATCTGGACCCCTGCTTCCGCGGGGGCGACGGGAAGAAGGTTGTAGGGGCAACCCTTGCGGTTGCCCTAGGCAAAGAAACCGTATTAACGTCTGTAGCCCTCATGAGAGAGGAGGGAAATTCCCTTCGGGGAGCGCTATGCAATTTGGCTCATTAATTTTGGCAGCGGTGCTTTTGGCCCTCAATGCTTTTTTCGTCGCCATAGAGTTTGCGCTGGTGAAAGTGAGGACAACCCAGCTGGAGGCTTTGGTAAGCCAAGGGCGCGCAGGCGCTGCGCTGGCCCTGTCCATGCGCAAAAACCTGGACAGCTGGCTTTCAGCCTGCCAGGTGGGGATTACGCTGGCCTCCCTGGCCCTGGGGTGGATAGGGGAGCCGGCCTTTGCGCAGCTGTTTGGGCCTTTGCTAAGCCGCCTTTTGCCGGACACTGAAAGCATGCAGGTGGTTTCACGCACCATGAGCATTGTGGCGGCCTTTGGGTTGATGACGTTTTTGCACATTGTGCTGGGGGAGCAGGTGCCCAAAACGGCGGCCATTGCGAGGGCAGAAACAACGACATTGCTTTTGGCATGGCCCATGAGGTTGTTTGCTGTTGTCTTCTCTCCCGTTATTGGGGTGTTGAATGCGGGCACACGTTGGGTGCTTCGGCTGTTGAGGCTTGAAAGCAAGGAGAGTTTGACAGGCGACGCCTTGAGTGCGGAGGAGTTGAAGTGGGTGTTTGCGCGCTCAGCGGCCTCTGGGGTGATAGAGGAAGAGAGGGCGGAGCTGTTGGAGCGAGCCTTGTCCATGATGGAGAAGACGGCCCGCCACGTGTTTGTACCCCGGCGGGAAATGGTGTGTTTGGACTCAGAGAACAGCCTGGAAGAGAATGTGGCCATTGCCCGCAACTCGGGGCATGCGTGGCTGCCTGTCATTCGCGGCAATTTGGACGAGGTAGAAGGCGTGGTGAATGTGAGGGAGCTGTTTGGCATGCGTGCGGAGGGGCAACTCAAACACCTGGCCCAGGTGCAGCGGCCCGTTTTGTTTGTGCCGGAAAACATTACGTTGGAGCAATTGCTGTCCGAGTTTCGACGCAGGAAGAAGCATTTTGCGGTGGTGGTGAACGAGCACGGAGGCACCTCGGGCTTGGTGACATTGGGGGATGTGGTTGCCGAGTTGGTAGGCAACATAGCCTCCCTGGGAAGGCGGCAGGAGCCCGTGCGGGTGCTGCCGGGGGGGCATTTTGAGTTGCCCGGGACGGCCCAGTTGGATGACTTGAAAGACACTGTGGGCTTGGAGTTTGAGGTGGATGCTGCAGAGGTAACCACCATTGGCGGCTATTTGATGATGCAACTGGGAAGAGTCCCCGTGGCCGGCGATGCGTTGAGCATGAATGGCATTCGCATGTTGGTGGCCAAAATGGACGGCTCCCGCGTTGTGACGGTGCGCATTGAAAAGCCCTCTTCAACCAACTTTAAGGTGGAGCCCCCCTAACTTTTTTTAAAGAGGCTTTCCGCCATGCCCAGCAGCGCCTCTCTGGAGACGGCGTCGCGTTTTTTCCCCTCGCCCAGCTGGAAATACTCGCAGAAGTTGGCACCCTCCTTGTCCGCAGGGACTTCGGCAAAAGGCTCCTTGCAGGCTTTGGCGACACTCTCGTTATAGTGCCGACAGTGGATGCAGGCGCGCAACTCACAACCACATTGGGGACACTCCGCCTGCCGCCCCACGCGGCCTGCGACAAACTCCAACGGACTTCCACAGTTTCCACAGCCAACCATAGCAAAACGGGTATACTAACAGAGACTGTGTCCAAACGCACCTACCAACCTAAAGACGCTTTTTTCCGCAAAGCCCAAAAAGAAGGTTTGCGTGCGCGCTCAGCTTTTAAAATGGAAGAAATAGCGTCCGCGTTTTCCTTCATTCGCCCTGGGCAACGTGTTTTGGACTTGGGGGCGGCCCCCGGAGGTTTTTTGCAAGTGCTGGCCAAAGAGGTGGGCCCCTCCGGCAAAGTGGTGGGTGTGGACATTGTCCCCATTCGCCCCTTGCCCCTCCCTCAGGTTTCCACCGTTGCCATGGACGTACACAGCACCCAAATGGAAGCCTTCCTCGAGGGGTTGGGTTTTGCCTTCCACGGTGTTATTTCAGACATGGCACCGAAGACGACGGGCATTAAGGTGACGGACGAAGCGCGCTCCCTGGCCTTGGCGGAGCGCGCTTTGGAGTTGGCCTGCCGCTGCTTGCTCCCCAGGGGGCACTTTGTCGCCAAGTTGTTTATGGGCCGTGGTTTTGAGGAATTCCGCAAGGCTGTTTTGGAAGAGTTTTCAAAAGTTAAAATGCTCCGCCCCAAAGCCACGCGGAGCGCAAGCTTTGAAGTGTATGTGGTGGGCTTAGAAAAGAAATAACATGCTAAAAGTGGATGGAATATGGCGAATGCTTCCCTGGCTGCTTTGCTTGGGTGTTGGGCTGCAACTGGGCTGTGCAAACCCTCCACCCATAAACCCTCCACCCATAGAGAGGGCAGCGGACATGGAGGCGCCGCTGGCGGCCACTCAACGGGTGGCCACGCCACCAGAGAAGGCATGCACAAACCCTCTGCCTCCAGAAAGGGCCACGGAAATGGAAGCTCCCCTGGTTGCCATTTACCAAGAGATGCAAGCGGCGCAAAAGCAGAATGCGCAGCTTTCCTGGGCTTTGGCTTTTCAAAAGGGAGTTGAGTTTTTGCACTCTCGCAGAAAATTTGAGGAAGCCGTCGACTGGTTTACTCAGCCCTGGCCGCAAGAGGACATTCCCTTGGCGTTGACGGCCATAAGCTACTTTAAGGCCCTGTCAGCCTATAGGGCCATGTTGGGTTGGGAAATAAACCAACGCCAGGCGGTGGAGTGCTGGGAGGGGCAAGCCATTCGCTTTTGGACGCAGGAGCAAATAACCCAAGTGCAAAATGCCACCTTGGGGAAAGCCTGGCAGCGGCGCACTCAGCTTGAGTCCACCGAGGTGGAGACACTCAAAGACTTTGAGGCATGGAAGGGTTTGGGGGAGAGAAGTTTTTTCAGAAAGCTTTCTGCAAAAGACAAAAGCCTGAGGGGGGAGCTTTCGCTGTTGTGGGCGGATTTTTTGAGAGAGCCAAGCAACTGGACGGTGAAAGAACAAAACGAAAGCTGGGAGTTAAACCAGGAAGCCTTGGCTTTTTTAAAAACGAGGGGAAACCCCACAGACATGAAGGCGCACGCGTTGGTGCGCTCAGCCTGGGTATATGAGGAGTTGAACGCGTGGCACAGGCAAAACGGGCGAGCCGAAGAAGCGGCAGAGGTTTTTCGCTTCCACTTGCTGGGTTTAAACTCCGTGGACTTGAAAACACGTTGCGCTGCGCTGGAGGCACAGCTGCCTTGGGTGAAAGGCAAGCCTGAAGGGGCCCATGCCCAAGCGCAGCTGGCACAATGGCTTTGGGCGATGGATGAGCCTTTGAAAAGCCATGCGGTGCTGCAAGCATGCGTCCAAGCAGCTTTGCCTGGGCCTGGAACGGCGCAATGCCAGGAGGAGTTGGCAAGGCTTTTGAGGCCGGAGTTGTCTGCCCATACGCGCTTGCACCAGGCCCCTGGAAACGCCGTGCTAAAACTCCACGTGCGCAATGTGCCGAAGTTGCATTTTCGCGCCTATAAAGTGAAGGACGTGCCCAACGTCTTTCTCCACGCAGGAGAAATGGGGCAACAAGACAACAACCCGACAGCAACCTTTGAGAGAAACCAGTGGGTAGGGCCGCCAAAAGCCTGGTCCCTGGAGGTGCCGCCAAAGGGGGACTTGAGGACTCAGGCGCTGGAAGTGGTGCCGCCGTTGCCCGGCAAGGGCGCCTATTGGTTGGTGGTTTCAGCGGATGAGCGGTTTTCCGTGGAGGCAGGGCATGTGCAGCAAATGTTGTTGCTGCAGACGGAGCTTTCGCTGGTGGTACGCGAAAGGGGCAACAAGCTGGAGGCCCTGGCAAGCCATGCCGTGACGGGGGCACCTGAGGCAGGGGTGAATGTTTACGCAGAAATAAGAAGAAACTTTAACGCCTCTGCGGAGCCCTATGCCTCACAACCTACAGACCGCCTGGGGAAAGCAGACATAAGGAAGGAGAGCGGCCAGGTTGTCCTCTGGGCTTCTCGTGGTGAGGACATGGCGGTGACCCGCCTGTGGGTGGGTTACCCCCCAGGGCATTCCCTGGCCAGCGACAGGGCCTTGGCCTCTTTGGACAGAGCCCTCTACCGCCCTGGCCAGCCTCTTTTTTATAAAGTGGTTGTGTTGCGCCCCCAAGGCTCCGCTTTTGTCCCCGTAGCAGGAGAAAAGCTGAAGGTTTCCCTGAGGGACTCCAACAACCAAGAGAGGGCGGCCCAGGAGAAGGAGAGCAATGCCTTTGGCAGCATTGCCGGGAAGTTGAAAATTCCCGAGGAAGGCTTGCTTGGGCATTGGCATTTGGCACTTGGCAATGCAAGGGGCCAACACCTAGGCTACGCCGCTTTCTCCGTGGAGGAATACAAGCGCCCAACTTTTGAGGCGCGGTTTTTGGAGCAGCAGGAGGAGAAGAAGCTAAATGCCCCCCTCAAGCTGAAGGGGGAGGCCAAATATTATTTCGGGCAGCCTTTGCCTCAGGGGAAGCTGAGGTGGAAAGTGGAGAGAGTCCCCCGCTGGCTAAAGGGGGGCTGGTTGCCTGCGCCACCCTCTCAACCCATTGCCCAGGGTGAAAGCCCTGTGGGCGAAGACGGCCGCTTTGAGGTGGCATTTGTCGCCAAGGCAGACCCCTCCCTCAAGGGGGAGGTGGCCTACCTCTACCGAGTTACCGGCGACGTCCTCGACGAGGGCGGGGAGACGCAGCCGGTGAGTTACAGCTTTCATTTGGGCATGCGTGCACTCAACCCCGTATTTCAAGTGGAGGGTGCGCCCTTGTTTGCAGCAGGCCAAGCCATTGGCTTGCCGGTGCTCAACCAGGACTTGAGCGGCGTTGGCCAAAAAGGCCAAGGCACCTGGAAGCTGTATGCATTGGACGCTCAACGCAAGCGCGACGTGGCAGAAGGCTCAGCGGTGATGCCCCTTTCCTCAAACCCCCCGCCCGCTTTTAACTGGCAAACACAGCTGCACTCCTGGGCAGAGGGCGAGCTAAAAAAGCAAGGAGACATTGCGTTGGATGCGCAAGGGAAGGGGACCGTAAAGCTAGGGCCTCTCCCTCGAGGGGCTTTCCGCGTGGTGTTTGAAGTACGCGACACTTTTGGAAACCCATGCCAGGCGGAGCAGGCATTGTTGGTGGTGGATGAGCGCTTGGGGCAGCCTTTTGCGGCCTGGGCGCAGCTTGAAAAAGAAGAAGTGAAGGTGGGCGAAGAGTTGAAATTGTTTTTGGCCTCCAAGCACGAAGGCCAGGTTTTTTATGTGGAGCTTTTTAGGAAGGAGACGCGCATTGCCGCCCAGTGGGTGACAGCGGGAGACTCCATTCAGGAGTTTAAATGGCGCGTCCGCGAGGAGGACAGAGGGGGCCTTGGCCTTCGCGTGTTGAGCATTCGGGACTTTGAGGCCTACACCCTCTCCCAACATGTGGCCGTCCCCTGGGACAACAAAAAGCTTGCCCTCTCGTTTTCCAGCTTCCGAGACGAGTTGCGCCCGGGAGACAAAGAGCGCTTTGTCCTTTCGGTTACCCACCAGGGCAAGCCGGTGGGCCAAGGCGAAGCAGAGGTGCTGGGCCTCATGTATGACCGCTCCTTGGACGCTTTGCGCCAACATGCCCTCCCCTCCGTTTGGGAGCTGTATAGGCAGCATGGAGGAGCCCACTTCTCCGAAGGCATTTCCCTCCAACAACAGCATGTGGGCACCACCGCCCAAACTCGACAGGTGGCCATGTCGCTTCGCTCTCCTTCGCCCATGTCCCTCCAAGGCGTAGGCGCCGCAGGTGGAGGCCGGGAGGCTGGACTCGACACCGCAATGGTAGAGTCCATGGCTTTGGAAAAAAGAAGCGCCTCTTCTCTAAATGCAGCCGCGGAGGCACCGCCAGAGGCCACAGAGCACCTGCGGCACCATTTTGCAGAAACCGCTTTCTTTTTGCCTTCGCTGACAACAGACGCACGCGGGCAAGTGGTTATGCATTTTGAAGTCCCCGACGCCCTCACCTCATGGAAGGTGGTGGCCAGCGCACACAACAAGCTGGGCCATGGAAGCCCCGTGCTGACGCAGGAGACGAAAACAGCCAAAGCGTTAATGGTGCGCCCCTATATGCCGAGGTTTTTGAGAGAAGGCGACGAAGCCACCTTGGCCGTGGTGGTTAACAACATGAGTGACAAAGCCATGTCCGGCGAGCTGGTGGTGGAATTGTTGGAGCCAGAAACCCAGGCCTCGTTGAGCCAGAGTTTTGGCCTGCTCAAGCCCAAGCAAGCCTTTGAGGTGGCGGCACAAGGCATGGTGAAACTCGAGTTTGCGTTGAAAGTGCCCATGGCACTTGGAGGGGTAGCCATAAAAACGGTGGCGAAGACACAGGAGTTTTCAGACGGGGAGCAGTGGCTTTTGCCCATTTTGCCCTCGCGCATGCATTTGGCCCAGTCGCGCTTTGTTGCCCTAAAGGGGAAGCAGGAGAAGCATTTGGTATTTGAGGAAATGGCGAAGACGGAGGACAAAAGCCGGGAGGAGGAGCGCCTCGTTGTTACTGTGGACGGGCAATTGTTGACGGGGGTGTTGGAGGCTTTGCCCTATTTGGCCAGCTACCCCTATGCGTGCACGGAGCAAACCTTCAACCGCTTTTTCTCCGCGGGCATGGTGGCCTCGGTGTTTGGCCAAAGCCCGGAGCTTTCAAAACTGGCTGCGCAGTTGGCCAAAAAACGCACAACGCCCCTGGCGCGGTTTGACGAGGAAGACTCAAACCGAAAACTGGCTTTGGAGGAGACGCCTTTTTTAAGGCGCGCCAAAGGAGGAGAAACGCCCGAGTGGATGGAGGCCGTTAACCTTTTGGAGCCGGGTGTTGCCCAGAGACAAGCCAGCCTTGCCTTGGCGAGGCTAAGGCGCGCGCAAAACCCAGACGGCGGCTTCCCCTGGTTTGAAGGAGGGCGCTCTTCTGTATATATGACCAACTATATGGCCATTGGGTTTGCCCGCGCCAAGGAGTTTGCGCTGCCCATGCCAGAGGACATGGTGAGGAATGCCTGGAGGTTTCTCCAGAGGCAGCTGGAGGGGGAACTCAAAGCCTGCATGAAGAAGGAGGGCTGTATAGAGGAGGTGGTGTTGACAAACTATGCCGCCTCTTTGTTTGACGCTGCCCTCACGGGCGTTGGCCAGGCGAAAAAAAGAGAGCTCCTCGCCTATGCCCAAACCCACCGAAAAACACTCGCACCGAAGCTGCGCATTTTGACAGCGTTGACGTGGCACCACATGAAAGAAAACCTGCAGGCCAGAGAGTGGTTGGAAGAGTGGATGCAGCTTTCGCGCGAGACAGAAAACGAAGGACGCTTTTGGGCCCCTGAAAGCATGTCCTGGGTTTGGCAGAATGACACTCTGGAAACCCACGCCGCCACTTTGCATGCCCTGACAAAAATTTCTCCCAAAGACGCGCGCGCTGAAGGTTTGGTGCAGTGGCTTTTGTTGCAAAAGAAACTCTCCCATTGGCGCTCCACGCGCACCACCGCGGAAGTGCTTTATGCTTTGGTAGGCCATATGCAGCCCCAAAACCGGATGGGCCAGACAGAGCGCCTTGAGGTGAGTGTTGGCACCTTGCGAAAGGAATTCCTCTTTGAGCCTTCCAACCTCGAAACCAGCAAGCAACAGTGGACATTTGAGGGAAAGGACATTCAACCCCAAACCATGGGACGCATTCGCATTGCCCAAAAAACCGACGGGGTGAATTTTGCCTCTGCCACCTGGCATTTTTCCACCTCCCGCTTGCCCGAAAAAGGGGACGGGGACTTGTTTGCCCTCTCCCGCGCCTACTTCAAACGTGTACCCACGGGGAGTGGCTTCAAACTCATTCCATTGAAGGAGGGAGAAGCCCTACGCCTAGGAGAAGAGGTGGAGGTGCAGCTGACACTCCAGGCGAGGGCCCCAGCGGAATATGTCCATGTGAGGGACGCAAGGGCGGCCGGGTTTGAGCCCCGGAGTGTGCTTTCAGGTTGGAAGTGGGAGAAAGGCTATGCCTACTATGAGGAGGTGAGGGACTCGGCCCAAAACTATTTTTTCGAGAAGCTTCCTCAAGGAGAGTTTCGTTTTGGCTACCGCCTGGTGGCCAGCATGGCAGGCACCTTCCGCTTGGGCCCGGCCACGGTGCAGTCCATGTATGCCCCGGAGTTTGTGGCCTACTCTCAGGGGCATGTCCTCAACCTCATTCCTTAGGGCTTGCCTCTATTTCTTCAAGGAGCGCAACCAGGCTCCTCAGGCCAAAGCCTGTGGCGCCCTTGTTTGTCCACCCGGAGGCATGGGGGCTTCGGGAGGGTCCGGCAATGTCCAAGTGGGCCCAGGGTGTTTCTTTGACAAACTCTTGCAGGAAGAGGGCAGCGTGGATGGCGCCGCCATAATGGCTGTCTGAGACGTTTTTTAAGTCCGCCACCTCGGACTTAAGGCCGTCTTTTTGCGCCTCACACAAAGGCAAGCGCCACAGCAGCTCTCCGGCGTGTTTGGCGGAGCGCTCTATTTGGGCCAGCAGCGTTTCATTGTTGCAGAAAAGTCCTGCGATGCCTTGCCCCAGGGCAACCATGCAGGCACCTGTCAGCGTGGCCAGGTTAACAATGGCTTGGGGTTTGTTTTCTGTGGCCATGCACAGCAAGTCTCCCAAAATGAGGCGGCCTTCCGCATCCGTATTGCCAATTTCAACCGTTTTCCCCATGCGGGAAGTGAGAATGTCCGAAGGGCGAAAGGCTTTGTGAGAGGGCATATTCTCACAAGCCCCCAACAAGGCCACCACGGGGAAGGGTGGACGCAAAGTGGCCACCACCTGCATGGCCCCCATAATGGCCGCCGCTCCCGCCATGTCCGTGTGCATGCCCTGCATACTCCCGGGGGACTTGAGCGAAAGCCCTCCAGAGTCGAAGGTGACGGCCTTTCCCACCCAATAGAGAGGTTTGCGTTTTTTATGCGCTGGGGAGCTCGGCTCATAGCGCAACTCAATGAGTTGAGGCTCCAAAGCGCTGCCTTGGGCCACCGCCAAAAACATTCCCATGCGCAAGCGCTCCAACTCAGGGCGGCCAAACACGCGCGCTTTAAGCCCATGTTGGCGGGCCATGGTTTTGGCGGCCTTGGCCAAAGCCACCGGCGTCATGCTGTGTGCAGGCTCATCCACCAGCGCTCGGCTCCAATTTTGTGCCTGGGCAATGCATTGCCCCAGGCGCAAAGCGTCTTGCATTTGGCGCACAACAGAGGCCCCTGGCTTGCAGACAAGCTGCAGGGACTTGAGGGCCGAAGGCTCCTTTTGTGTTTTCCACTTGTCAAACTCATAGGTGCCCAGCACGGCACCTTCCGCCGCCGCTTGCACTTTGTCTGCAGCAAAAAAAGCCTCCGGCCAGAAGAGGCTGAGTTTAGGGCAGTTGAGTTTTTGGGCCATTTTGACAGTTTGCCCCAAGAGGTTTCGCAGCTTGTCATTTTGGAAAAGCTTGGCTTCACCCAGGCCAAGCAACAACAGGCGCGGCTGAGAGAGGCCCTGAGGCAGGCGCAGAAGGAAGTTTTGTCCGGACTTGCCCGCAAATTTTTCCTGCAACAGCAGGGGCTGGAGGCTTTTTTGCAAGGCGGCAGGCAGAGGGTGGAGCGAAGCATGTTTGGAAGCCTTCGCAAACGCATCGGAGAAAACAGGGAGAATCAGCAAGTCAGCAGAAGCATGGGCAGCAGGTACAATAGAAAGAAGCATGGCTTGCCTACCTACCTTTGCTTGCTTGAGAAAAGCAAGGCATGCGTCACACATGCGTCACAATTCCCAGCGAAAAACCCCAGCCCACAGCCTTGGTTAAGACATGGAGTAAAAAATTAAAAAGCAGGCCGAAGCCGGCGAAGGCGCAAGCTAGGGCGAAGGCGAAGGCGAAGGCGAAGGCGTCCTGGAACGGCGGTAGTCTTCTTTGTGAAGGAGCTGGAGGAATTTGCGTCCTTTGCGCATCCACATATGGCCGCCATTGTCAAAGGCGAGGGCGAGGGCTTGCTCAGGGGTTTTGCCGGTGCCCCAATACATGAAGCGCCACAGCTCTCCTTGGTTGGGGTTGTCAACGGCGATGGCTTCCAGGGGCCACCCATAGGCCGGGGAGCCCAGGAGAAGAAAGCTGTTTCCCGGGCCATGGAGGTGTGCTGCAACATGGAGGGTGCCTGAAACCTCCAGAGGCTCGCCCAGCTGGGAGGAGGAGGTTGTTTCCAAAAAGTGCACGGCTTTTTCCGTGGAGGCCACGAGGAGCTGCCCATCCCTAGAGAGGCTGAGCCTTGCAATGGGGAGTGCAAAGGGCCCCCAGGAGCGCTCTCGCGTAGCCGTGGAGAGGTTATAGGCGGCAACAAAAGATTGGTTGGCGCGGTTTCCAGCCAGGTAAATGCGGTTGCCGTCTGGGGACAAAACGGCAGCAGGCGGGGAAGAGCCGGAGCGGAATTCATCGCCGGGAATGCTCGGACAGTTTTCAATGAGGCCGTTGATGAGGGCACTTCCGGGGCCACACAGAGGGACAAGCTCTGCTTGGCTCTCACTGATGTCAAAGCGGATGACTTCAAGGTGGGCTTCACTGGAAGCCCCCTGGACTTTCCAGTGAGGCAAATGCAAGGTGCTCCCCGAAATGACGGGGGGAGCCACGAAGAAGCCAGGATCCGCCCCGCGGAAGGGGGGTGAGGCTTTGAGGGCCCCGCCTTGGACAGGAAGGCGCAGCAGCATGAAGCCTGTCATACTGACGGCGACGACATAAGCATTGCCTTGGAAGTCCGCGACAAACCCAGCGCAGCTTGTTGTGTTGCCCGTATTGAAATTTGTGTGAGGGAAAGCCTCGAACGGACTTTCGCGAAAGGCAAACAAGGTGCAGGGTGTCCCCCCGGGCCAGGCCTTATAATTCCCCGGCGTATAAGCCCAGCGATAGCCATTGACAGAGTTGCTGAAGTGCGTCTCGAAGGTGCAAAAAGGGGCAGTGTTGGCGCTTACCGACCGGAGGGAGGCAGTGAATATTTGGCCCAGGAGGTTTCCGCCAGCGTCAAAGTGGGCCAAGAAAGGCTCGCGGATGCCTTCCAGGGTTTCGGCGCAACCAAAGAAGGTGGCCGGCGTGTTGCCGGTGCCGCCGGTGGCCACGAAGTGCTCCGTCGCAGCCATGCCGTCTGTAGGCTCCACAGGGGGGTGTGCAGGCAGGAAATAGACGCTGACGGGAAGAGAGTCGCTGACATGCCCGTTGGCACATTTGGCACGCGCTTTGAGGCTCAACTGCGCTGCAATGCCAAGCTCCGGGTAGAAAGGCTCAAAAAGCTCCCTCCGCAAGCGAAGCTCAGCCCTGTTGTTTTCAAAATGGATTTCCGCAAGGGGGGTGTTGCCTTGGAGCACCTGCGCTTGGACGACATGGCTGCAACCTTGGACGCTGGCATAGAGGCGAACAACCTCCCCCACGACATTCTCTTCATGGGCCGTCAAAAACACCCGGTGGTTGTGCGGGCTTTCGGGCGCAGAAATGCTTTGTTTGTCTCCACACGCAAGCAAGCACACCGTGTACAACACCGTGTGTAGCATAGTATGTGACTTGAGGTGCCACGCCCACACCCTCCTGCGTTGTTTTTGAAGAGCGAACATAGGGCCTACTCTAGCGCTTGGCCCCTTCCTCGTATAGGGTTTATATACATATGGAGACAACAGAGTCCGTCGGCTCACTCAAGCAGACAAGCCAAACACAAGGAATTGTACGCCTTGCTCATACGCATGCCTTGACTGTATGTTAAGTTTTGTTAGCTGTAACCCCCATTGGCTTCTATGGGCATAACATGTACGCTCATGGGTTGCAGAAACCGAAAAATACTCCAGAGGATGTTTCGGGGAGAGAAAGACAATGAAAACATGGAAACGATGGGGCCTGGGGTTGCTCTTCGCTGTGGGCATGGCCTGCGGCGCCGGTGACTCTATGGCAATAGCGTCTGAGTGCGAGGGTGCTGCCAATGGCATTTCATGCAACACCGGCAGAGGCATTTGCCAGGAGGGCATTTGCCAGCTGAGGGTACAAGGTGAATGTACAGGTGAGGCAAACGGCGCCTTATGCGACAGTGGCAGAGGGGTGTGCCAGGGCGGCATTTGCCAGCTGATGGCGCAGGGCGAATGTGTAGGCGAGGCAGACGGCACTTCATGCGAGAGCGGCACAGGCCTTTGCCGAGGTGGCCTTTGCCAGCTGACGCTGCAAGACGAATGCACAGGCGAAGCGGACGGCACTGCATGCAAGCGTGGCCAAGGCGTGTGCCAGGGCGGCCTATGCAAGGACAAGGCGGAGGATGCACCCACCATCAGCGGTTTCAATCCCCTTCAGGCAGGGTTTAACCAAGAGGTTCGCATTCAAGGCGCAAACTTCAGCACGGTTAAAGAAGAAAACACCGTCCTATTGGCTGGGTTTGAAGTCCCCGCCGACAACATTCTCTCCGTCTCTGCCAATGCAACCCAAATAACCGTTGTGGTGCCCCAAAACACGCTGTGCACGGGCCCGCAGCAAATATGCACCGGCCTGGTGCACGTGCGCGTCAACGGCCGAGCGGCGGCCTCCTCTTCTCTTTTCACCTATGTGCCGACTGTCAACGTCAGCACCTATGCAGGTAGCGGCACCCAAGGTTTTCGCGACGGCACAACCACGGCGGCACGGTTTAATAGTCCTCAAGGTGTTGTTGTCGACGAGCAAGGCCACCTCTATGTGACAGACAGCGGCAACCACCGCATCCGCACAGTGGCGCTGACGGAAGGAGGGCTTGGCAGCGTTGACTCTGTTGCGGGTGGCAGCAGCGCAATCTTTGTTGACCACCATGAAGGAAGCAAGGCGAGGTTTAGCTCCCCTTCAGGCATTGCCATCGACGCGAGGGGCACCCTTTATGTGGCGGATGTCAACAACCACCGCATTCGTCAAGTGGTGCCAACGGGGGAAACATCCACCCTTGCCGGCAGTGGAGCAGCAACGTGGGGGGACGGCACAGGGGCGGCCGCCTCGTTTAATGCACCTTACGGCATAGCGGTGGATGCGGAGGACAACCTTTATATAGCGGATACCTCAAACCACCGCATTCGCAAGGTGGATAAAGAGGGAGAAGTCACCACGTTTGCCGGCAGCGGCGTGGCAGGCTGGCAGGATGGCAAGAGAGAGACAGCATTGTTTTATGCACCCAGGGGCATCGCCCTAGACGGGGAAGGCAACCTTTATGTGGCGGATACTTTCAACCACCGCATTCGCAAGGTGGATAAAGAGGGAGAAGTCACCACGCTTGCCGGCAGCGGTGTGGCAGGCTCGAGAGACGGCCAGGGAGCGGAGGCGCAGTTTAGAAACCCTCAGGGCATGGCTATAGACGCCAAGGGCAACCTCTTTGTGGCAGACACCAACAACAACCGCATCCGCAAGGTGACACCCGAAGGCAACGTCACCACTTTTGCCGGCAGTGCTTCCGGTTTTGCAGACGGCCTTGGCGTGGGTGCACTGTTTAGAGCGCCTCAGGGCCTTGTCATGGATGCAAACAACCTGCTGTATGTGGCGGATACTGGGAACCACCGCATCCGAAAAATTGTTATGGAATGAAGCGGGCATGAAGGAGGCATGAAGAAGGGGGGCATAAAAACCCTCTTCTGCCTCACTCCTGTTTAACTCCCGTTGACTCCCATTTTTCCACCACGAAGAAGTCCAAACGCCGGTTGAGCTGGCGCCCCCTGCCCGTATTGGGGGCCACAGGCCTGCTGTCCCCCGCATTCAGCACCTCCATGCGTGCAGCGTCCATGCCAAGGCCCACAAGCGCCTCTACAACAATTTGAGAGCGCTGTGCAGAAAGCTGCATGGCCGCCCCCTCAGCCCTTTGGGACTCGACATGGCTTTCAATGCGTATGCGTTGAATGTGGTGGCGAATGAGAAAGTCCACAAGGCTGCGCAGCTGAGCATGTCCATGGGGTGTCAGCTCTGCGCTGTTGGGTGTAAAAGCCAAAGGCTCCGCCAGAAGGAGGCGTTGGTTGACAAGGCGTACCGCCGGGGAGGCAGGGGAGGGCTCAACGCGCAGCAAATGGGCTTGTGTCTGCTCGGCGGCCATATTCACTTTTTTGACAAAGGCCAAGCCGTCCTCGGGGATGATTTCAAGCACTTGTGGCCCCGGGGGAATGCTGAAGGCCGGCGCCTCCTCTGAGAGGAGGAAGCTTTGTGGGTTTGGCCCGCGCAGGTGGACTTGCCCGGAGACAAGCTTGTGGCCTCGCCTCAACGCAAGGAGGAGTTGGGGCGGCGGTGGAGCAGCCGCAACGACAGCAGGCGCCTCTTCCGGTATGCAAGAGAGGGTTGGCGCCTCGGCGGTAGTGGGGGGGTGCACAGAAGCGGAAGGGGCGATGGCCATAGAGAGGCCAAAGAAGAAGCGCCACGGGGGATGAGGGGCAACACCGGGGAGCTGTGGGGACTTGAGGTTGAATTCTCCCCCCAGGTTGAAGGTGATATTGGGCAGCAAGGTAAGCTTCGCCCCGAGGGTGAGGGCCTGAGGGTTGGGTTGTGCGGGGGCGTTGTCCTTCTCAAGCCAGTAGGGGAAGCTGTGCCGGTATTCCACAAAAGGTGTGAGGTGAGGCAGAGGGACTTCCATGGCGAGGTTGAGAAAGACATGGTGGCGGTTGTTGAGGTTCCAGGCAAAGGTTTGCCACCTGGCTCTGCTGGGGTCATTCTCCGCGAGGAGGTTGGTGTTTTTGCCAATGTTTAGGTACAGGCCGAGGTTTGAATGGAGGATGAGCGGGAGACGAGAGGAAAGCTCTTGGAGATTCCAAGCCAGCAAGAGGGAAGGACGGAAGGCGAAGCTCATGGCGTCCATGGTATTGCCGACGTTGAAGGTGCGCACTCCCAAGTCCAAGCCTGAATAGAAGCTGGGCACAAAGCCGTAGCTGAATTTGGTGCCCAGGTTAATATCCCCGAGAATTTGCCCACTCACCTTCTCAGGTTCGTTTTGTTGGTGCTTGTTCACCGACAGGTTTGCAAAGGAGGAGGACACTTCATAGCTGGCATAGGCCTCAAGCCAGGGCAGGAATGTATAGGCTGCCGAAATCCCCCCTATTACACGATGAATGTCTGAAAAGTACAGGTCGCTTCCAGCAAGCTCGGGAAATTGTTTGAGGTGGGAATAGCTGCCCAACAACGAGAGGTGAAGCACGCCCGGAGTGCCCAGCTGGGCACTGTGCGTATGAAAGAGGCCCACGCCGCGCTGCACAGCGACGAAGCGAGCGTTTCGCAAGTCCCCCACCTCCAAGTGGAATGTACTCGGCGTATGAGGCGTGAAAACAGGTTTGCCCTGAGTTTCAGGAGCAGCCACAGGGGCCGCAGAGGGCGTCTCTATGCCAAGGAGAAGTGAGAGCAGGAGGGAGAAGGCGAACGAAGAGAAAGAAGGCATAGGCATAACACGCGAAAAAGGTAGGACAATTTCTTTCACTCCCCAGCATAGCAATGAAGGCGAAGACTTTGGGTGGAAATAAATATTCCAGAGTTCTTTTTATATACTGAATGGTATACCCTGGCACCACCAGGAGGGTTTTGAAGATTAGGCTTTGTTTTTATATTGTGGGCATCAGCTTTTTAGGTGCCTTGGAGGCGGAGGCAGCGGACCGAGCAGAAGTCCTTTCCCGGTTGTCGCTTTCCCACATGCATTACCTTAAGTCATGTTTTGCGTTTGAGAGAGGCGACCTGGCGAGGGCCAAGGATGAGTTGCGCTTGGCACAAGTGCTGGACGAAGGCCCCTATTTGCGCTCGGCGAAGCCGTGTCGCACGCTTTCTTCTTCCTCCTCGCAGGAGCAGCTTCGCGGGGAGCTTTCAGGTTTGTAGGCTCAGCTGCGGCATGAGCTTTTATTTGAGCAGGACAAGCAAGCAGTTTTTCATTGCATCTGCGTGTGGATTCTAAGTCGATGATGGTGTAGCTTCTATAGCTTAGCTTCCTTCATTTCCCGACGAGAGGTTTTTGGTTTATGGTGCGCAACAACCCGATAAACATCATCCGAAAAGGTATCACCATTCGAGGAAGTCTTTCAGGCGGTGGCGATTTGGTCGTCGAAGGGCGAATAGAGGGGCAGGTGGATTTGAAAAACCATTTGACGATTGAGACGACAGGAAAGGTGCAGGCAGATATTCGAGCGGAACAACTCACCATCAATGGTGAGGCCAGCGGGAACATCGATGCTTCTTCAAAAGTAGCCATCAACGCAAGCGCCTTGGTCAACGGCGACATTCGTGCGCCGCGGATTGTCATTGAGGATGGCGCCATTTTTAATGGCTCCATTGAGATGGATGTGAAATTGCCAGAAGAGGTTTAATCAAACGAAACGGGAAAGAAACATGGCGAATACCATCATTGGTTCAAGCATTGTCATTGACGGAGAGATTTCGGGCGACGAGGACTTGGTCATCCAAGGAACCGTCAAAGGAAAAATCTCTCTCAAAGAAAGTTTGTATGTAGAGAGCTCCGGGGTTGTTTTGGCCGACATTGACACGCAGAATGTGGAGATTGCGGGCCGTGTAACGGGCAACATTGTTGCCAGCGACAAAGTGGAACTCAAAACGGCTTGTCGCGTCATAGGAGACATTAAGGCGCCACGGATTTTGATTGCGGATGGGGCAGCATTTAAGGGCAATGTAGACATGGATGTCAGAGACTGAGGTTTCCATGGCTTCGAAGAACCTGAATACATTTTCAAGCAATCCCCTGGGCAATACCATTATAGGCCCCTCCATCCTCATTAGTGGACGACTTTCAGGAGATGAAGACTTAATTGTCCAAGGAAGAGTGGAAGGCGAAATTGCACTCTCCCATACATTGTTTGTGGAGAAGTCCGGCATTATTAAAGCCAATGTTTCCGTCAAAAATGCCATTGTCTCCGGGGTTGTGGTGGGCAACATTCGAGCGACAGAATGCGTGGAATTGACGCCCGGGGGCAGAATGGTGGGTGACATTGCTTCTCCTCGGGTCATTATTGTGGACGGTGCCAGTTTCCGCGGACGCGTGGAGATGGGAGAGGCCGAGGCTTTGCGCGCAACACGAGGGAGCCCCGCCGCCAAGCCGGCCTCTGAGGACGCCCCTGTGGCACTCCCCTCCTCGGTTTCGCCGCCGCCGCTCCCCATGTACAGGCCGGCCATGCTGGGGCTGACGCCTGTGCCGAGAGTGGCGGTTAGAGCGCCTTCCCCTTCGGCCTTGCCAGAGGAAGTTGAAGGGGAAGCCAGCAAGGACAAGCCTTTGCCGCCGGAGCCGCCGGTGTTGATGGATGTGAATACAAAAAAACTTGTCGTCAAAAAGAAGAACTAAGCCATGTCGAATTACGACGATGGGATGAAAGAGTTGGATAGGTTGCTGGAGGAAGCCAAAGCGGCTTTGAAAGCCCGGGCCTCCTTGGGGAAGGACATGCTTCCAGAGGAGGCCATGCCGGAAATGCCTGAGCAGACACCAACGCCTTTGGCGGAAGAAGCCGAAGCTCCGCCAGCGTCGCCTCCGGAGGAGCCGTTGCCCGAGAAGCCACCTGAAGGGCCTGCGCCTGAGGAGTTTCCAATTGAAGAGTTGTCGCCTGAGGAGTTTGAGGAGTTGCCGCCTGCACCGTCGCCGCCTGCGGAAGTGAAGCCGGAAGAAGCGTCGCCATGCCAGGCGGCAACAGAGGAGGGCCCCCCCGTTTCAACCTCGGAGCCAGAGGCCTCCCGAAAGGCTTCTGAAGAAGTGGATGCGGATGAGCTTGCCATGGATGTGGCCATGCGCATGGCCGTCATTAACCAGGACTTGTCACTCGTCGCCGACGTATTTCTCGAATTGGAGCCCAGCCAACGCGTCATGTTGCTAAAACAGCTGCGCTATGCCAGAGACATGGTTTCCTACCTCGAGAGGCTGGAGTGAGTGTGCTTGAAGAAGAAAAACGTCGCCTGTTGCAGCTGCTGGCCGCCCAGTCCGTAGAGCACCGCCGGGTGGTTTTGGCCTCGGGCCGCGAGTCCAACTTTTATGTGGATTGCAAGCGCACCGTGTTGACAGCAGAAGGGCATTGGCTGACAGGGAGGCTGTTGTTTGCCCTGGCAAAGCAGCTGGCCCCCCAGGCGGTGGGCATAGGGGGGATGACGATGGGGGCGGACCCCTTGGCCTCCGCAGTCAGCCTTATGAGCCATTTGGCGCAGCAGCCTTTGCATGCTTTTTATGTGAGAAAGGAGCCCAAGGGCCACGGCACCAACCGTTGGATAGAGGGCTTGTTTGGCGCAGCAAAAGGGGCGCGCCTTGCCATGGTAGAAGACGTGGTGACGACGGGAGGCTCCACGCTAAAGGCCATTGAGCGGGTGGAAGAGGCCGGCTATGTCGTCGACGCGGTGGTGGCCATGGTGGACCGCCAGGAAGGTGGCAAAGAAGCCCTGGAAGCCAGAGGCTATTGCCTGGGCTCCCTCTTTGTGAAGAGCGACTTTCAAAAATGAGATGGATGGTGGTTGCCTGTTGCCTGGCATGGCTTAGCTGCGTCTCCTTCCGCATGCCCCGCGAAGCCAGCATGCCCGCAGGGGACCCAAACCCGCAGGCGGAGGCCGCCTACCAGCTGCTTTTGCAGCAGCATACGGCGGAGAAGACGTTGATGGGGGGGCTAAGCACCCACGCCATGGTGGCAGCGACGCTGCAGCAACCTGCGTTTGCGAAGGCGCGCATGGAGCGCATAGGCAGCCTTCGCGCCTGGCCAGAGGAGAAAACGCAGGAGGTGTGGGCGCAGGAGCGTCAGCGGCTGGAAGGCGTGACGGAGTTTTTTGTCGGCCTGCAAACCTCCTTGCCCAAGCACAATGACTTGGACATGCGCACCTCCCTCTGGCAGCTGAGTTTGCGCATAGGCGAGCAAGTCCACTTCCCAAGCTCCATCCACCGGCTGGGCCGCTCCGAGGTGGAAATGCGAAACCTATACCCCTTTATGGGGCTGGCCTGGGTAGGCTACCGCGTCCAATTCCCCATCGCCTTGGAGCCGCCCTTTGGGGCCACCTTGGTGGTGGCTTCTGCCCTGGGCAAAGCAGAGTTTTTTTATGTGGCCTCCGAGGAAGGGGCCATGGTGGCTAACTCCAAATAAAGGCCTCCACGGTTGCCCCCGCCTCACAGTGGGGCTTCCTCAAGGGCACCAGGGCATTGCACAAAGCCAGCGGCAAAATGGCCCCTGAAGAGAAATGGGGCGCAAGCTTCACCCAGGCCTTACCCCCCTCCCACGCCAGTTGGGCGCAGTGGATTTCCAAGCGCTCCAAGGAAGCCTTCGCCGCATGGCATAACCTCGCACCTACAGGCTGGGGGAAAGCCTGACGCTCCCCCTGCAGCCCTCGCAACAAGGGTGCCAGGAAAAAGACAAAGCCCACAAAAACCGCCCCGGGGTTGCCTGGCAGGCCCAATATATAGCGCCCATGCAGGCGGCCTAGGCACAAGGGCTTGCCGGGCTTCATGGCCACTTGGGAAATGGCAAAGCGGCAGCCCATTTCCGTGAGGACTTCGCGCACCCAGTCATAGCGGCCTACGCTGATGCCGCCGACGGTGACGGCTATGTCCACCTCGGGCAGCAGGGCTTCCAGGCGGCGGCGCGTCGAGGGCTTGTCGTCCTGCAAGTGCTCACAGTGGACTTGGGCCCCCAGGCTTTGTGCCCAGGCCGCCAGCATGGGGGTGTTAGAGTCAAACAGGCAAGCCTCCCCCGGGGAGGAGGCCACATAGCCCGGCGGAGGCGGCGCCCCCAACGGAGGGCATAACTCATTGCCCGTGGAGAGGAGGGCAAGGCGGGGTTGCCTGAAGGCCACCACCTGAGCAATGCCCCCGGCCGCCAGTGCCGAAAGCGCCCCCGGGCCCAGGCGTACCCCGGCGGGCAGCAACAGCTGCCCAGCTTCTATGTCCTCCCCGGCCTTGCGTATATGTTGCCCCGGCTCCACATGCTCCGGCAACAGCACCTCCTCGCCCTCAAGGCGCACCTTCTCCTGGGGTACCACAGCATTGGCCCCTGGGGGCAGGGGCGCCCCCGTAAAAATACGCGCTGCCTGCCCCGGCCCCAAAGCCTGTGCCGGTGCCTGCCCCGCTGCCACCTCAAAAGCCACCCGCACACGGCGCGACGCGCTTGGCACATGCACGGCAAACCCGTCCATGGCGCTGTTGTCAAAGCGCGGCAAAGCCACAGGCGAGTGCACATTTTCAGCCAGCACGCGCCCAAAGGCGTTGGCAAAAGAGACGGTTTGGGTTTCCAACGGTTGAATTTCGCTTTTTAAAATGCGTTGCGCTTCGTCAAAAGAAAGCATGGCAAAAGCCCCTGGGGTGAAAGGCCAGCAAAGAGATAGCCCTCATGCTGGCAAAAGGCTAGCCTTGTGGCATGTACAAATACGGCTTTGAGACAGAAATAGGCGAGGACTTGGCCCTCATGCCCCTGGGGGTACGCCGCAAGTTGGACATAGTAGCCCTGCGCTTTCCCTTAAAAACCTGGCAGGCGCTGAGTTTTGAGGAGCGCTGTCGGCTATGCGAGGAGGAGCCTGACACCCTGGGGGCAGAAGGCTATGCCCAACTCGTCCTCGCCCTGGCGAAGGGCCGCCCGGGGCAGCTGGAGGCTTTGCCGGCCTTGCCAACCCCCAGGCCATGGGCGACGCAGGAAGCCAAGGTGCGGGTGTTGGGGCGAAGTGAGGCCGCCGGCCGCCCCCTCTCCCCGGAGGTGTGGGAGGGGTTGAGCGACGAGAAGCGCTATATTGTATGGCGGCTTTCCGAGGCGCGCCGAGGCCCGCAAAAATTGCTGGCGGCCTGGGCAGAGTGGCTGGGGGCGCCCTGGTGAGGAGCGGCCTTGTCGGGCTGTTTGTAGGCGGCAGCGCACGCCGCATGAAGGGTTTCCCCAAAGGTTTTTTGAGAGGGAGCAGCGGGCTTTCCATTGTGGAGCAGCATTGGAGGATGGTGGCCCAACTTGGCTGGGAGGCCGTGCTGGTAGGTGTGCACCCGGCCTACGCACATTTTGCAAGAGAGCATCAGCTGCAGTGCCTGGAGGATGAGCCTTTCGGCATAGGCCCTTTGGGAGGGTTTGCCTCGCTTTTGCGTTGTGCAGGGCGCAGGCTTTGCATTGCTTTGGCTTGTGACATGCCGCATGTGGCCTTTGAGGACTTGGAGGCTTTGGCCCTCTGCCCCAGCCAGGCGCCGGCCCTGCTTCCCCGGAGGCGTTATTGGGAGCCCTTGTTTGGGAGATACGACGCTTGCAGGGTGAGGCCTGCCCTGGAGGCCTTCCTCGAGGCGGGCGGCCGCTCCTTCCAAGGCTTTTTGGAAACCCTCTCCCCGGAAGTGTTTTTTCCCAAAGCCCCCAAAACCTTGGAAGATTGGGACTCCTTCGAAGATATAGACTTCGCAAAAGACAGCAGATAACTCTTTGGATTTGGTCCTCAATTTTTCTGAGGCCCCCGAGGGCGCCGAGGGCATTTAGAAACAAGCTGTATTTTTTTAACAAGAATGGATATACAGGGCGCTGGCGTCCACAAGGGTGGCAGTTTTTGGCTGGGTTTAAAATTTAAGGCTTGACTTGGCTTGGAAGTCCTCATCTTTGGAGGAAGAGACACATGGCAGAAAACGAATCGGGAAACCTCGATCGACGTGAATTTCTGATGGGCCTTGCAGTGGTAGGCGGAGCAGGCGCCCTGGGCGCAGGCAGCTGGGGTGTTTTGGAGGCAATGGTTCCACAAGGCGTGGCAGGGGTTGCAGCGACGTGGCACAAGAGTGTTTGTCGCTATTGCGGAAATGGCTGCGGCGTTTTGGTGGGCATGAGGGATGGCAAGGTGACAGCCATTCGCGGTGACTTCAAAGCGACGAATAAGGGTTTCATTTGTATTAAAGGCTCCTTGCTCAACATGCTCAATACCGTCGGCTATGGCGGCAACGGCACGGGCAGGGCACTCAAACCCAAAATTCGCGTCAGCGACAAATTCCAGGACAAAGCCGCCAACAAAGAGCCAACATGGAGAGAAGCCTCCTGGGACGAGGCCATGGCTTTGGTGGCAGGCAAATTTGCGGATGCCATTCAACGGAAAGGGAAAGACTCGGTGGCCTTCTATGGCTCCGGCCAGCTGTTGACGGAAGAAACATACACCGCCAACAAACTGTTTAAAGGCGGCATCCGCACCAACAACATTGATGGTAACCCACGCCTGTGCATGGCTTCGGCCGCTGTGGGCTATACCCAGGTTTTTGGCAAAGACGAGCCCATGGGTTGCTATGAAGACTTGGACACAGCCGAGGTGTTTTTCATTACCGGCGCCAATATGGCCGTTGCGCACCAGCCCAGCTTTGAGCGCATTAAACGGACGCGCAAGGCCAACCCCAACTGCAGAATTATTTTTGTGGACCCGCGGGCCTGTGAGACAGCGGCCTATGCGGACTACCACCTGCACATTCGCCCCGGCTATGACTTAATGCTGATGAATTCCATGGCGCATGTCGTCCTCAATGACAACCTCGTTGACAAAGCCTTCGTCAATGCCCATTGCAAGTTTGTGAGGATGGTGGCCGACGTAAATGAGGATGGCACCCCCAAGCTGAACCCTCAAGGCCAGCCGTTGATGAAGGAGGTGACTTTGTCCATGGAGGAATACCGCCAGCTGCTGGATGACTATGCCCCCGAGAAGGTGGCGGACCGCATTGGCATTTCCCCGCACCAAATTCGCGAAGTCACCCACCTCTTCGCCAAGTCCAAAGGCACCGTCTCCTGCTGGACAATGGGCATTAACCAGTCCAGCCGCGGCACCGCCACCAACAACATGTTGTCAGCCATGCACCTGCTGACAGGGCAAATTTGCAAGCCCGGGGCAACCCCCCTGTCCATGACAGGGCAGCCCAACGCTTGCGGTGGTGTGCGTGACTGCGGCGCGCTGGCGCACCTGTTGCCGCATGGCCGCCTGGTGGCCAATGCCCAGCACCGCGCGGAGATGGAGAGGCTGTGGGAGTTGCCGCCTGGCACCATTACCCCGACAATGGGCCGGCATACCATTGCCATGTACCGGGCGCTGGAGACGGGGGAAATTGAGTGTTTGATGGTGATGTGTACCAACCCCGCGCAGTCCCTCCCTGCCGGTGAGCGCTACCGCGACGCCATGAGGAAGAGCTTTTTGGTGGTAGCGGAGGCCTTCGAGGACAGCGAAACGGCCAAGCTGGCCGACGTCATTTTGCCTTCGGCGCTGTGGATTGAAAAGGAAGGCGTCATGGGACAAACCGAGCGCCGCTACCAACTGGTGGAGAAGCTGCTGGAGCCACCCGGTGAGGCGCGCAGCGACTTGCAAATTCTGGTGGACTTCGCCGAGCGCCTTTCTGCGGCGGGTGTGCTTTCCAGGGCGGACCTTATTAAAAGCAAGACGCCAAGGGAGGTGTGGGATGAGGTGCGGACCATTTCCTCCAAGGAGAACAGCGTCTATGACTATGAGGGGATGACATGGGAGCGCATGCAGAAGGAGCACGGCATACAATGGCCATGCCCTGCGCCGAGCCACCCTGCCTCCGGAGGCAAGCCCCACCCTGGGACAGCGCGCCGCTATATGAAGGGCGACCCGCTGATGTCGGATGTGGACAAGGAAGTGGAGTTTTATGGACAGCCCGACAAGAGGGCCAAAATATGGTTCCGCCCATGGACGAATTTGCCCCAGGAGCCTTCAGAGCGCTTTCCGATGATTCTCACCACCGGGCGTATTTTGGAACAATGGCATACCGGCACCATGACGGACCGCATTCCGGAGTTGAAGAATGCCGCCCCCTATCCCGCCACCATTGAAATAAACGTCCAGGATGCGCATGAGTTGGGCATTCGCGAGGGCCAAATGGTGACGCTGGAGAGCCAGTTTGGCAAGGTGACAGGGCCAGCCCAAATAACGACAGGCCCCCGCAAGGGCGTTTGCTATGCCGCTTTTTATGACCCGAAAATGTTTATTAATGCGGTGGTGTCGGACCATGTCGACCCCATGTCCTTTGAGCCCGAATTTAAGGTGACAGCCGTCAGTGTGAAGCCGGCGGAAGGCTCTGTCATTCCCAGGAGTTAGCCCATAACTACAGATTAGGAAATTGACCATGACAACGCTGATTATTGTTTTAGGTGTCATCTGCTCGTTGCTGGGGCTGCTCTTTTGCATTGGTTTGTGGCTTGTGCCAGCGGCGGAGCTGAAGAAGAAGGCCTCCACAGGCGTCAAAATAACCGCAGCCCTCGGGTTTGTGGTTTTGCCCCTGGGGGCCGTGGCGGTGGCCAACTACCACACCTTTGAGGGGGCCAAGGACGTGGATGCGTGCGGGACGTGCCATGAGTGGAAGGTGAAGGACATGAGGGACCCAGAAAGCCGCTCCTTGGCTGCGCTGCACTATAAAAACAGTTGGATTGCAGACCAACAGTGCTACCACTGCCATTCAGGCGAGGGCTTTGACGGGAGCGTCAAAGCCAAAGGCGATGGTTTTCGCCACCTTGCGCGTTATATAACGGGCACCCATGAGACGCCCATTGTCCATCGCGGCTATTTTGACAACAACAACTGCCTCAAGTGCCACGAGACGACAGCGAAATACCAAGCCGTCTCTTCACACTTCACCCTCAAAGAGCATTTGGCTTCAAGCCAAACCAGCTGTTTGAATTGCCATGGCCTTGGACATGGAGGACACGCCATCCCCGTGACATACGGCCAATAAGCTCGCCTGGGTTAAACTTCCATCTCTTTGATAAAAAGGAAACACCGCCTATGACACTGCGCATCCCCGCTCTTTTTAGTGGAATTGGCTTTCTGCTGACTTTGTTGTTTGTCTTCAACATGAAGTCCCCTTTGACGTTGGCTCTGTTTGTTTTTGTGGCACAGCCATGCTTCTTAGCGGGTTTTTTCCTGTGGCTGCGAAAGACAGACTTGAAGCAAAGTTAAGTCCGCTGGTTTTGAAGCCTTGTTTTGAGGCCATGGTTGGGAAGCCGTTTGCGAGAGTGGCAGGCGGCTTTTTTCGCAACCGCTTGCTCACCAGAGTGGGCGTTTCCCTGAAATAGTGTTTGTTGTCGGCGTCTTTTTATGAGCATTTACAGCGCCTCGCAGGAGGGTTTCCTGGAAGTCCGGCATTTGAGAAGTCCGGTTTTGGAGGTTGTGTTACAGAAGCATTTGTTGGTTGTCCCAAGCTTTCAATAAAAGAGAAGAGATATGTCCAAAGACTGTTATTATTTTGGTGCCCCAAAGGCTGACGGTGACAGCTCCATGAGCAGCTTGTTGGGAGGCAAAGGTGCCAACCTGGCGGAGATGATGAATTTGGGGGTGCCTGTCCCCCCGGGCTTCACCCTGACGACGGAAGTCTGCTTGCGCTATGCACAAACCGGAGAGCTCCCCGACGAGGTCAAAACCCAGGTAGGCCAAGCCCTTGCGCGCATGGAACAAGAATTGGGCCGCAACTTTGGCCAACCCAACGCCCCCTTGCTGTTGGGCATCCGCTCCGGGGCCCGCGCCTCCATGCCGGGGATGATGGATACCATTCTCAACCTCGGCCTCAATGGGGAAATTGTCCAGGCCCTCGCCAAGGAAACC
>Ga0209737_10000713_pt1 | contig 25722 bp, 21 predicted proteins | sample TergutCu122P3_FD_187284 | JGI IMG/M metagenome (GOLD analysis project Ga0209737, IMG submission 187284) | Cubitermes ugandensis P3 segment gut microbial communities from Kakamega Forest, Kenya - Cu122 P3 (SPAdes) (version 2) | ecosystem: Host-associated > Arthropoda: Insects > Digestive system... | reverse complement strand
GTCGGTGGGGTAGCTGCTATGCCTAGGCCCCGCAGGGTGGTTTTTTTTGGTTCCTTTTTTTGTCCATACAAAAAAAGGGACTCGCCGAAAGGCGAAAAAAACATCGCCCGCAGGGCAAAAAATAGCCCCCCGCCCCATAAGCCATATAAAACCCCCTTCATGCCCCCTCAACAGGAAGACTCCATCCTCCATTTCGCCAAAGCCGTGCTTGAAACGGAAGCTGCCGCCATTCTCGCCCTGCGCAGCAAACTGAATGGAAACTTTGAGCAGGCCGTCTGGCACATGCTTCAATGCCGCGGACACATCGTCACCATGGGCATGGGTAAACCCGGCTTCATCGCCCAAAAACTGTCCGCTACGCTGGCTTCCGTGGGCATCCCCTCCTTCTTTCTGCACCCGGCGGAGGCCGCCCATGGCGACATTGGGCGCATCGCCCCAGGCGACATGGGCGTGGCTTTGTCCAACTCGGGAAGTACCGAGGAAATTTTGCGCCTCCTGCCCACCTTCAAACGGCTGGAAATGCCCCTCGTCGTCCTGACGGGGGATGCTCAGTCGCCGCTGGCAAAACAGGCCACCATTCTCCTTGAAATTGGCTCCATCAGCGAAGCTTGCCCCATGGGCCTTGTGCCCACAGCCAGCTCCGCCGCCTTGCATGCCATGGCCGACGCGCTCGCCTTAAGCCTCGCCAAAAAACGCGACATGACACCGGAGAAATATGCGCTCCTCCACCCGGCCGGCGCCCTCGGACGCTCCGTCATGCGCGTCGGGGAACTCATGCGCCAGGGCCCCTCCAACCCTGTGGTGCAGGAAAAGGCACCCCTCGCCCAAGCCATTATTGTCATGACGCAAACACCCGGCAAGCCCGGAGCGACGAATGTCGTCGACGCAGACAACAAACTCGTGGGCATTTTTACGGATGGGGACTTGCGGCGCCTCATCCAAAGCCAACGGCTGAACCTCGACGCTCCCATCGGCCAGTTTATGCAAAAGCAACCACGCTATGCCCTCGCCCACGAGTTGGCCATGACAGCCGCCGGACGTATGCAACAATACCAGGTGGACCAGCTACCCGTTGTCGATGAGCAGGGAAAAACCATCGGCCTCCTGGACGTCCAGGACTTGCTCGCCATTCGCCTTATTTAAGACGCTCTTTCGCAACAGGCCCAAAGCCAGGGTGCGCCGCAAGCTTCTCCCAAATCCACCGCGCGCCTTCTGCATGGCCCTTGGCTTTTAAGGCCTGGGCCAAAGCGTCCAAGGCTTCCGGCGTCTGCTCCGCTGTTTTCCAAACCCGCTCTGCCATGTCTTCCTGGTTGCCCAAGTGGGCCAGGGCATAGGCCATGCCCGCATCCACGCGCGCGGAGCGCCAGCTTGCGTCTATGAGTCTCAAATAGCGGTGGATGGCCTGCTGGTATTGCCTTTGGGCCAACAAATTTTCAGCTTCCTCCAGAAGGTGCGTCTCGCTGGGCGGCGACATTTCCGGCAAGGCAAAACCCAGTCCTGCAGGTTTGAAAGCTTCGGCGCGCGGGCGGCGTACTTTGGAGTTGCCGCCCGCCTCCAGGGCAGCCTCCACGCGAAGCAAAAACCCCCTGGCCAGGGTGGCCTGCGGGTGCTTTGCCTGGCTAACTTTGTGCAGAAGCTGACGGGCGCGCCTCAACGAGGCCAGGTTGTCCCCTTCTGTCTCCAACAACAAAACCCCCAGGGCATAGGAAGCTTCCAACAAGTCCTCCTCCAAAGCCAACAAGGCTTCCCAGGTTTTTTTGGCCCCCTCCATGTCCTTGGAAAGCACTTGAAACAATGCCAGCTGCTTTCCTGTGTCCACCACCTTGGGCATGAGCAAACGCACACAGGCGGCTTGTTTGGCCTGCGTCTTTTGCGCCTTGGCTTTGGCAAACTCCAGCGCCAACTCTTTGCCCGCATTCACCTCCTCGCACGCCGCCTCCGCTTCCACTTTGTGCAGCCTGGAAAAAAGCGCCCGCACCTCCTGCGTCTTCTCCCAGGCCTGCCCAAAATAGAAAGCGGCATCCTCATCCCGGTGGGCTTTGGCATATTCCGTGGCAATGGAGCTGGCGACTTCAAAAGTCTTGGGTGAGTCCCTCAAGCCTTCCGTCTGGTCCATGCGGGAAACAATGTCCGGCAAGTCGACAAAGCGAGGACGCTCCCCGGAAGTTTGCCCTTCCGCCAAAGGGGGCGCCTGCTGCTGCATCCTCAAGGGGTGCGAGGGCGGCATTGCCACCGGCATTTCACCCAAAGCGTCTGCGGAAGGGTGCGGCACCCTCAGCGGGTGCTCCGGCGGCATTTGCAACAAGGAAACCGTCACTGTCCATAGAATGAAATTCAGGCACATGGTTGTCTGCCTTCTACTGCATGGGGGCCCTGGAAGCCACTTCTTCAAAAAAGCGCTGCGCTTCTTCCCTCGCCAAAGCGTGCCTGTCTTGTGCCACAGCCTCCGGCAAAGCCACAAAAGCCTCCGCCCAACGGTGGACATGGGTTTCCCATTCGGCCGGCACCTTGGGCAAAAAAGCCTGCACGTCCACGCCGACAAACAAACGCCCCAGCACCGTCAGCGAAGCGTATACTGCATGCGCAATGCCCCACTGCAGGGCCTTGGCCTTGAGGCTTGAAGCCTCCACTTCCAAAGACAGCATGGCTTCGCGCATGTCCACCCAGTCCACCCAGGGGCCCTGGTAGGCTTCGGCATATTGGCGCGCGCACAGCACCAGCAGGTTGTCTTCAAGCCCCAGGGAAAACACCGAAGGGCCAAACACGCGCTTGGGCAAGGCCTGCGCCAACAGCTGCGGGGGCATGCGCGGCACGCCCGGCAAACGGCTGTAGAGGCCCAGGACAAGGCCGTCGTCCGCAAGGCCGCAAGCCCCATGGGGCATGGGCACTTCCTCGGTATAGCCGCGCCCGCGCGCATAGCCGGCAAAAGCTTCCACGTCTTCTTCGGCAAGCAGCACGGAGACTTCCGGCAAGGGCCGAAGGCCCATATGGGCATAGAGGGCTTCTGTCCAACTGAGGGCGCCCAACAGCACCAGCTTTCGGCCTTCCAAAGGCTGCATCGCCTTTCTGAAGCCGGCAAGGCGCAGGGCGTTGCCGTCCAAAGTTTCTTGAAAAACCGACAGCAGGGCCTCCCTTAGGGCGCGCGGGGCCGACAGCTGAGGCAGGGCATATTCCAGGTTGTAGCCCACCAAAGGCCCCAGGCCCTGGCCCAGGCACCAAGGGGCAAAGGCCTCGAAGGGAGCCTCTCGCAGAGGGCGAAAGCGAGGGCGAAGCTGAGTCAGCAGACGCAAAAGTTCCAGCATGCTGTGGGTATGCCTTGAGTGGACGCGCCTGCCAAGGGATTTAGGGCGGTCTAGACCGGCGGTCTAGTGTTGGGGCCTTTTGAGGCCCAGCTTCGCCATGCGGAAAATGAGTGTCCTGCGGGCCAGGCCAAGGCGTTTGGCGGTGGCGGAGACATTCCAGCGCGCGCGGGCCAGGCTTTCTAAGAGTATTGTATATTCCGCGGCCGCCATCTGCTCCTCATACGTCCCGGGGGCGTCTTCTGCCGTCAGTACCGCCGGCAAGGCTTCCTTGCCAATTTCGTCGCGCAAAGAGGCTACCGCGGCCTGCACCACCAGGTTTTTAAGTTCCCTCACCCCCCCCGGGAAGCCGTAGCGCACAAGGCGCTCTCTGGCCGCCTCTCCCCAAACAAGCTGCGGGCGGTTGGTTTTTCGCTTCACAGAGGCCAACACGGCTTGCGCCAAAGGCCAGACGTCTTCCGGACGCTCTGCCAAGGGCGGCAGGCGAAACCTCCAGGGGAAATGCTCCGCCTCCAAAAAAGGCCCGGCGGCGGTTGCCCCCAGGCGAAACTTGCCCGCCTTCGCTGCGCCAAGCAAGGCCCGCCGGCGCTCTGCCGGCAACTTGTCAAAAGAATGCACCAGAAAGGCCGGCGCTGTCGGCTCCTTTTCCAACAACGCCATGGCCTGGTATTCCACAGGAGGCGCGCCTTCAAACCACCCGGACAACAACCAGGCGCGGCCCTGGCCTTCTCCCCCCGTCACCAACAAGGGCCCCGGGGTTTTTCGCAACTCCTGCACCATCTGCACAAGGCGCAGCATGCCGGCATTTTCCAAAACGGGCTCCAAGCGCGCATCCACCTTGCCAAGCTTCACCCAGGCGCTCTCCAGCAAAGCTGCCGCGCACATGCCGTCTTCCGGGAAGCAGGCCCATGCCACCTGCGCAGGCTTGCCGACAACCTCCACCAAACGCTGCATCCATTCTCCGGCATGCGCCCTGGGCGCCGCAGGCAAAACACAGGCCAGCAACTCCCAGGCCAGGGTGGACCAGAAAGCCGAAAGCCGCCACGAGGAAACTTCCCGCAAAAGCCGCTTCTGAAAAGCCATGCGCGCAGGGGTGTTCAGCTGCGGGACAGAAACCAGAAAAAGCACCGGAACGCTGTCTGTGCCCGGTGACAAAAGCGCTTCCTTCAGGCGCTCTTCCAACTCCACACGCTGAATCATCCGCGGGCTTTGTGCAGGGCGCTCCACCTCTTTCAGCAACAACAGGCGCGTTGCCCCCAGGCGCACTTCGTCTCCGGGCTTTAGCCACGCGCCCTGCTTTATTTGGACGTCATTCAAAAAAAAGCCCTGCGCAGGAGAAAGGCGTTCCACCCAAACGCCCGTCTCTTTGGGCAGCCACAACAACTGTGCAGCAAAGGACTTCGGGCGAAAACGCATCTGCAAAGGGCGTTGCTCGCTCCATGCCGAAGCCTTCCCCATGTGCAAGGGCACAAAGCCGGCCTCTTCTTTGGAAACAATTTGCAGGAAATAACACTGCCGCACAGCAGACTTTTCCAAAGTCTCCTCAGGGTGAAGGCGCTTTGGCCTTGGGGTTTCTTATGCGCAACACAGCTTCTTTTCCGGGCTCTATGTGGACTTGGTAGGACTTGGAAATTCCCAACTGCTTGTTTCGCACATGAAGCCGCACCTGGCCCGCGGGCAAGGCTACTGCCTTCATCGGCGTCTTTCCCAAACGCTTTCCCTGGTGGCTGACAATGGTATTGGGGGCCGCTCTTATGCGTACAAACCCCATCCGCTCCGAGGCAGGCCATGGGGTGTCCCCCTGGGTTTTGTCTTCAGGCATCACAACACCTGCCAGAGGCCTGCGGTAGAGTTCCGCAAAACTCAGGCCCCAAGGAGGCGGGGGCGCAGCCACAGGGGGCAAAGGGGCCTGCTCCGCAGGCGCCGGGGGGGGGGCGCCGGGGGGGAAAAGGACTGCCCAAGCCCAAAGGCCCAGGCCCAGCAGGCAGACGGCTGCCGTCACACCCTGCAGGAGGTTTCGCTTCGGTATGTTGGGGTTCGGTATGTTTTGGGGGGGAGGCGACTGCAAGGCCAGGGCTTGCTGTGCAAGCTCCTCGGGTTTTTCCAAAACATCTGTGCCGAAAAAAACGCCGCTTGCGGAGGGAATGGAAGGCTCTTCGTAAGACGCTTCCAGGCCAACAAACGTCTCATCCGGACATAAGTCCCAGAAGTCTCTCATCCACACGCTGACGGTGGAGGCGTGCACGCTTTGCCTCCTGGCAACCAGGCTTTGAATGAGTGCTCCGGCCATTTCCGCGGCGGAGCCCCAGCGCTCGGCGGGGTTGGGGTTTAAGGCCCTAAAGAGAATGTCGTTGAGTTGTTGGGAGAGGTTTTTTTGAGGTTGGTAGAGCGTCCTGGGTGCCGCCATGCTTTTGCGATCTGCGGGGACGCAGTTGGGCAACTCCAGCGTCAGCAACTCGTGCAGACTGACGCCCATGGAATAAATGTCGGAGCGCACGCCAATGGAGCGCGCGTCCAGGGCGCTGTTGCCGTTGAAATATTCGGGCGCCATATAGGGGAATTTTCCCTTGGGGCCGCCCGTCGGCAAATGGCCATTTTGAAATGTGGCCTTGGAAACACCAAAGTCCACCAGCTTGACGGCGCCGTCCCAGCTGAGCAGCAAATTGTCAGGAGAAACGTCACGGTGCAAAATGCCCAGAGGACGCCCTCGGCTGTCCGAGAGGTTGTGGGTGAAATGCAAACCCTGCAGGGCTTCCGCAATCAACCACACCGCAATGGTTTCTGGAATTTGTCGGTAATTCTTTTTCGCGCGCCGAATGCATGCCTTCAGAGAGCATCCGCGCACATGCTCCATGACAATAAACCAACTCTTCTGGTCTCTGTTGAGCTCCAGCGTCTGGACAATGTTGGGGTGCTGAAGCAAAATGGCAAGCCTTGCCTCATTCAAAAACAAGTCCACAAAACCCTGGTCCTCCGCCAGGTGCTTGTGCATGCACTTAATGACGACTTCTTTGAGAAAACCTTCAGGGCCCTCGCGGCACGCAAGGTAAACCTCACCCATCCCCCCCTGCCCAAGCAGTTGGACCAGGCGATAGTCTCCCAAAGTGCCCAGCGAAGTCAGTGCCATGACGCACCATGTAAGCTTTGAGGCAAAACATGCCCCCAACGGTTACAGTTTAGCGCGAGAAACTTTCTGAAGGAAGGGTCTCTTTGAAGCGGCTGCTTTTTTAGGTGAATGGCGACTTTTTCAGCCTTTTTGCCTGTAAGCGCCCGGGGAGGACGCTAGCCAATAGGTACAGACTATGAAGATTAATTGCCCTGCCTGCCTCGCCAACCTCAGCATTGACGTATGCCAAATTCCCCCTCAGGGCGCCAACATCCTCTGCCCACGGTGTGAGCACATTTTCTTCAGCGCTCAACAAGAAGCTTCTGCGTCAGCACAGGCGAAAAGCTCCAAACCCGCTCCGTGTGCTGCCTCGCGCTTTCCAACACCGCCTCCTATAAAACCTGTCGCCAAAACCGCCCTTCTGGGGGCTTTCCAGCTGCAGGCAACACAAGCAGCACCTTCGACGACGGACAAGGCTTTTGATCCACAGAAAACTTCAGAGTACCCCTCGCCTCTTTCGAAGGGCGCTCCAACTCAAATGCTGGACGAGGAGGAGGAGGACTTTGAGTTTGAGCTGACAATGCCGGAAGATCTGTCCAAGGACGCCAACGAAGCCCTGGAGTTGAAAATTCCAGAAGACGTGCCCAAGGAAGCTTGCCCAACGGCCACACCTCCTGCCCAGGCAAACACCCGCCCCACCTTTCAAACTGCCTCGACAGAGTTGATGCCTGTCTTTGAGCTTTCGCCCGCAGAAAACCCCCTTTCCTCAGATGGGGTGCCCACCATCCTCACCATGCCTCCATCGTCTTTTGGCAGCACCTTCAAGAGCGCCGAAAAGTCTTCGCGCTTGTCTTCTGCCTTCTCCTCTTCTTCCTCTTCCTCCTCTTCTGCTTTCTCCCCCTCTGCCCCTACGGAGATGATGGGGATTCCTTTTCCGCCCCCCTTTGCCTTCCCCTCCTCCAGTAGAGCTTTGCCTCCTGCGCCTCCCCCTTTGGCCGCGCCGGCGAATGTTGTGAAGCTTGCGCCTTCGGCAACAGAAGTCAACCCGCCCGCACAGGCCAGTGCGAAGCCCAAACCCAAAGGCGCGCGCCTGAAGTCTCTGGGCCTTCTTCTGGGGCTTGTTGTGCTGGGCTTGGGCGCCGCCCTCTATGCTGTTCGCCCAAGCTTTCTTTTTCCTGCGCCCCCCAAACCTCCTCCTGTCCCCGTTGCTGCGCCCCTTCCCAGCCTGGGTGACATGAAGGCCAAGCTTCAGGACGGCAGTCGACAGGTGCTTGGCGATATTTCCCGCCTTGTAGATCTGCCCAGCCGGGGCAGTTTTGAGCAGTCTTTGCTGTGGTGCAGAAGTGTCTTCAGCCTGGCCTTGCTTGGAGACAAGCCTGAAAAACTCAAGGAGGCCATGGCCTTCATGGCCAAAGTGCCGACCAATGCCCCGCACTCTCAAGAGCTTTTAAAAACCAAAGCGGCCCATGCCCTGCTGCAGGAAGACGCCGCCCTGGCCCTGGAAATATTGGCGGACTTGCCTGAAAAAGACGGCGAGAGCCTCTGGCTTTTGGCCATGGCTTATGTCCAACAAGACAACATGCCCAAAGCCGCCAAGGTGCTTGTGCAAGCGTCAGAAAGCTTGGAGCCCAGACACCAAAAAACGTTGGGCGACATTGCCTTTGCTCAAGGAGACTATGCCTTGGCCATTGAAGCCTATGCCAAGGCGCATGGCCACCTCCCCTTGCAAAACGAAATGGACTTGGCCATCGCCAAGTCGTGGATGCATGCCCACAGGCCCCAAAAAGCCTTGGAGCAGCTGAGTGCCTGGGAAGACAACCCTCCGGATGAGTCCATGGCGCCCGAGGCATGGGCCCTCATCGCCCATGCCCAGCTGGAGTTGGAGTTGCACGCGGAAGCCGCTTTGACGCTCGAAAAACTCAAAACACACAGCAGCCTCTTTGCGGAGCCCATGGCCAAACTCTTTGTCGCTACAGGAAACCCCAAGAGAGCGGCCGCGCTTTTGGAAGAAGAAGTCGCCAAGAGGCCCGAAGACTTGGGCCTGGCCAAGCAATATGCCCAGGCGCTCCTTCTGGACATGCAACCTGCACAGGCCGAAACCTTTGCCAGACAGCTTTTGCAAAAAAACCCGGGACATGTCGGTACCCTTCTGTTTGGCGCCACCGTTTTTCAAAAGCTGGGGCAATGGGAGTCCGCCTTGTCCCTGGTTGAAAAAGCCCTCTCGTTGGAAGCAGGCAGCGTGGAGGCAAAACTGCAATGGGCTGCCATCCAAAAAAGACTGGGGCAATTTTCAACAGCGCAAAGCTTCCTCGAAAAAGCAACCCAGGAATCCCCGGAGGCAGCACCTCTCTGGGTTGCCCGGGGCGCTTTGTTCCACGAGGCCCAACAGCTGCCCAAAGCGAAGGCGTCCTATACGCAAGCGCTGCTTCAACAACCCAACAACTTGGAAGCGCTGACAGGCTTGGGGCGCATTGCGCTGGCAGAAGGCAACATGGGGGAGTTGAAAAAACATGTCGACAAAATACAGGCCTTAAACCCTCGCAGCCCTGAAGGCGTCTGGCTTTGGGCCCACCTTCTGTGGAGCGAAGGCCACAAACAAGAGGCCTTTAAAAAACTCGACTGGGCTTTGAGAAAAGAAGATCGCCACGTGGAGTTTTGGCTCAGCAAAGCACAAATGGCCATGGAGGATAAATTGCTTGGCCGCGCCGACGAAGCCTTGGCGCGCGCGCGTCACCTAAGCCCTTCGTCAACCCTCGTCAACTACTGGAGTGGACTTTTGTCGGAAATGCAAGAGGACTTCAAAAAAGCCCTCAGCTATTTCCAAAAGGCAGCCGAGGCGGACAAAAAAAACCCTCTGTACCTTCTGGCGCAAAGTCGCGCGCTCATCTCCCTAAACCGCCCCCAGGAAGCCGCTGAGCTTCTCATGCGCACCATGAGACAACACCCCAACACGGTGGAGGCGCCTTTGTTGCTCGGCCGCTATTACCAGCAGCGCTATCGCTTCAAAACCGCACTGCCGCTGTTTGAAAAGGCCCTGGCGATAGAGCCTGGCAACGTCGAAGCACTGCGTGGGGCCGCCGACTGCCTGCTCGAATTGACACAGTGGGGCCGGGCCACGTCCATGCTCCAACGCCTCCTGCGGCAAACCCCGGAGGATGTGGAAGTCATAGAAAGGCTGGGCCGCGCCTCCTTTGAGGCAGGCCATTATTCCCAGGCTGTCCAGTGGTACCAGAAAGCCCTGGAGAAAGAGCCGGATAACCCACCCGTTTTGTTAAACATCGGCTGGGCTTTCAAGGAGCTGGGGCGTACACAGGATGCCATCCAAGCCTTTAAAAACTATCTCCAATTGGAGCCTACAGCACCCAACAGACGCATGCTGGAGGATGAAATTCGCTTCCTGCGTTAGACCGCTTCCACTTTGACTTAAAAACTGTCTCGGGGGGGCCATGTGCATAAAATTTTTGGTTTGTTTTCAAAGGCTGCCCAAAATGACGTTTTGTGCTATTTGCGCTCTTGTAAGAAAAATTTCTAATAGCACATTCGAAGACAGCGTACCTTGACTCACCGGAGGCGGATATATGCAACTAGAGTCACTGAAAATGTTCTGCGACGTCGTAGAGACGGGCTCCTTTTCTCGAGCGGCGCAGTTAAACCATGTCACCCAGTCTGCCGTCAGTCAGCAAATTCGCGCTCTGGAAACGCGCTATGAGCAACGTCTCTTGTCGCGCAGCGCACGGCAAGTCACACCAACACCCGCGGGAGAGCGTCTGTTTCGCGGCTGCAAAGAAATTCTGATTCGCTTCAACGAGGTGGAGCAGGAAATTCAGGAGCAGGCTTCGGAAGCTTCGGGGACAACCCTTGTTTCCACCATCTACTCGGTGGGCTTGCATGAGCTTCAAAACATTCAACGCCACCTTTTGAAAGCGCACCCGAAAGTCAGCATGCGCCTCAACTACCAGCGCAATGACCAAGTCTACGACGACATTCTTCTGGGTGCGGCCGACTTGGGCCTTGTCGCCTATCCCCAGGCGCGCGCGGGCATTGATGTGGTGGAATTCCGACGGGACAGGTTGGTGCTCATTTGTTCGCCCGGGCACCCGCTGGCCGCGGTGCCCAAAGTCAGCTTGTCTCAAATTGCGCCATTGCCCTTTTTGGCTTTTGAGCGAGAGACGCCCACGCGCAAAGGCATCGACAAAATTTTGAGAGACCACAACATCACCCTCATGCCGGCCATGGAGATGGACCACATTGAAACCATTAAACGCGGCGTTGAGTTGGGGCTGGGCGTCGCCATTGTGCCTGCTGCCTCTGTGCATTATGAGCTTAAAATGAGCACCCTGGTGACCAAATATTTCACCGAGGGTGACTTTACGCGGCCCATCGGAATTTTGCTGCGCAAAGGCAAATTTCTGGCGCGCTCCACGCAAGCCGTGTTGGACACTTTTCAGGCTGTGGCTGCGCAGGAAAACCGCTCTTAGTCCGTGCTTCACGGCGTTGCTTGGGTTGCTTTCATCATGTCCAGAAATTGTGTCCCGTCGGGTATGGACAACCTGAAGGCTTCCAGTTTCAAGTCCTGGTTTTCTTTCCAGTTGAGAAAACGAATCCGGTTTTCACTGCCGTCGGGGTCCACCACAATGCTTTGCATCACCTGCGCTGTCTTGGGGTTGATGTCCAAAAAGAGTTTCTGGAAACGCGGCTCCTCTTTTTTGGGCACCAATTCAAGGCGGACTTCTTTGCAGTCCTTGCACTCCGCATAGGAAATGTTGAATTCCTCTTTCAGGTTTCCTCGCCCCCACAAAAAAGTGACGGCCGCGGACAACTTGTCGGTGTCAATGCTCGTCTTGGTGAGCGTCATGGCCGCCATGTCCAAAGCAAGCACTTGGTTTTCAGTCACCAGAAAACTGCGCTTTGTCGGCTTTTCATAGTCCCAACGCATGCGCGCAGGCTTTTTGAAAAGGATGCGCCCGCTTGAAACCTGAGTCCTGTCAAACAGCTTATAGTGGTAGCGCTGCTCAAACTGGGCAGAGAAGTCCTGAATCCTCTCATACAAGGCCTGCACTCTGTCCACCAATTGCTCCAAGGTTTCTTTCTTGTCCTGCTTGTCCTGCGCCAACGCCGGGCCCAAAAATAACCCAGGGGCCACAACAGACAACACACACGACAAAGACAGTGCCTTTTTCAACGTCTTCATAAAGTCTCCACAGCTTTGTAAGGTGCCTTTCTAAAAACTCACGGCTTCGAATGAAAAAGTTTCTTGTGCTGCTTCACGGAGAGGACAGAAAACCGCTCCCGAAGGACAGCTTTTTCCTCTGGGTTTAAATCACCCGCATGCCCGTGGTGGTAGCGCCAACCCAGGGCATAAACGAGGCTTGCGCATACGGCGGCGGACACATTGAGGCTTTGAGAAAAGCCCTGCATCGGAATCCAAAAATGGCCATCTGCCGCCTTAAGGGCCTGGGCCGAAACGCCAGAATGCTCATTGCCAAAAACCAAAGCCGTCTTCTCGCGAAAGCTCAGGTTATACAGCGCCTGCGTCGGCTCCGAAGAGACGGCCGAGGCCAAAATTTTAAAGCCGCGCGCCTTCAATGCCTGCGTGCAGGCTTCAAAATTCTCATAACAAAAAATGTCCATCCACTTTTGACAGCCTTGCGTCACCGCGTCGCTGAGGCTCAGGCGCGGGTGCGGGTGGACAATGTGCAACTCCTGCAACCCAAGCCCCTCGCAGGAGCGCAAAACCGCAGCGACGTTAAACCAGTCATCCACAGCTTCCAGGACAACCGTCAATGTGCGCGTGCGAAGTTCCACCACTGTCTCAATACGCTGCTTGCGCCCGTCGAGCAAGAGCGCGCTTGCCTCTCCTGCGCGCAAGGCTTCACCCGCTCCCTGTTTTTGTGCGCCTGGGTTTTGAAGGCATGTGCTTTGAAAACAGGCGCTCTGCGGCAGCATCCACCACCGCGCCCATGCCTTCTCCGGTGGCCGCCGACATGGGAAAAACATGTTTGCGCTTTTTCTTCATCTGCTTCGCAAATGCCGCATAGGCCTCTCGTGCTTCGGGAATGTCCAGCTTGTTGGCAACAATCAGCTGAGGCTTTTTCGCCAATGTGGGGCTGAATTTTTTGAGTTCCCTGCACAGCACCGCATAGTCCTTCTCCATGCTTCGGCCTTCCAAATGGCCTGAGGCTGCGGCATCCACCACATGAATGAGTACCCTGCAGCGCTCCACATGCTTCAAAAACTTAAGGCCCAAACCCACGCCTTCGCTGGCGCCTTCCACAAGCCCCGGAATGTCCGCGACGACAAAGGACAAGTGGTTTTTGTAGGCCACGACGCCCAGGTTGGGTACCAGGGTTGTGAAAGGGTAGTCCGCTACCTTGGGGCGGGAGCGGGAAATTTTGGAAATGAAAAGACTCTTGCCGACATTCGGAAAGCCCACAATGCCCACATCGGCCAAAAGCTTCAACTCCAGAAGCAAGTTGCGCGCTTCACCGGGTGTCCCCTCTTCGGCAAAACGCGGCGTCTGCCGTGTCGAGGTCGCAAAATGCATGTTGCCGCGCCCCCCCTTCCCTCCCCGGGCTGCCAGAAGCTCCGCGCCCTCTTCGGACAAGTCGCCCAGCAACTGGCCGCTGTCCGCGTCCTTAATGAGTGTGCCCAGGGGGACTTTCAAAACCAGGGTTTCGCCTTTTTTCCCGTAGCAGTCGGAGCCCATGCCGTGCTCTCCGGACTTGGCCTGGTGCTGACTTAAAAAACGGTAGTCCAGCAGGGTGCTCATTCGGGAGTCCACGCGGAAAATAACGCTTCCCCCATCCCCTCCGTCTCCGCCGGAAGGCCCCCCCTTCTCTACAAACTTCTCCCGCCGAAAGGCAACAGCACCGTCTCCTCCGTCTCCGGCTTTCACGCGGACTTTGACTTCATCGACAAACTTCATCGCTGCACCCTTCAGGGGCCATGCCCCTCAACGTAAAAAGGCCGGCTCCAAAAACGCGGAGGGCCGACCTTTTCGCAAGCATTGGCGCAAACTCAGGCTTGTGCCGTTTTTGGAAAGACGGAGACGTGTTTCCTGTCTTTCTTCATTTCATACTTCACAATGCCGTCAATGGTTGCAAACAAGGTGAAGTCCCTGCCCAACTTCACATTGGTGCCCGGGTGAATGACGGTGCCCAATTGCCTGACGAGAATGGAGCCTGCCGAAACGGTTTGGCCGCTGTATACTTTGACGCCGCGGCGCTGCGAATTCGAGTCTCTTCCGTTGCGTGAAGAGCCTTGTCCTTTTTTATGTGCCACAATTCCTCCCGGAATGTTTATGCAGAAATGGAGACAATTTTGACTTCAGAGAAAAGCTGACGGTGCCCTCGACGGCGCGCCCAACCCTCTTTCTCTTTGCGAAAATGCAAAACCTTCGGCGCCTTGTCCTGGCGGACAATGACGGCCTTCACCGACACACCCTCGAGGCAGGGCTTGCCCACGCGGTAGCCGGAGGCGTCATTGAGCATGAGCACCTCGTTGAAGCTGACTTCGCTGCCAATCTCTCCTTCAATTTTCTCGACTTGAAAGACGGCGCCTTCTGAGACACGGTATTGTTTTCCACCCGTTCGGATGACTGCGTACATCGCTTTGTCCTCAAAATAAGCACGGGCCCTTCTGCCCGCAAAGGAAGCACCTGTTAGGGGAAAGTCCACCAAAAGTCAAGCAAGGCGCGAAAAGAGTTCCAAAATGCTCAAAGGCTGCCCCGGAAGTTTGAGCTCCGGCGCAATATGTGCCCAAGGTTGCAGGACAAATGCCCGCATATACAGGCGGGGGTGCGGCAAAATCAGCTCGGAAGAGACTGTCTGGCGGTTTCCAAACGAGAGGAGATCTACATCCAAAGTCCTGGCCTCCCAGGGCTTTTGGCGCTTTCGGCCAGCCCTGGCCTCAAGCCCCAACAAAAAGGCCAACAATTCCATGGGGGAGTGCAGGCAGCGCAACTCGGCCACCGCATTGAGGTAGGGCGGTTGGGGCGCTTGAGAGGGCAAAAGCACAGCCTGGGTTTCCAGGAAGGGGGAGGAGGCCACAAGGCGCAAAAACGGTGCCTCCGCCAGGGCCTTTAAGGCAAAACGAAGCCAGGCCTCTTTGGGGCCCAGGTTGGAGCCGAGCGCGACAAACACCCGCTCCGTCGGCAAGCCCGGGGCCAAAGCAGAAGGCTCAGTCGGCAACATGGGCGCGCGCGGCGAATGTTATGAAAGGAGGGCGGGCACTCATGACAACAGATCGCCCATGCCATAGAAGCCGGCGGGTTTTGCCTGCAGCCAGCGCGCAGCGCGCAAAGCGCCCAACGCAAACTGCTCCCGGCTTTGGGCGCAATGCTTCAACTCCAGGCGCTCTCCTTCGCCGAAGAAAAACACCGTGTGCTCGCCCACCACCTGGCCGCCTCTCAAACTTTGTACGCCAATTTCTCCCTCGGGACGCTCGCCGACAAGGCCACAGCGCGCAAGCTTCAACTTCTCTTTGCCAAGCCCCAAAGCCAAAGCCGCTTCTTCGGCCAGCTTCAGCGCTGTCCCCGAAGGCGCGTCCTTCTTCATCTTGTGGTGAATTTCCAATACCTCCACATTCCACTTGGGCCCCAGGCGGCGCGCCACCTCCCGGACGGCCAGGGAAAGCACCTGGACGCCCACGGACATGTTGGGGGCCCACAGCACCGGCACCTCCTTCGCCGCCGCCTCCAGCACCGCCTGCTCCGCTTCAGACAGGCCCGTGGTGCCTGTCACCAAGGCCACCTTCGCCTTCGCACACACAGCGGCGTGCGCCGCCGTGGACGAAGGCGTGCTGAAGTCAATCACCGCATCCACCGGGGTGCCGGACAGCAGCTTTTCCAAGTTGTCTGTCAAAAGCACTTCTCCTGCCCCCGGCAAGGCCTCTGCCAAGGGCTTTCCCGCCCATGGGCTTCCTGGCTCCACGGTTGCCCCCACCACCACCATGTCCGCTTCTTTCTGCGCGCACAGGACAATGGCTTGCCCCATACGGCCCAAAGCGCCCACCACCCCCAGGCGAATGCTCATGACAACAACCCCAGCCCCAGCATGGCCTCGCGCAAGGGCGCGTGGAAGGGCGCCGCAAGCGGCGAAAGCGGCAGGCGCATGTCGTCTTCAAAAAAGCCCATCCAATGCAATGCCTTTTTAATGGGAATGGGGTTGGACTCCTGCGTCAGCGCGCGGTGCAAAGGCGCCAACTCAAGCTGCAACTGGAGTGCGCGTGCCGCATCACCTTGCAAGGCCGCTTTCACCAAGTCTCCCATGTGCCGGGGTGCAATGTTGGAAGAGACGGAAATGACGCCGCGGCCGCCGCAGGCCATGCAGGGCCAGGTGCAGCCGTCGTCACCGGAAAGCACCGTCAGGCGCTTGCCGCATTTTTCGGCCAAGTCCAGCATGCGCGCCAGGGAGCCGCTCGCCTCTTTGAGGGCCACCACTTCTTCCAGCGCGCACAGGGCCTTTATTGTGTCGGGCAGTATGTCCACACCCGTGCGGGCGGGGACGTTATACAGCACCAGGGGGAAGCCTTTGTTCGCCTGAGCAACGGCCGTGTAGTGCTCTATGAGGCAGCGCTGCGTGGGGCGGTTGTAATAGGGTGTTACCACGAGGGCCGCATCCGCGCCCAAGTCCCGCGCGCGCTGTGTGTTGAGGATGGTTTTCTCTGTGGAGCTGGTGCCGGTGCCGACAATAATGGGCGTCTTGCCTTTGGCTTTTTTCACGCACAGGGAAATCAGCTTCTCTTTTTCTGCGTCCGAAAGCACCGGGGCCTCACCCGTTGTGCCCACAACAATGAGGCCTGAAATGTCGTTGTGCAGTTGGTAGTCCACCAGTTTTTCATAGGCGGCTTCATCGAGTTTGCCGCTTCGGAACGGTGTGGCCAAGGCTGTCAGGGCTCCTTCAAATGTCTTCATGGAAATTCCTCCTCAAGCTGTAAGTTTTCTTCTTCCCCCTGCTGCGCCTCCTCCACCTCCCCTGTTGCTGCTTTGGGCACGGCGGGCACCTGCACCCCCGCTTCGGCCTTGGACTTGGGCGGGCGCGGCGGGCCTTTGACGCCACAGGCCAGCATGCCCAAGAGTCCCATATACACCCAGAAGCGACGCATGGACATTCCTAGAAGCGAATTCCCAAAGCGCCGCGCAGGGCATTGGCGGTTTTGGCTTTCTGGGCTTCGCCATAGCTGTTCCACCCGCCAAGTCCGGACAAGGGGAAGAGAATGCCCCAGCCAAGTTGTGCAAAAAAGCCCTCCTCGGATTCATAGCGTGCACCCAGGTTGAATTCGATGCCCAAACCTGCATTGCGTTCAGAGGGCGTGGACTGGGCATATATGGCGCGTGAATAGATCATCGCACCGAAGAGATCGAAACCATCCGCAACCCGGTATTTCACCGAAGGCTTCAAATAGAGGGCGTCTGTCACGCCCCCGATAATCTCCCTAAATAAGATCATATCGACGATATAGTCGCGGTTGAAACGGAAGTTTCGAATGGCCTTGTCCGTGCAGCCGCTCGGCCCACAGGCATATTGAGGCCCATCTGCGGAGCGTGCGTTGCCCGAAGCTGCTTTCTGGCGAGGGTAGTTGCCAAAGCCGGGGGCCTTGTCGCCGGAGGCAAAACCCACTTCGGCCTGCAGGCGCAAGTCGCCTTTGTAGAAAAGGTATTCTCCTTGCAACACGGCGCCAAACTGCACCACGGACAGCGACTGGTTCTGCCCCGGCTGGTCAGCAAGGGCGGCCGTCGTCGCGCGGTTGAAGGAGCCTAAGACGGCAGCGGTTTCCAACTCCAGGCGGAAGTGGGGGCGCTCATATTTCACCCAGAAGTCTGGTACGAACAGCTGGCCCTTGCGCGGGACAAAAGCAACATTGCCCAAGCCGTCTTCCGGGAAGGGGTTGGCATAATGGTCAGCAGCGTCGTAGCTGTGGTTGCGAAAGGTGAAGTGCAGGCCATAATTCCAAAACGACTCTCCCGCATCCAGCTTGGCCTTGCGCTGGCTTTCTGTGTCCTTGTGCGCCAGCACAACCCCCAGGGTGTAGCTGCTGTCCCGGGTGCTCAGGCCCATGGGCTGGCCGCTGCCCGCATGGGCAGGAGACAGCACGCCGGCAATGTTCATCTCAAACATGGGGGCGACGTAGTAGCCGGCCCAGGGCTCCGCCACCAGAATGAAGCGGTCCACCGTGTCGCCGAGGTTGCAGTCCAGGCAGTTGCCGTCGTTGCGCAACATTCCCAAACCCCAGTGCGAAGGCATGCGCCCAAAATAGAAAGCACCCAGTGGAATGGACGCCTCTCCCCAGGCGCGCTTGACAACCAGAGAGTTGCTTATTGAATTCACTCCGGCGCTGGGAGGCTCTTGCGAGTTGGAAAGCAGGCCAAACTCATTGCGGTCCCACGCATGGCCGTTGGCTACGTTGCGGCTGTAGGCATAGTCCGGCGTGGAGCCGAAGACGAGGTTGTCCAGCGCATCCGCTTGAATGCGCACGCGCACCTGCTCCGAAATGTTGAGCGTGGGCTCCATGCGCAAGCGCATGTTGATGCCGCCAAAAGTCTTGTCCGGCGAGCCGGGCCTTGTGGTGGGAAACAGGGGCTGCTCCTGGCCGAGCGTCAGCTGGTGAAACAATTCCGGACGCACGCGGAAATAGCCGTCCAGGACAAAAAATTTGAGCTTTTGCTTTTGCTCAATCCACGGCTCCTGCCAGCCTTGAAGCGCGGACTGTGTCGTCAGCTGAGCGCGGACTTCACTTTTAAGCTGCAACAATTCCTGCCGGGCATCCTCCAATTCCCTGCGCAAGGCTTCCGTTTCTCTGGAAGCTGCCACATTGGGCTGTGCCATGCGCGTTACGGGTGCGGCCGGCGCAACCACCCCAGACTCCGCCGACTCCGGCCTGGCTTCCGGCGCTGTGGCCACAGCTTCTGTCGGCGCAGCAGTTTCCTGAGTGGGCGAAGGCAAGGGCTGTGCCCGTGCAGGCAGCGCATACAGTCCACTCAACAACAACAAACCACCTAAGGTGCAAGAAAGCGCTCTATTCATAAAAAGTCCAGGGCCAACGAGTTAGTTCGGCCGCCCAGGGAGGTCAAAACAAAAGCGTGGGCATTTTAAAATTTTCAATGCCCTTTGGGCCCCTGGCGTAGCTCCACGAGAACGCCGCATGCACCCTTGGGGTGAATAAACGCCACTTTGGCTCCGCCCGCGCCCGGCCTGGGCGCCGCATCCAGCAGCGGAGCACCGTTGGCTTTGAGCTCGGCCATGGTGGCCTCAATGTCTTCCACCTCAATGCAAATGTGGTGCAGGCCCTCTCCGCGCTTTTCCAGAAAACGCGCCACTCCGCTGTCGGGTACCGTGGGGCAGATTAACTCCACGCGCCCAAGTCCGTGGCCAAAAATCGCCACCTTCACTTGCTGCTCCGCAACTTCTTCCAGCTCCGCCAATTCCAAACCCAGGACGTCTCTATAGGTGTGAATGGCCGCGTCTAAGTCTTTCACCGCAATGGCAATATGGTCCAAACCTTTGGCTGCTGTCTTCATGCTTTCTCCTTCGCGTCAACAAGAAATGCAGATTGGTGGCTTCGAACACAAAAGTCAAACAGGGCAAAGCAGCTTTTCTAAAAAAACAAAAGAAGCCCCCTTCACAATCTCCACATTTATCGCCAAAATCACCCCATGTCGCCTCTGGCTTTGAATACGCTGAGTTGTACACTGTGGCTTTGGGGACTTGCGCAAGCAGCCCCCGTCAACTGGGAATGTGAAGACGAATTTGCAGGCTGCAAGGAAACATGCAGCGTCCGTTATGGCATTGAAGGCATTGCCGGTGTGCGCTTGAATGAGTGTCTTTCAAAATGCATTGTAGCTGTCAAAGGCTGCAGGGAGCGCGCCAAGCAGGATGCTCAGCTTGCGCCCAAAGGGCGCAGGGACTGGGAGAGCGCCCCCGAGCCTGAGTACAGAGCGCCCGAGCCCATCCCCATGGAAAAAACACCCCCGCCTTCCAACCCCCTTCCTCCTGTGGGGCCGCCACCTCCTGCCTATATTCTGGCGCCGCTGGAGCCCTCACAGCAGGAGGGCCCGGCTTCTTCTACGCCGCCGCCCCCTCCGCCTTCTTCTTCGCGTGAGTCGCCACCGCCTCCTCCACCGCCGCCGCCACCACCTCCGCCTGTGGATGACTGGAAGCCGTGGACGCCCCCGCCCGGGAAAAAGCCCGCCGAGAAAGCGCGGCCCCCCATCGACGAATGGAATCCCCGTTAGGCGCGTGTTGTTGAAAATGCAAAAGTGGAATCTCTTGAAAATGGAAGCTATTTGCGGCGGGTTGTGCGGCAGGTTAGAATGGCACGTCGCGCAATGTCCGGCCGGGAAAGTTGCGAGGAGCGTCTGATGAGAACTGTCTTTTTTCTATTGCCTTTGTTGTTGCTTTCGCCAGGGTGCATGGACGGGAAGTTGGAGTTTGGAGGGCTGTTGGAAGAGCAAACAGCGCTCCCAGAACCGGGGGATGCAGAGGGGAGAGAGGGGGATCGCTCACCCTTCGGGGACCTTCCTGTGCCTCCGTACCGGGAGCCCAACCCCCAAAACCGCAACAGCGACGTGGACTGCGACGGCATTCCAGACTGGGAGGAGTTGGTGCTGGGGACAAACCCGCTCCTGCGCGACACCGATGGCGACGGCATTTGGGACGGCATCGAAATAGGGCGTCATTTTTCACCGGACCCGCTGTGCGCAAACTTTTTTCCCCAAGGCTTGTTGCCTCCAACGACGAGGACAAACCCTCTGCGCCAGGACACCGACTGTGACGGCATTTCGGATGGCGACGAAGACAAAAACAAAAATGGCCGCGTGGACCCGGGAGAGACGGACCCCAGCAACCCGGACACCGACAAAGACGGCCTTTGGGATGGAACAGAGCTGCAAGTGACGCCGGGGATGATTTTGTTGGGAGGGCAGATGGTTCCGCTGACGACGAGGGACGAGCTCTGCGAGAGCAGACAGCTGCAAAGAGCCTCCGCAGACTGCCCGCAGGACTTTCGCAGAAAGACAGACCCGACAGACGCGGACACCGACAAAGACGGCATTCCGGACGGCGTTGAAGACATCAACAAAAATGGTTGCTATGAGCCCAACCTCTTCGAAGACGAGGATGTCAAGCCACCCAGGGGCCCGTTTTATGCGGGGGACGGAAAGCGCGGAGAGACAGACCCCACCGTCGCTGACGTCAACGCGGTGACAAAGAACGCCTGCCTGGAAACCAATTTGGTGAAGGTGGACATTCGGCGCCATGTGGCCGCGCAAATAGCGCTGGGCCTGCCCATGAATTTTTTGAACAGCAACCGCTACGTCGACATTCAACGCAGCAACGCCCTGGGCATCAGCAACGGTCTCATGGGATTGGATGTTGTAAGAAATGTGGCCTTCGTGGCCTGGCAACACCCCGTCCTTGTGGCCAACCTTACGGCCTTGCGAAACCTGGCCACCTCTCAAGCTGCCAGCATCGGCTCCACCTCGCCGACCATCCAAACCTTCCGCTCCTGGGATGCGCCCCCGGGAAATGCCGATGAGCACAACGCCGTGAGCGTCCTTTTGCAACTTCCAAGCGACCCGAAGGCCCCAGGCACGCCGCTCAGAAGTCCGGCGGCACGTGCCAACCTCATTGCAAATACGCTTCTGGGTGCCACAAGCCCGCTGCCGGGTGTGCCGACCGCTTTGCAAGCGGATGGCGCGGAAGAGCTCATTCAACATGTGCGCGCTCAATATGTGCTTCGTGCCGACGGCAAAGCCATGGTGGTGATGGCTGTTGCGCTCAGCAACGACAGCGTCCAGGGAGGCGATGGCTATTTCGGTTTGATGGATGTGGCTGGCGGCGCTGCACTGGCCAGCTATTTGGACCGCACTGCGGTGCAGTGCGAGCGCTCTGTGGCCGAACACAGACCTGTGGACTTTCTGTTTGTCGTGGATGACTCCGGCTCCATGGCGGCCTCTCAAAAGCAGTTGGCCGCAGTTGCGGATGCCATGGGGACCGCTTTGGGAAGAAGCACCCTGGATTGGCGCGTGGCCATGGTGGCCTCTTCCTACCATACGGGTGGCCATCGCAACACCGGCATCATTCGCGGCTTCACGACCAGCATCGAACTCTTCAAAATCTGGTTGACGCGAGACGTTTCAAACTGCGCGGCTGTCTCCACATGCAGGGCTAAGTGGATGCCCGGTTTGGCATGCAGCATCCAAAACCCGAACGGAACCAACAATGGCTGCGGAATTGGCACCTATGGCAATGGCGCTGAAGGCATGCTGGGGGCTGCACGCCTGGCGCTGATAGACATGCACCACGTGGATGCAGACGAACACGTTCGCTTCAGGCCAGAGGCGGAGATTGCCGTCATTATTTTGACCGACACCGAAGACCACACCTCCGGTTTGTATGCTTCTGTCAGCCCGGGCACAGGAAATATCCCGGACAAGCGCTGGGAAGAAGTCGACAACTTTGTTGACTTCTTCACCGGCAAAACAACAAGACACGTTGTGCCCGGCATCAACAACACAGTGCCGGGTTTTGTGGACCAAGGCCCCCGCTGCCCGGCCCCCGGTTGCCTGGACCCCGTTCGCCCCGGCGTCATTCCCGTGCATGCGATTTATTGCCCGGGGTGGAGGGCCAACGAGGGCTGCAGCACCTTGGTGACGCCCTCCGTGCTCCCCACGCGCATCCAAAAGGTTGTGGAGGCGACCAACGGCTTTTTAGCGCCCATCAGCGACGAGGCGGCATTCCGCAGAATCATCGTCGAAAGCATTGTGGCGGGCGCTGTCGGCAAAGCAGGCGTCAAAACGCAAAAGCCGCTCATCGGCGCTTCTTTGCGCGTGGCCATTGACAACCCGAATGACCCGGAGGGGTTGTGCCGCAGTGAACCCAACGAAGTCAGCGGGGCCAATGTCCCCAGAAGCCGAGTCCACGGCTTTGACTATAACGGCATAGAGCAGACTGTCAGCTTCTTCGGAAATTGCCGCCCGCCCAAAGGCCAGAAACGCGACGTGGCCCTCTCTTATCGCGCCTGGGAAAAATCGACCAAGCGCTTTCCTTGCGAAGACGACATCCGCTTCGTCAACAACCCAGCCTTGGACTATTGCACAGGCCCCTTCATCTGCGACTTCGACAAGGACATGTGCGTTTGCCCTGAAGCCTGCGGCGGCACATGCAAAGCCAATGAACAGTGTGACGCCATCACCTGCTCGTGTGTTGCAGCTTCCATCATCGGTTGAAGCACTCTGGTTTGAAATGCAGCAGGCCTGGTTTTAAGCCGGGCCTGCTTTTTTTTCGGCCACCTCCACGCCCAAAGCGTGGGCGGCGTTGCGCCGAAGCCCCCAGAGTTTGGCGCGCACAAGGGGGGTGCCCAACAGCGTGGCATAGTCCGCCTCGTCAATCTCCAAAAAGCGCTGCAGGGGCCAGAGCGCAAAGGGCCTGGGCAAAAAAGCCTCATGTCCCGCCGGCGCCTTGCGGTTGTGGGGACAGGCTTCCTGGCAACTGTCACAGCCGAATACCCACCTTGCCTGCGCGCGCACAGGGCGGGGCCAGTCCCCCTTGTTTTCCAGCGTGTGGAAACTCAGGCAGCGGCGCGCGTCCACGCGCCCGCCTCCCAACAGGGCGCCCGTGGGGCAGGCCTCTATGCAGGCGCGGCAGTTGCCGCAGGCCTCCTGCACAACTTCGCCCAGGCTGTCGGCAGGCAGCGTCAAAAGCAGCGTCGCCAACAAAAACCAGGAGCCTTTGCGCGGGTGAATGAAGCAGCCGTTGTTTCCCACAAAGCCCAGCCCCGCTTGGACGGCCCACACTTTTTCTGCGACAGGGCCGCTGTCGACGAAGGCCCGCATGGCCATGTCCGGGTAGGCTTCCTTGAGGCGCGCCATGAGACGCTTTAACCAGCCGTGGAAAGTTTTGTGGTAGTCGCGGCTTCGTGCAAAGCGCGCCACCGGGGAGGGGGGGTGAGGGTGGAAATAGTTGGCACCCAACACCACCACCGTCTGTACGCCGGGCAAGAGTTTTCGCACATCCAACCGCAGCTGCACCGTTTCGCTCATCCACGGCATGCCCTCGCCCCAACCCGCCTCCAGCCACGCTTGCAAAAAATGGCCGTCCAAAGGCCCGGCCTTCGCAAAGCCACACAACTCAAAGCCTGCCTCCTGCGCGCAGGCGCGTACCCAGGCGGTGTCAAGCAAGGCTGCCCGGGGGGGCAAGGGGAATTTCCTCGCAGGCTTCGCTGGCTGCCCTCGCCATGACAAACAACAAGTCCGAGAGGCGGTTGAAATAGACGAGCACCTCCTCTGGTACCGCCTCCTCCCTGGACAAAGCCACCACCCGCCTCTCCGCCCTCCTCGCCACTGTCCTCGCCATATGCAAGGCCGCCCCCAATTGCAGCGCCCCGCCCCCTTCTCCTGCCAAAACAAAACGCCTTAAGGGAGGCAGCACCTTCTCATGGGCCTTCACCTCCTCCTCCATGTGCACAGCCCACGCCGGCAATACCGGCCCCACCTTTGTGGCGGCATTTTTTCCCGCCGCCAGCACCGCCCCCACCGTCAACAACTCCGTCTGCAGGCGCAAAAGCCTGGCCTCCACCGCCGCCCCCGGGCCCAGGGCCCTCGCGAAACCTAAAAACGCACTCAACTCGTCCACCTCGCCATAGGCCTCCACGCGCGCGGCGCTTTTGGGTACGCGCTCTCCTCCGTAGAGTGAGGTTTGGCCTTTGTCCCCCTTCTTCGTCACAATACTCACAAAGCCTCCTTCTTCACATGCGTCGCTGTTGCTTTTCCAATGCCAACTCCCATACCCTCACCCCGCAAAACCTCTCCCCCTCGGGGCATACCGGTGAATGGCCCGCCCACTTCCTCAAGCCACAGGCGGGGGCCACCCACCTGGCCAACACCGGGTGTACTTCGGCAAGCTGCGCCACCTCCTCCTTGGAGGCTTGCCAAATTTCTTCCTGCGCGGTGTAACACAAACGCTGCGTCCACTTGTGTCGGAAATAGGCCAGTGCGCCGGACTCCACAAAGCGCAGGGGAAAAGCATTCGGCAACAGCAGCAAGGCCTTGTCTGCAGACACGCCGGCCTCCAGCAATACCTCCGCGCTGTGCCAAAGTTTCGCCGCCACCTTGCCAAACACTTCTTCGGCCTTGGGCAAAGCCCGCACCAGGGCGGGCATAATGACGTCCACATGGCCCGGTACAAAATGGGCCTGCATCCACGGCCTGGAGCCGCCCACAGTGCGGTGGCGCTGGTTTTGACTGTCGGCCGCATGCGAGAGTTTTTTCTTGAAAACATAGTGCGCGTGAAACAGGCAGCGGCCCAGGCGGCTGAAGGTGTCAAGGTTGAGTGTTTGCGTCAGCAAGGGGTTTTTTTCGGGCGACAGCAAGAGGCGCAAGGCTTCTTCTTCAGAAAGCTGCGCGGGGCACAGGCCCAGCACGGCGCGCACGGCGTCGGCCAAAAGCCCAGGCGCCTGCGCGTCAAAGCCGACAAGGCGCGAAGTGCGGCCGTCCAGCTGAGCGTCGAAGTCCTCGAGGAAGGCTTTTGTGCCCAGGCGGGTTTTGAGGCCTTCGCCCAGGCATTGCCACTCGGGTGTTTCTTCGAGGGGCAGTGCGTCCTCCAGGGTGTTGAAAAAGTCCGCGTCCTCGGCGCGCAGGCATTGCAGCATGGCGTCCACCACATAGGCGACTTCGTCGGGCACGTCGGCCTGCCGGCATATGCGTGCGTAGCGGTGCAAGGTGAGGGCGGAGACGGTATGGTAGAGTTGGGCGGTGGTACCCAGGGGCAAAACATAGCGGGCGGCTTCCTGGGCCTTCTTTTGAATTTCTCCCTTCCACTTGTGGGGGTGGGCCCTCCTGCCGGGAAATATTTCCCAGAAGGCCGCCTGGGCTTCGGGGAAAAGCAGTTGTGAGAGGGTGGCATAGCCCTCCATGGCCACAGCGACGGCCTGGTGCCACACCTCCAGCAGCGGGGGGGGGAGTGCGGGTGTTACCACCCTTCCGCTTTCCACGGCGACGTAGCGTTGGCTGACTTGCTCCGAGTTATAAAACGGGTGCGCGTGGAAGAAGCACCACAGTGCCTGGCGGCTGATGTTTTCAATGGCAAACTGGAAATGCGCGTGTTGCCACAAGGTGTGGTGCCCTGCGCGGAAGGTGCTTTGGGCGAGGCGATCTCTTTGTTTGCGGGAAGCTTCGGTGGAGGAGACTTCCGCTTCGCTGACAAGTTGGGGGGAATAGCAGCTGCGGGCTGCGGCGATGGCGTTGTCCAGGCCGCCTGGGCCAAAGCTGCGGACAAGACGGACTCGGGGGGGCGCAGAAACATAGGGGGGGACTCGGGGGGG
>Ga0209737_10000712_pt1 | contig 25781 bp, 44 predicted proteins | sample TergutCu122P3_FD_187284 | JGI IMG/M metagenome (GOLD analysis project Ga0209737, IMG submission 187284) | Cubitermes ugandensis P3 segment gut microbial communities from Kakamega Forest, Kenya - Cu122 P3 (SPAdes) (version 2) | ecosystem: Host-associated > Arthropoda: Insects > Digestive system... | reverse complement strand
CCCGAAGATCATTCACGATCCGACGGGCAAGGAGTGGCTGATGTACGGGACCATGTTCCTCAACATCGAGGACGTGAGGTCGGATCCGTTCATCGTGATACACGAGTGCCTTCACATGACGATAGACAGGGAGAGGAACGTGTTCAGGTTCGACGGAGTGTTCGGAGACAGGCCCGACAACGGAAATGATCCTGAGGAGAGAATATGTTATTGCTTACAGGACCTGTGCGTCCAGACGTACCGGAAGCTTCAAGATCTGTGCCCCAGCATCTTCGTGGCCATGAGTGTTAATTTGAAATCATGAAGTATCTCGAGAAAATTTGGACGAGTGAACTATTCATCTCGGGCGTCGAAGACGCCGTGTTCGACGAACAGCTGAGGACGGAGATTCATCAGTCCCTGGACATCATCGAAAAATCGTTCCCGTCGAAACACGGCAAGTATATAGACCAGGGCAAATCGATCAAGCAGCTCTGTGAGATCGTGATGAAGGTGGACGGTAACCTCCACCTCTTCACGGTGGCCGACCTGATGGACTTCGTAAACTACGCCGTCCCACAGGACTTCACCGCCCTGATGAAGGGATTCGCCATCCAGTCCATCTCCGACCTCCTCCTCAAGAGGGATCAAAAGTCTTTCACGATATCGTTCGGCACCGACATCATGACGGTGAACAGACCGATCACCCTCGTGTCGAAGTACAATCCGAAGTTCACGATAGGCTTGAATAACGGATGCGCTTTCACGAGCGGAAATGATGACGACGTGAGGGGACAACACATAAAGCTGTCGGAGACCAACCCGTACGTCGTGATCCACCTGATCGACGACACCGGATTCAGACCGATATTCTGCGACTACGCGTCCACCCAGATCTACTCACACCTGAGTGAGATGAAGAGGTGGCCTCACTTGAAAGTGATAGGAATGAGACCCGACGGGAGGGCGGAGCTCCTCTGCGACGGAAACGTACCGAAGCCCGAAGAGGCTGATAAGAAGGAGGAATAGATATGCCAAAGAAGATATACGTGGCTTCTCCGTTCTTTAACGAACTGGAAGTCACGGTGAGAGACGCGATGGTGAAGGCCATCGATGAAAAGTGGAAGGACGACTACAGTCTGTTCAGACCCGACCTCACGGAAGCGTCGAGGTCGTACGGATCGAGCCCCGGCGACGAGCTCGGTGAAAAGATATTCGGAGAGAACGTGGAACACATAACTTCTTCGGACGTCCTGTGCTTCCCACTCGGAACGAGGGACATCGGTACCCTCTTCGAAGTCGGCGTCGCCCTCCGTCAGAACAAAGAGATTTACGGATACAAGTGGAAGCCCGAGAATGAGCTGAGGAAGATTGATAACTCCAAGTGGTCGATCCAGAGGTTCAAGAACGCCACCCTCGTCCAGGTCGAGACGCTGTCGAGCGCGGTGGTACTGGGCTACAATTACGATTCACCGTTCGTGAAGTACTACGTACTGGGTGAAGGGGTGAGGGACAACATCATGCTCAGGTTCATGGGCAAGAGGGTCTCCTTCATCGGAAAGGGGAAGTTCAAAGTGGAAGACTTCGACATAAGGGAGGCCGCGTGATGGATCAGAGGACGATCGTATTCAACGACGACAATATCGAGGTGGACTACCTCAACTTCGTGAGCCTGCCGGACCTCTCCGAACTGATCGGAGTGAAGTCAGACGAGACCCTCCTGATGGGGATATCATGATCGAAAAACTCACGGGGATCTGGAGTTCCGACTACGTCTGCAGGATGGGAGTCATGTCTCACCTGAGAGAGCTCCAGACGATAGACGACGAGATAAACAGACTGAAGAATCGGGAGCTCGACGATCACGATCACGAGCCCACCATAAGGGCTCTGGAGACGCACTTCCTCTGGGAGTGCGCCGACCTTCACCTGATACTTTCCAACCTCGTCGATCCGCTCCTCCTCGGAGAGAGGCGGAGGAAGTTCGATTCGAAAGCGAAGGAAGAAGCCGACTCGAAGGATTTCCGTGAGTCGGCCGTCCTCGACATAAAGAAGTTCATGGGACGGGTCGAAGAGGAGCGGCGGAAGGAAGAGAGGCGAAAGGAACATCCGAAGAGGATTTCACCGAACGACCTCATGAATAAACTGAACAGGAAGAGCGAAGAGGGGTACGTCCCGTTTGAGAACCTCGGTGAGCTCCTGGCCAAGTATCCGAGCGCGGCGGACGTCATAGAATTACCGGACGAAGTGATCGAGACGATCAGAAAATATAACAGATAGGAGAGGAGTCATGGGAAAATTTTATCGTGGTTTTTCAAACGTCGGGGTCGAACTGGTCGACTACGACAAGGACATAGCGAAGAGGAACTGGTACGCCCTGAGGACGACCTGGCGTGAACTCCACGACGTGGAATACGACACCGACGATCCGAGGTGCGTGAAGATGATCCGTGACCTCGTCCAGGGAAAAGTGTTCGGCACCTTCCTCAGCACGGGCGATCTCACGATATTCGTGAAGAACATCTCGAGGATATGTCTCGCCCAGTTCACCAGGGACACGGGGTTCAAGTTCGCCAGCGAGTCGAACATGCCAAACCCCCTCTCCCACGAGATCACCGTGCCGAAGTACATCTACGATAATCCGGAATGGCTCGCCAAACTCGAGGCCATCCAGGCGATGGTCGAAGACTTGTACGATGACCTCACCGCCAACGGGGTCCCGTTCCAAGACTCCAGGTACGTGGGGATACACGGACAGCAGATCTCGATCACCGGCACGTTCAACCTCGAGCTCCTCCAGAAATTTTGCCGGAACCGGCTCAATAACAATACGCATGATGAGATAAATTTATTGTACCGGATGGTGAAAAGGGAGCTGAGGAGGGCGATCGAACGTGACAGGAAAGACGGTACCCTCGACGACCTCTCGTACTACATGTGGAAGACGGCAGAGGAGAGGGCTGACGTGGGAGAAGCTTCTTCGAAGAAGACTTCGTTCTATGATCCGATGTTCTGCAATTCGTTCGCCAGATTCCCTAGCGATCCCAATCACGAAGAGCCCGCTCCGATGTTCGATGCCAACAAGCTTTCGTGGAAGTATGAGCTGATCGATCTGATGAGGGAGAGGCCAGACCTCCTCCTTCCAGGAGAGATAGAGATGATCCAATCATGGAGAGTCAACGAACATCTTCCGGATGACTACGACGATAAGAAAGAGTTTGTCATTCCCCTCAAAAAGAAACCCTTGAGGGGTTGATGAGTAAAGACATTTCGCTCGAGGACGTCTGTCCTCCGAGCGACCTCGATTGGACTGCGACCCTGGACGAAGAGTCCAGAAAGTACGCCCTGATCTTGATCAGGGAAGTCGACAGCAAGAATGACGAGATCAAGTGTTTGAAGAACGAACTGGTCGCTCACCAGTACCAGATCCAGAAGCTCCAAAACTTCCTCAAGGAAGAGAGGGCGAGGAATGAACTGACGGGCGACTTGGTGAAGAGGATTTTCATAGATGATTGAAATCATACTCGGAAGCATGAAGAGTGGAAAGTCCGGAGCTCTCCTCGACCGACTCGACAGGGCCACATACGCGAAGAGGGGCCAGAAGAGACCGAAGGCGTGCCTCGTCCGTCCGGCCACCGACACCCGGGAGTTCGTCACCAGAAAGGGACTCGAGAAGAAGTACGACCTCTTCGTATTCGAGGGTAGACTCACCCACCACACCGAAGAGCTCCGAGACTACGACGTCATCTGCATCGACGAGGGACAGTTCTTTCCGGATCTCGGCTTCGCCCTCTTCTACTTCTCCGCCTTCAAGGGAAAGACTGTACACGTCTCCTGTCTCCAGGGTGATAGGAATATGCTGCCCTGGGACGCTGTCAGCAAGGCGATACCGGTCGCCGATAAGATCACCCAGGTCCAAGCTGTGTGTGAATTCTGCGGGGACGACAAGAAGTCGACCTTCACCTTCTACGACGGGCCGAGTTCGTCGGAACAGGTCGTGATCGGTGACGGGGAATACCACGCGGCGTGCGCGGAGTGCTGGGTGGAACAGTCCAAGAAGAAGGAAGGATGTATCTCCCTCGGTCCGTTAGAATCTGACTGATCCCACCAACGTTCTTATATTACATTTATGAAAAACCCAGATCTCAACTGGGATTGGTACTCAAATTGGAAGCTGTGGATCCTCTCGAAGGCCACGGGGGCGAACGTTCATGAAATCAACGGGGCCCTCGGACGCTTCATGAATTACGGATCCCTCTACGCCAAGAGTCTCAACCAGGGAGATTCCGAAAAGACGGAATACTACAAGGAGATGGCGGAGGACAATCTCAAGCAGCTCGGCGAATCTCCGGACGTCCTCCAACACTTCATCGGGAGGAGCGGATGAGAAGGACGAAGGAAGAGCAGGAAGACTTCGACAGGTGTCATGAGATATTCTACAGGTGGAGGGACGACCCCTCCGAAGAAAACTTCAGGGCGGCGGTGAGCTTCGTATCTGATAGGACCCGTCCCAAAAACCAATTCGGATATCCGGCCCACGAGGGTTTCGGAGACGTCGTATTTCACAAGGATCCGTCGACCGACGAGTGGTTGGGATTCAAGACCAGAGAAGAATACAGGAGGTGGCTCGATGGACGATCAGGAAATCGGATCCAGACGGACTGACGAGAAGGGAAGGACGCTGGAGAAGATCCAAGCCTTCATGGAGGTGGGGGTCAACCCCCTGACCCGGAGAATGCAGGTGAAGCTCATCGACTGCTGGAAGGTGATCGCAGAACCGAAGGAGAACGGACAATGAACGTGAAAGATCCGACCCTCAAGAAGTGGGTGGTGGAAAACCGTGAGACCCTCATCGGTCAGCTCGTCCTCTACCACAGTCCAGTCAGCTTAGCAGAGATGGTGGTGGACGATCAGAAGATCGACGACTCGGTGATCTCGAAGATCAAGAGGCGATTGGAGTCTTCCGAGGGCCTCCTGAAGAAGGAAGCCTCGAAGAGGAAGAAGGACGCCAAGGCCGCCCCACCACAAAAGATCATGAAGACGGAGGAAGAGGTCGATGACGACGTGAAGTCTGAAAAGGCAGACGAGACTGTGAAGGCCTGCGAGGAGAAGGAAAAGTCCAAGTACGATGACATCTTCGTCGACGACGACTTCGTGCCGGATCAGAACGACGAAGACCCCGTGTTTTCGCAGTTCTAACAGTCTTATATCACTTACATACAGGAGAAGTTCACATGGAAAGTAAAACGATCAAGAGGACGAAGGAGAAATCACTCGACTACGTCCTGTGCGAGAGGATACAGAAAAGCGCGGTGCCGAGGGCCAATTTGAAGATCGTGATGGACATGTCACGACCCATAGCGGTGAGGAAGCAGGCGTTCTCAGAGATCAGCTTCGGTGACAAGGACGCCGTCCAGCAACTCTGGGAGAAGTACGCCCTCCTGACCAAGAAGCTCAAGTTCAAGCTGATCAGGATCGCGAGGGACAACGGATTTCACATGAGCGAGTGGATAGAAGATTATAACAACACGGCGTTCGAGCGGCTCATGTGGTCGGTGTGTACCGTCCGTCTCCACGCGAAGGACGGAGAGAACAACTGCGAGCACCTCCGCCAACAGTGGATCATATACCAGTGCTACTGGGGAAACCTCATGAGTATGAACCGGGACATGGTCGGTGACTACATCGAGAGGAACTCCAGCGAGACGGCCATCTACGGCACCGGGCGTGACGGTGAAGAGTCTCAAGTCACCAACCTTGACAGGGACGTGGCTCACAAGTATCACGCCGTGGCCGATGAGCTGATGAACGTCGAGGACAGGAAGGTGTTCAACGACAGCTGGAAGCTCGTGGAAAATCGGATGACGAAGAGACAGAAGGAGATGGTCAGCCTCCTCCGGGACGGAAAGACCCGGGCCGACGTGAAGAGGACCCTCGGGCTCTCCCAGAAGGGATACGAGTCGGAGATCGAGAATATCAAGATGAACTTCACGGCGATCATCCAGAGCCTCTCGAAGGGGAGGGGAAACCCCATGACGTACAGGGACGTGGTGGAGAGGTTCTCATGAAGATGGTCGGGACGGTGACTCGGGTCATCGAGTACGGCGTCTTCGTCGACTTTCCACACGTGGCGGATGACAAGGTGATAGTCATCGACGGGTTCCTCCACAGGACAGACTCGATCGGAAAGACTCCGGACATGACCAAGAGGTTCAAGCTCGGAGACAGGATCGGAGTCGAAGTCAAAGAGATCGACAGGCTCGGGAGATTCAATCTCAGAGAGTACATGATGTGAAGAAGGAGTGGAAGAACTACGATCAGTTCCGACACCTCGAGCCCACGAACGACGAGTTCTTGATCGATCAGGAGAGGATACTGGACGGAGATCATAACTGGACGCCGAAGACGGATGGAGAGCCACCGATCGGAGGCGAGTACGCGATCGTAGATAAGAACAGGAGGACGTGATGGGACCGATGGAGCAACTCATCCGGGTAATAAATCAAAGGGAGGACTGGAGGGAGTTCCTGACGTCGAAGCCCAACTCGATAGCGGTGAAGCCCCATCCGACGTGGCCGGACGTCTACGTGTTCTCGTATCACATGATAGACACGAAGTGGTCGCCCGAGAGGGACTACCTCAGGGCGTGCAGGGGATCGATGATCAGGGTCGATCCGGTGACGAGGGGGTGCGAGGTCCTAGCGTACGCCTTCGATAAGTTTTTCAACCTCAAGGAGACCCATGCCGCAAAGCTGAACTGGGACGGACGAGTCAAGGTGTACGAGAAGCTCGACGGGTCCCTTGTGAAGCTCGGCTGGTATAAGGACAGACCGTTCTGGATGCTCAACAACGCTCCGACCGCGGAGGTACCCCTCCCCGATACGATAGTCAACGACGGAAAGTTTCCGACGTTCATGTCCCTCATAGATCACATACACTCCGTGGACCCGTGGCCGTGTCCGATAAACGCTCACGGGTGGACTCTCATGTTCGAGCTCACCTCTCCGTACAACACGGTCGTCCTCAAGTATCCCGAACCGAAGCTCTGGCTCATCGGAGCGAGGAGGAACACGGCGCCGTTCGAGGAGCTCCTCCCGGAAGACGCGAAGGCGAGGTTCGATCTCAAGTTCGACACGCCCAGACTCTACCCGTTCGGAAACTTGGAAGACGTGGAGATGCTGGTCGGTACCCTCCTCAACGACTCAGACCACGAAGGGGTGGTGGTGATGGACTCCGACTTCAACAGGGTGAAGATGAAGGCCGAATCGTACCTCGCCCTCCACAGGCTCAAAGACGGAGACGGTAACATGACTCAGAGGAGGCTCTGGGAGTGTATTCACCAGGGACTCGTGGACGACGTGGTTGGACAGTGGCCGGAGTACGCCCAGAGAGCGGAAGAGCTGAAGAACAAGCTCGAGTGGGCGAGGTCGACGATCATCGAGGCACTCCTCATGTGTCGGAGGGAGATCCGACGATTGGACGAGTACTACTCGGAGGGCCAGGCCAGGGAGAAGAGGAAAGACTACGCGCAGTTCGTGAAGGAGGGCTTCCAGTCCATCTCCAAGCTCTGCTTCAAGGTATACGACGACTACACCTTCCGGCCTGAGACAGTAGCCGACGAATTCCTCAGGAACTTGAAGGACCCCGAAGAGATGGAAAAGATACTCTGACACTAGTCTGATATGTCTTTCACCGCGTACTCACCCTGGATCGGGTGTCACCAATACTCGACCGGCTGTAAGAATTGTTATATCAGATGGCCCCTCCGGTATCTCGGAAGAATCAAACACGATCGACATGTAGTAAGGACTGAAAATAGAAACGCCATTCTCGATAGGAAGTCTTATAAATCCGGAGACGGTGTGTTCGTGTGTCCTCTCAGCGATTTCCTCTTGGAAGAGGCCGATCCGTGGAGGGGTGAGCTGTGGGCTCAGATCCGGGAAAGGTCCGATGTTGATTTTTATATTCAGACCAAGAGGGTTATCAGACTCCTCGAGCCCGGGATCCTTCCTTCCGACTGGAGCGATGGTTATCCGAATGTCTACATCAATGCCACCGTAGACGATCCGTCGTCCAGTGAAGAGAGGCTCCTCGCCCTCGTGGAAGTTCCAGCCCGTCACAGGGTGATAGCCATGTGTCCTACCACTACCCCTTTGAATCTCATTCCTGGTCTCAAGACAAAAAAGATCCAGCAGGGATATCTGATAGGCGAAATCGGGTGCGGAATGGACTGGACTCAGCTTCTCAAGACGACCCGTCCTCTCAGATACGAGTGGGTGAAGGATATCTCGGAGCAATTCCGGACGTGGACGACTCACTTCGACTTCAAAGGATCCGGAACGATATGGATCGATAAAAATGGGAAGAAAAAGATTTCCACCACCCTCATCGACCAGTTCAATATCGCCCAAGACTGTGATCTCGGCGTGACTGGGGACTCCTCAGATTACACGATCGCCTGGGGAGCCAATCATACGGAATTCATTACCGATTGGACTGACGGTCAGAGCACCGTCCTCCACGGACCCCGTCTCTCACGGGTATTTTACTAGATCGATATGGAAGTCAAAAAGGCCGGAGGAACTCAGAGGGGAATCAACGATCTGATCCACGCCATGCAGAACAGCCGTGGAAATCAAGTGGCGATCAGGGCCAACTTCCTGGAGTCCGGTATAAATAATCGTCCATTGGATCGAAGAAGCGCGATATATCCTCCAGGAGAAGAGCTTTGGAAAGATGGAAACGGGGCCATTCACTCATATTGGATTCGAAATATCCTACGTAAAACTGGAAATTCAGACGGAACTTCCGGTGAATCGTATTGGGTTCGACACGTCTTCTGGGGTAATATAGGGTGGAACTACGCGAAAGATAAACCCGTTGAAGGAAAGGGGATCGAAAAGAGACCCTTCGTGATCGCCACGTTCACTCAACCGGAGAGGAATCATCCGTACGGAGCTTGGGATGAATTCAAAGACTTGAGGATAGTGAAGAGGTTTCGACTCTACAACCCGGACCCCTATCAACCCTTAGAAAAAGCTGGCTGGAAGCTCATCAACAGGATGATCTTCATGGACGTGGAAATTCCAGAAAGCCAGTACAATCCGAATGATCCGAAGCACTATGAGAAAGATGGAAAGTATTACTATAGGATGTCAGGTCCCGATAATAAACCTATCCCGATCCTCGAGCAAGTATATGAAAAAAATCCCAGGGAACTCAAGACGATGCTCGATTGGGACTATCGATTCTATCTCCCGTGCATCTGCGTGATCAAGAGGATCTACGGACAAGCCTACTACGATATGACCGCGATGGAAGAAGAAAACTTTATCAGTAATATCGTACAGGATAGACTTTCAGACGAGGCTGTGACGGAAACGACGAGGACGACCAATCCGACGGATTTTATGAAATCAACAGCCGGAGTTTTAAAAAATATGTTCGATCCGGTTAACCACGACGTAATCAACCTCTCCGCCGAGAACCGGGATATAAGACTAGCCTCTGTGAGGAGGTGGAACTCCATAGACTCTCCCGATTTTCCGGGGGCCCCGTGGAAGACGGGAAGGACAAATGGAGGTAATTCTCCTTCCATATGGTACACTCACTGGGGTGACACGTCAGGCCACGGACACACCGCTGATGTCTGGATGTTCATGCCCGATAGGCTCTACGAACGTCCACCGAGTCCGAGTGCCGTGAAGGACCACCAAGATATGTGTGAGACCATGGAAAAGAACGGACTTCCGCCCATGATCACTCCGGAGCTCAAGGCTCAGGTGATATTTAAAAATCTAGAGATCGGAGATCCCAATCCCATGTATCCGAAGCCTCCCAGAAATTCCGGTCACTTCAGGTTTCGAAGAAAATTTCTTGGAAGATATAATTGGATCCAAAATCCGGTAAGCTATCAAGGAGTGAATGAAAATCCCCGGGGCTACTATCGTTGGTATAACAGCTACGTCGCGGAACATTTTAACTGGAGCAAATGGAAGTACGCTCCCCTCGACGGGACCGGCGGAACTCCGAATGTCCTCGATGAAATGATCAGCTGGCTCCCGTTCGACGTGACTTCCGGAGATCTATCTTGGAGGTTTGATCAGTACGATCAGGCGTACCAGTGGATCTGTAATCACTCGTGGACTGGAGTCAACACGATCTTCGGTTACGGGTGGGTCTGGAATCCCAATACCGAGTCATACTACTGGGGAAGGATAGATCAGGAATATCGAGATCCATGGATTAAAAATCCAACGTTCAGACGACGGATCACGTCAGTAAATTCTTCTGGAGAAGTGGTTTCAAACATTACCGAAACGGTGATGGGAAGAAGGGAATTTACACCCAGTCAAACACCCACCTCGGTAAACTTGTGGAGTCCTGGAACGAGACCTCCTTGGGCGCCGATTCGTATTTATAACAATGAACCGATCACTATGGATCCTGCTCCTTATGGAACTCCACAAATAATTCCTCCCGGTTATGTGTCATACAGCTATTTTGATCCAGTTTCCAGAATCCACTACGGACCTCCTCTTCCGATTACCAAAAATTATAGTATCTCGTGGTTGAAAGGTTCCGGTTGGCAAAACACAGTCTATCCGACGGAGAGCTGGTGGGCCAGGATCAATTTTCAGGGAGTCGACTACGACGTCAATTTCGTCTTCACCTATAACTCTTCGACGGTCGCCCAAACACCCCCTCCGAACACTCCCGCCCCTCCGGGCTTCGTTTGGGCGTGGCGAAATACGTCGGATGATCCGGACGAAGAAGATTATTGGGAATGGATCTTGGTACCCGAGCCCGCAGTTCCTGATCCTCCGGGACCGTGAGATCTTGAAAACGATTGATTCGATTCTTATATTACGATCATGAAGAAGAACGGTTTCAAAGAGACTGAAGAGGTCTTATATAAGTTCATGAGGATCGTGGACACCCAGGGAAGTAACGCGAAGGCCGACCTCATAGCCAGCTTCAAGGACGACGAGGAGTTCCTCTACGCCTTGAAATTCTACCTTGACGATAACATGCTCACCGGTCTCAAAGCCGGCAAGATCATGAAGAAGGACGTGTACGACTCGTCCACCCCGGAAATGGGATCGATCAGGGAGATGATAGACTACCTCCTGGAACACAATTCCGGAAAAGACGAAGACGTCTCCGTGGCCCAGAAGTTCCTCGGAAACTTCTCGGGTCGTCTGGGTCCCACCTGCCTCCAGCTCCTCATCAAGCGGATGGAAGGTCTCAACGTCGGGATCAGCCTCGTCAACAAAGCGATCCCTGGTTTCATGGTTGAAGTGAAGAACGACTGCATGCTCTGTGACAGTTTCTGGGACGACCCCGACTACTGGGAAGGCAGGCAGGTCGACATAGATCCGAAATTGGACGGTTACCGGATGAGGGTGGAAAAACGGAAGGGGAAGGTGAGCATCATCTCCCGCTCCGGAAAACCCGTCACCGACCTCCCACACATAATCAAGGCCGCCGAAGCCTGTCCACACGACGACTTCGTCCTCGACGGCGAGAGGGTCCCGAAGGGATTCCAGAAGATGACCAAAGACGAACAGTTCAAGGCCACACAGAACTCGAGGAAGTCGGGACGTGACAACTCCGACATCGTGATCGGAGTGTACGACGGGATGTCGTTGACCGAGTGGGACTCCAGAAAGGGGACGTCTACCCGTGAAGAGAGGATAGATTACATCAAGAAGATAATAAAGGGAATAGCCGAAGGGATCGAGTTCGTGGAACCCCTCTACTCTGGCGATTTCGACCTCGACCACGTCATCCAGACTTTCGAAGCGGAAGTCTTGAAGGGTAAGGAAGGGGTCATCCTCAAGGACAGGAACGCCGTGTACGTCTGGGACAGGACCCAGGCCCAGGTGAAGCTCAAGGAGATAATCGACGCCGACGTGAAAGTCATAGGAATGGAAGAGGGCACCGGATCCAACCGTGGAAAGTTGGGAGCGGTCGTCATCGAAGGGAACTGTAAGACTTCCAAGCTCACCAAGGATACCATCTTCGTGACGGGCTGCAAGTGCGGCACCGGTTTCAAGAAGGAGGAGAGGGAGCTCTTCTGGAAGAATAGAGACTTGCTGATGGGGAAGACTATCGAAGTCCTCTACATGCAGACTTCCAAGAATAAAGACGGCACCCCGGCCCTCCGCATGCCCAGGTTCAAATGTATCAAGACTGGAGAGTGAGATGAGAGAATCGATCGACGAGAGAAGGGAAATAGACAGGATGGTGGACGACACCATCCGTCGGGCCGAAAAGATGAACAGGAAGCTCGAGAGGTACATCTGGAGGAAACGCCTGATCGTACGGATCAAGAGGTTTCTCGGATTCGACGTGTCCCATGAAGTCGGGATATTGAAGGAGTTTCGATGAACGATGAAGACGTTCAAATGGCCATCCAGGGGGACCGATACGGTCCCATCATCATCAATATCAAAAACGATCCCATGAGCAAGCCACCCACGAGGCCCGGTCCTCCACCACCGACGGTTCCGAAGAAGAAAGCCGACGTCCAGGCCCTGATGAAGATGTGGGAGGCGTTCGGTGGGGTTTCCCTGGACGACATGATCAAAAATTTTGTCCAGGAAAGAGAAGCCGAAGACGCTTCGAAGACTGGGGCCGAGAGGCTCAGGGAGCAGATGGGAGATGACGAAAATTTTATCCTCCCAGGATGAAATGAAGATCGGAGATATAATTAAAGACTTCCGGACAGGGAAGTCGACCCTGAGGACCCTCGGTGACGTGCTCGAGGAGTACAACCTCAAGAATAGGTACGAGTACGTGACTGACGACGAACTGATGGAATTCACACTTCCCGAGTAGGGGAGTTAATTTATAATGAAGGAGACCCGCGAAGTCTAAGAAACGGCGGGACTGAACGGATGGCCGTATCGGCGATCAGGAGCAAAGACGGGAAGAGGGTCCACGTGATCAGCGACAAGTTCGAGATCGCGGCGGCCGCCCTCTACGACTCGTTCAAGCAGGAGCGGGCTTCCGCTCAAAACAAGTACTACAAGTTCAATGCTGACTCACCCTTCTTCGGTTACGGATCGAAGGACGTGGAGGCCGTGTCGAAGATGAACGCCCAGCTCTGCGTGGCGAACGTGACGATGGCCCTCCGTCTCTGGAGGGAGGGGATGTGGGAGTGTAACAACTACATCAAGAGTAATCACTTCGAGAAGGACGTACGGGTCACCGTGAAGGTTCCCAAGGTCCTCGATGGAGAGTGGATACTCGACGAGGGCGGCAAGGTGGTGGGAGGTCACGCCTCGGGCAACGTCATTCAGATGTACGTGGACCCGGACGAAGTTCCAGACCTCAATAAGATGGTCGAGGAGTATCAGGAGGAAACGGATGGACAGGAAGAATAAGATCATCAGGTGGAGGGCAGCGATCGTCGAGATCGAAGCCCTCAAGGACGAGAGGGACAAGCTCGCTCCCGAGATCCTCGAACCCTTCGTGAGCGCCGTGTGCGAGCGGACGAATAAGATGGACAAGATAGAGTACTATCGAAACCACATGCGTCTGAGCCGCACCGCGAAGTTCAAGCCCCATCACCACGCCGACTGTTTCAAGAACAGGAAGGAAGACAGCCTGGTGATCGACTGGCTCGATCAGAACTACAGCCCTGATGACACGTGGGTCGTAAAGGTCTCCAGCCTCGAGAGGGGCGTGTTCGACGAAGAGGACTTGACTTCTCAGTACGACTACGAGAAGAAGGCTTCGACGAAGAAGAAGGATAAGGAAGAGCGCGAGGAGTACCTGCGCCTCAAAGAAAAGTTCGAAGGGAAAGGAGCGAAGTAGATGATAACCAATACCAAGAAATCTGAAAAGAAGGCCCGGACGGCGGTGAGAAGCGCCGACCTCGAGTACGAAACTTTCAAGAAGAGGTGCGAGAGGCCCGGCATATCGAAGGTCGAGTTCGACTACACCATGAAGATGGCGCAGAGCGCCCTCGACAACGCCAACAGGGTGAGGAGGACTCACAAGCGTCCTCCGTACGGGATGTCTGACGAGCAGTGGGCCGAACAGAGACGGGTCGAGAAGGAACTGAGGTACCGTGACAGGGACGGCTTCAGGCGGAGAGAAGACGGTGAGTAAACCGGACGGGATCTCCTTCATGAAGAAGGGGAAGGACGAGTACTACACCCCGAAGGTGATGGTCGACCGTCTCTTCCCTGAATTCGACACGTGGGCCGATCGGTTCTTCTTCAGACAGAAGAGGTATCCTGTCGTGTGGTGTCCATTCGACACCGCCGAGTCAAACTTCGTGAAGGTGTTCGAGCAGAAGGGGGTGGAGGTCGTGAGGTCTCACATATCCGAGCCGGACGGTGACTTCTTCACCAGGACAGTCCCGTGGTACGACATCGCCATCTCCAATCCGCCGTTCTCCAGGAAGATGGACGTGTTCAAGAGACTCGACTCCCTCGGAAAGCCGTGGGCGATGCTCATGAACTTGATGGTGTTAAACTACAACGACTTCAACGAGTACTTCTCTCAACAGGCGGAGAGGGGACGGACGTTCGGTGTCCTCCTCTTCACGAAGAAGATGTCGTTCGACGGCAATCAGGCCGCATTTAATACGAGCTACTTTTGTAGGGACTGGATCGACGGGTTCAAGTGGCTCCAGATGAGAGAAAACAACGTCGGTAAGAGGTTCGAAGGATGAGAGATTGCTATAAATTTCTGGAAGATGTGAACGAGCTCAAGTGGTTTTACTCGTACGTCCTCCCACCGTTGAAGCCTCACGAGTGTTACTTCATGAGCAACAGCGCGAGGAACAAGAAGCTCGACGAGTCGGAGAGGGAACTCTACCAGGTTGGACGGAGCGAGATGTGGAAGAAGGAAGTGGTCACGGACGACTCCTTCGAGAGGCTCCTCAAGGGAGTGAGGCGACTCGAGACGAACAGGTACGCCTACCTCACGAAGTCGGGTCTTCCGTACCCGGACAAAGTCTTGGTCCTCTACATGAACATCGTGCCCACCGACGCCTACAGGGCGATGAGGGAGCAGATGAGAAATCTCATGGAGATCCAGGGAGAACTCACCGACTCCCTCGTGAAGGGATCCGGTCAGGGGGTGGAGTCGGCGTGGCAGAATATCCGAAAGTCTCACACAACCGGTCAGAGCGTGTTCGCCAGGTCATTTTCGGAGAAGGTCTGGATCGACGTGGACATGGACTGTAAGGGTTGGAGTGGAAACCTCGCCGGTTGGACGGCGGTGGACGGGATCAAGCAGTTCCTGATGAAGGAGCTCGGTCTCGGAAATTACGTCCAGGTGTGGACGGCCGGGGGATGGCACTGGATTCTCAGGAGCTCTTCTCTCAGGGAAGTCGGAAGGCGGAACAACAGGGATCCGATAACCGTCGTCTGCGACGAGATGAAAAATATAATGGGTCGGGAAGGGATATACGATCCGGAGATAGATGAAGTCATCAGGAATAAGAACGAGATGATCCCATTACCCGGGACCCTCCAGTATGGAGATCACCTCGTAACGGTGGTGAACAAGGAAGATTTCAGACCGGAGCAGATGACCCATCCGTGGCCGGAACACGTGGAGAGGATATATGATTGGCCGGAAGTCACTGCACGACTGGGTGCCTGATCTCCCTCACCCGGTGTTCCTTCCGCCCCCTCCGCCTCCAGAGGAAGTGAGGGACGATCCGAGGTGGGAAAATCTCAAGACTATCATGCTGACCACGATAGATCACATCAACTACCTACTCGATCAGAAGAGACAGTTGACGAACGAAATCTTACGTCTCCAGACTGACGTGATCCAGCTCAAATCGTGCGGGATCACCGGGATCACCGAGGAGATGCAGAAGTCTTTCGACGAGAGGTTCGAAGTGACGAAGGCGAGACTGGAAGAACACCTCACCGACCTCGTGAAGAGGAAGGCCGAAGAGTACTTCCTTCCGTTCTGAAGGGTTAATGTGAGATCATGACGGTTAAAAAATTGATAGATGAGTTCGTATCCGGGAAGCTCTCGTTCGCCGAAGCCAAGAAGAAGCTCAAGGAGATGGGCAGGCACATGGACCTCGACGACTACGAGAAGGTCGACCTGTGTCTCGAGACGCTCAGGGAGATCAAGGAGGTCGACAGGGGTCAGGGGTCCGATCCGATGGACCACCAGTTCAAGCCCCTCGAGGCCATACCCAACGAGCTCTACCTGGAGATATTCTTCTTCTGCGTCCAGAAGATCGCGGACGGAGTGTATCCCCACAACGTCGGAAACATGATGTACGACGAGTTCGGGATAGGATCCCAGCTCGCGACGTTCTTTTATAATGAGGCCCTTGACATGGTGAGACTCAACAACCTCACCCCTGACCAGATCCAGTCGATCGGTGAGGAGTACATGAAGGCCAAGATGTCGGAGATGATAGCGGACGGGACGATGAAGGTCCTCCGACCACCTCCGATCCAGAGGGAGAAGATTTCAGATGGAAATGATAGATGACAGCACCGAAGTCCTCGACAGGGACGACGTGGAGTTCGAAGAGCCCAAAGACTACCACCTCATAGGACTGGACGACCAGTTCACCCCGATGGACTTCGTGGTGGCCGTCCTGAGGGAAACGTGCCACAAGTCGGCCCAGGAAGCCGAGAAGATCATGATGGACATCCACACCAAGGGACGTGGGATCATGTGGACAGGAGTGTACGACTTCGCCCACACGAAATCCGTCCAGATCACTGACCTCGCCAAGAAGCACGGGGTCCCGTTCAAGACGGTGGTGGAGGAAGTCAGATGAAGAAGCCCCAGTGGAACGAGGGGGCTAAGAGGGTCCTCGACAACAAGAGGGATCTCTGGGGACAGCTCCAGAACGCCCTGGACACCAGGGACGAAAGGGTCTTGAGGGCCTTCGGGTACACAGACTCCGAGATAACTAAATGCTTGTACGGAACCACCGTGAAGGAGAAAGGACGTGGCGATACAGCAAGTAAAAGAAGAGGAAAAAAAGACCCTCACCCCGGAGCAGGAGAAGGCCAGAGAGGCCAAGACTTGCAGCGAAGCGATGAAGCTCGCGTGGCGGAAGGCCGGCGGGAAGACCCCGTTCATGAACAGGAACAAAACCCGGTAACCGACCGTTAATTTTCAAAGATGGAGGGTCACATATGACCGTAAAAGCGTCGGGTAAGGGACTGGCCGCTAAGATATTGGCCAGGAAGACCCGACAGAAGGAAAAGGCCTCCGAACAGGAGGCCGTTCGTTTGGTGGAACCGGACGCCTACTCGGGCGATCCGAGGGACGATCTCGAACCTATATTCGAGAAGTACAGGGAGCCCTGCGAAGTCATAGCCAACGTCGAGTTCTGGGGAACGAAGGAGCAGTCCCTCGTGGCCATCCTCGACAAGCTCACCCTAAAGCACCTCCAGTGCTCCGCCTCGACGTTCAAAGTCATGCTTCAGAAAGATATACTCAAGAAGGGGATCACCGAAGTCCCGATATACGAATACGGTTGTAACACCAGGGAGAAGCTCGCGAAGTGTCCGAAATTTCACCTCAAGGAAGAAGATTCCAAGACGGCGAAGAGGGTGATGAAGCAGGCGAAGAAGCTCGAGGAAGAAGACGAGGTAGAAACGGAGGAGTGATTCCTCCCTACAAATAATTCTCAGGAGAAGGAAAATGGAAGAAAACGGAAAGAAGTCGTTCTGGACGCGGGAAGTGAAGTACCGGAGCGGAGACGTGGAAAACGTGGCCAACTGGCCGAATATCATCAAGTTCAGCGTGGGGATGTTCCTTCTGCTGATCGTGCTCCTGGTCGGATGCCCGGCCAAGATAGTCGGTCCGACCGAGAGGGGCGTCGTGAAGACTTTCGGAGAGGTGAAGGAGAGGATCCTCGAACCGGGTCTCCACTTCAAGATACCGTTCGCCCAGAAGATCACGACCTACGACCTCACACCGAACACCATCAAGGTCAACATACCGGTGGGAGATGACGGGGCGGTGACCGCGGACAGGCAGACGATCGGGGCCAAGGGATCGGTGGACTGGAAGTACGACGACGTGGAAGTCCTCAGGATAGCCAAGGCCTACTCTTCCAAGGAGGCGCTGGCTTCACAGACGAGGAACATCATAATCACAGCGATCAAGAACACCCTCGGTCAACACAACATAGCCCTCATAGTCAAGGACCAGGTGTTGATCTCCAATCAGGCTCGGGACCTCGCGACTCAGATGCTCACCAGGGCGGGGATCCCGGTGGTGATCACGGCCCTCAACCTCGACAACTGGGACTGGACGGAAGACTACGACAGGATGGTACGGTCGACCGTGGAGATGGACCAGAACGCCATCAGGGCTGAGGCCGAACTGAAGATGATAGAACAACAGGCCCAACAGCAGGTCAGACGGGCACAGGCTGAAGCCGAATCGAACGCCGCTGCCGCTGACGGACGGAGGAGGGCCGCCGAGCTCGACGCCGCTGCAGCCGTGGCCAAGGCACAGGGAGAATCTGACGCCAGGAGGATAGAGGGTCAGGGAATAGCCGAGTACAACAGGCTGATCGCCCAGAACATGAGCGTCCAGGTCCGACTGAAGGAACTGGAAATAGAGCTCGAGAGGGCCAAGAGGTGGGACGGACGACAGGTTCCGACTTACGTACCCCTCAACCCCGCGGGTGGGATAGTCACCCTGCCGGTGCCGGGCAAATAAGGAAACCTCGGGGACTTCGGTCCCCGAGTTAATTTTAACTGAGGAGATCATATGTCAAATTGGACGATAGCTGACAGACCGCTGGACTTCGACGACGTGTACGGACAACCGACGATCGTCAAGGCGTTGAAGAAGGCGCAGAAAGATAACTCTTGGAAGAAGGCCTACCTCTTCATGGCCCCGTACGGACTCGGTAAGACGACCATAGCGAAGATAATCGCCATGAGCCTCGCTTGCAGGAACGTGGACGGTCTGACGTGGAAACCCTGCCTCAAGTGTCCGTCCTGTAGGTCAGTCATCGAAGACGAGTGGTCGAGAGACGTGGTGTACATCAACGGCACGTCATTCTCCGCCGACGACGTGAGGAAGACGCTCGATTCGTTCAAGATGAGCGCGGCGTTCAGGGACAGGAATAAAGTCTTGATATGCGACGAGACGCAGGACTTGTCACCGGAAGCCCTCAACGCCCTCCTCCAAGTGACGGAGTCACCGAGGAAGGGGTGCTACTTCATACTCAACGCGATGGGCAAGTTGAAGGGGAACCTCGCCGGGGCCCTCGAGTCGAGGTGTGAGAAGTGGAAGCTGAAGGTACCCACTGCGAAGGACGTGTACCTCTACCTCGTGGAAGTGTGTAAGAAGCACCAGCTCCAGAAGACGTTCAGTCATCAAGCCGAGTTCGACCTCTTCATGACCGAGGGGCTCGAGACGATCGCTCAAAACTGCGACTACTCGTACAGGCGGGCGATAGGGATGCTCCAGCAGTGCGTGGACGCCGGCCTCTTCACCAAGGACGCGATCAAGGAGTCCCTCGACGTGGAAGCGTACGAGGACATGCTCGTCACCGTCACTGACATCGCCAACGGACGGATCACTCCGACCGTCGTGGCCACCATAACCGGCAAGGAGTATCAGAACTCCTTCGGTCTGATCTCGAAGATAGTCGGGGACGCCGCCGTCGTGAAGGCCTGCGGCACCCTGGGTTATCCCGACGAGGAGAAGTGGAAGGAGAAGGGATCGAGGGACCTCGCCAACTCACCCCACTTCGACGAGGTGAAAGACACCATGAGGGTGATCGCCTCTTCCACCAGCGGATACCTCCCGAGGGGACTGTGGGAGATGCTGATGAGCGACCTGGTCAGCAAGGTGCGACCGCCCCAGGGGCTCAGTTCCGCTCCGAGGCGACGACCTCCACAGGAGAAAGAATGACCTCGCCCACCGTACTGTCAAAAGCCCTCGGTACCTTCCTCCGGACGTACGGGGGGAGGGAATATAGAGACACGTCCATCGAAGATATGAAGGTCGTGTTCGACGGACTGATGGACATCTTAGTCCTCGACGGTCCGACTAAGGTAATCATGAATAAATTAAAGAGGAAGGTTGCGAAGATGAATAACAAAGAGAAGCTCCTGTTCGCCGTGAGCGAGAAGATGCTGGAGCTCGAAGGGATGGGAGGATGAAGATGATAACCATAATGATGATGAGGGGCGACGAGACGGGACCTGAATCCGTCTCCATCCACCACTTCGACGACTACCAGACGGCCAACAACTTCATCCAGATGATGACGAAGATGCCCTGTCCTCCGGGAATGAAGAGGCAAGTCTTCCCGGCCGAAGAGTTTAAAGAGTACGGTTGGCAGTGGATGAAGGAGCTCAAGATAGAAGACTTGGTCAAGTTCGACGACCGCTCCATCCAGAAGATGCTCAGGGAGATAGACTCCCAGGAACTGGCCAAAGCCCTCAAAGGTTTGGCCGCCGAAGTCCAAGAGACGATTTTCCGAAACATGTCCAAGAGGGCGGCCGAGATGCTCAGGGAGGACATGGAATTCATGGGGCCCGTGAGGATCTCTGAAGTCGAAGAGAATCAGAAGAAGATTTGCGAAGTCTTACTCCGTCTCATCGAGGGCGGAGAGGTTCCAGATCCGAACGAGAGGATGGTCGTTTGAGTTAATTTTTTATTCATGATATTTCAAGACGTCCATGATCAAGTTGACTTCATCGAAGATATTAAAATAAAGGGCGATGAAGTCATTTTTATCACCACCATCGGAAATCGACGAAAAATTTTTACAATGGACGTCGAAAGTGTCAGAAAAGAACTTTTAAGATCTTGGAAGAATGTAGACGGTACCACAGCGGAGCAAAGAACAGCTTGGAGAGACACGAATGAAAATCCCCTTTGGAATAAATGGAAAGAATATATTTGGACGGAAAGGGATCATCTCCAGTGTAAAGAGACGGGACTGACCAGTCGACAAATATGGAAAATTTTTAAAGAAAACGGCGCTTATACGGGCCCAAAGTGTAGGACAGTCTTACAAATTTGTCATACCGATAGAAATACAAAATATGAAGATCCCGAGTTTAAAAATTATGATTTGAAAGCTCGGGGGTGTAACGCTCTCGATAGTCGTCCTCAATTTTCTCGAAAAAAGTTTTCCAATCGGGCGAAAGTAATGCTGGGAAGTCGAGATCTTTGGGACTATGACGTATCTTAGTCTTTCACCATCGAAACAGCCCTGAGGTCGGTGCCGTCACGGCCGGTGTCCCTGAGGGAGTCGAAAGCCATCCTGTTATTGTCGAGTGACCCCAGCGGGCTCCTCATGGCCTTCCAGTCGAAGTGACCCCTTCCGTCCATCGACTCCTGGATCCTCGTTCCCAAGTCCTCCATGTCGTCGTCATCCACGGCTTCCCGGATCTTCTTCCTGTACTCGAACGCGTCGATGGGCTCGCCCTTCTTGGCGAAGTCTGAGAGGATACCGAAGTCGTCCCTCTTCTGAAATAAATTCGACTCACTGAGCCTGTTCCAATCGAGGCCCCTACCGTTGTAGTACGACTCCTTCACGGCCGACTGGGCTCCACCGGAGGTGTTCGGAGTGAGGTCGACCGACCCGGACCTCTGCTGTCTCCTCGTCTCCGCCGTCTCGGGCATCGTGTCCTTCACGGGCATCGAGGTTATCAGGTCCTGGAGGGCTTTCATGGAGCTCTGTCCACCGTTCGCCACGTCGTCCAAGATCTTCGTCACCTGATCGGCTATCGCCGTCAGCTTATCTATTCCCGCCTGGAAGTGGGGAGGTGTGGTCTGTCCTATCTTTCCGCCGATCGCGGTCGCCGTGACCACGCAGGCGTCGAGGGAGTCTGCTATGTCGAGGATGGATCCCGCGATATTCTCCTTCGCCTTGTTGAGTTGAGCCTGGGCTTTGGCCATCCCGTCCAGGAGCTGTTTCACGTTTCCTTCAGCCATTTAAAGTCTCCTATACTTGAGAATTAGTGACACGGAGGACGACCTTCTCCTGGTAGTCGACTTCCGGATCGTACTTCTCGGTGGACCGGTTGAGTATCCTCCACCACCACCAGAAGTGCTCGTTGACTCCTACCGGGATCCCCGTCACCGGGTCCTGATAGTCATCTAGTCGCCTATGAAATTCCCGTCCTATGAGGTGGACATTCGAGGGCTCGTACACCAGATCTGGCCTGCTGGAGGCGGATAGGACGTGGGCGCAGTCGAGGTTCATCCTCGGACCGACCTTCACCCTCTTGGCCTCGCCGACCGTTAGACACTTCGTGAGGACGCAAGATCCGTCCCTCTTCCTGACGATCCCCTTGACTTCCTGCCAGAGATCGTCGTCCGATGACCTCTTACCCGCCATTTCCGAGGGTCCTGACGAGGACGGAATTTCCGAAGAATTCGGAACTGAGGGTCTCTATCGGATGACGTCCGGACCTGTACTTCTTGAGGTACAGGATGAGGCTCCCGTTGAACTTATACTGGAACGACTGTCCCACTTCGGCCTGGTCGGCCTCGAAGGTGCTCGACTCCAGGATCAGGATGGCGATGTCCTTCCAGGCGAGGATCTTGTCCATGACGTAGATCCTCTCTCCCGTCTTCCGGATCTCGAACCTCTTCAGATCATCCACGTTCTCACCCATCTCCAGCCTCTCGGCCAGCTCCTCCGGGGTGAGCTCTATCCTCTCGTGAACTTCGTCGACTAGTCTCGGATAGTGATTCGTCTTCAGGACGGCCTTGATCTCCGCGATGTAGTCTTTTATCTGCATGTCGTAGTTGAACGGGAAGAAGTATCTCCTCCCGGAGTTCTCGTGGGAAACGAGGACCCCCTCCTTTCCGTCTTCGACCTTGATGATGTAGCTCATCATGATCGGAGCCTTCTTCGCGAGGTTTGTAAATTTCTTTATGAAGATGTCTTGGTACGCCCCGCTGCTCGTCCTGTTTATAAGCATTTCATCGCCTCCTCAGCATATTCGGTACGTAAACCTAGTGGACAATCACGATTTCGACCTATGATAGTCGACGTAGTTATCGAATTTTCCCGACTGGTCGTATAATTTTATTATATACGCTTCGAACTTCTCCGCCGTATCGAGCATCCCGTTCGCCGTCATGTTCTTGAGTTCCTCGAGCTCCTTTGGGTGAGTCGGATTGGAGAGTATCCTCAGGACGTGGGCCGAATAGTTCTCCGCCGGGGTGAGGGGAGCTATGTTCGGATGATTCCAGTCGTCCGAGTCTCCACGGTCTTGGGCCTCCGGATCGATGTGGTGTCCCAGGACGGGAGCCTCCCCCCTCTCCCTCTTCGATATGTCCTTCCCGATATTCTTCGACTTCCCGTTCATACAGACGTCCAAGTATTCCCTGCTGAGCTTCATGATGAGATAGCCGTCCCGTGAGGTTTTGACGTACGCCCCACGTCTTCTTATATTACTCGTGTAAGGAGAAAACAGATGGGAGTATTCAAAGAAGAAGCTTACGAGTTCGAGAGCCTGATGGAAGTCTGTCCGTCATTCGGCGGTTTTGAAACCACAGACCCCTTTCACCAGGAAAATCTCGAGAGGCTGAGGAACTGGATGCGGAGCATGCAGGACCTCAAGTACGACGAGATAATCGACCGTCCCAACGGTTTCAGAAAAGACGTGTTCTTCATAGCGTGGGAGAAGGACGGGCCGAAGGTGAACGGCACCGAGTACATCGTGATCACCAAGAACATGCGTTCCGGTTTCAAGAAGGTCGACCTGCAGGCGAAGGCCGCGAGCTACTCCCTCAGGAAATTTGACGACCCGTGGAATAAGAGGACCGGAAGACGGGCCTCATAAGAAATCACTTCGATTGAAGTTTGGCGAGGGAGCTCTGGACGAGCTCCCTCTCTCTGTTATAAGACCTGATCCGTATCTGAATATAAGAATTGAACTTGGCGTCATTGACCCTCTCCCTGTTCACGCCCTCCATCTCTCTCAGGAGGTCGAACAGTTCCTCGACGTTCCTGACCATCCCCTGGGTTATCGGAATGCTGAAGTCGAACAGGACGTCGTCCTCGCCGTCCGTCACTTGCCCCTCCGGCTCTCTAATAAACTGGTTTGCTTTTGTATAAACTGATGCAAAAAGTTTACGCGGATCCCCATCTTCACGTGGGATATCTCTTCCGTCTCGAACAGCTGGTCGATGTCCTTCCACTCCTTCCCCTTGAAGAACCGGTAGTAGTAGTAGATGGCGATCATCACCGTCTCCTTGAACGACTCGCTGGTTGGAAATTGAACGGAACGTCCGTTCATGAGCTCCACGACCTCAGCGAACTTGCCCGGTCCCAGGAGGCTGTACAGCTCCGCGAGAGGCAACATCCTGTCACTCTTCTCCCCCTCTTTGAGGAGCTCCAGTTTTATGAGGTCGTCGATGAGGGGCTGGACCCCCTCGAACTTACAGGCGTCGTTGATAGACTTCTGAAATAACGACCTCTCGTCTTCGAATATCTTGCTCATCGATCAGCTAGCCGTCCCTTTCAATAGTGAAGAGAGCTCCTCGGGACTCAAGAGCTTCACGTATTCCGGGACGAGGAACACTTCGGGTCCAGCGAGGCTGAACTTCTTCACCGGGGTCCTCTTCCTCTCGAAGAAGAAGAACGTCTGACCCCCGGCCGAGACGGCCGAGTCCTTCTCGACCTGAAGGTCACCGAACTCCCGAGAGGAGTACTTCAGCTTCTTACCGTCGAAGGCCTGCACCGCGTAGTCGTACACCGGGTCGATCGGGATCCCCTCGGACACCCCGCCCGTCACCTTCAACCCCTCCATCCCGGCCATCAGCTCGTTCAAGTTCATATTAAAATAGCGCGAGTCTCATAAATTCAACGATACTAATTGTTCGAGTACGAAGGAGCACAGATGCCCCAATCCGCAGAACGATATGGCGGGAACATGGACTTCGAAAATGCCGGACACAGTAATCTCCACTCGACTCGAATCACATCAAGGACAAGGAGAAAGAAAATGTCCCTCAAAGAGAAAATGAAACTTCAAGAGGCCAATGACAGGCAGCGGGAATCCGCGGCGATGGACCTCTACAAGAACGATAAGAACTTCAGGGCTGACAGGCTGATCGCAGCTTGGTCGAAAGTCCCGGAGATCGGTTCCGGATTGAAGAAGCTTCCCCTCCAGGAAGCCAGGAACGTGGCCGTCAACCTCGACAGGCAGACCAGCTGGATGCAGTCCCTCAGGGAGTCCCAGCTCGCCACCGCCCTCAACGACTTCACCCCGGAGAACATGCTCAGGCTCGTCAGGTTGGCCATGCCCAACATCATCAGGAACAAGGTGTTCACCGAGTTCGCCCTCGAGACGACCAAAGACAGCATCAAGTACATCAGGCCCTTCTTCAGCAAGACTGCCAACGGTCATCCGCTGAACGATAAGGCCCAGGACTATGACGGGAATAACCCCGTCGACTACGACCCGTGGGGATACTCCAAGGGCGGCGAGTTCAACGGTGACGACTTCAGGAAAGCCCTGTATGAAGACACCAGGGACAGGCCGAACCAGGAGCTGGCCAACGGCTACGTGAAGGGCGGAAATCTCCCGACCGGAGCTGGAACCTTCACACCCGAAGTTCACTTCACAGAGCTCGACGCGACGACCGGCGCTGGCCTCACGGCCGAAGCCATCTTCGAGAGCGGCAAGTGGGGTAAGGACGGAAAGAACTACGTCGACGGCTACACCTACCTGTACTACGGACCGGCGAGCGGCCTCGATGCCCAGGGCAACGTGGTCAACCCGGCCTCCCTCGAACAGAACGTCATCGCGATCCAGGACAAGGGATCCGGCCAGTTCTTCGCAGCCGCCGGC
>Ga0209737_10000711_pt1 | contig 25790 bp, 11 predicted proteins | sample TergutCu122P3_FD_187284 | JGI IMG/M metagenome (GOLD analysis project Ga0209737, IMG submission 187284) | Cubitermes ugandensis P3 segment gut microbial communities from Kakamega Forest, Kenya - Cu122 P3 (SPAdes) (version 2) | ecosystem: Host-associated > Arthropoda: Insects > Digestive system... | reverse complement strand
AGCGTTCTATAGCATCATGGGAGTAAAGCTTGGTCAAGAACCGCAAAGCGGGATATTTATTATACGCTTTGACGACGGAAGTGTTGAAAGAGTAATGAGATAAGATTTTTAGCGCGGGAGATTACTCCCGCGCTAAAACAACCATTAAAAAACGTTAAAAATACCAAGTCGGTTTTGTTTAATGCATGAAATGCTGTACATTTGCTCCGAGAAACACAAAAGCTAAAAATCCTATGATTGTATCAGCAATATATAATACCGAACAGATGCGAGCAGGTGTTGGCAGACACAGAAAACTTGCGCTTGAAAGAAGATATATGACTTTGGAGGAGTTAAAAAAACTTGCTTACGAAGACACAGAAAAATTTTGCGTAAGATATGGTATTGATTAGTCTGAGCGCAAGACAGGATTTAGAGGAAATTCGTACAGGAATGTTGTATTGGGAAAAAGTAAAATTGTCAAAAAGTTTTATTCATTCATATATAAATGACATTATCAACAAATGTTATTCGCTTGATAAACAAACAGTACATTTCAAAGCAACATAAATGAACATTTGAAATATGGTGACCATGTTTACAGATACAAACGAAATGCAAGCACAATATGGTACATTATCTACAACAAAGAAGGCGAAAATATATATATTGAAAAAATTATAAGCAATTATTTGACGAATTCGTAAAACAAAAAAAACAAATCAATCACGCGCAGTGCTTGGTTTTATTAAATAACAAAAATCAAATCAACTAATTATTAATTTCTAAAAAAATTATTTATGAAAAAATTCAACTTATTTTTAATTGCGTGCGCAGTTTCTTTTATGGGTTTTGCGCAAGTTGCTGACATCGATCCGGGTACTTTTGCTCCTACAGCAGATGGACTTTATGAATTCCAAAATGAGTGGTTATTAAGTTCACGTGTTCCTTTGGCGAACTGGACGGTTGTTGCAGGAAGTTTTACAGATGGTGCTCAAAACCGTAGTATGGTAATGAGAGATGGTATTCTTTATTTCATGAACAGAGCTACTAAATCTTTGGACAGAATGAGCGTTGCCGATGGAACAAAGTTAGAATCAATTCTTTTGGATGGACATGGGCTGATGGAAGGATCTGCTGCAGATTGGGCATTTACCAGTCTTGCTACCGACCATGCAGGCAATATTATTCTCTTCAATTTGAGTTTAGGTGTAGGTGATCCGAACCAAGCATGGGTAATAAATACTGAAAACCCGGCAAATAGCCATTTGTTATTTAAAGACTATGTACGTCAAATGCTTATTGATGAGGTCTCAGATGATGTTGCAATCATAGGTGGTGCTACTCGTTTAGACATGTTTGCTCCTTTTGGCAATATGCTTGAAGATGGTTTTATCTTAGCAGCAGTATCAGGTCAGCATCATTTTGTAAGATGGAATGTAGTAGGTGGAGTGGCTACCTTTGATCCGCTTGATGATTTTTGGAGGATAACATCTATGACTCAGCCGGGTATGCAATCTGCTGTAGCTGCAGCAAATTTTGCCACAATGCCTTCTGTTACGCCTATCAACGAAGAGTTCTTTTGGTTTAACTTCAACTCACAAGCACCATTGTTGATGGATATGGAAGGAAATGTTATGCAAAGTTTTATAGATTTACCTTATGCAACAAGTGAACTTCAAGCTTATGGCTATGACGGTGAAGGTGGTACTTTTTTTCCTGCCGGACCAGCAGCTTTGAACAACAGATTCAATGCTCCACAAAATCTCAAGGAATTTGAATTGCGTGGCGAAATATTCATGATCGTTCCTTATGGAAACTGGACAGCTGCGAATGGTGGTGGAACATTAGTACTGATCCGTTTTGAAGATGAGGAGCGTATTATTACTGATGCTACAATCATGCCTTGGGTATTCCCATCAATTGGTTTTGGTCTTACCGGAAGTCAGCCATTTATCTCAATGGGTGTAGAAGTTGACCACATGGCAGGTCCTGACTACGGTACAGCAACAATCGCTGTTTTTTTCCCTAATAATGGTGTAGGTGTATATACTTTGAAAAGCTTTGCTCCATGGGGCAACGTAAATGTTCCCGGAGTTGAAGCTGAAACAATTGATATTTTCGTAAGAGACAATTTGGTTTGGACGGCTAATGAAGTTGCTGAAATCACTGTATTCAATGTACTTGGTCAGCAAGTTGTATCTGCAATTAACACAAACAGAGTTGAAATTCCTGCAAATGGTATTTTCGTAGTACGCGCTCTTACTCATGAAGGTCAAATTGCAACTCAGAAAGTTATTGTAAGATAAGAATAATATCTTCCCAAAATCTCATTTTTTAAGTGAGAGAGTTTGAAAGTGTTTTTTTGAAAGCAGATGATGGAAAACCATTATCTGCTTTCTTATTAAATCGAGCAGGCTATTTGATAAATACAACATATTTTTTTTAATCGCAACACAATCAAAATGAATAAAATCTATCTTTCTTCAGCAATTTTTTTGCTCTCAATTTTTTGCGTTTTTTCGCAAGGCTCCATGACACTCGGACTTGGAAGCGGAACTCATCCCTTTCTCGAATACCGCGTTGATACACTCGCACACTTTAAAGTAGGTCCGGGCACTTACTATACAGCACTTAAATTTACGCATCTAAATTTTGGAAGCGGAACAGCACAACATCAGCGCGTGTTTTTTCTTACCGCCGACTTAAGAAACCCATATCTTGAATTACGTCAAGCATTAAGTCGCGATTCGCTTTATGGCACTGAGCAACCTACCCGTACTGCAAGACGCAAAACTTCGCCGGGTAATTTTTATTTCGCCGGCATTAATGGCGACTTTTTCGATACCTTTACCGGCGACCCGCAACGTCCTGCCGGACGCCCAATTGGTGGCAATATGGTAAACAGCCAAATTGCGCAAATCCCAAATAATTTCCGCAATTTTGCAGTTGATGAACGCGGAATGCCCGATATTGGGCTTATGAGTTACACCGGAACTGTAACTTTCGGCAGTTCGACACGCACCATAAACAATGTAAATCATCGCCGCGGCGAAAATGCGCTGGTACTTTACAACTCAACCTACGGCAGAAACACACAAACCAACGAGCATGGCACCGAAGTGCAAATCGAACTGCTCGCGGGCGAAGCTTGGGGAGTGAACCGAACTGTGCGAGCAAGATTAACAAGCAATCCGGTAACGGGTGTAGGCAATATGCGAATTCCGGCTGGACAAGCCGTACTTTCCGGACACGGAACTTCGGCGGCTTGGCTCAGAGAATTGTCGGTGGGCGATGAGGTAGAAATATCATTATCGATGGTAATGAATGGAAACAATTGGGCTTGGAGCCAAATGACCGGTGGAGACCCACGTGAAGTGATGCTTTTCAATGGCGTGCCAAACACGTCGGATATATGGAACGAACGTCATCCGCGTACCGGAATTGGTTTTACCCAATGCCGCGACACCATCATTATGACGGTGGTTGATGGACGTCAAGCACCTGTATCGACCGGAGTAACCACCTTGCACCTTGCTCAAATCATGCAAAAACAAGCGCGTGCTTGGTCAGCTCTCAACTTAGATGGCGGTGGTTCGAGTACACTTTTTGCCGAACCATTCGGACAATTGAATGTAGGAAGCGATGGAATTGAACGAGCTTCGGGCAACAGTGTTTTGCTGGTAGCAACTTCACCACCCGATAACCAAGTAGGAGCCATAGCATCGCATACACCGGTGTTAAACTTGCCCATTTTTGGGGAGTTTGTTCCAAAGTTTCTTTCATACAATCAGTTCGGGGTGTTAATAAATACCGATTTCAAAGGCGCAACGCTTTCGGCTCCCGAAACACTGGGAACGGTTGTGAATGGCAATAAGTTTGTTGCCGGTCCAAATATTACTTCAGGCATAATAACTGCTACTTACAACGGTGCTGTAACCGAAATTCGAGTAAATCTTGTGCCAATCGATGCTGTTGAACCTCGTTTGACGTCCGTACTTGTTGATAACAGAGACAATTGGGCTATCGAAGTAATGGCAATGACAGATTTAGGCATAATGCCTGTTTCACCGGTTGCCCTGTCGTGGAATGTAGATAATCCTGAAATTTTAAAAGTAATTGATGGTCAAATTCACGCTTTACAAAACGGCACAACAACAATAAGAGGCACATTAAACAATAGTACGAGAACAGGAACCGATACTGCTGATATCGAAATCGAGATTACGGTAGAGATACCGACAGCTCCCATTATGCGCTCGGCTGGCACCGAACTTGCCAACTGGACAATGTCTGTACCAACGCAATACAGACCAACTGCACAATTGAACACAGAAAACTTGCCTGCAAATTGGGATACCGGTATTGCAGTCAATTTTACGCATGCAGCCGGATTGGGTCCAGCTGTAAATCTGACAAACAGTATTCCGCTTTATGGCTTGCCCGACGAACTACGGATTGTGATAAATGCAGGTGATATTGCTTTTGCCAACACCAATGCGGTTCGTATTTCACTGAGAGCCAACAATGCGCGACAAGCTGTTTCGTTCAACCTTCATTCAGTTGGTGCAAATCAAGACTATACGCTGGTTGTGCCTTTGGCAAATGTGTTTGATGTGTCAGATCGTGCTGTTTTTCCTGTCTTATTTGAAGGAATTAACTTCAGTTTCCGTACCGGTACCGGTGGTATGGTAAATGGCAGAAACTACACGCTTGCCATTAAAGAACTTCAATTGGTTTTTGAAAGAGTTCAAACTAATATCCCGATCGTGGATGGTCGCCCGGCTTTTATGGTTTTTCCAAATCCTGCTGCGCATGGTATGCTTCATTTGCAGTTGAGCGAAAATACGGGACAAAGTGTGCGTACCGAGATATTCAATATGCAAGGTCAATTATTGTCGAGTCAAACGCACGGCAATTTCAGTGGAACTCCTATTTCGCTTTCTATTCAAGATTTGCCGGCAGGTACCTATCTGTTGCGCGTGTTTGAGAACGAACAAGTAGGAACAATGCAATTTATTGTAAAATAACAAACAATCTAAAATGAAAAAAAATCTATTATTCGGAATCTTGTTGTTTGGCATATTGACTGTGTCGGCACAAACAATCACGATTGAAAAAAGTTATCGATTGCTCGATGAGGGCAGAACCGGGTTCTTTCCGCTTTTTAATACAGCCGGAAATTTCTTGATATTTACCGGCGATGGTTATGCAGGTTTGAATGTGTTTGATTTTTCAAACGGAACGATTATTCCCGTTACCGATGAATTGAGCGCAGGATTCAATCCTGTTTTTACTGACGATGGTCGGGTGTTTTTCAGATATACAGTACATAGAGACCGTCTTCGTTTCGATGGTGTGAGAAGTTTTGACTTGCGAACACGTACAACCCTTGATGTTATCGAACCTCAACGCAATCTGATGGCTTTGCAAAGTGTTGGAAACAGCGTAATGGTGGCTGTTGATGATAACAGACTGCTACGAGCTACTGCACGTAGAAGCAGCGCAACAACAAATAAGCCTTATGTGTGGTCAAACATGCAAAATCTAAACATCCATCACAACGGACAATCGCGCAGATTGAATCCGGTAGATGGGGCAAACGGATACATTTGGGTTTCTCTTTCGCCTAACGGAAAAATGATTTTATTCACCGCAGTAGGCAGAGGTACTTATGTTTCTGATTTGGATGGCAATATCATTACTTCCTTCGATCATCTTTCGGCTCCTGTGTGGTTTGGAAATAAGTTTGTGGTTGGCATGATAGACAAAGATGATGGTCATGTAATTACCGGCTCGAGCATTCTAATGAAGTCGCTCGACGGACGTGTAAGCAAAACTCTCAGCCCGCCAAATCAAATTGCGATGTATCCGGCAGCATCCGGTGCAGCCAATAAAGTTGCCTATGTAACCGACAATGGCATAATCTATATCTTGGAGCTTTCCATAAGATAAAATTTTAAATTACATAAAAAAAATGCGCTTGACAATATTCAGTCAGGCGCATTTTTTTGTGCCATATATGAAACACGCCCCACAAGTAGCTATTTAACAAAAAATCACACCAAAAACAGATTTCATTAGAAAAAAAGACGTTTTTTTTTATTCAAAATCCATACAATTGTTCTGTAATGCAAAAAAACAATAAAAATTCTTCAAAAATATGATTGAAAACTAAAAACTATTTCATACCTTCGCGCCCAAAGAAATTTAATTACTTAAAACAAATATTTTTTATGAGAAAGACTACTTTCCTTTTTGTGATGCTTGCGCTTTTTGGCGCAGCAGGCGCGTACGCACAGACTTTAGAGACTGTGTGGCGAAGAGGAGCAACAGCACCGGTCGATGGTGCTAACTACTCTTGGAATACAGGCGACAGATGTCGTGATGCTGCCGTGCACAACGGTAGAATTTATGTAGCGAGCAATAGCGGTGCTACTGTTTTTGTAATCGATGGTGCTACAGGAAATGAACTTCCTGCAATTACCGGCGTAACCAACAATTCTTTTGGTATTGCTTTTGACGATGCCGGTAATTTATTGGTGCCAAACAATGCCGGCGGCGGTACAACTTGGGCTTTACGAAATGTAAATGTCACAAATGGCACATCGGCTGCAATTCCCGGTTGGACTGGTGCTAATGTTGTCCGAATTGACTTTTTTGATGCAAGGGGCGACATTAACAGTACGACTGAGCCTGCTTACCTTATCGGTCACGGAAATAGCACGCAAACTTTACTGGCATTTGAGTTTTTAAACGGTCAACGCACCGCAACGCCGGCATTTTCTTTTAACAGAACATTGAGTAATGGCGGCACAAATGGTGGTACAGGCGCAGATGCTCATTGGATGGATGACAGTCGTGTTTTATTAACAGGACAGGGAAGAATACCGCAGATTTGGACTATTGATTTTGCTGCAAACCCATTTGTAACTAATCAGGCAAATCTCGGATTTACAGCAACTGCACATGATGCAGGCGGTGGCGCATATTTTGAATTGGGCGGAATACCTTATGTTGTACTTCCTCCTACAAGAATGGGTGCTGTTAATCTGTACGATATTAGCAATCCGGCTACTCCGGTAAGAATAGGTGCAAATCCAACTGTGGCGGCTCTTGGAACTACAACCAATGGTTCGATTCACATAGGCGTACAAGTTGAAAAAGTGAGCGAGGAAATAGTAATGGTTTATATTTGGGCACCAAACAACGGCGCAGCCGCTTACAGTGCCACAGCCGCCAACGCCCAATTCTCGCAAGCGGGCGGAACGTTTATAGATACCAACAATCTTGCACTTACACTTTCGAGTACAAGCGCAGGCGCAACAATTACATACAGCCTCAATGGTGGCGCATTTGAAGTTTACACAGGCGCAATTAATTTGGGCGCTGGCACAACTACCGTAACTATGCGCGTAGAAGCTGCCGGACTTTTTCCGCACATAAAGTCGGAAACTTATACATTGGTACCACCACAGGTAGTGGATCAGTTTACCGTAACTTTCGACTCGCAAGGCGGTAGTGCAGTGGCCGATGCTATTGTTGTTGATGGCGAAAAAGTAGCAAAACCTGCCGACCCAACAAAAGACGGTTATACATTCGAAGGTTGGTACAAAGAGGATACTTTCCTCAATGCTTGGAATTTCGATGTAGATGTTGTAACCGCAGACATTACGCTTTTTGCTAAATGGGCAGAAGTAGTAATTCCGCCAACTCCGATAGTTAATTGGAATTTCAGAGGAATTATTGCAAGCGATAATTTCGGTGCAAGTCCATTCGCGCCGGAAACAGCAGATGCAAATTTGACAGTTGTGGGTCTTACGCGCGGTTGGACCTTGGTGACAGGAACTGCTGCTGCAGCCGGTTGGGGAGGAAACAACTTTAGCCAAGCAGCAAACTCTTTTGCTACTGCTGTAGCGGCAAATCAAACTGTTAGATTTACTTTAACGGCGAATGCCGGTTATGAACTTTCGATCACTTCTATCGGAGCATACAATGTTCGTCGCTCGAATGCCGGACCGGCAACCGGACAATGGCAGTATTCATTAGACGGAACAAATTTTACAGACATTGGAACTGAAATTACTTGGGGAACAATAACAACTGCTGCCGGAAATCCGCAAGCAGCCATTGATTTGTCGGGTATCACTGCACTTCAATCTGTTGCTGCAGGCACAACAGTTACATTCCGTCTTGTATTGTGGGGTTCAGGTACCGGAACTGCCGGAACTTTCTATTTTAACGATGGAGCCGGCTCGGGCACACCGGGTTTACCAATTTTCGGAACATTAGAAGAAGTAATCGTGCCGCCGATACCGCCGGTAAATTATCCGGATTTGGCACCCGATGCAACAGCATTAGATAAGTATTATTTCGAGCAAATTGGCACTACGGTGAATGTAAGCAGTTTCCCGACTAACATTAGTCGCATGCTTCAAAGAGACGGAAAATTGTATGTATTACACAATGTACCAACCGGACTCGCTGCAAATACTACACAAATGCCAATTATCGGTATATACAATGCCGAAACATTGGAACTGATTCGCAATATGGAAACGCCGACATCTGTTATTACGGGTGCAGGTGCAAGACGACTTATCAACGACATAGCATTTACCGCCGATGGTAAATTACTTGCTTGCAACAGAGCAGTTATCACATCAACAGGTTCAGCAGTTGGAGCCGGTCTTGTTAACGACCAAGGATTCAGAGTGTATATTTGGGATAATGATGATGCGCAACCAAGATTATTTTATCAATTGAACAGAATGGGCTTGGCAAACAGTGCTACACAGGCAAATCCATCCGAAGCACAATACAATACAATGACTGAAGCGCAACGTATTGCCTTGCTCAATAATTATGGTAATGGCTGGTACGTCAATGCTATTCTTGGCGAAACGATGGCAGTAAGCGGTCCGAGTTGGGATGCTATAGTCTATATGCCCGTATTTTCGATAAATAGCGATGGCACGATGCCTGCAGCAAACCAATGGCGTATGGTGGCTCATGTTGTAAAAGACGGACAATTAGTTCGCACCTCGTACAAAAGAAGACAAACAACCGGTGCTGCAACCGAAACAGAATTTAATCAAACCACTACCGGTTCAAATTTTGGCGGTTTAGGTTTCCAGATTACAATATCTCCGCGTGGCGAAAATAATATTATTATTACGCGCAATGATGCAAATCTTGCAGAACGTACGCTTCCCGCAGAATTTAGCTGGGACTGGAGCGAAAGTTCACGAATTTCTGCCTTGCAATCGGGTATGACCTTTGTAGGTGCGTATAGCGAAGCCGGCGGTTATGTATTGAACAGAACAAACGGAATCAATTATTTCCGTTATGCAGGTATGACTTATATGGTAGCACCGATAGCCGATGTAACTCGTGCAAATGCGGGCGTTGCTCTGTTTGACATTACAAACGGACTGAACAATGCTAAAAAAGTATCGAGCAAATATCCTGAAGCAGGGCTTGGCGCAACAGAAGCACCATTTATGATGGCTTACGGAACCGTAAGCGTTGAAGACATCGTACTCGGTATCTTTGCTCAAAATCAAGGTTATGCACGCTTTATTATGACCGATGCACCGATTGAACCCGTAGAGTTTACCGTTTCTTTCGACTCGCAAGGTGGAACCGCGATAAACGATGTGCTTGTGCTCGAAGGTGGATTAGTACCTCGTCCGACCGACCCGACAAAAGACGGATATGTATTTAAAGGATGGTTTAGAAACAGCATAGCGTGGAATTTCGATACCGATGTTGTTGCCGAAGACATGACTTTAGTTGCAGCCTGGGAATTAGTTCCTGTACCAATTGTGGGCGATTATTTTATTCCTGCTACCGGCGACCAGCGCGGCTGGGCTAATTTTGGCGAAGCATTTGCCGAAATTAACCAAAGAGGAATATCGGGCGATGTAAACCTGTTGATTACAAGCGATTTCACGCAAGACACCAATGTAGGATTGATAAACAATACCGATTTTTCGATTACCGTTAAACCTGCCGTAGAAGGCGACAGACCTGTAATTACATTTACAGGAACTAATGGTATCAATGTATCGGGAATTACACTTGGTTTGACTGCAGCACTTACTTGGGAGACGGCAGGAATTGCCAAAAACATTACGTTCGAAAACTTGGAATTAGTATCAACAGCAACGGTTACTGTATTTACTATTTACCAGTCGGCAGAAAACATTACCATAAGAAATTGTAGAATTTTGCAAAATAACAATGCAAACAATACGCATGGAGTTTATTTGCGAGCGCATAATACAAGTACAGTTATTCCAAGAGTATTGCCGCGTAATGTAACAATCGAAGATTGCTTTATTCAAGTTGTAAATCAAGGTACTACTTATGCAGTACGAATTGATGACCATTTACTGTGGAGTAGTCCGGGTCATGCCGTTGGTACGATAATAAGAAACAACACCCTGATAGCCGGTCAGCGAGTTCTGCATATAAACTATGCAAACGGAGCAGAAATTAGCGGAAACACATTCCATTCAAGGAACAACACTAATTTGCAAGGAGGTGGTATTACATCGGATGCCGGTAGTTCGGGTACGATACGTGTTTTCAACAATAAATTTGTTGAGTTGAGAACAAGCAATACAACTTCCGGTATGGGTAAAAGACACATTGGTGTAATGAGCACCGGTGCTACCTGGATAATTGAAAACAATTATTTTACAGGTTTCGCCAGAACATCAGCAACAGGTTCTACTTATTTGCACGCGATACTTGTAAGCAGCAATGTGCCTGTTATTATCCGTCATAATACATTCTATCTGAATAAATTGGCAAACAATAGCGGTTTCAGCGCAAATCCGACAGGAAATCTTGACCCTGCTTATGCTGCTATTGCTATTAATGCAACCAGAACACCGGTTATTGAAAACAACCTGTTTGTAAGCGACGAAGATGTTGCACCTAATTTCTTCGTTAGAGGCGACATTCCTCCGGTTTTCGCAAACAATGTATTCAGTATTGCCAATGCTACAGCTACCAAAATTGCTTCGGGTACAGGTGTTACAGGTACAGAACAAATGGTTACTCGCGAAGATATAGTATTTGAAGATGCTGCAAATGGCGACTTGTCGCTTGCACCGGCTGCTGAGCCTGTTGCTCAATTGTTGGTACCGGTTATGGCTGAAGTGCCAACCGACATCGCAGGTGCAACACGCAACAACCCAACTTACGCAGGTGCATTTGAGTTTGTATCGACAGGACCAACATTCAAATACAGTTTTGAACAAGTAGGCACAACTTTAAATACAGATGGATTGCCTGCAAATATCAAACGTACAGTTTATCACGACGGTAAATTATTTGTATTGCATGGCGTACCGACAGGACCGGCAGCAAGTACCGATTTGGCAACAATTTCGGTATTCGATGCAGTTACTTTGGCTCCTCTGTTCGACATGAATACAGACGGCATTGCAGCACAAAGCGGTACAGTGCGTCGCCTCATTAGCGACATTGGTATTACAGCAGATGGCAAACTAATAGCTTGTAATATGGCACTACTTAACTTGGGTGGTACTTTAATTGATGCCAATGCTGTTTTCAGAACGTTTATTTGGGACAATCTTAATGCAACTACAGCTCCGCGCGTATTTTATGAAATACCGGCAAATGCTGCAAATGCTTGGTTCTTTGGTCAGTGGTTTAACAATCGCTTGGGCGAAACAATGTCAGTAAACGGACCAAGTACCGATGTACTTATTATACTACCATCGTGGAATGGGTCAACCGATGCTTATACAGATGTCAGATTGGTTGGTCATCGCGTAACAAACGGCGTACCTGCTGCGAAAAACAGAATGCGCAGCGGATGTGATAATATCGGTAATGGTGGTGCAAACTTTACACTGACAAATACTACATGGTTGGCTCAAAATATGCAGTTTTCGGCTTCATCAAGAGGATTTGATTACTTTATTGTAACAAGCGATGGAAAAGCTCCGGCTGAAGTTGATTTCAGATGGGATTTCCGTCCAGATTTAATGCGTCATGATGTAGGTGCAATGGTTGATTTCACCGGCGGTACTGAATTTGATATTGCAGGTGCTAATATGTTCAGTTTTGATGGCAGTCAGTATTTAGTTGCTCCGGCACTACAAGCAGGCAGAGTGAATGCAAGTGTTGTCATGTTTGACGTTACAGAAGGATTCGACAAACCGGAACAAGTATCGGCACAACTTCCAGAAACAGTAGTGAAAATTACACGTCTTGGAACCAATCCGGCAGCTTCTACAATGGCTTATGGATCAGTATCAGGAAATATCATGACACTTGGCTTATTGGCTCAAAATCAAGGTTATGCTCAATTCCAAACAACGCTCAATGTAGTAGTTCCGGTATTCTTTACCGTTTCGTTCGACTCGCAAGGTGGAAGTGCAGTACCAGCTGTTCAAGTGGAAGAAGGTAAATTTGTTCCTCGTCCGGTTGACCCAACAAAAGATGGTTATACTTTCGATGGTTGGTTTAAAGATGGTGTTGAATGGAATTTTGCTACCGATGCTGTAACCGAAGACATTACGCTATTGGCTATGTGGACTAAAGTTTCCGGTCCGGTTTATTTCACTGTTACTTTCGACTCACAAGGTGGAAGCCCGGTAGATCCGGTTCAAGTGCTCGAAGGTAATTTGGTAACAAAACCAGCCGACCCAACAAGAGATGGTTATACTTTCGACGGTTGGTTTAGAAATGGTGTTGAATGGGATTTCGCTAACAATGTTGTAACCGAAGACATTACACTCTTGGGTATGTGGACTAAAATTCCTGTTCCGGTTTATTTCACGGTTACTTTCGACTCACGCGGTGGAAGCGCAGTAAATCCGAATCCGGTTCAAGTACTTGAAGGTGATAAAGTTGCTCGTCCAGCCGACCCAACAAAAGATGGATTTGATTTTGCAGGTTGGTTCAAAGGCGATGAAGAACTAAGAGTAGTTCATTCTGCAACAGGACTTAATATGCGCAGCATTGCAGGCAATACATCTGCCGAAACTTTGGTTGGAAATATTCCTGATGGTTCTAACTTTGTAGTCAATACAAGTTCGTACGTTATGGTAGGAACCGTAATGTGGAGACAAACTACCTACAATGGCATTTCTGCATGGGTATCATTGCTTGCTTCTTTATCTTCAGCTGTAAGCGAATACGCTACCGAGTGGGATTTTGACAATGATGTAGTTACTGAAAACACTACTCTGATAGCCAAATGGGATGCGAAAGTTAATGTTCCAACAATCGATTTGAACAGTATGGTTGATGTAAGAGCCATTAGGAATGGAAATATCCTTGTAAATGTATCAGGTACAACCTTTGAAAGTTACAGCATTTTCGGTATCGATGGACGCTTGCTCCGCTCAGAAAGAGCAGAATCAAACAGCATCGAAATCGATGGTACTAACTTGAATGCCGGAGCTCTCCTGATTCAAGTAAATACCGCTGCCGGAACTGTAACGAAGCGAATTATGAGATAAATTTAATTTTCAGCGCAGTAAGTGCTGCGCTGAAATTCTGAACAAAAAAAAACGAGGCTGTCCTTTTTGAATAGCCTCGTTTTTTTTGTGAATGAAAAATAGCTTGCATGTATGGTGGAAATGTCAACAAATTTTTAAATTCAAGTAACAAAAAAAAACATTTGTTTTTGTTATTTAAAATTATTTTGTACATTTGAGCCCGAATATATTGAACGAAAAAAAACAGATACAAAAATAGGAAAATAAAACAATGTTTAATTTAACAAAAACAATTATGAATAAAAATTTCATTTTCTTGCTTGTGTTCATCACAAGTCAATTGGCTTTTTCCCAAGGAATCAAAGTCATCAGTAACGAACCTATTCCGCTTCCGGCTTCGGAAAGAGGATATAGTCCGGTGTTGAGTCCCAACGGGGATTTTATTTTATTTACGGGCAGCAATTTACAAGGACTTCATAAGTTCGACCTTGCTACCCGTCAGTTATCAACCATTACAAACGACGAAGGTGCAGGTTTCAATGCGCAAATCTCGGATGATGGACAAACCATTGTCTTTCGCAGCACTAAGCGCGAAAACAGACTTCGCTTTCAGAGTTTGCAAAGTCTTAACCTTGAAACAGGTGAAAGAAAAGAGTTGCTGGAGCCTGTTCGTAATTTGCAAGGCTTTAGCCTGAGAGGCGGAACGCTATCGGCTGTTGTTGATGGTGTGGTAAAAACTCAACTCGTAAGTGGCGAAAAAGTAGAAGCAGTTACAGTGCCGAGCAACCGCGATGGACAGCTTTACATGAGCCAAGACACCAGAACACGTAGAGTTTCTCCGCAGGGAAATCAAGTGAATTATCTGTGGGCATCGGTTTCGCCCGATGGAAAGAAAATGGTGTATTATGTTATCGAACTCAACCGGGCATTTGTAGCCAATGTGGACGGTAGCAATCCTGTTTCTTTAGGCGAAATGCGTGCACCGGTTTGGATGGGCAACGATTGGGTAATTGGAATGCTTGACCGAGATGATGGACATTTTACCACCGAGTCGAGAATTGTAGCGGTTTCTGCCAATGGCGCAGTACGCCAATTTCTTACCGACAATTCTGTAATTGCTATGGAACCAATGGCGGCAGCAAACGCTAACAAAATTGTGTATAGCAACAACGGACAATTATTTTTAATGCAGGTTGAATTTACTAAATAATTACTATTATGAAGCGAAATAAAATTATCACAATATTGACTTGCCTTGTAATATTTTGCATGGCAGCAGGTAGCCTTCAAGCACAAAATGTGTTGAATCAGGCACGCATTTATATCGATGCCGGACACGGTGGCTGGGGCTCGAACGACCGCCCGTTACCGGTAATCGGTTTCACGATTCCGAGAGATACGATGGCTTTTTTTGAGTCGAGATCGAATTTAATTAAAGCATTGTCTTTGCGCGACGAACTGCAAAGAGCAGGCGCAGGTTATGTGCGTATGAACAGAACGGTAAACGGAATCGCACCTCTGGGAGAAACTGCTTCACCGGGCGCATTAGTTCCTGAAATTCTGCACGGAACGGTAGTTGATGGACAGGCACAGATTATAAATCTATCTGTTATTGCCCGCGATGTAGAAGAAAATAATATCGACTATTTCCTTTCAATTCACAGCGATGCCTCTACCGAGGGTGCAATCGTCAATCACCTCGTTCTTCTGTTTCGCGGCACGGACGACCAAGTTGGAAACGGACTCCGTTATGCTCGCGATATGGCAAGAGCATCATGGCGTTGGCTTTTTGATAACGGAATGACGGTGTTTATGGCACACAATCTGCCTACTTCAAACAATACGCGAGGCGATATATCATTTATGGGTGGCAGTTCCACAACAACTCCAATACCGGGCGGAACGGCTTATACCGGTTTCTTCGGTGTATTGCGACACGGTGCCGATGGTTTCCTAAGCGAAGGTGGTTTCCATACCTACCAACCCGAGCGTCATCGTAAAATGAACAGAGATTATTGCCGTCAGTTTGGTGTCAGATATTCGCGTGCTATTCGCGATTGGTTTGGCGACAATACCGAAACGCAAGGACACATTATGGGAAGTATCAAAGACCGCAGCCTTTCGATGCGTCATTCACTGTACAATTTCAGAGTACTGTCAACCGACGAACATTATCCATTAAACAAGGCAACGGTTATTCTTCAAACAACAGCCGGAGTGGAATTGGCGCGCTACACCACCGACGATTATTGGAACGGAATTTTTGTTTTCCCACGCTTGAATCCCGGAACATACCGATTGGTGTTTGAACCAATAACCTTTACGCCGGTACACAGTACAGACGATGGTGTTGTTCGCTCTTACGACAGAGAGATAAGAGAAATCGAAGTAAAAGCAAATGCAACAGCCTTTATCAATTTCACCTTTGGCGATGAGCCTGATCCGGTTGTTTTCTGCGATATGTATCCGCAGCCTAAACAAGATGGAGGTATCGCTGCTGCTTCGGCTTATGAATTTGAGCAAGTAGGCACAGCAATAAATATCGACCCACTGGTGGGTTTAACCATTCGTCGTACGCTTATGCACGATGGGAAAATGTATGTATTGGCAGTCGATGTCAACAGAAATCCGAGATTGATGATAATTAATCCCGAAACAGGTGCGTTGTTGAAGGAAATGAATACTATAGGACTCGACCTTACAAATCACGCTCCGAATATTTCGGATAACACAACAACTTGGGTGCCGGGAGCAAATCCGCGTATTTTCGCACTTTCGGATATTGCTTTTACTGCCGATGGCGTTTTGATTGGTGTAAACTCTACAATTGTTGGTAACGTGGGCAATCAATTCCTTACAGGTGCTCCGTTTAATGTATATGTATGGGACAATGACGATGCAGCACCGCGAGTATTGACAAGATATACAACCGGCGAAACTTTGGCAATTGTAGGAAACAATAATTCAAACTTCGTAGGAAACTCAATAGCAGTACAAGGTTGTTTCGACAATTTCAAACTGTATTTCACTTCGCATCCGGGTCCGGGATGGACAATGAGTAATTTCCACATCAATCTTATTGCTTGGCATATAGAAGATGGAAACCGTGTAGCTTATATGCGCAACGACTTGATTACTGCGAGTGCTCCACGTTACACTATTGCTGTAGGCGATGGTGCAAATTTGCAACTTACTGCCTCGCCAACAAGCAGCGACCATGTAATTTTATCACCAACCACCATTATTACTGCAGGAACTGCCTTAGCACCAACTGCAACTCGTGCCGCTTCTTATACCGAAGTAGCATTCCAATGGGCTGGCGGTATTACAGGCACAATTCCGGCATACACCGAGTTTTCGGGCAGTATTCCGCAAACAGCAAGAGGAGCAAATTTCTTCCGCTATGCAACCAGTATGCTTATGGCTGTTCCGGTGGCAGAACAAGCAGCCGGACCTGTAACCAATTACAAAGCATTGTTGTTTGATGTTACGCGCGGAATTAACAATGCCAGACTTATTGGTGAAACCGAAGTTGGATTTAATACGACAACACTTGCTCCAATGGCAGCCCATGGCGTAGTAAGAAATGCCGATATTGATTTGTATTTGATAGCAGGAAATAGCCGAATCGCGAAATTTGAAACCGTAGGATACACATCGGGAACAACTCGTGTTTTTGCCTACAATCTTGTTTCAAATTACAATGCTACTTTAGGCGGTTACGACCTCAGTTTTGAATTGAACTACGATGCAACCTCGGTAGAGCTTCTTTTAACAAACCTTGGTTCAGGCTCAGTAGCAAAAGTAATTCCGCTTGGAAGTTTTGCAAAAGGTGTGCATCAAACCACACTTCTTAACGCAGACATTCCGGTAAATCCGGCAGGATTTAATTGGGCAATTCGCGCAAGAGCCGACAATGTAGCTCGATTTGTCAGAATATCCGATCCGGCAGACGCGAGATACAGTATCTTTGCTCCAAGAAGCGTTGCGATGGACAAATCGCCCGAAAGCCCATTCTTTGGTCGCTTGTATGTTACAGCACAAAACGAAGGTGCAGTTGCGGGACGCAATACGCAACGCGGAGTGTATGTGCTTAGCCCTGTAGGAGTAGATGTAACCGGTCAAGGCGATGCAGCTCACGCAGGCGGCATGACTTGGGACGGAACCTTGAGTTTCCGCAAAGCGGCAGTTGCTTCGGATGGTAGAATATTTATTGCCGATGGAAGTATCAATAATTCGGGTATTTATGTTATGGATCCTGAAACTTTTGAAATGAATCAAATGTTTACAGGCACACGCGATGCCAGCGGAAGATTCTTTGTTGACGGTACTGCAGCAGCCAACTATGTAGGCGGACGCACAAATTCAGTAGGTATTCGCGGTACAGGAGCAAACACTCAATTGTTTGCTATTGTGAATCATAATGACCCGGCAAATACTTGGACGCAATTAAGCAGAAGATATGATATTGGCGCAGGTGCTACCACTTGGTCAGGCAATGCAAGTTGGCAACCGACAGCAGGCAATGGTACTGCAAACGGAAACAACAGCATTCAGCCGGTAGCAGGCGGTTTCTGGGCAGCGCAATTCCGCGGCAACTCGCATGAAGCAGCCAATCCGGTATTGCATTTCTTCAGCGAAACTCGCAATGCACGCACATGGAGCAGCACCGATGCACTCGTAGCTTGGGGATTCCCGGCAGTTAGCTCGGCAAATGGTGGAATGGCAGTATATGAGCCCGAAGGTTTGATTGCACTCAGCTACAACAACGGCATTCAATTTTTCAGCTACAAACTGACAGCCGATATGAACGGAGTTCCGGAAGTAGCACCTTTATTCTTCTTCAGTTTAGGAGCGGCAATCGAAGACATTGAATTCGACTATGCAGGAAATCTCTATGTAGCATCGGTTGCTCGCAACGAAGTAAGCGTGTTTGGTATGCCAACGGGCAACAACGAAAAAATTACTCCGGCAAGAACAAACTTAGTTATTGCAAGAGATGGAAATGTAAATACAGCGTATTCGGCAGCAATTTGCGAGGGCGAAACATTCAGCGATGAAAATTTCACCAACTTGAGCACAGCCGGAGACCATGTTGTTGTACAAGAGAATGTATTGGGTGGAAATAAGAATACTATTACGCTTACTTTGACTGTAAATCCAAAAGAATTGCTCGAATACAATGCAACAATTGAAGAAGGACAAACTTACCAAGACGAGTACTTTACAATTGTAAACGTAACGATGGCTGATAACAAAATTCACGAACTGATAACAGTAACCGTACACGGTTGCGAGAAAACAGTACGTTTGAATTTAACCGTTACTCCGGCAGTTTCGATAGAAATTGTAAACTTGCAAGAAGCTGTTCGCATCTATCCGAATCCGGCAAGAAACGAACTGAATATTGCAACTACCGAAAATTTGACAATCAAAACTTTGAGCGTGTTCGATTTAGCGGGTCGCACAGTAAACAACCCAACAGGTTTGAGTCAAATCGATGTATCAAACTTGTCGCAAGGCGTTTATTTCATCCGAATTGAAACCGACAAAGGCACCGTTACGAAGAGATTTATTAAAGAATAGTCTTTGAAAAACGATTATAATGAAACGAGGCTGTCCGACTTTTTGGGCAGCCTCGTTTGTCAATTTTTGCTTTTGAGAAAAAAGTTTTTCCCCTTGTTCGGCGTAGCGTCTCGCTACGTCGGAGTTAAAAGCAAGCATTCTGCTTGCAAAAAAGGCGAAATATTATTTTGTGGTGCTAAGAAAAAAAAATAACTATATTTGCAAAAAACAATTTAAGAGTACGGGTTATAGGATTGCAAATCAGGAAGGATTAAATGTTCAAATGCAGGAGCATTTGTTTTACTGCGACGTAGCGAGACGCTACGCCGAACAAGGGAAACTTTTTTTGCCAATCAGTTGCGCACAAAACACAAAGTAAATACGGCAATAGCCGGAGATTTTACGATTGATGGCGATATTATTTTTGAAGTTGGCGGAAAAAACAAAACTAATTCACAATTAAAAGATATTGAAAACGCATATATCGCTTCCGACGATATTGAAACTGGCTTTGCAAACAAAATTCCACTTTGGTTATTTGGGTTTTTGTATTGATATCATAACTTTTTTTCGGTAGTTTTAGTTGAGAAGTCTATACATACGCGGAAAAAAAAGACAGGCACTGAAATTCAATGCCTGTCTTTTTTAATAATCCGGCTACTTATCGCTTCACAACGCGCACCGGCGTATCATTCACTAACAAAATGTAAGTTCCTGCTTGTACGCCCGACATATCAACAGAATTTTGATTGCCTGTGATATTCATAATCATACGTCCTGTTATGTCAATCAGTCGGATAGAATGTACTTCAATGTCGCCATCGATGTATAGAATATTGCTCACCGGATTCGGATATACGCGCACTTCCATACGGACTGTTGGCGTGTATTCGTAAACAGAAGGCTTCTCGATAGTGGCAAAGGTCGCAAATCCTTGATTTTCTGCCAGCAAGTACACATAAATATCACCATTCGCTACCACACCAAAGGCTTGCATATACGGCGCGGCAGGAGTTCCCGACATTTCGCCGTACAGTAATTGTTCCGAAATGAAAACTGCCTGGTCGAGTCCGTTTGTGATATTAAACAAAGCAATACCTGCACTCGTTCTGTCTGGTTTTGCAATGGCTGCAGCCATATAATTGAATCCGTTGTAGTCGAAATAACTTGCGCCGTTAATTCTGTTTGTTCCGAGACTGTTTCCTGCAGGCTCGTCAAAAACTCCCACTACAATCACCGCATTATCGTTGCCGGGCAAAGCCTGATTTGCATAAGCAATGTCTAACTTCAATTCGGTTGGACGCAATATGCTGCTCGTAACAATAAATTGGTCGGCAGCACGAGGCGAAATCATAACTTGGAAGTCTGTTCCCCAATTTGCAACTTTGTAAACCGATTGCTGGTCAGCCCAGCCGTAGAATGATGCCAGCGGATGACCGTTGTCCATTTCGATGGTTACAAAACGAATTACATCCCAACTGCCTACGCCTTGTGTAAGTCTTGAAATTACCGGAAGATAAAGCACTGCATTCGCGCTTGTGCCGCTTACTGCCATTGTTTCGCCCACAAGTCCTTGTGCAAAATTGGCACCGGCAAGTCCTGCCATTTCCAAAAATACTGCCGGAGCGGCATCGTCATTATCCCAACTATATACCTTGAAGGTACGACCTTGCGTTTCGGGCATCGCAATTAACTGACTGTTGCAAGCCAAGAGTTTACCATCGGCTGTGAAAGCAATGTCGCTAAGCGTTACCTGACCGCCGGCAATGCCTGTCAAATCCATTTCGCGGATAAGGTCAAACGTTTCGGCATCGACAATGAAAATGCGCGGATTGGGTGCTTTGGTCAATACATACAATTTACCATCGCGAAGAATAGCACGTTTGATATTATTCTGATTCATCCAAGGCGCATCTTGTGTACCGTGATAGTAGAATGTGTGCGTTCCCATCGTTCTCAATTCGTAAGTTGCAAATGCAGCAAATCCTTGATTTTCTGCCATCAGGCGAATGTAAATCTCATCGTTTGCTACGGCACCAAAGGCTTTCATATACGGCGCGGCGGTATTGCCCGACATGCTTCCAACCAATTGGTCGGAAATCAGAACCGCTTGGTCGAATCCGTTTGTGATATTAAACAAAGCAAGGCTTGCATTCGTTCTGTCGGTTTTTGCAATGGCAGCAGCCATATACTTAAATCCGTCGTACTCGAAATAAGTTGCTCCGAAAATACGGTCTGTACCGATATTGTCGCCTTCTGCTTCGGCAAATGGAGTAACTGCCAAAGTTTCGCTAATATCGTTTGCATCCCAATCGAAATGAATTTGACGCGGATTGATATTGCTGCTCGTTACAATAATGCGGTCGTGCGAAAGCGGCGACAAGGTGAATTGGAAGTCGCTTCCCAAAGTTGCAAGATTGTTTAAAGCCAAGTTTACAGCATTAAAATGTCTTCTTTCAAATCTGTGCGCTTCTTCGCCTTTTTTGCTGAATGCCACAATACGCATACTGTGTAGTGGGGCGGCGGTTGATGCAGCCGAAACATAAATGATAATATCATCGGCGTTTCCGCTTACTGCCATTGCATCGCCTACGCGACCGTTGTTCCAGTTGCCCGATTGTGGTCCGCCGGTGGGTTCGTTAATCAATACGCGCGGAGCAGCATCGTCATTATCCCAAACATATACTCTAAACGGATTTGCAGGGTTTGCTACGCCGAATGCAAGTTCGGTGTAATTACAAGCCACTAATTTACCATCGGCAGTAAAAGCAATATCATTTAAAATAAGACCGTTAAGTCCGCCGGCAACGCCTGTCAAATCCATTTCGCGGATAAGTTCAAGCGATTTTGCATCGACAATGAAAATTTCCGGATTTGGTGCTTTGGTCAATACATACAATTTTCCATCGTGCTGAATGGCGCGGCGAATATTGTTTTCGTTCAACCAAGGCGCATCTTGCGAGCCATGATAATGGAATTCGTGATAAGTTGGTGGACGTTTAATCGGATAAGTTTTGGCTATTGCCATTCCCTGATTTTCTGCCAATACAGACACAAGTATATGATTTTCGCCTTCCATCATGCCAAAAGCCATCATATACGGAGCGGCTGTTTCGCCAATTCCTTCTTTGGGGAATTTATCCGAAATTTGTACGGCAATGTTCAATCCGTTTGTAATATCAAACAAAACGGCACCTGCGTTTACTCGTCCGGCATCAGCCACCGGAGCCGCCATATAATGCAAGTTGTTGTATTTGATGAAACCGATACCGTGCGAGCGAGTAAGATTCAAACTTGACGGAATCGAACCTTCGTAAGTAAAACCGGTTTGAAGTCCTGTGAGGCGCGAATTTTCGCTCCAGTTCCAACTAAATTCAGCGGGGAAAGCGCGGTCGGAATTATTGTTATCGTTTCGCGTGAAAATAATTCGGTTATTGCCCAGCGGCGACATATTGATTTGGAATCCGAAACCGCCCATATTAGTGCCCGAACCGGCTTGATTAAATTCAGTTTCGGTGTTTTCGCCGGTGGTTTGTCTGCGTTTGTATTGCGACTGAACGTGAACGCCATCTTTCACTACATGCGCCACCATACGCCAAGCATTCGCGGCTAACATATTATTCGATGCATTGTCCATCGAAAATGCAGGCAAATAAACAATTAAATCGTTGCTTGTGCCGCTTACCGCTATGGTTGAGCCAATGTACGAATTGTTATACCAGCCATTTCCATAATTGCTGAGCAAGGCTGTGCGTTGTGCTTCCGACATTGTAGCGTATTCGCCTTCGGTAGGATTTGCCTGTATAGCCGTACTTGCCAAGCCCATTCTGTTTACTTGGTAAAATAATCTTGGTGCTGCATCGTCATTGTCCCAAATATACATTCTGAAATTTTGGTCGCCCACAAAATTGCTTGGAACTGCTAATGCGGTGGATGTAATAACCGAGCCATTGCAAGCCAGCAGTTTACCATCGGCAGTTATGGCGATGTCGCTGATAAGTTTTCTGCCTCCGGCGATGCCCGTTTTGTCCATTGTGCGGATGTGTTCCAAAGTTTCGGCATCGTAAACATTGATTGCCGGCATCGTTGCATCAGCACTTACACTGCCCGATACGCCGCTCAATACATACAATTTACCATCGTGATGAATTACACGCTTGATATTGCTTTGATTCAACCATCCGGCTTCCAAAGTTTCGTGCACATAAAAATCATGACGGTATTCAATCGGAATAATCGTTCCTTCCGAAATCAGATACTGTTTTGGCGGGGCAAGTCCTGCCGCTGTAACCGTAACCGGTGTTGTTGCCGGATAATATCCATCGGCAGTGAAACGCAAGGTGTAGTTTCCGGGTTCGAGGTCGAAAAACCCGAAAATTCCGTTGTAATAATTGTCGGTAATGTAAGTCGCCACTACATTTGTGCCTTGCATCAACTCTACTTTTGCTCCGTTTATGGGCCAATGTCTGTCGTGTCCTCTCACCGAAGTTGTGTTGTAGGTTGTGTGTCGTTGCGGCACGGTGCTTGCATTGATAGATTTGCCTTGATATTTCACAAAACCGGTAATTGCGCCAACAGTTGGCATACCTGCTTCGTAAAAATGACAAAGTCCGCGAAAAATATTCCATGCTTCCATTTTGCAGTAAGTTGCACTCATCAAGCGGTGCGTTTCCGGACCGTAGTCGTGAAACGAACCTTCGGACAAAATTGCCACCGGTCCGCCCAACATACCCAAAGTATTGCCTAAAAACGACCTGTCGCTTACAACCGCCTTATTGGTTAAACTATAAGCTGTCCAAGGCGTTAAATCATTATCCCACATAAAATCCCAAACTGCTCTTCCCAAATCGCGTGCTTCGGGAAATAGCGGCTCGGCAACAGCATCAGCCCGTCCGCGAAATAGCAACAGCAAATAGTTTGCACTTGCATTAGCCGCATTGCTATGAATTGACCAAAGCGGATTGGCATTGAAGGTATTTCCTTCGCCTGCTCTTTCGGTAACACTTTTAAAACCATAAGGAGTTCCTGTTCCGATTTGCGTCTCGCGCGACATCATTACATTTGCGTTAGCCGCTACTAACCAGTCGCGCAAGGCGATACCTTTGCGCAGATTTGCCATCGATTCGGTAAAACCGGCATGATTGGCATCGTCAGACGGTGCCGGATACGGAATGGTTGCCAATCGGCGGTCGCCGCTGCCAAAACCATCGTGTCCCGGGTCAACATAGATTCTTCTTCCATTAAAATTTTGTGCTGCAATTTCTGCGGTAAAAAACAAACCGCACAGCATCGTGATTGCGAAAATTATTCTATTCTTTTTCATTTTTTTCCGGTTTTAAGATTATTTAATCACTTCCATTAAATACAATTTACCATCGAGGGTATTGAACGCAATCATGCTTCCATCGGGCGAAGCGGATGGAAACATCGCGATAAGTTCGCCAGCCTGCGTCAGATTTTGACGAAACTGTCCATCGGCACTTACGCCAACAATATTCGATTGCGTAACCACGCGACCATCGTCCACATCGTTCATGCCAATCACAAAATCATTGCCCAACCATGCAGGTGCGCTCAGTCTGCCCAGATTTGCCAACACATTTCCGTCCAAGTCGGCAATAAAAGTTTGGCTCAGCGACGATACGGTGTAAACAATTTTCGACTTGTCGGGCGAAAGCGATACCCAAATGTAACGCTGATTGTCGCCATTGGGCGTGAGAACGGTTTTTTGTCCGTTGCGCTCCACCACAATTTGCAAATCTTCGTTTGCATACGCCACCACCAGCTGTTCGGCAGTTGTACGTGCTCTCAACAAACCTTCGACAGCCGATGGTTGCACCACCGCATTGTCGAGCGCAGACAAATCGCGTGCCTGTCCGGTTTCCATACTCGCGGCATGGAAAGTTTTCGTTCCCCAAGGATTGTTGGAGAAGTCAATCGCCTGAAAGAAAACTGTTCGCGAATCGGACGAAACGAGCGCGTTCCAGCCGGCACCAACTGCCGAACTCAGTTCTCTCACTGTTTGTGTTTCAAGATTGAATGCTTTCAATCCGCCAAAATTTTCTGAGGTCAACAAAATTGTACTCCCATCGGGCGTAAATTTTGGATGATACGCTTCGGTACCTGCCTCACTCACCAATCGAGGTGTGCTCACCTCAATTCTTTGCGCTGCCAAATGCATCAACATTCCGCTGCACAACAATAGAAAAAATAGTTTTTGCTTCATTGTAAAATTAATAATTTAAAAATTGATTGTTATTGATTGCAGCAAATTGAAATTTGCTGTGTTTTGATTTGAATTATCTGATAATAATCTGTTTGTTCATTGCTTGTCCTGCGCCTTCTATATGTAAATGATACACACCGGGCAGAAACGAAGCCGTATTAAATCGTACCGGATTTGCTCTGCCATCGCGCTGGCGATGACGGAACTGTCTTTGTCCGCGCAGATTGCCGAAATTATCAGTCAAAGTAATGGTGTAAGTTTCCAATTGTTCAGTATCGGATAGTTCCAAAAACTCAATGTGCAGTTCGCTGTTTGTGGGTTGATATAATTCAATGCTCCAAGTGTTAGCCTTGCCATACCAACAAGTCGCGCCGGCAATATAGGTAATAGGTGCCCAATTGCTCCAGCCACAAGCATTTTGCAAGCGAACAGCCATTGTAGGAGTGATAGGGTCGTGAGAAGTTAATAGTAGTTTTGCCCAAGTATTTGTCAAAAAATACCCAAACTCAGGATGCGACTCTTCAAGTTCAAGC